>Ga0310810_10003194_pt1 | contig 17797 bp, 14 predicted proteins | sample NCmetagenome_FD_207641 | JGI IMG/M metagenome (GOLD analysis project Ga0310810, IMG submission 207641) | Soil microbial communities from experimental microcosm in Duke University, North Carolina, United States - NC | ecosystem: Engineered > Artificial ecosystem > Soil microcosm > Unclassified ...
TCGTCGACGGTCAGGAAGAATGTCGCTCCGAACGGCAGTCCTTTGCCGGCAGCCGCGGGTCGCCATTTACGGCGGAGCACCGCATAGGCAGCACCGGCCGCTGTCCCCATCGCCCAGTGAATCGCGCTTCCGGCGCGGCTTCGCGCGTCCTTCGAGAGCGGCGTCTCGACCAGTGCCGCGGCCCTCTCCGCGGCATGCTCGTACGCCGTCGCGTCACCGCGCGCGCGATCCTCCCGTTCCCTGGCGGACGTGTCTTCGCGTTCGTACATCCAGGTCGTGACCCGTCCCATGAGCCACGTCGCCGCGGCTCCCGCGATCGCGCCCTTCAGGATGTCGCCGGCGATCGAAGCATTCTCACGCATGCTCGTACCTCGCTCGCGTCGGAGTCACGCAACCGAACTGCCAGCCTCGCGCGGCCGAGGCCGACCACCGCCGCCGTTGCGGCCGCATCGCGGTTGAGGTTCTCAACGCGAGCCCAGCTTGCGCAACGCGACAGGGCGGGCAAGCGCGTTGTTGACGGCGTGCGAATTCGATGACAGCACCTTCCTGTAGTAGTCGCGGGCGTGAGACGCATCGCCGAGTTGGTCGTACGACTCCGCCGTGAGCAGCAGGATGAACGGATCCGCCTGATCAGCCTGCCGCAGCTCGGCGACAGCCCGCTTGTAATCCTTCGCGTAAAACGCGACGTAGCCGGCGAGATACGGGTACTGCACGCGCTGGTCGGGATTGGCGCCCTTGTCGACCAGCGACTTCACGACGGTCATCTGTCGTTGCGCCTCGGCGCGATTGCCGCGTCTGATCGCGATGCGTGCCTGTGCGTGCGCCCATCTCAGCGTCGCGAGATCGCGATCCCCCGCTGACTGTTTCACGTCCCGTCGCGCGGTATCGAAGCCGGTCCGATACCACTGCTGCGCGCCGTTCACGTCGCCGAGCTCGAGCAGCACACGGCCGATCTCGTTCGCCTCTTCGGCCGCACCGGCAAAGTCGCCCGCCGCGACGCGACGATCGAACACGCGCTTGAAGAACGGTGTGGCTTGTCTCGCGTCGCCGACAAACGTCCAGGACACGCCCATCATTCGCAGTGCCTGATCACGTGAACCGTCGTCGGTTGCGAGCTCGATCGCCTTCGCGAAGTGCTCGCGAGCCTCGCTGTAGCTGCCCTTCAGGTCGAGCGCGCGCGCGATGCCGTAATGACCCTCGTAGGACCGGGCATTGCCGGCCAGTACCTGCCGGTACAGTGCGATGGCCTCGTCGTGCTGGCCGCTGTTGTCGAGCCGCAGCGCCCTGGACAAGACGCTGCTCTGTGCAAAGACCGGTGAGGTGGCGAACACCATCGCGGCTGCGGGAGCAGCCGCGGCCACCAGCAACATGAAGACGCGAACGGTGTGCATGAACTGGAATTATCTGCCGTCAACGCAACGCGCGCACATTCCAGAACCGAAAACGCATTTCCGCGTCGGTAACTGAGCACAATCGAAACATCACCTGATTCCCACACAACCTCACGTTCGCAAGTAGGTCCTGCGTTTGCCGCCCGTGCCGACCGCCGAGTACGCGCGCACCGCGCCTCGACGGCAAGGAGGGCTACACGATGAGACGACCGGCATCTCGAACGTGGCTGTTCGCGATTTCCCTGGTCTGGCTGCTCGCGGTTTTGACGGCAACGACACGCCCGACGTACGGCAAGCAACTCAAACACAACCGCAAGGCTGTTCACGACGTCTTCGGCAATGCCGCCGACAAGATCGCCGCCGGACAGCAGACCTTCCGCTTTGACACGTTTGGCGACCAGGCGTTCTGGGGCGACACGCTTGGTCTTCATCGCGCGATCGAAGGCGCGGCGCTGGGCGGCGTCGGTCCTGGCGTCAGTCCCCAGACCGCCCTCGCTGTCGGACTCAAGATCGACATCGACGCGCTGCCGAACAATCTGCGGGCGCAGATTCGGCGAGGAGCCGTCGATCTGAAGAGTCCCGCTGTCACCGTGGCGCTGCTGAAGCTCGACGCGGTCGTCGGGGTGAAGGGAGTCTTTTCCGGCGACACCCTCAAGTCGGTCGGCATCACGTGTTCGTTCTGTCATGCGACCGTCGACAATTCCGCCGCGTCGCTGTGCTTCGGTGCGATCACACCGAACCCCGGGACCGGATGCATCGGGCGCCGCCTCGATGGGTGGGCCAACCGTGACCTGAACGTCGGCGCCATCGTCGCGCTCGCGCCGAACCTGCAACCGTTTTCCAGTCTTCTCGGCACCGATGACGCCACCGTGCGCACGATTCTGAACAGTTGGGGGCCGGGAAAGTTCGACGCCGAGTTGATTCTCGACGGCAAGGCGTTCAATCCGTCCCAGGAGAGCAACGGAGTCGTTACCGGCAAGAACGTTCCCGGCGCGACGTTGATTCCGCCGGCGTTCGGCCTTGGCGGCGTGAACCTGCACACGTGGACCGGCTGGGGATCGGTGCCGTACTGGAATGCGTTCGTGGCGAACCTGGAAATGCACGGCATCGGCCGCTTCTGGGATCCGCGGTTGAACAACGCCGCGCAATTCCCGATCGCCGCCGCGCATGGCTTCGCCGATCTGCCGCACATCGATCCGGATGATGATCAGATCACGTCAACGCTGTCGAACCTGCAGTTCTATCAGCTGGCGCTCCCGTCGCCGGAGCCGCCGGCGGGAAGCTTCAATGAAGCAGCCGCGGAACGCGGCGACGAGTTATTCAGCGGCAAGGCCGGCTGCAATAACTGTCATGTCGAACCGCTCTGGACCGATCCCGGATGGAACCTGCACACGCCAGCGGACATCTGCATCGATGATTTTCAGGCGAACCGCGCACCTGATTTGCGGTATCGCAGCTCGCCGATCGGCGCACTGTTCACGCATCTCAAGGGCGGCTTCTATCATGACGGTCGATTCCCGACGCTGGCGTCGGTGGTCGATCACTACAACACGTGCATGAATTTGAATTTGAGTGCGGGCGAGAAGAATGACGTCGTGCAGTACCTCTTGAGCCTGACGTTCGACGACTCGAACTAGTGCCACCCTGATCGCATGGCTCGTGCAGTTCCCGGCGGGACTGCACGAGCGCAGGCCTCGTCGACGCCGCTCAGCGTTTCTTCTTGCCCTTCTTGGCGCGATCCTCGTCTCTGGCGGCGACCTCTTTCGCCAGTGCCCGCAATCGCCGGGCGGCTTTTCTGCCGAGTAATTGTTGGAGCGCCTGATTGGTCGTCATGTAGTGCCTCGATGCATCCGGCATTCCGTCACACCCGACAACTCGACGGCAAGCCTGGTCGGCACCTCTTGGGTTCCGTGGCGTCAGGCTCCCGCCATCTCGATCAGGCTTCGCGTTCGTACCGGCCGCTCAATCGGGCTTTCCCCAGGGTGTGATCGTGCAGGGCGGCCTCCAGATCATCACGGCCGGGGCCCCGGACGTCGAGCGACGGCACGTCGACGGCGTAAACGGTAACGTGGTACCGGTGCGCGCCGTCACCGGGCGGCGGGCAGGGACCGCCATACCCCTCTCGCCCGAAGTCGTTTTTCAGTGTCTTGCCTCGATCCGAGTGCAGCGTGCCGCCATCAGCGGGAATGTCGTAAGCCAGCCAATGCGTAAAAGTGCCTCTCGGCGCGTCGGGATCATCCATGACGATGGCGAAGCTTTTCGTCTCGTCGGGCAGATCCACCACGCTGATGGGCGGCGGCGAATCGTTTCCGTCGCAGGTGAACTGCTTTGGCACGGCGCTGCCGTTGGAGAACGCCGAGCTCGTCACCGTGAATGCCACGTCCCCTCCCTCCTGCATCGCCAGTTCGGCTCGCGCGGCCATCAAACGAAAGGTCCGATCGCGCGAGATCACGCCGCGAAGCGGGCGTGATCCAACTGGCAACCGCTTCGTGGATGGCGCCTCGAAGCATCGAGGCCTTGTGGCCAACCGGCAGCATCAGTCGTGCCTGCACCGGTGGTCCCAGGCACCTGAGCACTTGTCATCGTCGCGCCATGCGGTGTCGGTTGCCGGCTGCGTCGCGGCAACCAACTCCGGGCGCGTAGTCTTACGGCGCTGTCCACTACTTGTCCGTCCCCCCGGCAAGTCGATTGCACGCCGGAGGTGGTATCACAACGGGCAATCCACCACCTTCGCAGGACCCGCAGTCATCGCGCGACGTCTGGCGTGTGACCAGAGCAGCCGCGCCGATTGAGGCCAGCATTGCAACAGAAAGGATACGCAGCCATGACTGTCAAGGAACTCGTCACTCGTGACGTCAAATCTTGTAGTCCGGACACCGACCTGGCGACCGCCGCAACGATGATGTGGGACGGCGATTGTGGAGTAGTGCCGGTTGTCAACGAGGAACGAAGGGTCGTTGGCATGCTTACCGATCGCGACATCTGCATCGCGGCGGCAACGCGTGGCGCGAAGCCATCCGATGTTCGCGTGCGAGACGTGATGTCACAGGATCTTGCGTCCTGCCGCCTGACCGATAACGTTGACGATGCGATGACCAGGATGAAGACCGCGCGGGTTCGGCGCCTTCCGGTGCTCGATGATCACGGGCACCTGGCCGGCATCCTGTCGTTGAACGATGTCGCGATGCGTGCGGAGTGCCGGCCGAACGCGGCCGTATCCGGCGAAGCCTTCCTCAACACGCTGAAGGCCATCAGCACTCATGCACGGGAGACCGTTGCGGCCTGAGGAACCGCCGGGAGGCACGGACCATAGGCCGGGACCCGCGCCGCGGTCCCGGCACTTTGTGACAACGGCGCGGCGATCAGCCCGTCAATGATCCGGACAGTCGCCGGAATTTCTCGACGCGACGACCGAGCACGTACCCGGCCGCGAGAAAGCACCGCGGCGGTGATCAAAAAAATGTACACGTAGCCTGCGGTTCGATTTCATGGCAACTCGCCGGGCTTGACTGGAATCCTCGAGACGTCTTCATGCATCCCGGGTCTCCCGACTCGAGAATCGGTCCAGCGATGCAGATGGCTGGCGCATTCCTACCACTCTTCCCGCTGAAGGTGGTGTAATCGACGCGAGGCCCGCTGATGCGCATTGCCATCCCGCTCGTGCTCCTGCTCACGCTCGTAGTCGGGCTCCCGCACGAGGCGTCGGCCTGCGAATGCGTGGCAGTTCCGTCCGCGATCAAACCCGAATCGAAAGGCGTCTTAGCCATCGGCACGGTGCGGGACATTCGTCCTGTGGATCCCGATGGCTGGTACACGAAGGCCGTGGTGATCGACATCACCGATGGTCTCCGCAACGCCACCGCGGCAGAGACAATCACGTACCTCCGCACAGTCAGGTGATCGACCGTTGCGGCAGAACGCGGGAATTGAACACGTCCGACGGTGAAAAGAATCTGGCGGAGATCCGGGAGATGCTCAGGCAGTTGCCGCCGAAGTGATTGCCGCCGGCCGCATCAATTCTGTGACCGCCGTTTGCGGCACCCTCAGAGCGTCGCGTCTGCCGTGGTTCCCGTGGAAGTGCGCAATGCCCGGCGGCACCGGCTGGCCGCTGCGCAAGTCCGCGAGGAGGCCGTCAGCAACGTCGTCGGACTGTGACGGCACTCGGCAGCCTCGCAGTAACGGAGTGTCGGTTCGGTTGCGGATCGGCTATTGGTCAGGCGTCGTCAGCCGCCGCTGACCGTCACGATCGGATCGTCAGATTTCTGGTGGAAGTTGGCGCGCCCTGCAGGACTCGAACCTGCGACCTCCTGGTTCGTAGCCAGACGCTCTATCCAACTGAGCTAAGGGCGCTTATCGGGCAAGACTGATGCACGGCCGCGTCGGTCGCGGCGCGCACAAACAGTCACTATATCACGGTGAGCCGGATCGGCCGTGCTTCGCACCTTCCTGTACATGACTGGAATCGCGCGACTTACGGGTGCGGCGCTGCTCTTCAGCCTCGCCTCTCCGGCCACCGGCCACGCGGCCGATCTTCAGCCGCGGACAGTCGCGGCCTTCGATCGGTACGTTCATGCGATCGAGGCACAGATGTCGCGGCGGTCGGAGTTCCTCCGCATCGATACGGGCAGCGACCGCGCGCGCTCGGCGGCTCACGACGCGCTCGCCCGCGGCGAACTCCTGGTCGACGCGATCGATCCGAGTGAGACGGGCATCAACCGCGACGTGCCCGACGGGCTGCTCCATCACTGGGCGGGCACCCTCTTCGTCCCCGGCACGACGCTCGACGCAACGCTGGCGCTCCTTCAGGACTACGACCACCACGCGCGCATCTACGCACCGGCGGTGCGCGGATCGAAGCTCGTTGCCCGCGACGGCGACCGCTTCCGCATGCATCTGCGCTTCACCATGACGCGCATCATCACGGTCGTCGTCGACACCGACAACGAAGCGGTGTTCACGCGTGACGCGCGTGACCGCGGGCAGAGCCGGATTCACAGCACGCGCATCGCGCAGGTCGAGAACGCGGACATGCCCGGCGAGCACGAACGGCCGGTGGGTCACGACGACGGCTACCTGTGGCGGCTCAATACGTACTGGCGGCTGCTCGAGCGTGATGCCGGCGTCTACGTCGAATGCGAATCGATCTCGCTCACGCGCGACATTCCGTTCGGCTTCGGCTGGCTCGTCAGACCATTCGTGACGAGCCTGCCGAAGGACTCGCTCGAGTTCACGTTGGGTCGGACGCGCCAGATCCTGATGCGTGAGCGATAACTCCCAACGCCCAACCTCATTCGGGAGCCAACTCCCAACAGTGGGAGTCGGACAAGCGTCAACCGTTGGGAGTGGGGAGTTTTTGGTGCACGTATAATCCCGACGTGACTGTCGGCGAGCACAAAGCCCGCGCGCCGGTGTGCGTTCCCTGTTTCGTACTCACCGTCAGCGACACGCGCACGCCGGAGACCGACACCAGCGGCCGTGCGATCCGTGCGCTGCTCGAGGAAGCGGGGCACCAGGTCAGCGGGGCCGCGCTGGTGAAGGACGATCCAGATCAGGTCACCGCCATCGTCCGCAAGCAACTGGCGGATCCGCTGCCGCGCGTCATCATCACCACCGGCGGCACGGGCATTACCTCACGCGACGGGACATTCGAGGCGGTCGATCGCCTGCTTGAAAAGCGTCTCACCGGTTTCGGCGAGTTGTTCCGCGCACTCTCGTTCCAGGAGATCGGTTCCGCGGCGTTCATGAGCCGGGCGATCGCCGGCACCGTCGGCACCAAAGCGATCTTCGTGCTTCCCGGCTCCGAGAGCGCCGTCCGCCTGGCGATGACGCGCCTGATCGTCCCCGAGCTCGGACACGTCGCCCAGCAGCTCGCGAAATGACGACGAGGATGCGGCCGATCGAGAGCACGATTCCGCTCGAGGACGCGCTGCGCATCATCGAGGCTGCGGTGCAGCCGATCCAGCGCATCGAGCGCGTGGCGCTCGCCGACGCGCACGACCGCGTGCTTGCGCACGACGTCGGCTCGACCATCGACGTGCCGCCATTTGCCCGCGCCGCGATGGATGGCTATGCCGTCCGCGCCGCCGATACCAACGGCGCCAGTCGCGGCACACCGCGTTCCTTGACTCGCATCGGCCAGGTGTTCACAGGACAAGTCACACCGCAACGCGTGCAATCGGGACAGTGCATCGAGATCGCCACCGGCGCGCCGCTGCCTGACGGCGCCGATGCCGTGGTGATCGTTGAAGACACGGCGTCGACCGTCGATCGCATCGACGTCTTCACCGCCGTCGAGGCGAACCAGAACATCGGCCGGCAGGGCGCTGACATCCACCGGGGACAAACCGTCCTGTACTCGGGCGACCTGCTGACGCCCGGCAAAATCGGCGTCATCGCGGCGCTCGGGCTCACGGAAGTCGACGTCTACGCGCGTCCGCGCGTCGCCGTGCTGTCCACCGGCAACGAGATCGTGGACCCGGGCCAGCCGCTCGCCGCCGGACAGATCTACGACATCAACAAGTTCACCGTCTCCGCGCTGGTGTCGCGCCATGGCGGCATTCCGGTCGCGTATCGGACGCCGATGGACACGCTCGAGGATCTGTCGCGCGGCGTTGACGAAGGCTGCCGCGAGGACGTGCTCGTGTTCTCGGGCGGCAGCTCGGTTGGCGAACGCGATCTGATGCTCGACGTGATTGCGGCGAAGGGCGAGGTCCTCTTCCACGGGATCTCGGTGAAGCCGGGCAAGCCGACCGCGTTCGGACGGATCGGCACGTCGCTCGACGGCGGACAATCGCGACTGGTGTTCGGGATGCCCGGATATCCGACCTCCTGTCTTACCAACGGCTACCTGCTGCTGGTGCCGGCGCTGCGGAAGATCGCGCGCCTGCCGCCGTGGCAGCCACACGTCGCAACCTTGCCTCTGGGCGCGCGCATCAGCTCGGTCACCGGACGCCGGCAGTTCTACACGGTGCGTGTCGAGAAAGGGGTGGTGCTGCCGGCGTTCAAGGCATCTGGCGACATCACCAGCATGTCGCGAGCAGACGGCTACATCGACATTCCCGCGGACGTCACCGGCGTCGATCAGGGAACGCCGGTCGACGTCGTCTTCTTTTGACCGACGCGATCGATTCCACCGGCGCGACCACCTCAACTCACACATCGCCGCGACAGGCGTATGCGTGGGCGGTGGCAGGCGTCGCAACACTGATCGGCGCGACGCTCGCGCCCGTGCTGCTCGGCTGGGCGTCGCCGCACTGGGACGGGCTCGATTTCTTTGGACCGTACCAGATTCTCGTCGGTGATTACGCCCGCAGCGGGCGCTTCCTGCTATGGAATCCGTTCACCTCGTTTGGCGCGCCGTCGGGCATCGATCCGCAGATCGGCGCGTTCTCGCCGCTCGTCACGCTGTTCGGTGTGCTCTTTGGCGGCAGCCGCTACGGATTCGAGACGTACTGGCTGGTGATGTGGCTGCTCGGTCCTCTCGCGCTGCTGCGATTCGCGCGTTACCTCGGCGCGCCGGCGTGGGGCGCCTACGTCGCCGCTGTCGCCTGGGGCATGTCCGGCTTCTACACCGGACATGCGGAACACACGGCGTGGATCTCGTCGATGTCATTTCTGCCGTTGATCTTGTGGCGGCTCGACGTCGCGGTCACGCAAGGCCGACCTGAAAGTCGGCCTCTATGCGGAGCGTTGGAACAAGGCGCACCCGGAGGCTGTCCTCTACGCGCGCGGATATGGCCAGCGGTCGAAGCGGGCGCGCTGTTCGGGCTGTCCGCGCTCGCCGGCTATCCCGGCCTGATTTTTCTCAACGGCTGCTTTGCTGCAGGTTGGGCTCTTTGTCGCTCCCGGGGCCTGCGCGGCGGACTTGTATGGTCCGCCGGCTGCGTCGCGGTGATGGCACTCATTGCCCTGGTCATTCTGTCGCCGAGCTATCTCGCCTTCCTGATCGAAGGCCGCGGCTACTCGCATCGCACCGGCGCGCTGCCGTTCGAGGTCGCGGTCCGGAACAATGCACTGCACCCGCTCGCCCTGGCCACGCTGACGAGCCCGGCATTCTCGCTGGCCGACGCGTACGTGTACACCGACATCTCGATGCGCAGTCTCTACGTCGGGACCGTCATCCCGGTACTCGCGGCGATGGCACTCGCGGACGGTCGCGGGCAGTTCCGCTGGCTGCTGCTCCTCGCCGCCATCGCCTTCGGGGCGGCGGCGCTTGGCGTCGCGCTGCCTGTCCGTGGCTGGCTGTACGACATCGTGCCGCCCACACGCTATTTTCGGAACACCGCGATGTTCCGCGGCTACGCAATGTTTGCGCTGGCGCTGCTGGCACTGCTCGGTTCGATCGACCTGCAGGCGCTCCTCGACCGGCCCGCGACCGGGAGAGCGGCACGTGCGTTTCTCGTCGGCGCGATGGCTGCCGCCATCGCGCTCGGCGTGTGGCTCGGCGCACGCCTCCTCCTGCCAAAGCTTGCCGCTGCCGGCGGCGTCACTGGCCTGCTGCACCCGTTCGTCGCATGGTCCGGCATCATCGTGCTTTGCATCACTGGCGCCCTCGCCTTTCCCCGGGTCCGGCGCAGCGTCCCGATCGCGCTGGTCGTGATCGCGAGCGCCGACATGGCGGTCAGCGGATTCGCCACACGATCGGTCATCTACGGGCCGGTCAGCGGCGCCTGGGAAAATGCTGCCGCTCGCCACGTTTCGAATCCCGATCTGACGCGCCGTGGTCTCGCACGCGAGGCCGATAACGGAGCCAACCTCACGCTGATCGCGAAAGTGCCGGCTGCGTCCGGTTACGCACCGCTCACCGGACCGCTCGTCGCCGAGTACCTGCGTGAGCCCGTGCTGCTCGACGCTGCGTCCGGCGCCGATCGCCTCTGGTTCTCGCCGGCGGTGATCGAGACGGCGCGCACCCTGAGCTGCCTTACCGCATTGCGCGCCGCTGCCGCGCGGCTTGGCGCACCGCCGCTGACCATCCAACGGCCCGTGATGAACACCACTGCGACGGATACCAGCGAGCCGGGGCAAGGCTGCCCGGCGGACATCAACGCGGCATCCGCGGCACAGCGGCTGACGGGGGCAGGTGTGCAGCTGATTGCCTACACACCCGAACATCTCCGCCTGCGCGTCCTCGTCGACCAGGCGGGATGGCTGCTCGTGACCGACAGCTGGTCGCGCGGCTGGACCGCGACCGTGAACGGAACGCCGACGGACATTGCGGTCGGAAATTTCCTGTTCCGTGCCGTCAGGGTCGCCGCCGGCGCGAACACGATCGACTTCCGCTACCGGCTGTTCGGGTACCCGTGGCTCGTGATCGTGAGCTGGATGACGCTGGCGGTGGTTGGTGTCGCGAGCGTGAGGCGCAGATCAAGAAGCAGAAGGGCAGAGCGAGCAGATCAGAACGGAGCAACTGAGAAGCCGAGGACGAGCTGAACCTCTGCTTCTCCGCTGCTCTGCCTGTTGATCGCGTCTCTGCCTCCTCCGCTCCTCTATCTCCGCCTCCTCAGAACGTCAGGGTCGCGTTGAAGCGCAACAGACGTGGTGCCATGATCGCGGTCGGGTTCAGGTAGCTTGCGCCGTTGTCCGTATACAGGTACGTCGCATCGAACGCCGTCGCGGTGCTCGCGTTCGTCAGGTTGTACAGGTCGATGCCGACGTCGAGCCGACGGCCGGCCACGCGCAGGATCTTGGCGAGCCGCATATCCAACTGCGTCACGCGATCGGGCGGGTACAACGTCCCCGGCCGCACGATGTTCACCGTCGTCGTGCCGCTGGCCAGCTGACCCGCCGGCAACCGCCCCAGATACTGCAGCACGACCGAGTTCGGCAGTTGATAGTTGCCGCTCAGCGACGTGCCATTGCTCGCGTTGTCGCCGCCCGCCGTGGTGCGCGTCGAGCGCAGCGTCGCGCTGACCTGCACGTCCACTTTCGGCACGCGGTACGAGCCGAGCCCGCGGAAGGACGTCAACCACGGTTCGGTGACGTCACACGCATCGAACGAATTGTTGCCCTGCAGCTGGGGAACGGCCCGCCACAGATCGCAGGTGTTGCGCACGCCACGGCCAGTCGACGTTCCAGCCTGCAGGTTGACGCTGGTGCCCATCCTCGCCGTCACGTTGACGTCGACGCCATGCCAATACGCAGTCCGTGCCTTGGCGAATTCGGTCTCCCTGGTCTCATAGTTCTGCTGCCCGAGGAGGGACGCCGCCTGGGTGATGGCAACGAACTGCGCGGTGCCACCGCCGCCGCCCGGCAACTTGCCATTCTCCGGGACCGGCAGTGTCCACGTGTCGTAGTCGCCAGCCGTGAGCAGTTGGTTCACCGTGGTCAGGAAATTGCCCCACCAGCGGCGGTTGTAACCGACATCCACTGACACGTGCGGCAGCAGCGCGTGCTGCACGTCGATGCCGAAGTTCCAGTTGTACTGGCGCACGCCCCAGCCGGAGAGCACGTCGGGGTTGATGATCGTGTTCGGCACCACGCTCGCGAAATTGAGGTTGCCGCCGGTGAGCGGACTGCAGATGTCGCCGCCGCTGGCACTCAGGTCCTGCGCAGCGGGGCTTTGCAGGTTGCAGTCGACCACGAAATTCTTGTTCGAGTCGGTCCAGCCGCGCCCGTTGGCGCCACTGATCGAGCGGACGTACTGCAGCGCCGGACTGTTGGAGGAATAGATGCCGTCGGCGACGGCTGCCGCCAGATATTTGCCGGCGTTCACCTTGATCGCGGTGCGTCCGTTGCCGAACACGTCGTACGCCAGACCCATCCGCGGCGTGATGTCGTTGTAGCCGGTGACGCTGTCGGTGCGCTGGAAGCGAACGGGGGTCGGACTGAACTCCGTGATCTCGTCGGTGCCGTTGTGCGCCGCCGGCATCCAACTGTTGACGCCGTCCCACCGCAGTGCACCCTGCAGCGACAGCCGCCCATGTGTCCACTGATCCTGGACGAAGATCGCGTGGGCTCTCGCACGGTTCGCGAATTCGAAGTAGCTGGTCGTGGTGTAGGTGACACCAATCGGATTGCCGACCGTCGCCGATGCCGGTGTGTTGAAGATATAGCGCAGCAGGCTGGGATTCGAGTAGGTCACCCAGTCGTACTTCATGAGCGTCCCCTGATACCCCACCTTCACGTTGTGGGCGCCGGTGACATACGCCCAGGACGCACGCCAGTTCCACGGCACCGCGTCGTATATGCCCCAGCCGTTCGGCGCGCGATACGACACGCCGGCGCGGCCATAGCGATTCGAACGTTCGGTCACGCCGATCATGCCGAGTGGCGCATCCAGCGGCGCTCGGCCGAAACCAATCTGCCCGTAGGCAAAGCGCGAGATCGCCGCATCGATCAGGTGACGGCTCGAAATCGGCGACGTGTAGGTCGCCTGCGTCAGCGTGGTCGGCTGGTCCATGTAGTTGCTCCCCGCTTCGGGCGCGGTCGTGGTCGCCGTTTGCGGGGCGCCAATCCAACCGTCTCCGGGTTGACGGCAGCCATCGCCATCCTTGGTGAGCGAGGATCCCTGGCACCGATCCTGGAAGGTGTAGGAGAAGCTCACTCGGTTTCGCTTCGTCGCCTGGTCGGTCAAGCGGATCGACATATCCCGCTTCGATTCGATCTGACGAACTTCGACGCCGGGAACCGCTTGATACAGCCACTGCGAGTTGTCGCCCGTGAACGCGTTGGGCGCAATGGCCGCCGACACGACCTGGGAGACGCCGACGCTGCGAACGTTGCCGTAGAACCACAGGCGATCGCGTGTGATTGGCCCGCCGAGGGCGAAGTTCGTGTCCCAGTTGTTGCGCACCGTCGGCGCGCTGCCGATATTGAGGTCGCGCAGTTCAGCGGTGACGTTGTCTGCCTGGAGACGCGACGTCGTCCCGCTGTAGAACGCGTTGCCGCTGAACGTATTCCCGCCGGAGCGCGGGACGATATTGGCGATCGGGCCACCGGTCTCTGATTCGCCGAGGCCGCCCGAGACCAGTACCTGCATTTCTTCCGCATTCGAGACGTCGAACGCGAACTGCGTGACGCTGTTCGCGCCGAACGGACCGTTGACCGACACGCCGTTGACGAAGACGCGTCCCTCGGTGCTCTGCCCGCCGTGCGCCGAGAAGAGCGCCATGCTCGGCATCAGGTCGTTCGCGTTCACGCCCGGCTGAACGACCAGGCCCGGCGTCGCGTACAGGATCCCGCCGTAGTTCCGCGTGATCGGCAGCGAGTTGATCACGTCAGAGGAGATCACGTTCTCGCGTCGTGTCGTCTGGGTATCGACCAGCGGCGCTTCGCCGCTGACCGTGACCGTTTCCGCCAGCGTGCCCACCTTCAGCTCGATGCTGATCGGGATCACACCGGAACCTGAAACGGTGATGCCTTCGCGCTTCACGGTTCCGAAGCCGCTCAGGGAAACCGTCAGGGTGTAGGTGCCGGGGGGAAGATCGGTGATGCGGTACTGGCCACTGCCATCGGTGACCGCCGTGCGGCTGCGCTCGATCAGCGCCGGGCTCGCTGCTTCAACGGTCGCTCCCGGAAGAATCGCGTTGGAGGAATCTCGAACCGTTCCGGAGAGTGTTGCCTGTGCCGAAGCAATCGCCGGCAATACCAACAGGCCGGCGAGTAGTGAAAGGGTACGTAGTCCGCTCGTCATGGAGGGCTCCCTTCGTGAGGTCACGGACCTTACGGGAGCCCTCTTGAGCTGTCAACCACAACCATGACGCCGCTGCACGAAAACGTCTGGCTCATACCAGATTTCGCAATGGACGGAGCTACTGTTGTGCGCCGCCGCCAGTCAGGGTGACTCCGGTTGGCAGCTTCGCGCTGACGAACATGCCTCCGGGCTTGCCGTCCTTGAACGGACGGTAGTGGACGGTGATCTTCATGCCGTCGTCGAGCGTCGTGCGCGTCCACCCGCGACGGTTGAGGTAATTGGGACTCATGCCCTCGAACGCATACGTCTCGGTCCCGCCGCCTGGTTTCGCCGCGTCGATGTACACCCAGATGTGCGGGTTGGTCCATTCGACTTTCCTGACCGCGCCGTCGACGACCTTCTCGGCGGCCATATCGAACGCCGCGAACGAGTGATGCGCCGAGATGAACGTTCCGCCGCCGCACACGAGCGCCGCGGTTGCCATCGCGCAGAGGGCGCGGGAGATCCTCGTAGTCATGAGTGCTCCTCGCCGGGACCGCTTCACGGGATCCCGGCCTACTTGTCCAATCTGATGCCGGCCTTGCCGGACGCGTCGACGTAATTGCGGTTGTTCTCTTCGCAGATGTATTCCGAGATCGTCCAGTCGCGATGACGAATCAACGTGCGCGTCGTCGTCCACGGCGCCGTCAAGGCATCCGGATCGGTCACCGTCGTCTCCATCGTCATCACGTCCGGCGACGTCAGACGGAAACGCTCGTTGATCTTCATCTTGTCGCTGTGCGGCGTGTTCGCCGTGAGCAGGATCTCCGGCGAGAAACCGACCGTGTCGACGACCAGCGTGTCGCCGTCCCAATGTCCGACGGAGGTGCCAAAGAATTTCGGATCGGGATCGGCCGGCAGCGGCCGGCCGTCGGTGTAGATGTGCCGTACCTGCGTGTACGCCTCGATGACGATCGTCACTTTGCCTGGAGAGAGGATGAATTCCATCGGGTACGGCTGGCCCATGATGCCTGGCATGCCCGGCGGCAGGCAGTTGGCCGACTCGGTGTCTTCGGCTTTGCGGCCGGCGAGTTCCGCTCGCTTCGCCTCATAGGCCGCCGTGAGCTGCGGACCGGCCGGCGCTCCGCCACGGCCACCGCCGCCCGGCGCGGCGCCGCGTCCGCCAGCCGCGCGTCCGCCGCCCTGACGACCGCCAGCGACGCCAGCGCGGGGGGGCGCTGCGCCAGGAGGCGGCAGCTCGACGGGAGGACGGCCGGCGACCGCGGGGGCGCGACCAGTCTCCCAGACGCCGTTGAAATCCGGCAGCTTCGCCATCGCGGCCCAATCCGCGGCCGTCGGCGATTTCGTTCTCCATTCCTGCGCGCCGATCGTTGCGATGGCACCGAAGGCGACGACGCTGGCAACGAGCGAGGCAAGCGCGGTCGATCTATAGGTCATGGCGTTCCTCAGGCGGCGAATGATACCGCGACGGCAGCGTCGGCGGAGTTCGTAGGGGCGGGTCTCCAGAACCGCCCATTCCCGCTACCGGAAGCGCGCCTGCAGCGTTTCGAGTTCGGCGCTCCCGGGACAGAGCTGGTCGTACGGCACTTCGGTCAAGGCCATATCGACCGTGTTGCTCTGGTCGTGCAGGTCCTTCGAGTCCTCGGAGATGTACAGCAGACCGGTGACGACCTCGCCCTCGCGCTGCCGTTCGCGGATGTAGGCGTAGGCGCGATCGCGGTCGGTCGGGTCGTAGCCTTCGGCCACCTTGCGGAGGCGCACGACGCTGCCGTCGTGCATCATCACGTTGCGCACGGCGCCGGGATCGTACTCGGCCGTGATTTCTTTTGCCGGAGCGATGAAGTCGGCCTGCACGATTTCCACCTCGTGCTCGCGCGTGTAGGCATAGCTCTTCGTCGATCCCTCGTGATCGTTGAACGTCACGCACGGCGAGATGACGTCGACGAAGGCGAAGCCGTTGTGCGTCAGGCCGGCCTTGATGATCGGCACGAGCTGCGACTTGTCGCCCGAAAAGCTGCGCGCCACGAACGTCGCGCCGAGCGTCAGCGCCATCAGGCAGCCGTCGATCGCTTCCATCGTGTTCGCCTCGCCCTTCTTGCTGAGCGAACCGCGATCGGCCGATGCCGAGAATTGCCCCTTGGTCAGGCCGTAGACGCCGTTGTTCTCGAGCACGTAGAGCAGGTTCACGTTGCGGCGGATCGCGTGTGCAAGCTGGCCGATGCCGATCGACAGGGAGTCGCCGTCGCCGGAAATCCCGATGTAGGTGATGTCGCTGTTCGCCGCGTTGGCGCCGGTCACGAGCGACGGCATGCGGCCGTGCACACCGTTGAAGCCGTGCGCTTCTCGCAGAAAGTACGCCGGCGTCTTCGACGAGCAGCCGATGCCGGAGAGCTTGGCGACCCTGTGCGGCGGGATCGACAGCTCCCAGAACGCCTGGATGATCGCGGCGGTGATCGAGTCGTGACCGCAGCCGGCGCAGAGGGTGGTGATCGTCCCCTCGTAGTCGCGGCGCGTCAGGCCGATCGCGTTCTTCGGCAGTGCCGGGTGGTGGACTTTTGGTTTAGGTAAAAAAGTCATGACAACTCCCAACCCCCAACACTGCTTCGCCCAGTCCAACTCCCAACTCGTGGGAGTTGGGTTCTTGGGAGTTGGTAGTCGTTTTACGCAGCCTTCTCGAGCTTCGCCTTCACGCCGGTGATCACGTGGTGCGCGCTCATCGGGAAACCACCGTAATAACGTACCGACGCCAGCTTCTCGATCGGCACGCCGGTCTCGAGCATCAACAGGCTGCGCAGCTGCGCATCGCGGTTCTGTTCGACGATGAAGTTGATGTCGTGGGCCTCGAGGAACGCGGTGACCTCATCGCTGAACGGGAACCCGCGCACGCGCATGTAGTCGACGACGATGCCCTCGCGCGCGAGGACGTCCATCGCTTCGACGCACGCGGCATGACAGCCGCCGATGGTGACGAGTCCGAGCTTGTGACCAGGCTTCGCCTGGATAATCGGCTTCGGAACCGCCTTGGCCGCACCTTGAATCTTGCGATCGAGGCGATCGACCAGCTCCGTGTACTCGTCGGAATCCTCGGTGTAGCCGCCGAACTTGTTGTGACCTGAACCGCGCGTGAAGTACGCGCCCTTCGGGTGCGTGCCGGGCAGCGTGCGATACGGAATGCCATCGCCGTCGACGTCGAGATAGCGATAGAAGCTCTTCGCCTGCTCGAGTTGTTCGGCCGAGAGCACCTTGCCGCGATCGGGGCGATAGCTGTCGTCCCACGTGAGCTTCGAGATCATCCAGTCGTTCATCCCGATATCAAGATCGGTGAGCACGAACACGGGCGTCTGGAACCGCTCGGCGAGATCGAAGGACTTCGCGGCAAATTCGAACGCTTCGCGCGGGTCGGCGGGATAGAGGCAGATGTGCCGCGTGTCGCCGTGCGACGCGTAGGCGCACTCCATCAGGTCGCCCTGCTGCGTGCGGGTCGGCATGCCGGTGGACGGACCGGTTCGCTGCACGTCGAAGAGCACGGCGGGGATCTCGGCGTAGTACGCCAGGCCGATGAATTCGTTCATCAGCGAGATGCCCGGACCCGCCGTCGACGTGAACGCCCGCGCGCCGGCCCAGCTCGCGCCGATCACCATCCCGATGGCGGCGAGCTCGTCTTCCGCCTGGATGATCGCGAACTTGTGCTTCCCCTGATCGGTGACGCGGAACTTCTGGCAGAAGCCGCGGAACGCGTCCATCAGCGACGTTGACGGGGTGATCGGGTACCACG
>Ga0310810_10003195_pt1 | contig 17792 bp, 12 predicted proteins | sample NCmetagenome_FD_207641 | JGI IMG/M metagenome (GOLD analysis project Ga0310810, IMG submission 207641) | Soil microbial communities from experimental microcosm in Duke University, North Carolina, United States - NC | ecosystem: Engineered > Artificial ecosystem > Soil microcosm > Unclassified ...
TCTACAACAGGGGTCTGGACCAAGGTCCGCAGTCGAGCGACCGGCGCCACGCGCTCGTGGTCAGCGACGCCTTCCAGCTGCCGTACGACGTCGTCCTCGGGACCATCTTCAACTTCCGCACAGCGAGTCCGTTCAGCGCGCGCGCGGGCGTTGATCTGAACGGCGACGGCAGCAACACCGACTACGTACCGGGCACGACCAAAAACATGGGGAATCGCGACAACTCCTCCATGCTTGCGGCCGTGAACGCGTATCGTGGGACGCTGAATCTGCCCGCAATCCCGGACAGCCAGATCGACAAGAACACCTTCGCGCGGCTCGACATGCGCGTCAGCAAGGCCGTGCAGCTTGGCGGCGGCCGCAAGGTCGAAGTCATCGGCCAGGTGTTCAACCTGCTCGGACGCACCAACCTTGGCGGCGTCGGCGGCAGCTACGTCACGAGCGCCCGCTCGGCGGACTTCGGCCGCATCCTGTCCGCGCAGCCGAAGCAGCAAGGCGAAGTCGCGGTTCGGCTGACGTTCTGATCGGCAGGGATTAGGTGCTGGGGACTAGGGGCTGGTTAAAAACCAGTCCGCGGTCCCCAGTCCCTGAACTCCTTCTCCCTCCTTTCGTCCCGTTGACAACCTACAAGCTCACCTGTAGGTTCTCGCCATGCTGAAAACCGTCGTTCTCTTTACCGGGGTGCTCCTTGCCTCGGTCTCACCGGTGTTCGCCCAGGCGGCGAGCGCCTCTATCTCCGGAACCATCACCGATGCGCAGGGCGGCGTGCTGCCCGGCGTGACGCTCACCGTCCAGAACGCTGAAAGTGGCGTGGTTCGTACGAGCGTTACCGAAGCCGACGGCAAGTACCGCGTTGCCGGCTTGAACCCGGGCCGCTACAACCTCACCACCGAACTGCCTGGCTTCCAGATGGTGGCGGTGAAGGACATCACGCTCCAGATCGGTCAGGACTACACGCGCGATTTCCAGCTGGCGCTCTCGACGCTGCAGGAATCGGTGACCGTGACGGGCGAAGCGCCGATCGTTGAAGCGACCAAGACTGAGGTGGCGACAGTCGTTACCTCCGAGCAGATTGCGACGCTGCCTGTACAAGACCGCACGGCGCTGTCGCTGTCGCTGCTGCTGCCCGGCGTCGGTGTCGATACGACGCGCGCCAAGCGCAACGCGACCAACGTCGGCGCCAGCGTGACGACAAGCGCGACGACCTATCTGGTCGATGGCCTCTCGAACTCGGTGAACAAGAGCGGCGAGCAGCGCCACGACATCCCCGAAGCGGCGATTCGTGAATTCGCGGTGCACACCACGCAGCTGCCGGCGCAATACGGCCAACGCGTCGGTGGCGTCGTGAACATCGTCACCAAGAGTGGCACCAACGATCTGCACGGTGAGGCGTTCGAGTTCTTCCGCAACCAGAAGATGCAACGGAACGACATCTTCACGCAGCAGCAGATCGATGCGGGCCGCGCCGACCCGCGCTACAAGCGGAACCAGTACGGCTTTGCCGTCGGCGGTCCGATCATCAGGAACAAGCTGCACTACTTCGGCACGTTCGAACGCACCCGCGAGCACGCGTTCTTCACCGTGCCGGCGCCGCTGCAGTTCTACCCGACGCTGGCCGGCAGCTACGAAGGCGGTTCCTTTACGAACATCGAGTTCGTCCGTGGCGACTACCAGATGAACTCGAAGCAGAACTTCTTCTACCGCTACATCAACCAGCACACCGAATTTTTCTGCAGCAACTGCGGCGGCACGGCCTCGTCCTTCAGCAATCTCGACAACCTGATTCCGCGCGACATGCACGCCCTCGGACATACGTGGGTCATCTCGAATCGCGTGCTGAACGAGTTCTACTTCATGCGCGCCACCGCCTCCGACCGCAACTACATGAACCAGGACTACACGCCGGCGAACGTGCTGCACTCGGTCGTGACGATGCCGGTGTCGCTCGGCGCCGGACAGTACATCGGCACGGCGCAGTACCGGTTCCCGAGTGTCACGTGGGGCGGCAACCAGTGTTTGTGGCCATGTCGAACTGGCACCATGACGACCTTCACTGAAGCGCAGGAAACGCTGTCGATCAGCACCGGCAATCACAATTGGAAGGTCGGCGGCAGCATCCAGTACTTCCCGACGCACGAGTGGGCCGCGAGCAATCCGGGGACGTGGACGTTCGGCCGCGATCAGTTCTTCAACCCAACCGACCCGAACTTCAACTTCAACTCGCTGAGCGGCGCGACACAGTTCACCGCTGCCTTCCCAAATGTCTACCGCGACATCGTCAGCCACACCTACGCAGCGTACGTCTCGGATGAATGGAAACCGGTCGCGGGTCTGACATTCAACCTTGGATTGCGCTACGACATCCAGACCGGCGTCTGGGATGAACATCACACGCAGGCGGAGTACCCGCGTCCGCTGCCCTACGTCGACTTCGGGTCGCGCGGCGACAAGAACAACGTCGGTCCGCGTTTGGGCCTCGCATGGGACGTGAGGAAGAACGGCAGGCTGGTCGTGCGTGGCGGTTACGGTCTGGTCTACACGAACGTGACCAATGCGACGCAGGGCAGCGAGATCACCGCGCTCAAGCAGAACAGCATCATCATCAACAATCCAACCTACCCCGATCCGTATCAGGGGCGCGACCCGGCGTCGTTCGCGTCAACTGCGCCGCCAAACATCAACATCCTCAGCAACGATCTGGTCAACGCGCCGGTCAACACCTATACGGCGGGCTTCTCGCAGCAGCTGCTCTCGGACACTGCGGTTAACGTGGACGGCGTCTATCAGAAAGCCACCGACTACTTCACCGTGGAGAACATCAACACTCCGAAAAACGGCGTGCGGCCGCTGCCTGAATGGGGACAGATTCTTTCGACCGATCCCATCGGTGACTGGACTTATAAAGCGCTGCTCGTCCGGCTGGAGAAGCGGCTCTCGCACCGCTATCAGTATCAGATCTCGTACACGTTGGCGAAGCAGGACGGCAACTACGGCTCGCCCGATCTGGTCGGCATCAATCAGGGCGGCACCATTACCGACTATTACCATCCGGAGTACGACCTCGGTCCTCTGCCGAGCGACCGTCGTCATGCGCTGGTGATCAGCGATGCGTTCCAGCTGCCGTCCGACGTCGTCATCGGAACGATCTTCAACTTCCGCACGTCGACGCCATTCAGCGCACGCGCCGGCACCGATCTGAACGCAGACGGCCAAAACACCGATTACGTCCCGGGCACGACGAAGGACATGGGCAACCGCGACAACGAAGCGATGATGGCAGCGGTGAATGCCTATCGGGCGACGCTCAGCCTGCCCGCGCTGCCTGCGAGCCAAATCGATAGCAACACGTTGTACCGCTTCGACATCCGTGGCAGCAAGGCGATCAATCTGGGTGGCGGCCGCAGGGTGGAGCTGATCGGTCAGGTGTTCAACCTGTTCGGCCGCACGAACCTGGGCGGGGTGGGCAGTCAGTATCAGAGCAACGCCCGCGCTGCGACGTTCGGACAGATTCTCACCGCGCAGGCACGGCAGCAGGGAGAAGTCGCGCTTCGGTTCGTCTGGTAAGCGGTCGGTTTGAGGTGTGAGGTTTCAGGTATCAGGCCTGACACCTCATACCTCATACCTGACACCCTCTGAGCCGATAACCTGCCTGTGAGTGACTTCGACGACGATCTTGACCATCTCGCCTCCGAGCTGAACCTCGTTGCGCCCCAACGGGTGGCGGAGGCGCCGGGAACTCACCGCTCGATCGAATCGTGGCTTCGGCGCCTGCGTGAGCTGCAGGGCAGCGACCTGCTGCTCGTCTCGGGTGCTCCGCCTGTCGTGCGCGCCTCCGGCCGGCTCGTCCCGACGTCCGAGCTAATCCTGACCGCCGATGACATCGTAGCCGCGGTCACGCCGCTCATCTCCTCACGTCTGCAGGATGCGTATCAGCACGGCTCGGCGGTCGACCTCGCCTTCACGGTGCGTGGGCTTGGCAGGTTTCGCATGAACTACCACCGGGAACGCGGGCGCGCCGCTGTCGCGATCCGCGCGTTACCGCTGCGCGTCCCAAAGCTTGGCGATCTCCAGTTCGCCCACGACATCGGCGTGCTGTCTACACTCACGCGGGGGCTGGTGCTCATCGCCGGGCCGACAGGCTCAGGCAAGACGACGACCGTGGCGGCGCTGGTCGCCGAGATCAACGAGCGCGATGCGCGCCACATCGTCACCGTCGAAGATCCAATCGAGTACGACCACACGCATCAGCGCAGCATCATCGAACAAATCGAAATCGGCATGGACGTGCCTGATTTCCCGACCGCATTGCGCGCGGCGATGCGGCAGGCTGCGGACGTGATTGTCGTTGGCGAAATGCGCGATCCCGAAACGATGCGCATCGCACTTGCGGCGGCAGAAACGGGACATCTGGTGTTCGCGACGATTCACGCCACGGATGCGTCCGCCGCAATCGGGCGCATTACGGACGGCTTTCCCGCCGAACGGCAGAACGCCGCGCGGCAGGAACTGGCGATGGCGTTGTCTGCGGTGCTGACCCAGACACTGATCCCGACACTCTCAGGCGCGCTCGTGCCCGCGGCGGAGCTTTTGATCTTGAGCTACGGCGCGCGGCAGCACATTCGCAAGAATGCGCTGCAGCACCTGCATCAGGAGATCGCCATCACACGCAAGGCGGGGTCGTTCACATTCGAGGAATCGCTGGCGCGTCTCGTCGAGCGCGGCGCCATCGACAGGAACGAAGCGCGGCTGCGCGCGCCGCATCCTGAAGAGTTCGACGCTATTTCCCAACCTCCACGATAGAGAACGTGGAGGGATCCGGACGCGGCCGCGGGTTCTTGTTCTGCGGCGTCGGCGGCACCGGATCGTTCTTCGTCGTCCCCACGGAGAAGATGTGATGGGTCTTCGGATCGAGGGCGACCGTCCTCGCCCCGTAGAAGTACTTCACATCTGCAACCCTGGTGTATTTGTCAGGCGAGTCCTCGTGAAAGATGTTGACGATGCCCGATTTGCCATCGCCGGCATCACGACAGGTGAAGAAGACATCGCCGGTGCCTGCGTCAAACGCGACGCCGTCAGAGCCGTTGCCGATCGGCATCGAAGCCACGACCTTGCCCGTATCCGCGTTGATGACGACGCCGATAGGCATCGCACCCTGACACGCGACGAACAGCCGTCGATGCGCGGTATCGAACGCGGCGCCGTAGCCGCGCTGGCACGGCTTGGCCGAGAACGTGTTCTTGACCGTCAGGCTCTTCGCATCCACCTGGGCGATTTCGCCGCTGTCGACAAGGTTCACGAACAGGGTGCCCTTGCCGTCGGAGACGCCCGCCTCGAGCGGACCACTGTATTTGATCGTCCCCACGACTTTGGCGGCGACGGGATCGACCACTGTCGACGTCATCGAATCGCCGTTCTGCACGTACACGCGATCCGTCGTCGGGTCATAGAACAGCCCGTCGCAGTCTTCCTCGCCGGTCGATATCTTCGACGTCACTTCATTCGTCTTCAAATCGAAAACATAGATGACGCCCTTTGGATCGTTGCCGGTGACAAAGCCGCGATTCGCCTTCGGCACGACGGCGACGCCGTGAATTCCCCGCATGCCCGGGATGTCGGCGACTGTTTTGTGCGTCTGCTCGTCGAGCACCATCACGTGCGTGCCACGCGGGACGTAGATGCGGTGCGCGTTCGCATCGACGGTGACGTAGTCCCAACCGCCCTCACCGCCAAGCAATGTCTGCTTGACGATGTGGTAGGTCTGGGCGCGCGCCGCTACCGTCAACGCCAGAAGGAACAAGACGGCAATGACGGCCAGACGCCTACTTCGCATCACGAGCTTCTCGCGTTATCTGGTTGACGATCTTGTTGTACTCGGTCATCACATCGTTGACGGTGGCAAGCGTCGCGTCCACATCGGGCTTGGCGGGCATCAACTCGCGTTCGATAGTGACCATCCCCTTTTCGATCGCGTCGTACGACTCGCGCGACCGCTCCTTCACGAGATCCTCGATGTTGTCCCAGTTGTCGTCGAACGCTTCAAACGACTTGCGGGCCTTCGCGACATTCCCGGCCTTCAGCGCGGGCGTCACCTCGCGCAGATGAGCGCGTTCGATGCGCAGCCGCGCCACGTCGTCGTAGAGGCGATTGAGCGGAGCCGATTTTTCGACCAGAGCGAGCATCTCGTCGTACTTGACCAGCATTGCCTTCGCATCTGCGAGAATCGGAGCGGTGTCGGGATTCGGCTTGTTGAGCGCGTCGGTCACCGCCGTCTGATAGTGGTGCTCGATCTCGTTGTAGAGATCCATGCTCCGCGTGTTGACATAGACTTCGACGCCGTTCCACGCCGAGTCGTAGTTCTCCATATCGGCTTTGGCCGCGGCCGCGTCCTTCTTCTCCAAATCCGCAATCGTCTTGACCAGAATTGGCCGCACGCCGCGCAGGCTCGTGACCTCGAACCTGTTGGCGCCCGCGGCCTGTCCGGCAAACAACGCGCCCGTCGTGATGAGGGTGGCGGCGATGGCGGCCGCCACGACCGTGCAGTAGCGCATGATGACAACTCCTTCGCATGTAGCGTATCAGGCGTACGGTTAACACACCGTGAACGTAAGAGCTTACGCCGCCGGTAACCGTGCCGGCGGCGTACGCCCTTACCTATCTATCACTTGCCGGGGGCACCGCGCTTGCTCTAGCCTGCGGTATGCGCAACAAGGTGCTGTTGATGGCGTTGGTCGTCGCTTCGCCGCTAGCCATGTGGAGCTGCAGCGGCGGGAGCATCCCGTCTTCTCCCTCTGCGCTCAATCCGCTGAGCGCGCCGGCCGGACCAACCGGCCGGCTGCGCACGTTCGATGACCCGACACCGATGTCGGTGATCATCAGCATCGTCAGCTCGTTTGGACCTGGCGCGTTCAATCCGAATCCGACGATGGCGAATGTCGGCGATCAGATCGTGTTTACGAACAGCGACATGGTGCTGCATCACATCGTCATGGACGATGGGACTGACCTCGGCGACGTGCCACCCGGCCAGTCAAGCATGCCGATGGCGCTGACGACACCGACAGCGTCGTTCCACTGCACGCTGCATCCGTCGATGGTCGGCAGCATCAACATGGATCCTCCCATGCCAACGCCCGATCCGTACTACCCGCCGACCGATGACTATTATGGCTATTACTAGGTCCGCCTGAGGGCGGACTCTAACGATATTCCTAAGGGCGACCTACCAATTCGAAATGCCGGTGATGTTCGGCTTTAGCCGGACCTGACGTATATTCCTGTCCGAAAGGACTAGGTCGTCATGAAACATACATCTCTATTTGCGGCCGCCGTGCTCGTGTGCGCGGCGTCCGCCTTCGCGCAAGCCCCGATTCAGCCCGTGATGATGAAGCAGCTCAAGCCCGATGTCTGGGCCGGCCTCGGCGGCTCGGGTGGCAACAGCACCATCTACATCGGCAAGACCAGCGTCATCGTCGTCGACGCCAAGCAGACTGAGGCGGGCGCCAAGGATCTGCTGGCGGAGATCGCGAAGATCACGCCCAAGCCCGTGAGCACCGTGTTCCTGACGCACAGCGACGGCGACCACGTCAACGGGCTCGTGGCGTATCCACAGGGCGTGAAAGTGATTGCGCACGAGAACAACAAGAAGGAACAGCAGGCGGCTATCGCCGCCGGTGGCCGCGGCGCGCCGCCGCCGGATCGTTTGCCGCAGCAGGTCGTGACCAAGCAGAAAGAGACGATGACGATCGACGGCGTGAAGCTGGAGCTCTATCACTGGGGCCCGGCGCACACGAGCGGCGACCTGATCGTCTACTCCCCGCAGAACAAGATCGTCTCGACCGGCGATATCGTCGTCACCAACCGCGCGGACGACAATCCGAATATCCATATGGATAAGAACGGATCGGTCGAGGGGTGGATGGCGAACGTCAAGGGGATGATCGGCCTCAATGCGGACGCCTACGTGACGGGCCACGGCGACGTGCTTACCAAGGCTGACCTGCAGCGCAAGCTCACCGCGGTGACCGAGCGGCGCAACAAGATCGCGGCAATGGTGAAGGAAGGGAAAACGCTCGAACAGATCAAGGCGGCGTTGCCCGACGCGCCCGCACCTGGCGCACGCGCGGCAGCGCCTCCCGCGGCGGCCGCGGCGGCTCCAGCAGCCGCGCGCGGACCTGTTCCGGGATTCGTCGACGCGGTTTACGCCGAGCTCACGAAGAAGAAGACTACGTAGATCACTGTAGGGGCCGGCTGAAGCCGGCCCCGGCACCATCCTTGCCCTCATTAATGTTGGAGGACTCGGATGGGCATCGAGCGCCGCGAAAAAGGCCGCCGCGCGGAAGTAGTCAAGGCAGTCGTGGATCACGTCGTTCACAAAGCGGAAACGACTGTCACCCTCGAGGGGCTTCAGGATTTCCTCCACATTCCACATGATGCTGCCGGCCGCATCGTGTCGAGCCTGGTGAACGCAGGAATCGTTCGGGAAGTACGTCACGGTGTGTGGAGCCGGGTGCCTGATCTTCCCTCCAGCTCCGTAACCGCCTGAGCTGATCCTCACCTCAACGATTTCGTGTACCATCCGGCGCATGCCGACATACGATTCTTCGCGCATTCTCGCCCGCCGGTCGTTCTTCTCGAAATTCGGGGTGAGTCTTATCGGCGGCGCCGCTGCCGGCGCAGCCGCGGTGCCGGCGCAGGCACAGGCGCAGACTGCAGGCGCCAAATGGGATCCCGCGCGCCACGCGCAGGACGACTGGTACGACCAGGTGCCCGGCAGGCATCGCTTCGTCTTCGACGCGCCGTATCCTGACGGCCTCTCCAGCGCGCTGCAGTTCATCAACAACTACTACAACCTGAACGTCAGCGAGTACGGCCTGAAGGAAAGCGATCTCGCGGTCATTCTCGTCGCGCGGCATCAGTCAACGATGTTCGGCTACAGCGACGCCATATGGGCGAAGTACGGTAAGCCGATCGCGGACCGTATCAACCTCGTCGATCCGAAGACGAAACAGCCGCCGACGGCCAACATGTACAAGGATCGCTTCGACACGCTGATCAAGCGTGGGCTGCAGATCGCCGTGTGCCAGCAGGCGACGCGCGGAAACGCCGGCGCTATCGCCATGGCCACTGGCCAGATGCAGGATGCGGTGTTCGAGGAGCTGAAGGCGAACCTGCTTCCCAACGCGCGGTTGGTGCCGGTCGGCATCCTCGCAGTCAACCGCGCGCAGGAGCACGGCTACTCGCTGTCGGTCAGCGAACGCGCCTAGGCGCGGCAGGTCGGCCTTCTAGAAACGTTTGTTCGTCCAGTCGCGGATGTAGTCGAACAGATTTTTCACGCTGTTCGAATATTGACCGCGCGTCGTCTCACACGCCGTGCAGGGGGTGAACCCGTGCACGGCTCCTTCCAGCACGAAGTAGTCCTTGTCGCGGCTTGCGGATTTGTCAAAGATGATCTCGTCGTCGCGGATGAACTGATAGGCGCCCATCGCCGCAATCATCATCGGCACCGAGATTGACTGCACCGCGCAGGTCGTGGAGTTGTTGCTGGAACAATAGTCGATACCGGCGTTCGCATTCGTTGCGCGCGTGGCGTTGGCGCTCAGGAACGACTTGAGCGTGAAGATCTTCGTCCCGGTGTCGAACCCGCGATTCGTCTCCGCCATGCCAGGATCCGCGACCGCAACGCTTCTGACAATCTGCGTGACGATCGTCCCGTCGTTTCTCAGCAACTTCTCGGGGCGTGCGGTGGTCTGAAGATCAGCGATGCTCGGATCGAGCGTCGCCAGCTTGGCGTCGCCTCCGGCTCCAGCGCCGGGATTGCCGCCTGAAGGAATGATCACGATGTCGTCGTCCGGATATGGATAATCGCCTTTGCCGATGCGCTCCTGAATGGCGAGCGCACGAGCGATCAATTCGTTCATCCGACTCGCCTGCGCCGCAAAATAGCGATCCTGAAACGTCTTGGAATAGTGTGACGGCCCCTTCGGATTGAATCCGTTCTTCTCGTCAAATGGATCGAGCGCAGCATCGATATGGCGTTTGCCGCCCTCGATGGTTACCGACGGGTTCATGCTGCGCAATGTCTGCACCGGATTTCCCGCGTGGGCGTCGGCGAAAACGATCGCATCCGCGCGCGGCAGCCCGCCCAGGTCGCTTCCACACTTCACGAGACGCTCCGGTTTCTGACAGTACGCCGGACCGTTCTCCGCCACCGCCTGGTAGAAGCTCATGAGCGGCCCGCCGCCGCTGTGGCCGAACAGGACGACCTTGGTGATTCCAGGCTGACGGCGGATGTATTCAACGGCGGCTTTTACGTCAAGCGGCGTTTCTTCCCACCGGACCTGAGTCTCGTTGTTCTGGAATCTCGTGTTGAAGCAGAGCGCCAGAAAGCCGCGGCTGGAGAGTTCCCGGCAGGCGATGTGATTCAAGTAGTTCGCCGTGCGGTGGCCGATGACGAACCCGACGTGCGGCGGCGTGCCAGCATCCGGTTTGTAGAGCGCGGCGCTGACGCGTCCCAGGGAAACGAACTCTGGATGGCTCTGCGCGAACGACGCGCCCGGCACCGCAATCGCAATCGAAACCGCGACAATCAGCAAGCGAACTCGCGTCATACGAAACCTAATTCGTGTTTCCTGCCTTGCCGAAGATCTTGACGAATTCGTCGTTGTTGCCAACGCGCCCATGCGTCGGCACGTGCGTCGCCACGTCGAGCTTCAATTTCAGGATGTTCTGATACAAGGTCCGGTTGGCGGCATTCGCCGCCGGAGCGGCCGCGCCCTGCGCCGGCGGTGAATAGAGATCGGCGTTGTAAAGGATCCTCTCCTTCGGCAGATACGCCATAAGCATGTCCTGCGCGTGGTTGCCCTGCCGCAGCGAAGGATCGCCGAGCTCGTAGGCCATGTCCTGTACGTGGAAGACCTCGAGCATCCGCACGCCGTCGGTGATCACGTACGGAGCAGTGGCACGGGTGTCGCCGCCGACGGTCTCGATCGGCGCCGGCCGCCTGCTGATCATGTACATTGGCGAGTACTTCGCCATCCGATCCGGATCGAGCTCCCGCGGCGCCGGGTAGAACATGATGTCCAGGTAGTACTGCTTGTTCGATTCGTGCGTGACGATCGCCGTCCCCTGCGCAAGGAAGGTGCGAAGGCCGCCGGCGTGATCGAAGTGGTGATGCGTGTTCACCAGGTACCTGATCGGCTTATTCGGCACCAGCCGGTTGGCCTCGGCGATCACCGCCAGCGAGCGCGCCTCGTTGTTCGGCGCTTCCACAACCGCCACGAAATCCTTGAACTCCACGACCATGCTGTTGTGTGTGCCGCCAGTGATCGCCCACACGCCGTCGGCCAGGCGCTGACTCTCGGCCCTGACCGGCGCGAGCGTTGCCGTGCGCACGGTCTCCGGCACGGGCATCGTCATCACGGGGACGTTCCCCTTCACGTCGGTGATCTTGAACTCGTAGTAGTTGTGCGCGGGGTTCAGACGCGGGTCGCCCTGATGGACGTGCACCAGCTGCGGGAACTTCACGCCGTTGAAGTCCTTGTACATCGTGTAGCGCATCTCGTAGTCCATGTCGCCGTAGACCGGGTTCGGGAACCACGTGTCCACGAGCTCAACGAGATTCTGATCGTTGACCGTCACGTTCATCTTGTACTTGCCCATGAGCGTGAAAGAGACGATCGTCACTTTGCGGCCGAACTGGGACAGACCGAAATCCGACGGCCCGACGATCGGCGTGGTGATCGCCGCCGCGTCGGTAGCCGCGAGGGCCGCCTTCAGCGCGCCGTGCGGCGTGAGCGCGACCTCGAGCTGGCGAAGGACGTTGTACGGCACGCCATCCAGATACATGCGCGTGAGCGGAACCGGCGTGTTGCCGTTCATGTCCCATGCGTAGTTGCCGCTGAGAATCGCCGTCACGTGTGTTTCGGGCATCGGCGCGCGGCCGAACGTCGGGTAGCTTCCCTGCCGCCGCGTGTAGTCCTCGCGCGACCACCTGGCGTCGTAGTCGATGATGCGCGTGTAGCCGGCGACCTCGAAGTGCGGCCAGTCGCCGTCCACAGCCCCGTAGGTCTGGCCAATCTGCGACGACCAGCCGGAGCCGGAGTACTCGATGGTCTTCAGGTTCTCGCCGCCCATCGCCTTCAGCGACGCCTGCAGAACGGCGCGCGCATCCTGCGCGTGGACGGTTGCGGCGACGAACGTGAACACCGCGACGAGCATGACGAGCCTTTTCGCCATAGGTTCCTCCCGACGCTGGTCGGCGTAAAAGCCAGACCCTACCGCTGCGTGCCGGGCAGTATAATCCGGCGCCATCCGGAGGATGACGATGAAGCAGTGGATCTTGCTGGGACTCCTCTCGGCGCTGGTTGCGTGCACCTCGGCACAGGCGCCGGCGTCGAACACACAGGCGCAGCCCGCGGCGGATCCGCGCGCCGAATCCGCTCAGAACGTGCGCCTCGTCGGATTCAACGATATGCAGGGACGCCAGGGACTTCAGCTGACGGCGAAGTCGGACCCTGCCAACGGCAGCTGGCTCTATGTCGGCCTCACGCCAAACGATCGCAACGATCCGCAGGCGTCTGACGATGGGCAGGGGAACGATCAACCGATCCTCAACCCGATCACCGGAAAAATGGAGTGGAACGGCACGGCGATCGTCAACATCGACGATCCGGCGAATCCGAAATTCGTCTGGCACATTCCGAACGAGGAAGCGCACGTCAACTCACGGTCGGTCTCGGTCGTGTACGACTACGGCTTCAACTCCGACCCGACTGGCCACGACTACCTGATACGCAGCTGGGACACGGGCAAGAAGTTCAAGTTCGAAATCTGGGACATCACGACGCGCGGCTCCGATCCGTCGAAGATCTCCAAGGTCTCGGAGATCACGGGGACGCCCCCAAACAGCTGCGGACCCGGCTGCGGCGGCACGTTCATCCGTCGCGCGCATAAAGGGTGGTGGTCGCAGAAGTCGGGCTACTTTTATTCGAGCTCCGGTGAACCCGGCTACCGCGGGCTGACGATCATCCACATCTGGGATCTGAAGGACCCGAAGCACCCGAAGTTCGTTAGCCGCATCGCGTCGCCGAGCCAGAAGGAGGGCGCGCCCGGTTATCAGAACGAGTACGCGCACCACCCGATGGTTGACGAAGACAATCACCGCCTCTACATCGGCTTCCGCGGCGCCGGGCTCGCCGGCAGCTGGGACATCTCGGACATCAAGAATCCGAAGATGGTCTGGCTGATCGACACCAATCCGCCGGGACGCGGGCCGCACACGGTGTCGCCGATCAAGTACGAGGAAGTGCCGAACTTCAAGGGACCCGACGGCCTGCCGCGGACCTATGCATTCATCACCGACGAAGCCGCCGGCAACGCGGATATGAAGCCGTGCGCCAGCGGCATCCGCTCGAAGTCGTACATGGTCGACATCACCGACGAGACGCATCCGTTCCCGGTGTCCACGTGGCAGGTGCCGGTCGGGAACTTCTGCGACAAGGGCGGACGCTTCGGACCGCACCAGCATGCGGAGAAGGTGAACAGCGAGATCAACCGCTTCGACGACAAGCTGGCGTGGGTCGCCTACTTCAACGCGGGTATCCGCGTGGTTGATCTCTCCGACCCCTACAACTTGAAGGAGGTCGGCTACTACCTGCCGAAGACGAACGCGCAGTCGCATCCGATTGCGAAGGGACAACCCACGGCGATTCAGATCAACGACGTCACAATCGATCACCGCGGCTTCGCGTACGCCTCCGATCGCGTCGGGACCGGCCTGTTCGTTCTGGAGTACACCGGTAAGAAACCGACTACGGCGACGAAGTAGCGGAAGGGGTCGGGACTCATTACGTGAATCGAAACCCGTCGGCGTGCGGGCCAAATATTTCGATTCACGTAATGAGTCCCGACCCCTTCAGAACCGCGTGATCACTTCAAACGTCGCCGCGCGCGGCGTTTGAGGATTCGTGAACGTCTTGAACGTCTGTGGGTTGTAGATCCGGTTCGGACCCTGCCGACTCCACTCCGTGAAGTTCCCGGCGTTGAGCAGGTTGAATACCTCGAACGCGACCTCGACGTTCTTGTCGGCCGCAAACGGAATTCGCTTCCCGACTTTCACGCCGACGATGTGGACGTCGGGAGCGCGTGGCTGCCCTTCTCCGCGCGTCGGGTAGTAGAACCGAATGCGCGTCGCGAGCGGGTTCGACTGCCGCGCACCCGTGGACGACACCACCGTCGACGGACCAAACACCGAGATCAGCGGGCTGTTCGCCGGCAGCTGATCGATCACCGGGCCGGTCCAGTTGCCGGCGACGATCGTGTAGCTGCCAGAGGTGACCAGGTCCCACGGCGCGTGCCACGTTCCCGCCATGCGAATCGAGTACGGGTTCCACATCGGATTGTTCACCAGCGAGTTGCCGGTGGCGAGGCTGTTCTGATCCTGCACGCCGTCGGTCCGCCAGATGTTCTTGTTGTTCGGGAACGCATCCGGCTGGATGAACTTCGCCGGATCCGTCGGGTTCCAGGTGCCCTCGAGGTGCTGCCACTGCCGCTGCACCGTGAACAGCATCTGGAAACCATGCGTGAGGTTCTTCGTGAGCGTCGCCTGGAGCGCACGGTAATGCGTGGTGCTCCAGGAGTTGTTCGTCAGTCGGTACAGAAGTCCCTGGTTCGGGTCAACCTTGCCGAACCCGCCGAACGGCTGGAACGGGGCGCTCGGATAGATGCCGTTGATGTCGACCTGCGCGTACTGATCGTGGTTCACCTTGACGATGCCCGCGACGTCCATGGCAATCTGCCCTGGGAACTGCCGCCGGTATCCGAGCGACCATTCATCGAAGCTCGGTTGATGAAGCTCCGGATCGAACTGCAGGTTCGAGATCGACGTCGCCACAGGCGGCGTCACGATCACCGTCTCGAACACGCCATCGGCGTTGAGGTCGTAGGTGTTGCGCATCCCCTGCGCGTCGTTGCCGCCGAACGACGGAACCGGATTGCGCGTCCCCATCAACTGCTGGTGGTATTTCCCATACGTGCCGCGGAGGACGTTCTTGGCATCCTGCGTCAGGACATACGAGAAGCCGAGGCGCGGGCCGATCTCGGTGCTCGACTGACGTTGCAGGTTCCGCAGCACGTCGAACCGACGCACCACGTCGACCCGCAGACCAAGGGTCGTGGTCAGGCGTCCCGCCTTCCAGCTATCCTGACCGTAGAAGCCGATGTCCTTGTCGCGCCCCTTCGACTGATCGAGGTTCAGATCCCCGAGGATGTACTGCCGCGCGAAGGGGATGGTGCCTGCCGCCGCATTCGCGGGGTCAACCATTCTCCGCTGCTCGAGAATGAACCCGTCGTTGAGGAAGTGGACGTTCTTCCTGTAAATGCTTCTCGGCATCGCAAGAAATCCGCTCTGGAACTCGTGCGAGCCGAACCATCCTTCCTTGAAATACATGACATCGCCGCGAAGCATCGTGATCGACGAGGTGTCGAGGTCGTAACACGCGCTGCACGCCGTCGATGACCACTGACCACCGCGCAGGATCAATCCCGATCCTTCCAGGACACCCTGGTTGAGGAACGCCTCGCGATGAATGTTCAGGAGCGGCCCCTGTTTCTCGTAGCCATAGCTGTCAGTGCTGTTGCCGCCCTTCGTGTTGTAGCTGACGTAGAACGTCGACGTGAGGTTATTCCCCCACACCGACGTGAGCTTTCCGCCGTACATCGGTCCGCCGGTCGACAGCACCTCCACTTGCTCGTAGTCTTCGGCGCTGATGGCGTTCAGCAGCAACCGGTCCGCCTGGTAGATCAACGCCAGATCGTGTTTCGGACTCAACTTCGTCGACACCTTCACCCATGGCTGATAGCCGGTGATGGTGTTGTTCTCGAGCGGCTTATCGGGAAAGAAGGCGCGGTGCGCGGCCAGCTGCTCGGGCGTGCGGCCCGTTCCGCTCTTGTTCTGCGTATACCGCAGCGCGCCGAAGAACCACGTCTTGTCTTTCTTGATTGGTCCGCCGAACGAGACGTCGTACTGATGCACTTCTCGCGTCGCGGGAGACCCGGAGCCGACGTTGTTCGCATTCCACTTGAACGGCTGATACGACACCACGCCGGTGCCGTGGAAATCGTTGCCGCCGCTCTTGCTGACCATGTTGATGACGAGGCCGTAGCCCATGGGCGAGGCGGCGTCGATACCGCCGGTCTTCACTTCGGTGTCCTGAATGGCCTCGGAGCTCAGGCCCGTGCGATTGATGTTGAAGTCGTTATAGTTGCCCGCGTAGAGACCCTCCATCAATGTCACGGCGTCGCGATGCTCGACGGCATTGCCGAAGTAGTTCTGGCGGCCGCTCGCATCGTTATGCGGGCGCGAGATGACGCCCGGCGTCAGCATCAGAAAGTCGCTCCAGAATTTCCCTTCGACGACCGGCGCCTCCTTCTGGAACTCGGCGTCAATTGTCAGCACGTTGCTCGGCTTGGTGACCTCGAGCATCGGCGCATCGCCTGACACGATGATCGACTCCTCCAGTGCGCCCAGCTCCATCGTCATGTCGACCTGGAAGTTGCTGCCGGCGCGCAGCAGGACGCCTTCGCGGCGCGAAACGGAGAAGCCCGACAGCTGCGCGGTCACGGTGAAAGTGCCCGGCGGCAGGTTGATCAGCCGGTACTCACCGGCGGTATCAGTCACGGTGACGCGAGGACTGAGCAGGACATCGCTCGTTGCGGTGACAGTCACGCCCGGCAGGGCGCCACCCTGACTGTCGCGAACGGTTCCGCGAAGGCTTCCATCTCCACCTTGAGCCCAGACGTGGCTCGCGGTCACAAGGATCGTCACGACGGTTAGAGCCCAAACGGTCCTTTTCATGGTGCTGGCTCCTAAGTGTGCGACGAGACGCCGATTGGTGTGGGGTGAGAATGTGCGGGCGGAGTATACTCCGCGGCACTTGGAAGTTTGAGGTTGGAAGTTGGAAGTTCGAAGTTGGAAGGGAGGGGCCGTGAAACGTCTCACCATCGCTCTCGTCGCATTGCTGCTCGTTGTGGCGGCCGCCCAGGCGCCGCAGGGGCAGGGCCAACCGAGTCCTGAACAACAGGCGGCGGTCGCGCGCCAGGAGGCGCTCGAGAAAGCCACGCCGCAGCTGCAGATCACCGAGGAGGTCCTGAGGCTGACGGTGCCCGGTCATACGATTGGTGAAGCGGTTGGCGTCGCCAAGAACTCAAAAGGCAATCTGTTCGTGTTCACCCGCAGCGGCAACCTCGGACCCGCGCGCGGCGCCACGGCGTCGCAGCTGTTCGAGTTCGATCCGAACCTCCGCTTCGTCAAGCAGTGGGGGCAGGACAACTACGCCGCGTCGTTCGCGCACAACGTCCGCGTTGACAAGTACGACAACGTCTGGATGACCGACGAAGGGTCGAACATGATCGTCAAGTTCAACCCGCAGGGAGCGGTGCAGATGGTCCTCGGCCGCAAGCCGGAGGCGATCGACTTTCTCGAGCGCTACCTCGAGCGTGGCGAGCGCGAGCCTGAAAATCAGCGTTTCCCGGTCGGCGGTGTCGGCACCTTCGGCCGTCCGACGGACGTCGCGTTCGACAGCAGCGACAACATCTTCATTTCCGATGGGTACAAGAACTCGCGCATCGTGAAAGTGAACAAGGACGGCTCCTGGAACAAGGCGGTCGGCACGCGCGGCGCCGGCATGAACCAGTTCAATACGGTCCACGCCGTTACGACTGACGCGAAGAACAACGTGTATGTCGCCGACCGCGGCAACCGCCGCATCCAGGTCTACGACGACAACCTGAATTTC
>Ga0310810_10003196_pt1 | contig 17790 bp, 13 predicted proteins | sample NCmetagenome_FD_207641 | JGI IMG/M metagenome (GOLD analysis project Ga0310810, IMG submission 207641) | Soil microbial communities from experimental microcosm in Duke University, North Carolina, United States - NC | ecosystem: Engineered > Artificial ecosystem > Soil microcosm > Unclassified ...
GCGCCGGCCGGCGCGGCGAACTCGACCGGGATCGAGGCGGAGCCGACCTCGCCGCCGAAGCGGGGCGGTCCGGTCTTCTGCGCGATCCGAGCCAGCGACGGAGCCAGGTCGCTGTCGCCGGTGTCGGCGAAGGCGCCGAGCACGAACGGCTGGTAGCCGTTCGAGGCCAGCCAGTGGGCGTCGAACGGATCCGGAATCGGCGTGATCGCTCCCTCGCCGTAGGTGCCGGTCACCTGCAGGTCGACGATCGCGTTGGCGTCGTGCTTCGCGCTGTAGGACGGGACGATGATCGACGCCCCGTAGCGCCCGTCGCCGACCCCGCCGGCCAGCGCGTCGGCGTCCTCGAGCTTGCTCCCCTCCATGACCGCCACGAACGGGACCCACTCGTTCTCGGCGTAGCCGTTGACGAGACCGGAGTCGCGGAAGCCGGCCGGGAAGGGCGGCCCGAGGTCGTATCCCCTGAGCTGCGACTTCACGGTGAGAGCGGCGGAGCCGGTCCCGATCTCGTCCTGCCCGGTGCACGCCGCGAGGGCGGCGAGAGCGAGCAGAGCGAGCCTTGCGTGCGCCTTCATCTGGGTCTCCGTGGGGTGAGCTGGGATCGGGCAAGTAGCAGGCAACGTGCCGGAACCCGCAGCGCGATCGCGCAGGCGCTCGCCTTCGGCACCGCGCGGTGCCACCCAGTCATCTCGTGGACCTGAACGGTTCGTGCGCAGCGATCCGTGCAGGCGCCATCCCGCACCTGCACGCGCCGCGATCAGCGCGCGCGTCCGTGTGGGAGATCGGCCTCCAGGTCCTGTGGCGGACCTGGCTACAGCGAGGCCTAGTGTCCCTCGACCGAGCCGGCGTGGATGAAGTGCTGGACGTGCGAGTCGGTCGACGCGCGGACGGCGGCGGGAGGGCCGTAGGCGGCGATCTCGCCGCGATTGAGCAGCGCGATCATGTGCGCGATGCGGAAGGTGGACGCCATGTCGTGGCTGATCACGATGCTGGTGATGTCGAACTGCTGCTGGGTCTCCTGGATCATGTCGTCGATGCCGCGGGTCCGGATCGGGTCCTGCCCGGTGGTCGGCTCGTCGTAGATCATGATCTCGGGTCGCATCACGATGGCGCGCGCCAGCCCGACCCGCTTCTTCTGCCCCTCGCTGATCTCGCCCGGCATGCGGTCCTTGATGTCGGCGATGTGCAGCTTCTCCAGGATCTCCTCGACACGCGCCTTCACCTCGGCGGCCGAGGCGTCGGTCCGCTCCTCGAGCGGGAAGGCCACGTTGCCGAACACCGACAACCAGTCGAGCAGCGCCGCGTGCTGGAAGAGGAGCCCGATCCGGCTCCTCACCCGGTTGAGCTCCTGGTCGTCGATGCCGACGATGTCCTGGCCGAAAACCCGGATCTCGCCGCGGTCCGGTTTGAACAGCCCCATGATGTGCTTGATGATGACCGACTTGCCGGAGCCGCTGGCGCCGATGAGGACGGTGACGCGGCCGGGATAGATCGGCAGGTTCACGCCGCGCAGCACCGCCTTGCCGCCGAAGTTCTTGTAGACGTCGACCAGCTCGACGATCGGCGGCTCGGCGATCGCCTGCTCGCGCACCGCGGTGGTCTCCTCCTCGACCGCGGTGATCTCGTCCGGCCCGGCCCTTTCGTCACCGCGCAGGCCGCGCCCCAGGCGGGAGGTCGCCGCGCCCTCGACGAAGGAGCGCACCGGCGGCAGGTCGCTGTCGAGGAACTGATCGTAGTCGCCGTAGAACACGATCTGCCCGTCGTGCAGGAACGCGACCTGATCCGACAGGCGCTTGGTGCTCGCCATGTCGTGGCTGATGATGGCCGAGGTGATCTGAAACTGCTTCTTGGCCAGCACGATCATCTCGTCGACCTTCTCGATCATGATCGGGTCGAGGCCGGTAGTGGGCTCGTCGAACAGCACCACCTCCGGGTTGGCGATGAGGGCGCGCGCCAGGCTGACGCGCTTCTTCATGCCGCCCGACAGCTCGGCCGGCAGGAGGTGCTCGCTGCCCGAGAGGCCCAGGATGCGGATGAGCTCGTGCGCCAGCGTCAGGACGTCGCGGCGCGGCATCTTCGAGTTCTCGAGCAGCGTGAAGCCGACGTTCTGCTCGACCGGCAACGCGTCGAACAGGGCGTAGTTCTGGAACAGCATGCTCATCCGCTTGCGCAGCTCGAGGATCTCGACCGACGAGACGGTGGCGAGATCGCGGCCGAACAGGATCACCTTGCCGCTGTCGGCGCGCAGGAGCCCCATCATCAGCTTGAGCAGGACCGACTTGCCCGAGCCGCTTCGCCCGACGATGACCGTCGTCTTGCCGGGGACGATCTTGAGATTCAGTCCGCGCAGGACCTGCTTGCCCGGAAAGCCGATCGACACATCGATGAGCTCGATGGCCGGTCTGGTCGGATCGAGCGGCCAGCGCTCGAGGTCCGGGACGAGCAGGTTCCTGCGCTCGGATGGCGGGGCGTTCGCCGTCACCACCCGGATTTTGACACGCCTCTAGGAGAGGTGGTTGTTCACGTGCTTGGTGAGCTCGAACATCGTCACCTTCTTCTTGCCGTCGAGGACCGGCCCGAGGGCGGCGTCGGCGTTGATCGAGCGCTTGTCCTTCGCGTCCTGCAGGCCCTTCTTCTTGATGTAGGCCCACACGCGCTTGGTGACCTCGCTGCGCGGAATCGCCGCGTCGCCCACGATGGCAGCGAGCGCCGCGTCTGGCTTCATCGGCTTCATGAAGGCGGAGTTCGCAGCGCCGCCCTTTCCTCCGCCGCGCTTGGCCTTGGCCGCCGGCTTGGCCTTCGCCTTCGGACGGGCGGCGGTCTTCTTGGCCTTGGTGGTGGTCTTCTTCTTGGACTTCGTTGCCATGTCGGGCTCCAGGAAAGGGTTACGGGCCCGAGCATAGGCAAGTCACGGCCAGGATGCCGCTCCTCGTGGGACCAATTTCGAGCCCCACCCCGTTTTTCCCCGGGTGGGCCTCCCGCCGCCCTGATCAGCGGGCGCGGCCGAACTTGTCGAGGTTGGGCGGCGGCGCGCCCTCCTCGAGTGCGAGCATGAGGTGGTTGGCGCCCGGCGTGATGGTCACCTCGCTGCGGGTGGGCGCTGCGCTCCGCTCGCTCCAGGCCTTGACCCTGTACCGCCCCGGGGCCAGGCGGCGGAACGAGAAGGCGCCGGCGGCGTCGGTCACCGCGTAGTGCGGCGCCGACACGACGATGATGTAGGCCGACATCTTCGAGTGGAGGTTGCAGCCGAGGCGGACGATGCCCTCCTTCTTGAACGTGACCTCGCGGGTGTCGCCGCTGGCGTAGAGGCCGAGATCGAAGGCCGCCGCGGCCGACAGCGAGAAGACGTTGTGGAAGAAGGGATCGAAGTTGGGGAAGGAGATGGTCGAGCCGACCGGCACCGCGATGACGTGCGGCGCGAACTCGCGACCGCGCTGCTCGACGATGCGCTCCTTGGCGGTGCGGTGCCTGAACCGGCCGCTGGTCGGTTCGAGCATCACCACCCCCATGCCGTCGATCGGCGCACCGCCCAGCACCAGCGAGCCGCTGAGCGAGCTCCTCGCGCTGGACGCCGGCTGATCGTCGTCGGAGCTGCCGACCGCGCCCTTCGGCTGCGGCGGGGTGCTGGCCGGCAGCTTGTGGAGCGGCGTGGTGACCCGGGGCGGCGCCTCGGCGCGAAAGACCGGGGCCACGGCGGCGAGCGCTTTCGGGCCGACGCGCAGCTCGGCGCGGCTGAACAGCTGCTCGGCGTAGGAGCGCTGGCCGCGGCCGGCCGCCACCACCGCCATCGCGAGGAGGTCGCGCGCGGTGTGGTCCGGAAGGTGCATCGCGAGCTCGGCGGCGGGCGCCAGCCGCTCGCCAGCGACCGGGCTGAGGTCACCGGGACGCGCGACCACCTGGTCCTTCATGCCGCCGAGCGCGCCGAGCAGCTCTCCCTTCTCGCGAGCGGGGACCTCGAAGCGGTCGAGCGCGGCCACCAGGTCCTCGACCAGGGCGTTCCACTCCTCCTCCACGATCTCCATGCCGCCGTGGGTGACCTTCATGTCGCGGCCGGTGTAGGTGCAGGGCCCGCCGGTCGCGGCGCACACCTGCTCGGCGAGCATCTTCTTGAGGTGAACGGGGTCGGTGTTGAAGAAGCGCTCCTTGATGCGCGGATCGGTGGTGGTGCGGCCGACGAAGTCGTTCACCACCGCCTCGATCGCCGGCAGGCCGCCCAGCCGCGCGTACAGGGTGTCGGCGGTCTTCGCGGCCGGCCGCGGCGGCGGCGGGGAGCCGGCGGCGCGCGACCCGTTCGCGGGGCCGCTCTCCGAGGTTCCGCAGGCGACGGTGAGGCACAGGAGCAGGACCTTCATCATGGGGGACCTCCGGCTACGAGCGTCTGCGCCACCACCGGTGTCGATGGCGGCCGATGAGGAAGAATGCGAGCGAGGCGATGGCGAGGCAGATCGCGAGGAAGCGGGCGAGCGGCAGGTGCTGGGCGGGCGCCGGCGGCAACGCGACGGCGAGCGTGAAGGATGGCAGCCCGGGTCCGGTCACGACCGGTGTGGCGACGGTGGCGCCGCCGGCGCGCGGCGCTCCGCCGAGGGCGATCTCGCGGTCGCGGCCGCGCAAGGAGGCGGCCAGGCCGCGCGGCAGGTCGGCCGCCAGCGCGCTCTTCGACAGGCGCGACGACACCACCAGGGCGCCGTCCACCCGCGCGCCGCTGTAGACCGGCACCAGCTGCGCGCTCGCGGTCACCGTCAGGCCGTCGGCGGCGAGGTCGATGCGGGTCGCGCCCGCCGCGATCGGCGAGATCGGCGGGGCGCCGGCCGGCACGCGCAGGAGCGAGGTCGCGCGCTCGCCGCGCAGCTGGAGGAGCTCGATCACCTCGCCCGGCTGGGGCGCGATCAGCCCCTCGTGGGTGACCATGTCCTCGACGGTGCGCGCATCGGTGGCGACGGCGGCGCGCAGCATCGGGGTCGCCGCCATGCCGGCAGCGCGCGCCTGCGCCGACCGCACCTGCAGGGCCGCCGCCATCGGAACGGTCGCGACCGCGACGCCGGCGGCCAGCGCAACGGCGGCGAGCCAGCCGACGTACCAGGGACGCGGCGGGCGGATCTCGACGATCTCGGCGTACTCGATGTCGCTCACCAGCTCGGCCCCGATGACCGCTCCGTCGCGCTCGTGCGGCGGAAACAGCTGGTCCATCAGGCGGGCCACCGCCACCGAAGACAGCGCCAGCCGGTTCTCGCGGCCGAACGCCTCCAGCTCGAGCATCATCTGCATCGCGGTGGCGTGGCGATCGGCGGGCTCGACCGCCAGGCTCTTCATGACGATGCGCTCGAGCTCGGGCGGGTAGCCGGGGCAGACATCCGACGGCCGGCGCACCTTGCTCTCGACCACCCTCCGCATCACGTCGCGCTCGCTCCGCCCGTTGAAGAGCTTGTTCAGGGTGGTGAGCTCGTAGAGGACGATGGCGAGCACGAAGATGTCGCTCTTCCGGTCGAGCTCGTCGCCCCGGCACTGCTCGGGCGACATGTACGACAGCTTGCCGGCGCGGGTCCGCTTGCGCGGCTCGCTGCGGCTGGTCACCTCGGCGATGCCGAAGTCGCACAGCTTGACCGCGCCGTCATAGCTGATGAGCACGTTGGAGGGAGAGACGTCGCGGTGCACCAGGCCGAGCGGAACGCCGTCGGCGTCGCACTTCTCGTGCGCGTGGTGCAGTGCGCCGCACAGCTCGGCGACGATGCGGATCGCGACCTCGAGCGGGATCGCGACCTCGCGCCGGCGCGCCTCCCGCAAGAGCAGGCGCAGGTCGCGGCCGTGCACGTGCTCCATGGCGAAGAAGTACGAGCCGTCCACCGCGCCGACGTCGTGCACCTGGGCGATCTGCGGGTGCTCGAGCGTCGCGGCGATGCGCGCCTCCTGCAGGAACAGCTCGGTCGCCCACGGATTCTCCGCCAGCTCCGGTTTGAGCCGCTTGATGACGACGTTCTTCTCGAAGCCCTCGATGCCGCTGGCGCGCGCCAGGTAGACCTCGGCCATGCCGCCGTCGGCCAGGTGGCGGGTCACCGTGTACTTGCCGAACCGGTCGGGGCGGCCGCCCGGCGGCGGCGGCGGGACCGGCGGCCGCTGGCCGCGCGGATCCGGATCGCCCGGCGCCATGTCGGTGCCGGCGGCGAAGGCGCGCCGCCGGGCGCCACCGGCCAGCTTCTCGGCGGCGGCCGCCGCCGCCTGGTCACGGACGAACCTCGCGACCTGGTCGTGGCTGGCGAGCGCTTCGGCGTCGAGCGCGGCTCCCTCGAGCGCCTCGGCCAGCAGGGCGGCGCTCGGGTAGCGCCAGGTGACGTCCGGATCGAGCGCGCGCGCGCAGACCGCTGCGATCCCCTTCGGCACGCCGCTCGTCACCTCGTCCAGGCGCGGCACCGTGTGCTGCACGACCAGCGGTATCCCGGCCTCCGGCTCGAACAGCCGCCGGTTGGCGGCGCCCTCCCACAGCATGACGCCGATGGCGAACAGCTCGGCGCGGCGATCGATGTGCTGCCCGCTGACCTTCTCCATGTAGACCATGCGGCGCATGACGCACAGGTTCGCGATGCGGGCGACGCCGTCGCCATCGACCAGGACATTGCGCGGCGCCATGTCGCGGTGGACCATGCCGGCCGGATGCCCGCTGCCGTCGACCAGCTCGTGCACCGCCGCCAGCCCGGCGAGCGCGTCGAGCAGGATCCGCACCGTGACCCCGAGCGGGATCGCCGCGCCCTGCCGCCACGCCTCGTGGCGCAGGCTGTCGAGCGTGGTTCCCTCCACGTACTCGGTCACCAGGTGATGTCCGTCGCTGCTCTCGCCGACGGTCACCGGGCGGACCACATTCGGGTGCGACAGGCCGGCGAGCAGGCGCACCTCGGCGAGCAGCGCGACGGGCACTTCGTCGCCGACCGCGAGTGGCGGATGGAAGGGCTTGATGGCGTACTGGAGCTTGTCGTCCATGGTCACAGGCTGAGGAGGAACGCGGCCAGGTCCGCCTTCTCGGCCGGGCTGAAGCCGATGGCGAACCGGCTGTCGTAGAAGTCGATGACGTCCTCCACGGTGGAGGCCGACCCGTTGTGGAAGTAGGGCGGACGGGTTGCCAGGCCGCGCAGGATGGGTCCCTTGAACTTGCCGATGTCGCGCCAGCGGCCGGTGACCAGCGCGCGCCCGGGGTCGGTGGTGGCGATCGTGTCGCCGGTGTTCTTGTTGCGCAGCGTGTAGAGCGGCAGATCCGGGGTGCGGCGCGACGCGTCGGCGATCCCGATGTCGATCGGCAGCTTCACCGAGTGGTGGCCGTAGTTGGGTGCGTCGTGGCAGGTGGTGCAGGTGCCGGCGATCACCTCGACGTCCAGCACGTCGTTCAGGCCGCGGACGCCGGTGATGGCGATCGGCCTCGAGTCGAACAGCTCCTGGCCGCGGCCGATGCGCGCGCGGGCGGCGTTGCTGGATCCGGCCCAGCCGTCGTAGAGATCGAACACGTGCGGGTCGAACGGCGCGCCGGTCTGGTAGTCGCCGGCGAGGACGTCGTTGATGCCGAGGTAGAAGTCCTGGTTGGCGGCCAGCCAGTCCGGCCCGCCGTGGCCGCCGCCGGCGCGCAGGTTTCCGGCGGCCGCGTCGATCGACTGCGCGGTGTGCAGGCCGGTCTCGAACTCGAGGATGGCCTGCCGCTGCGCGTCGCTGAGGCCGGCGATGGCCTGCGCGTGGCCCATGGTGGCGCCGTTGGCCTGGTCGAGGAGGTCGCCGATGATGTCGTGCCCGGCGCGCGCGACCCGGCCGTCCCACATGACCGCCGTCAGCACCGGGATGCCGGGCGCGCCGTCCTCCGCCGGCGACAGCCGGAGGTTGGTGGCCGGCAGCGGGCGCCGGAACAGCGACAGCTCGGCAGCGCTGGCGTAGCCGTACGGGTCGTCGACCTCCGCCAGCTCGAAGTCGGCGTCCGGCGGGATGGCGATGCCGACCCGGATGACCGCCTTGTCGAGCAGCATGCTGTACGCCGCCTGACGAGCGGCGGCGGTGGAGACGTCCGCCAGCGGCGAGTTCGAACCGTCCACCGTGCGGAAGATCGGATCGAGGCCGTAGCGCGACGGATCCTGCTCGGCCGCGCAGGTGCGCGCGTCGACCAGACAGTCCGGGTCGGCGATGTCGAGCGGGTGTGTGAACCGGCGCTGCACCAGCGCCGGCGTGATGCTCCAGCCTTCGCCCGGCGTGTGACAGTGAGCGCACACGCGGCCGTTCGAGCCGAACGCCTGGAAGAACGCGTTCGTCAGGATCGAGTTCCGCCGGAGCGACGCCCGCGGGTTGTCGGAGTAGGTGCGCGAGGTGCCGTGCGGGTTGGGGAACTCGAGCGCGTTCAGCCGGTAGTTCACGGCCTGTTCACTCTCGCCGTACGACTCGTCGTCCACCGCACAGCCCGCGGCGAGCGCGATGCACACGGCGAACGCGGCGATGGCGGTGGTCCGCGCTGGTGTGACTCTGCGGTCCATCCTCGTACCTCTTGTCCCCCGGCTGCGAGCGCACCTCCGCCCTTTCGGCGCGCGGATCGGGTGAGCGCGCCGGCGAGATCGAGCGGCCGCCCGCGCAATCCGCTCGACCTCCGCTTGATATCAAGCGTGCAGCGATTGATCAACGAGACTGATATTTGTAGTGCTCAGCAGATCACCCCGGAGGCCGTGAAACCGTGCGTGCACTCGTCGTCGCGATCTCTCTCGTCGTCGCCTGTCGCGGCCCGGATGCCGCGCGCCCGGCCGTCGATCGCGCGCAGGCGTCGACCTCGAGCGAGCTCCTGCCACGCGCCCTCGCGCTCACCGGCGGTGTCCTCGAGATCGAGGTGGGCCGGCGCGCACGCCGCCGACTTCGACCGCCGCGCCGCGCGCTGGATCCGGCGCGCGGCCGCCGCCGTGACCACCTACTACGGTCGCTTCCCGATCGCGCGCGCTCGCCTCGCCATGAGCGTGTACGAAGGCCGCGGCATCGGCGGCGGCCGGGTGGTCGTCACCGATCGGGCAACCATCCACATCGCGGTCGGCCGCTACAGCGAAGCGGAGGACTTCGATCGCGACTGGCGGCTGACTCACGAGATGGTCCACCTCGCCTTCCCGCGGGTCGACGAGCGGCACCACTGGATCGAGGAGGGCCTCGCCACCTACGTCGAGCCGGTGGCGCGCGCGCAGAGCGGCTGGCTCGCGCCCGAGGACGTCTACGCGGAGTGGCTCGATCGCATGCCACTAGGCCAGCCGGAGGCGGGCGACCTCGGCCTCGACCGCACCCACACCTGGGCGCGCACCTACTGGGGCGGCGGGCTGTTTCTCCTGGCCGCCGACGTCGAGATCCGGGTCCGCACCGGCAACCGCCGGGGCCTGCAGGACGCCCTGCGCGGGGTCGTCGCCGGCGGCGGCTCGATCGCGCGCGTCTGGCCGCTGGCGCGCGCCTTCGACCTGGCCGATGGGGCGACCGGCGTCCGGGTGCTCACCGAGGCGTACGCAAGCGCGGCCACCCGCCCGATCCCGGTCGACCTCGATCGCCTGTGGCGGCGCCTCGGCCTCCGCCGCGCGGGCGATCGCGTCCTGCTCGACCCGGCCCCGGCGCCGACCGCTCTCCGCCGCGCGATCGTGGAGCCGCGATCAGATCGGCGGGCCGGCGGCTGACGCAGCGCTCGCGCGCTTGCACGCCGGCGCGATCCCGGCCGCACACGCGTCGCGGTACATGCGCTCCTTCATGTCCGGCGGTGCCGGCAGCTCGAGATCGCGCGACACGAGCTCGGCGCACCCGCCGGGCACCTGCCCCATCCGGCATGCCTCGGTCGCCCACCGCACACCCTCGACCTCGCTGGCCGGCACGCCCTGTCCGCGCAAGTAGGCCTGGCTGAGGAGCGCGCAGGCTTCCCCCTGCCCCATCTGGCAGGCGCGCTTCGCGAACGCGGAGGCCTCCGCCAGCTCCTGCCGGGCGCCGAGGTCCTGCGCCACCGCCATGCACGCGGCGCCCAGCGCGTGGTCGCACGCGAGGCGGATCAACCGATCGGCACGCGCGAGGTCGGCGGTCACCACCTTGCCGGCGGCGTACTCGGTGCCGGCCAGCCAGCAGCCCCGGCTGTCCCCGATCTCGCAGCCGCGGACGACGAGCTCCAGCCCGCGCTGCGTGTCGGCCGCCACTCCTTTGTCGCCGACCATGAGCGCGCTGCCGGCGAGCGTGCAGGCGGTCGGCTCTCCCGCCATGCACAGTCGCCTCAGCTCGCGGTCGAGGTCGACGGCGCTCGATCGTCCCAGCTCGAAGCGGTCGCGCGCCGCCTCGGTGCACCCGACCAGCACCTGGTGATCGCAGGTGCGCTGATCGAGCTCCAGGCATTTCTCGCGGTTGCCCTTCGCGTCCGCCTCGCGGAGGAGGTAGGCCACGTTCGTGCACCAGCGCGGCCCGCTGCCCCGGCATGCCAACTCCCAGGCCGCCTTCGCCCTCGCCTTGTACATGTCGGCCCGCGCCTCGTCCGCCACCACCAGCTGTCCGCCGTAGTACATCGACGCCAGGTTGTAGCAGCCGACCCCGGCCCCGCCGGCGCACGCCTTCTCGTACGCGGCGACCGCCTTGTCGGCAGTCCACCCGGCGCCACCCAGCCCGTCCTGATGGTGATAGCCGACCAGCGCGCAGCCGAACGCGTGTCCCTTCTCGCACGCCGCCTTCGCATACTTGAACGACCGTGCGTGATCGAGCACATGGCCGTTCTTGCCGTCGAAGAAGAGCTCGGCCGCCGCCGCGCACGCCTCGGGCTCGCCGCTCGCCTCACACACGGCGTCCGGCGCGCGCGGCGCACCACCCTGCGGCGCCGACGGCGACGAGGACGAGCACGCCCCCACCGCGTACAGCGCCAGCAGCGATGCGACGCGCAAGCCGGCCGGCATCAGCGCGGCGTACCAGCTCGGCCGGCCCGCGCGCAACGGTCTATGGGGCCCCAGCCCGCGGGTGAGCCGAAGGGGCAGGCGCGCGAAGCGCGCTCCGGGGTAGCGCCCACGGCGAGCCCGAAACTGGGCGGGGGAACAATGCACTACTCCGGCTTGGGCCCGCCGCGCTTCGCGAGGACCTCGGTCCTCACGTTCTGCGCGAACGACTTGAGCTCCTGCATCGCCTGCCTGACGCGGGTTCCCGCCGCCTTGTTCCCCTGGTCGAAGAACTTGCGGAAGTCCTGCTCCATGGAGGTGACGAGCGCCAGCAGCTCGGCGTACCGCGCGTTCTGCGAGGTGGGCTCGATGGTCTCGGGGGTCGGGGTCTCGTCGTGGGTCATGGTATCCATGCGCGCGAGGTTGCCCCGAGGGTCTGACAAAATCACGCCGGGACAAGCAGTTTTCGCAGTATTCCGCTGATCTCGAGAACTTCAACGCCATCCGATCGGCAGATCGGCCACCGATTCGACGATATGAGTCGGCTGGTAGGCGTAGCGCGGCACCTGCGCGGTCGAGGTGACGCCGCTCAGGACCAGCACGGTCTCCATGCCGGATTGCACACCGCCGATGATGTCCGTCGCCATGTTGTCGCCGACCATGACGGCGTCCTCGGAGTGCGCACCGAGGTGGTTGAGCGCGGTCCGCATCATGAGCGGGTTCGGCTTGCCGACGAAGAACGGCGCCACGCCGCTGGCCCGCTCCATGAGCGCCGCCATCGCGCCGCAGGCCGGCGCCAGCCCGCTGTCGCGCGGGAACGAGGCATCCGGGTTGGTCGCGATGAAGTGGGCGCCGCCGGCGATGAGCTGGATGCCGCGCGTGATGGTGTCGAGGTCGTAGCTCTGCTGCTCGCCCAGCACCACGTGCTCCACCGCACTGTCGGCCAGTGTGAATCCGGCCGCGTGGAGCACCGATGTCAGCCCGCTCTCGCCGATGACGAACGCGGTGCCGCCCGACGGGCACTGCGAGCGCAGGAAGGCCGCCGTCGCCATCGCGGAGGTGAAGATGCGGTCGCGCTCGACCTCGAGGCCGGCGGCGCGCAGCCGGTGGGCCAGGTCGCCCGGCGTGTAGATCGAGTTGTTGGTGAGCAGGAGAAAGGGCGACCCGGCGGCGCGCAGCCGGTCCAGGAACTCGGCGGCGCCGGCGATCGGGCGGCGACCCTGCACCAGCACGCCGTCCATGTCGATGAGGTAACTGCGCGCCATCGCGGCGAGGATGGCACGCGCGCCGCGGCCGCGCTATCCGAGCGCGTAGATGACGGCGCCGACCGCGAGCGCGATGCCGGCGGCGATCAGGTTGCGCGCGGTCGCGGTGGTGAGGACGGCGATGCAGAGGACGAGCGCCGCGATCGGGATGAGCGGTCCACCCGGCAGGCGGAAGCGCGCAGGCGGCAACCGGCGGCGCAGCACCGGCACCGCGGCGCAGGTGCCGATGTAGGTCGCCATCCGGGCGATCACCGACAGCGCGGCCAGCTCGACGAAGGTGCCGGTCAGCGCGAGCGGGAGCGCGATCGCGGTCTGGGTGAGGAGCGCGATCCACGGGGTGCGGAAACGCGGGTGAACGCCGGCGAAGAACGCCGGCAGCCGGCCGCGCTCCGCCATCGCATAGAGGTAGCGCGAGCCGGCCAGCACGGTGTTGTTGTTGGTCCCGAGGATCGACATGGCGGCGCCGAGCGTGAGGAGCCAGATCCCCGCCGGTCCGACGATGATCGAGGCGGCGTCGGCGAGCGGCGTCGCCGAATGCGCCAGGTCCGGCACCAGGCCGAGCGCCACCAGCTGCACCAGCGTGTAGAGCAGCGTCACCGATCCGATCATGACGAGCAGGGCGAACGGGACGTCGCGCTGCGGGTTCCGGTACTCGCCCGCGGGCGTCGCGGTGTTCTCGAAGCCGGCGTAGGCGAAGAGCAGGAGCAGCGCCGCCTCGCCGAAGTTGCCGGCCGGAGGCAGCGTGAAGGCATCGACGCGCCCCCAGTCCATGGCGAACAGCCCGGCGGCGACCAGGAAGCCGAGCGGCAGCACCTTGCCGGCGACCATCAGAACGGCGAGCCGCGCGCCGTGCACCACGCCGGCGATGTTGACGAGCGTCAGGAGCAACAGCGGCACCGTGATGAGGAGCGCGCGCCCCCAGCCGGCGGCCGCCCCGCTCCAGACCGGGGTCATCGCCTGCGCGAAGCCGGCCGACAGGCTGGCGGCGACCGTCACGCGCGCGACCCAGGTCATCCAGCCGACCTCGAAGCCGGCCAGCTCGCCGAAGGCCTCGCGCGTGTAGATGTAGCCGCCGCCCGGCTGGTCGAAGTGACTGCCGGCCTCGGCGAAGCAGAGCACGATGAGGAGCACGCACAGGCCGGCGGCCAGGATCGCCCAGAGGCTCGCGCCGCCGAGCAGCGCGGCGGATGCCGCCGGCAGGAGATACACGCCGCTGCCGATGACGTCGTTCACCGACAGCGCGACGATCTGCCAGCGCGACACGGCGCGCAGGAGCGACGGCTGAGAGCTCACGGCGCCCGAGTGTCACTCGGGGCGGAAGCGGACGTCGACCCAGTAATTGGTGTCCTTGTAGCTCGAGGCCGGGAAACCGCCCCCGTAGCGGTAGACGCCGCGGGTCGCGGTGAGGTCCCCGCTCGCGATCGGGCTGGCGAGCGCATACGGGTCGCGGGCGAAGCGGCCGGTCGCCACATGATAGGAGGCGACCAGCCCGGCGCCGGCCGCCACCGGGATCGGATCGGGCAAGACGGCCTCCTGCCACCCGGGCACCGGCCCATCGGCGACCGGCAGGTCGGCGAGCAGCACGCCGGCGCCGCTCCACAGGCGGGCGCGATAGCCGCCGGCGCTGCCGGCGCCGCGGTAGAAGCGGATCGCCGTGACCGCGCCGGCCCGGGCGGCGCGCACGACCACGCCGAGCTCGACGTCGCGGGTGTCGGCTTCCTCCACCGGGTTCGCCGGCGCGCGATCGCCGAACAGGGTCTGGCTCCATGGCAGGATGAGGGTGGCGACCACCGGCCTGTGGTCCGACTGCCAGCTGGCGCCCGGTACGCGCGCGGTGAGACTGGACGTCCAGTCGGCGCCGAGCAGGACGTAGTCGATGCGCCGGGTCGGGAAGCGGGCGTCGATCGTGTTGCCGCTGCCGGAGCCGCCCCGCGACCAGGCATCGGACAGCGACTGGCGCAGCGCGGCGACGCCCGCCTCCGACGAGCTGGCGTTGAGGTCGCCGGCCAGGATGGCGTCCGGCTGCCCGGCGAGCGCGGCCAGCGCGGCGGTCGCCTGCTGCTGGCGCTCGGCCGCGCCGGTGGTGCCGAAGTGCGTGACGGCGACCGGCAGGACGTGCTCGCCGTCGATGTCGACCTCGAAGAGCGCGAGGATGCGCTGCTCGGCGGCGGACGGGAGCGCGATGCGCTCGGCGGACAGGATGGGTGCGCGCGACAGCAGCGCCAGGCCGTACTGGCCACCGTCGTAGGACAGGAGCGCCGGCACGAACGCGTGCTCCATGCCGGTCAGCTCGCCGAGCCGCGCGGCCTGATCGACGTGGCCGGAGCGCCCGGTCAAGCTGTCCACTTCCTCGAGCGCGACCAGATCCGGGTGCTCGGCGGTGATCACCGCCGCGATGTCCGCCAGGCTGCTCTTCTCGCCGTGCTTGATGTTGTAGGTCATCACGCGCAGCCCGCCGCCGGCGGTGAGCTCGACGTCCTCGAGCGCGGGCGGCCCGTCGCCGATCTCGGCGCAAGCGGAGCCGAGGAGGAGGAGGACCAGCGCGCGCTTCACGGGAAGCTCGTCCCGTCGTTGCGGGTGCCGGGCGAGAACGCGCGGTCGGCCAGGTGGCCCTGCGCGCTGCCGTAGAGGACCGGGGCGCCGGACACGTCCGGGTCGCGCGTGATCGACTGGTTGTGCGCGCCGACCAGCGCGCTGTAATCGAAGCGCGCGATCTCCTGGCCGTCGGCGGCGTGCAGGGTGACCGTGTCGCCGGCGTTGTTGAGATCGAGCCCGCTCGCCTGCGAGGCGATCACGACCCGCGCGGCGGCGAGCGCCGCGCACCAGGGTCCGCTCTGCGAGATGCCGGGCAGAGCGCCGTAGACCAGGATCGCCTCGCCGGGGGCGAGCTTGCTGCCCGGCGCGAAGACGTGGCGGACCACCTGTTCCGGCACCCGGTCGGTGACCGTCACGCCCGACAGGTCGACCACGGCGTCGGCGACATTGATGATCTCGACGAACTCGTCGTCGGCGCTGGAGCGCAGGCCGTCGCAGCTGGCGTCTCCCGTCATGTCGGTCTCGTCGGTGCCGGGCGGATCGGACAGCACCTCGTTGATCGCCAGGTCGCCGGGGCCGGCGATGCGGTCCTCGGTGACCGCGATCCGCGCGGTGATGGCCGCGCCAACCGCACCGGCGCAGGAGCCGCCGATCGCCCGCCAGGCGCGCAGGATGGCCGGATCGGCGTGAGCGCTCATCGCGTGGACGTCGAGATCGACCGCCGACTGGCCGGCGGCCACCGCCAGCTCGCCAGCCGCCGGCGCCGCCACCGCAGGCAGCGTGGAATCGAGGCAGACGGTGAAGGCGGTCGGCGATACCGCATCGAGCTCGAGCGACAGCGTGCGCGACTGACCGGGGGCGAGCGCGACCACGTCCGGCACGATGCGCGCCAGGTGCGCCGCGACCGCATATCCCGCGAGGTCGATCTCCGCGCGCGGCAGCACGCGGGCGGCGCCGACCAGTGGACCGGTGATCGACGCGTAGACGTCGCCCGGGCCGGGCAGCGGATCCGGCGCGAAGAAGGTGGGCCCGACGGCGAGACCGCTCGCCATGAGCAGCTCGCCCTCCTCGCTGGTCAGGACGATCTCGTGCGGGCCGGCGACCGTGACCATGACGCCGTCGAGCGCGCCGCCGAGATCGCCGACCGCCGCCGCGACCGGCTCCGGCAGCTCGGCGCCGGAGGCGCCGACGTCGATGGCGGTCACCTCGGTGAGCGCGGTGACCTCGCCGGCCAGCTCGGCCACCACGCCGGTGACCGAGACCCGGTCGCCCTGGACCGGCGCCACCAGCTCGCCGCCGGATGCCACCTCTATATAGAGGCCGCTGAAGGGCGCTTCGGCCGTGCGGTCGTCCTGCACCGTGAAGTCGTCGGTGAGGTTGCCGCGCGCGGTGACCACCGCGTCCTCGATGCGGACCAGCGTGCCGGGCGGGACATGGCCGTCTGCGTCCGGGTCCTGCACCTGGCGGATGGTGACCGTCACCGGATCGATGGAAGCGTCCGGGCCGCCGACCGGTGGAGCCTCCTCGTCGGAGGAGCAGGCGGCGAGCAAGAGACTGGCTGCGAGCAGGGCGCGCATGACTCACGGCGACGTGAGATCGACCCGCTGGGCCGTGAAGTCGAGGTAGAAGTACCAGCCGCGCGTCACCCCGTCCGGTCCGGTATCGCGCCCGTCGGACTGCTGGCAGCTGCCCGCGCCGCCCGGCAGCACGCTCGACAGCGGCTTGCCGCCGACCAGCGGAAGATCGGCCGGAAGCAGGATGGAGTTGGCCTGCTCCTCACTGACGAAGCCGCTCGCCAGGCCGTTGTCGATCGTGTCGCCCGCGGCGAACGTGCCGCCGACCCGCGCGCCCTCGAGGTCGAGATCGACCCCGGCCAGCGACAAAGGAAGGTCGACCGGGTCGGTCGCGTAGCAGGGCGCCGAGGCGATGTTGACGCCCGAGCCGGCGGTGCCGGGGATGGCGGCCAGACAGTCGCCGCCGCCGGCGGCCAGCTGCTGCGCAGCGGTGACGACGCGCGCCTCGGCGTCGGCCGCGCAGGCGTGGCCGGGGCTCGGCGCCGCGCAGGAACCAGGCGACACCTCGACCCGCGCGGTTGCCGCCGCCGGATCGAACGGGCGGAAGACGTTCAGCAGCGAGAGGTCGAGCAGGCCGTCGCCGTCGCCGTCCTCCTTGACCCGCTTCGAGACCTGGTCGTTGAGGAAGGAGGTGACGTCGGCGCAGATGCCGAGCCTGACGTAGGCGTGCGGGTCGGCCAGCCGGGCGTCGACGATCCGGTACGCGGTCGGCGTGCAGTCGGCCTCGTCCGGCATCTTGCAGATACCGGCGGCGACCAGATCGTCGTCGCAGGAGCCGTCGCCGTACCAGCCGAGCTCGGCGCACAGGTCACAGTCGGGCGGAAAGCCGTTCTCCTCGCAGGTCGGGAGATCGCCGTCGGCCTTTCCCTGCCGGAAATCATCCTTGTCGGGCAGCGATCGGTCGTCGCTCTCGCCGGCGCAGGCGGCGAAGAGCAGGCACACGGCGGCACATCGGACGGTCTTCATGTCTCCCTCCGTCGAAAAAAGCCAACGTCGTCGTCGAACCCGCTACGGGTCGGTGAATTCCACCGCCTGCGCGGAGAAGTCGAGGTAGAAGTACCAGCCGCGGGTGGCGCCGTCGGGACCGATGTCGCGGCCGTCGGCGGTCTGGCAGCTGCCGGTCCCGCCGGGCAGCACGCTGGACAGCGGCTGGCCGCCGACCAGCGGCAGGTCGTCCGGCAGGAGCAGCGCGTCGGCGTCCGCCTCGCTGATGAACCCGCGCGCCAGCCCCTGGTCGAGGGCGCCGGAGCCGAAGCGGGCGCCGACCCGCGCCGCCTTCAGATCCAGATCGATGCCACCGAGCGAGAGCGAGAGGTCGATGGCGTCGGTCGCGTAGCAGGGTGCGGTCGCGGTGTTGACCGGCGCGCCAGGCGCCGTGGTGCCGCTCAGCGGCCCGAGGCAGGTGCCGGACGTCTTCTGCGCCGCCTGGGTGGACACCTTCTTCGCGGCATCGAGAGTGCAGCCGTGTCCCGGTGCCGGTCCAGCGCAGCTGCCGGGTCCGACGTCGACCGGCGAGCTCGGGGCCGACGGATCGAGCGGGCGGAA
>Ga0310810_10003197_pt1 | contig 17789 bp, 15 predicted proteins | sample NCmetagenome_FD_207641 | JGI IMG/M metagenome (GOLD analysis project Ga0310810, IMG submission 207641) | Soil microbial communities from experimental microcosm in Duke University, North Carolina, United States - NC | ecosystem: Engineered > Artificial ecosystem > Soil microcosm > Unclassified ...
CCCGATCAGCCTCAGGGCGATTGTTACGAAGGCCAGAGCCGAGCCGAGGATCAGCATCTCCGCGCCGTGAAGAGGCTCTCGCGTCACGGTCGTGATGACGTGCTCGACGCCCACACCGGCAACGGCGATACCGAGGTACAGCGGCAGGTGAGCGTAGCTCCAGATGTGAAACCGGACCGCATCGCGTGACGATCGAACGAAGCGCTCGGCCACGGCATCGACCCCGTCGAAGTACAACCACCAGATCGTGAACACCAGCGCAATGCCGAGGACCGCGGCGGCCGCCGCGGCCGAACTCCAGTACTCCTGATGGCTCATGCCGGTCATGACGGCGACCATGGACTCTCCGAGCAGGATGATGCTGAAGAGGCCGTAGCGCTCTGGGAGGTGCGCGGCGTCGTGAGGCACTTCGACCAGGTGCCGGGTCGAGAAGAGCGGCGTGCCGAGGTCGATGGTCAGCGCTACGGCCCAAATCCAAAACCGCCCGGGAGCGTCGACGAAGGCAGACACGAGCCACAGCAACGCGGCGACGGCCGACGTGGATGCGTAACGGATGGCGAGCGTTCGTGATCGCTGAACGCCGCGGACGCGAAAGTACTGCAGGGCCAGCACGAATCGCATCGCGGCATATGCCGCGACGAAGCCGGCAGCGTCGCGGCCTCCGAGCGGCCCCGTCGCATTGATCGCCATCACGGCGACGAGGAATATCTGCAGCGCTGTGAGCGTCCTCTGAACGAGATCGTCGGTGTCGTAGCGAGTGGAGAAATTGGTGTGCCCCAGCCAGGTCCACCAGATCATCACGAACAGCAGTGAGAAGCGAAGCAGGCCGGCGGGCGAGTAGTCGTCGCGCAGATGTGTTCCCACCTGCGCGACGGCGGCTACGAAGATGAGATCGAAGAACAGCTCCATCCACGTGACGCGCCGGCCCGGCTCGAGGCCGGCCTCGGAGCGAAGTCGCGGTGGTCGAATGAGTCGTCGGAGTTCGGGCGGCACGGATCCTCTCGATTGAGATGCCGCTGCCTCCGTCAGGTTTCGCGGGCGTGCGAGCGAGGTTCCCGTGCGGTTCTAATGAGCGACGCAATGACAGCGCCGACGAGCAGCGCGGTGATGATGCCGAGCGACCATTCGATCGGGAACTTCCCGCCGAACCAATAGGTCAGCACCGTCATCTTCAACCCGACGAAGATCAGGATCAGTGCCAGTGCGTACTTGAGCAGCTCGAATCGTCGGAGGGCGTCGGCTAGCAGGAAGTACATCGCGCGAAGACCGAGGATCGCGAAGACATTCGACATGTAGACGATGAGCGGCTCGCGCGTGACGGCGAAAATCGCTGGCACCGAGTCCACAGCGAACACGATGTCGCTGAACTCCAGGAAGAGCAGTGCGACGAAGAGTCGCGTGGCGTGCCATCGCTCGCCGATCTTCACGAAGAAATTCGAGCCGTGCAGGTCGGGTGAGACCGGAACCACCCGACGGAACAGCTTGATCAGCGGATTCTTCTCCGGCGCAATCTCCTGTTCGGGTGACCAGAGCAGCTTGATCCCGGTCACCAGGAGAAACACGCCGAAAATCAGGACGACGGCGTGGTACTGCATGAGCGCAGCTCCCACCGCGATGAACCCGGCGCGGAAGACGAGCGCTCCAAAGATGCCGTAGAACAGGACGCGGTGCTGATAGAGCGGCGGCACCGAGAAGTAATTGAACACGAGCACGAACACGAAGATGTTGTCGATGGCCAACGACCGTTCGACGATGTAGCCGGTGAGAAATTCGAGCCCGGCCTGCAGGCCGGCTTCGGGCCCGACGCGCGACACGGCGTACAGGTAGAAGCCGTAGTTGAACACCAGCGCGAGCACGATCCAGAGGATCGACCAGCCCAGCGATTCGCGGAACGAGACGACGTGCGCCTTCCGATGGAACACGCCGAGGTCGAGCGCCAGCAGCAGCAGGACGAACGCCGTGAAGGCGGCGTAGGCCCACCAGAACTCGGCAAGCGGAAACAACAGCACGATCGCCACAGTAGCGAGCCAAACAGTAGATAGACAAATAGAAAGTTTGGACGCTGAAGTAAGCTTTTATCTATGGACAAGCCAGCACCCGACCGCGCGATGGAGTGGCTGAACTATCACCACCTGCTCTATTTCTGGACCGTCGTGCGCGAGGGCGGCGTGTCGAAGGCCGCAGTCAAATTACGGCTGTCGCAGCCGACGATCAGCGCGCAGGTGCGCATGCTCGAAGAGGCGCTCGGCGAGCGCCTGCTTCAGCGGCAGGGCCGGACATTTGCGCTCACCGACGTCGGACGGCTGGTGTATCGCTATGCCGACGAGATCTTCAGTGTCGGTCGCGAACTGATGGAGTCGCTCCGTGGTCGACCCGCGGGCCGACCGGCTCAGATGACCGTCGGCGTCGCCAACGCCGTGCAAAAACTCATCGTCTATCGGCTGTTACGACCGGCGACGCGCGGACCCGAGCCGATTCAGATCGTCTGTCGCGAGGACAATGCGGAGCAGCTCGTCGCGCAACTCGCCACGCACGCGTTCGATGTCGTCATCGCCGACGCGCCTGCGCCGCCGCACGTGCGCGTGAAGGTGTTCAATCATCTGCTCGGCGAATCGCCGATGGCGTTCTTTGCACCACCGCGACTCGCGGTGCGTGTCAAGGCGAAGTTTCCTGCCTCGCTGGCGTCAGCGCCGGTACTGCTCCCGACGATGAACACGGCGTTGCGCAGGAGCCTGGATGAATGGTTCGAGCGAGAGAACATCAGGCCGAACGTCGTCGGCGAGTTCGAGGACTCCGCGTTGATGAGCGTCTTTGGTCAGGCGTCGTCAGCGGTCTTTCCAGCGCCGGCGGTGATTGGTCGTGAGGTCTCACGCCTGTACGGCGTGCGGCTCGTCGGACGAGTCGATGCCGTGCGCGAGCGCTACTATGCGATTTCAGTGGAGCGGCGATTGAAGCACCCGGGTGTGCTCGCGATCACGAGCGCTGCGCGCGAGCTCTCGTCTACGTAAACGCTGCGAGCTTCTTGAATGTCGCAAGGACCCAGCGGTAACCGTCCGGATCTGTGACTACTGATGTGCGATCGCCCCAGGACTGGTCTTCCGCATCAGTGACGCCTGCGCCTGCCTTTCGCGCCTCGGCAGCGGCGCGATCCACGTCGGTTACATATGTGTAGAGTGCGGCCGCTCCACCACTCGCTGTGGCCGGATCACCTCGGCGCACGAGCATGATTACGGAGTCGCCGTGTCGCATCTCTGCGTACCGCACCTGTCCGTCGGTGTCGGGAAGCACGACACCGCGTGTAAAGGCGAACGCCCGTTCCAGAAACTCCATCGAGGCGCTCACGTTCGCTACCGCCAGATAGGTATTTACCGCCTGCATCCCCGGAGCGAGACCGCTTGCAGCCTCGGCTGTTCGGGATTGAGAAGTTTGCGAGGCAGTCGCGACGCTGCGAGTCGGCCGGGCTTTCGTCCGGCGTCGTCGCGCTGGACGCGTGGCAGCGGGTCGTTTTCGTGAGGGCATGGCTGAGATTTGAATGGTAGCGACTGGGCTATGAATTTGCACGAGTGACGTGAGGGTTCCTGCACGACCGTGTTTTCATCGAATCAAGCGTAATCTTACGCTGCGACCGGTGACGGGACTGTAGGCTCTGAGGCGAATCCGTCAGATCTGTGTTCCGCGAGAGGCTGTGTCATGGCACGAGGCGAACTGGGCGTCGAGCATCTCCTGCGTCGGGCAGGGTTTGGCGCAAGCCAGGACGATCTGAAGCAGTTCGAAGGCATGTCGGTCTCGGCAGTGCTGCAGACTCTGCTCGACTACGAATCACAGCCCGACGATGTCGACGCGAAGATTGGTACGGCGGGCTATGCGTCGATCACTCCAGGTAGCGGCTTCTCTCCGAATCTGAATATCGAACACGCGCGCCAGCGCTGGTTGTTTCGGATGTTGCACACGAAGCGGCCGCTCCAGGAAAAGATGGCGCTCTTCTGGCACAACCACTTTGCGACCGCGTATTCGAAGATCTCCGGCGCCTCAAACGGTTTCCTGGGGACGCGCATGCTGGCCTTGAAGCCGGGCGAGCTTCCCGGTCCTCAGGGGCAGATCGAGCTCTTCCGGTCGATGGCGCTCGGGAACTTCCGCGACTTGCTCATCGAAGTTGCCAAGGACCCCGCGATGTTGTTCTGGCTCGACGGGCGTCAGAACACGCGCCAGCGGCCGCAGGAGAACTTCGGCCGCGAGATCATGGAGCTCTTCACGTTCGGCCTCGGGCACTACAACGAGTTCGATGTCTACGCCGCAGCCAGAGTGTTCACAGGATGGAACCTGCGGATCGTCGGTCGTGGCAATGAGCTCGACACGTACTACGAGTTCGTATTCAACCCCGGCCAGCACGACCCGGATGCCAAGACGTTCACGTTTCCCATCTATCGTGACGGTGGCAAGACGATCCCCGCGCGGACGGCCGCGGACGGAATGCAGGACGGCATCGACTTCATCACCGCGCTAGCAACACATCCCGACACCGGACGCCGGCTGGCGCGCAAGCTGTGGGGGTACTTCGTCAGCGAAGTCGTCGAGCCCGACGAAGCCACGTTGAACGGCGCCGCAAGCGCCTACTTGCAGAACGGCACCTCGATCGCATCGCTCGTGCACTTCATGCTGCGGTCGCGTCAGTTCCAGAATCCCGGCAACTGGCATACGCGTTACAGCTGGCCGGTCGAGTTCGTCGTGCGCGCGGTGAAGGAGGTCGGCGCGGCCGGCTTCAACGTCGACACGATGCGCGGTCCGCTGACGACGATGGGCCAGATGCTGTTCGAGCCTCCAGACGTGAACGGCTGGGAGCTCGGAGCTGGCTGGTTCACGACCGGAGGCATGCTGGCGCGCATGAACTTCGCGGCGTCGCTCGCGGCCAACCAGCGCGGCAATCTTGTCCGCGACCTCTCGGGGTCCACGTCGTCTCCCGAGTCGGTCCTCGATTTCTTTCTCGATCGACTGACGCCGGCGCCGTTCTCTCAAGAGGCGCGCAATGAGCTCCTCGCGTATCTCGAAGCCGGTGGCGCGTGGACCGGATCCACCGCGCAGGTTCAGACGAAAGCCGCCGGCCTCGCGCGGCTGATCGTTGGCTCCGGCGAGTATCAGATCGTTTAGTAGGTGGTGGGTGGTAGGTGGTCCGAGAGCCTGGCCCAGAGATGAGAGCGAAATGTCAGTGACACGTCGAGACTTCATCCGCGGCGGCGTTGCGGCGTTCACCGTGAGCTTCACGGCGCCGGCGTTCCTGAGCGACATCGCCCGCGCACAGGGAGCGAGGTCCAGGAACCTCGTCGTCGTGTATCTCGCGGGTGGGAACGACGCGCTCAATACGGTCGTGCCGTATCAGGATCAGTTCTATTACAGCCGGCGGCCGACGATCGCCGTGCCCGCCGGTCAGGTGCTGCAGATCGGAAGCGACTCGAGCGGCCGGGCGCTGGGTCTGCATCCGCGGCTCAGCGGGTTACACGGCATCTTCAACGAGGGGCGGCTCGCCATCGTCCAGCGGACGGGTTACCAGAACTCGAGCCGCTCGCACTTTCAGGGCTTCGACATCTGGGGGACGGCGAATCCGTCGCAGCCGAACACGAGCGGCTGGCTTGGGCGCTACCTCGAAACGGTGCCGCGCGATGCGCTCGCCGGATGGTGCACGACACGCGAAATCCCACGCGCGCTGACGTCGCGCGAGCTGAGTGTTCCCGGCATCGGTGACGCGCGCAGCTACTCGTTTGCCAGCCCGAACGGCGCAGCGGAGGCGCTCAACGAGCGAGCCGCCGCGACGCGCATCGCGTCGCATTTGCCGGTGGAGCTTCCGCATCTGGCGTTTGTGAACGGAACGGCGAGCGCCACGTTCGAGACGCTCGATCGCGTGGCATCGGTGTCCACGTACACCGGCACGGCCGCGTATCCTAACAACGGCTTCGCGCTTGCGCTTCGTACCGTCGCGGGATCGATCGTTCGCGGCACGGGCACGCGGGTGTATTGGGTGCAGACCGGCGGCTTCGACACGCATGCGGGCCAGGGTGCGCAGGGCGGTGGCGCCTACGCGAATCTCATCGGGACGTTCAGCGATGGAATCGCGGCGTTCTACACCGACCTCCGCAATCAGGGGCTGCTGTCGGACACGCTGATGCTGCAGTTCTCGGAGTTCGGCCGCCGCATTTCGGAGAATGGCAGCGCCGGTACTGATCACGGCGCGGCCGCGACGATGATGGTGATTGGTGGGGCCGTGCGTGGTGGCATCTACGGGACGGCGCCGTCACTCAATCCTGACGTGAATAACCCGACGCTCGAAAACGCCGGAGGCGACGTGCGCTACGAGACCGACTTCCGATCGGTCTACGCGCGTGTACTGGATACCTGGCTCGGTGCGAACTCGCAGTCGATCCTCGGGGGCGACTTCCGCGCAGGCGCGCCGCCTGTTGTGTAACGACTAGGGAGCCGGGATTCGGGACTCGGGATTCGGGATTCGGGATTCGGAGTGCACGGCAAGTCGATCAGCCGTAAATCTCTTTCAGCGCGGATTCAACTGTCGGATAGCGAAAGACGAAGCCATTCCGGCGTGCGACGTCCGGGATCACGCGCTGCCCGCCGAGGACCAGGGCGTCCGCCATCTCACCAAGCACAAGACGCAGGGCAAACGACGGCGCTTTGAGCCATGACGGGCGTCCGAGCGCTCGAGCGATCTCTCGAGAGAGTTCTTCGTTTGTCACCGGCGCTGGCGCCGTCACGTTGAGTGGCCCCGCGATCGTCGCTGTTGCGAGCGCCCACTTCGTCATGGCGACCCAATCGTGCAGATGAATCCAGGACACGAATTGCCTGCCCGTACCCGCCGGCCCACCGGCGAAGAGCCTGAAGGGCAGCGCGAGTTGCGGGAGCGCTCCACCTTGCCGCGCGAACACGACTCCGCTCCTCAACAACACCACTCGCGATCTGTTCGATGCCTGAGTTGCGATCGCTTCCCAGTCGCGACACACCTCAGCGAGGAAGTCTGACCCTGCCGGGGTTGCCTCAGTTGCGGGCTCGTCGCCGCGCACACCGTAGTAACCGACCGCAGAAGCGCTGAGGAAGACAGACGGCGGTTGTGATGCGCTAGCGATCGCACGCACGAGTGCGCTCGTCGCTTGCGTGCGGCTATCGTGAATTGCAGTCTTTCGGGCTGCGGTCCAGCGCCCGCTGGCGATCGACGTTCCGGCGAGATTGATGACAGCGTCAGCGCCGTTCAGGGCGCCTGCCCATGACCCGTCGTCTTGTCCTGGCGACCACCGCACGTCGTGGTCGTGCTTCGGATGGCGCGTCAGCACCACCACGCGATGTCCGTCGAGGCGAAACGCCTCGATGAGCGCCGTTCCCAGCAGACCAGTGCCGCCCGCGATGACGATGGTTGCCATCTCCCCAGTCTAGGGCCGGCCCCGCCTCCGGTGTTCTCCCAAGTTGACACCCGGCGCCGCCCCTGCTGTACTAGTAACTAACCGGTTGGTTAACACAGCCCATCGGTGATGCCCGATGGCCAGACGCACCATGCGTGATTCCCGGTCCGCCATTTTCCGCGCGGCGGCGCTCGAGTTCGCCGAGCGCGGCTACGAAGCGGCCGGGACGGATCGCATCGCCACGCGGGCGCGGGTCAACAAGGCGATGCTCTACTACCACTTCGGCAGCAAGGCCAAGCTGTACGCCGAAGTCGTGCGCGACATGGTTGGAGCGGTGGGTGCGCGCGTACGCGCGATCGCCGACGGCCCTGGATCCGCCGAACACAAACTCGACTCGTGGATCAGCGCGATCGTCGAGGAAGCGGCCGCCCGGCCGTGGTTCCCGCCGATCATGCTGCGCGAGCTGGCCGCGCGCGCGCCGCATTTCGACGCCACGACGTTTCACATGATGAACGTCGTGCTCGCGGGCGTGACCGACGTCATCGCGCAGGGCAAACGTGAAGGCACGTTTCGCGACGTCGACCCGCTGCTCGCGCATCTGTCGATCATGCCGCCGGTCCTCATCTTCTTCGCTCGCCAACGCGTGCTCGCTGGCCGGAAGCTCCGCGGCGGACTTGCCGAGCCTCGTCAGATCGAGCAGTTCGTACGTCATATGCAGGCCTCCGTAAGGGGCATGCTGCGGAAAACATCATGACCGTCTCTCGTCTGCTCGTACTCGTCGTGCCAGCCTGCCTGGTCGCGTGCGCGGAAGCGCCTCCCACCGATCGCCTGCGTGTCTCCGGGAACGTCGAGGCGACCGAAGTCCACACCGCTGCCGAGGTCGGCGGCCGCCTCGTCGAGCTGCGCGTCGATGAAGGCGATCGGATCGAGGCCGGTGCCGTCATCGCCCGCATCGACACCGAAGACACGATGCTGCAGATTGCGCGTACGCGCGCCGATCGCGCCACCGCCGTCGCGCAACTCCGGCTGCTCGAGGCGGGGTCACGCACGGAGGACATTCGACAGGGGCGCGCGCAGGTTGACGCCGCAACGTCGGACACCGCCGCCATCGATGCCGAAGTGAAATCCGCACAACTCGATCTCGATCGTTTTCAGGCGCTGCTGACCGCGAACGCCGGTTCCGTCAAACAGCGAGATGACGCGCAGGCGCGGCTGGACACCGCGATCGCCCGCCAGCGCGCAGCGCAGGATCGCGTGCGGTCGGCTCGCGAAACGCTGGCGCGACTCGAGGCGGGCAGTCGCCCCGAGGAGATTCAGACGGCACGCGCACGCGTCGCCGTTGCGGATGCGCAGATCGCCGTCCTCGAGAAATCAGTGCGTGACGCCAGCGTCATCTCTCCCATCTCGGGCATCGTCACCCAGAAGCTGGTCGATGCGGGCGAGATCATCGCCCGCGGCACCCCGCTCGTCGTCATCACCGATCTCGATCACGCGTGGGCGAATCTGTTCGTGCCGGAGCCGATGGTTCCTCGCGTGACGATTGGACAGGCGGCCACGGTGCTGACTGATGCGGGAGGCGCGGGACTCGAGGGGAAGGTCACGTTCGTGTCGTCGCGGGCGGAGTTCACGCCACGCAACGTGCAGACTGCCGAGGAGCGATCGAAGCTCGTCTACCGCATCAAGGTCACCGTGGACAACAGCGCCGGCGTCCTGAAGCTGGGAATGCCCGTCGATGCTGAGTTGAAACTCCAATGAGCGCGATCTCGTTCGTCAAAGTCGCCAAGCGTTACGGCGAGACACAGGCGCTCGCCGACCTGAGTCTCGATGTGAGAGAGGGCGAGATGTTCGGGCTGATCGGCCCGGACGGCGCTGGCAAGACGACGGCGATCAGGCTGATGTGCGGGCTGCTGCACGCCGATGCCGGGGAGCTCAAGGTGCTCGGCCTCGATCCAGTGCGGAGTCATCGCCAGATCACGGAGCGCGTCGGTTATCTGTCGCAACGCTTCAGTCTCTACGGTGATCTGACCATCGACGAGAACATCGCGTTCTTCGCCGAGGTCCACGGCGTTCGCGATTACCACCGGCGGCGGGATCAGTTGCTGTCGATGACGCAGCTGACGCCGTTTCGGGGACGTCTGGCCGATCGCTTGTCAGGAGGGATGAAGCAGAAGCTCGCGCTTGCCTGCACCCTGGTCCACGAGCCGTCGCTGATTCTTCTCGACGAGCCGACGACAGGCGTCGACCCAATCTCGCGCCGCGAGTTTTGGAAGTTGCTGTCGGAGTTCCTCTCGCACGGCATCACCATCCTGATGTCCACACCGTACCTCGACGAAGCGGAACGCTGCGCACGTGTTGCGTTGCTGCATGAGGGGCGTGTGCTCGCAATGGATGAACCCGCGCGTCTGCGCACGCTCATCACCGGCCGGATGCTCGAAGTCATTGCGCCAGGGCGAGCCGCTGCCGACATCCTGCGTGGCTTGCCTGGTGTGGTCGATGCGCAGGTGTTCGGCGAGCGCGTGCACGTGACGCTGGGCAATGGTGGCGATAGCGCGGAGGCGGAATTCAGGGCGGCGCTGGCGTCCACGCCGCTTGCACGCGCGCCGGTGCGCGCGGTGCCGCCATCGCTCGAGGACGTGTTCATTGCCCGGCTCGCGGGCGCGGAGTCGTCTCATGCGTAGTGGCGTTTGTCTGATCACTGCGGCGCTGACGATAGGTGCCGTTGGAAGCGTCGCGGCCCAGGGCCCGCCGACCCTGCGATTGGCGCTCGAAGATGCGCTGGCGAAGGCAGCCGAGACGAGCCACCGGCTCGCCGAAGCGCGGGCGCGCGAAGCCGGCGCGCAGGCGGGCGTTGCGATTCGAGAGTCTGCCGAGCGTCCCACGGTGACCGCGAGCGCCGGCTACACCCGCACGAACCACGTGCTCCCGTTTTCGGTTCCCTCGCCGACCGGTATTCCACTGCTCGTGTACCCGGACGTGCCGAACAACTACACCACGCGTCTCGAAATGCGCTGGCCGATCTACACCGGAGGGCGGACCGACGCGCTCGAGCGAGCGGCGCGGGCGGAGGCCGAAGCGGTGGGTGCCGAGCGGCAGACCGCCCAGGCCGATCTGCGCCTCGAGGTCACGCGCGCCTACTGGGCGCTCGTCACGGCGAGGGCAAGCCTTGATGTGCTCGAACAGGGAGTCGCGCGATCCCAGGCGCATGTCAACGACGCGAATCAACGGTTCATGGCTGGACTCGTGCCACCGAATGAAGTGTCGTCAGCAGCCGCTCAGGAAGCGCGCGCCAGGATGATGGCGATCGAAGCCCGGACGCAGCGCGACGTGACAAGCGCGGAACTGGCCCGCTTGATCGGCGTGTCACCCGATCAGCCGCTCGAGCCCACTGGCGATCTTGGTCGCGCGACGACGGTGTTTCCCGCGAAACCGCTCGATGTCGGTCCACTCGTGGAATCGGCTCGCGCGGCCCGCCAGGAACGGCGCGCACTCGAGCAGCGGGTGACAGCCGCTGACGCGCAAAGGGACGCGGCCGCCGCCGGCCGTCTGCCGACGATCCAGTTCCTTGGTGGGGTGGACTACGCGAGACCGAACCCGAAGATCTTCCCGCGTGCCGACGTCGCGCAGGATTCATGGGACGTTGGCGTCGGCGCGAGCTGGTCGCTGTGGGACGGTGGTCGCACCGTTGCCGAAGTCGCGCAGGCCAGAGCCGTTTCTCAGGCCGCAAGCGAGCGGTTGAAGGAATTCGACTCTCAACTCGGCGTCGAGGTCCGCCAGCGCTCACTCGAGGTCGAGTCTGCCGTGGCGTCGGTCGCCGCGGCAACCAGTGGTGTGACCGCCGCGGCCGACGCGCGGCGCGTGGTAGACGAGCGTTACCGCGCCGGCGTTATCGCGGGCATCGAGGTGCTCGACGCAGAGTACGCCCTGCTCCAGGCGCAGCTCGATCTCACCCGCGCACAAGCCACTGTTCGCCTGACCGAAGCTCAACTCACACGGGCGCTCGGACGATGAACGCGATCGAGGTCAAGAACCTGACACGGAGGTTTGGTGATTTCGTCGCCGTGAACGACGTCTCGTTCGATGTCCGCGCCGGCGAGATCTTCGGGTTTCTCGGCAGCAATGGCGCGGGCAAGTCCACCACGATTCGCATGCTGTGCGGACTCCTCCAACCAACGTCTGGCACCGCCACGGTCGGTGGCATCGACGTGATTCGCGATCCCGAGGGGGTCAAGCGACGCATTGGCTACATGTCGCAGCGCTTCTCGCTCTACGAGGCGCTCACTGTCGATCAGAACATCGCGTTCTTCGGAGGTGTGTATGGGCTCAAGGGCGATCGGCTCGCGGCCCGCCGCGACTTCGTGCTGGAGATGGCAGGTCTGCGCGGTCGAGAGCGTGAGTTGACGCGCTCGCTCGCTGGCGGCTGGCGTCAACGCCTGGCCCTCGGTTGCGCGATTCTCCACGAACCGCCCATCGTCTTTCTCGACGAACCGACGGGTGGCGTCGATCCACTTTCGCGGCGTCGATTCTGGCGGCTCATCGACACGCTCGCGGCGAGCGGCGTTGCCGTGCTCGTCACGACCCACTACCTCGACGAGGCCGAGCACTGTCAGCGGATCGCGATCATCCAGGCTGGGCGTCTCGCGGCTCACGGCACCGTCGAGGAGCTCAAAGGCATCTTCAAGTCGCGCCCGATTCTGGAAGTCAGGGCGTCCGACGCCGTCGGCGCGATGCGTGCGCTCGACGCGATGGCGGAGGTGGAGAAGACGAGCATCTTCGGCACAGCCGTGCATGCCGTGCTTCGCAGCGATGGCACCGATGCCGCAGCGATGGCGGCTCGCCTCGAAACACAGGGCATCACGGTCACGTCAGCCGGCATCGTGCCGCCGTCGCTCGAGGATGTGTTCCTCGACGTGGCAGAACGGAGCGCCGCGTGACCGGCTTCTGGAAGACGATCGCCGTGGCACGCAAGGAGTTGCGCCAGATCCGTCGCGATCGGCGGACGCTGCTCATCCTGCTCTTCGTGCCGGCGTTCTTCCTCCTGATCTATGGCTATGCGCTGAACTTCGACATCCGCCACGTGCGGATGGCGGTGCAGGACAACGATCGCAGCGTCGTCAGTCGAGACCTGATCTCGTCGTTCGTGAACTCGGGCTACTTCGATCTGGTCGGCGATGTGTTCAGTCCCCGCGAGATCGACAGGCTGCTGGACAAGGGGGATGCACGTGCTGTGCTCGTGATCCCGAGCGACTTCGGATCCGACGTGACGTCCGGCCGGAGGGCGTCGGTGCAGTTCCTCGTGAATGGCGACAACGCCAACACCGCGACGACCGTCGTCGGCTACGCGATGGGTTTGATCAACGCGCAGTCGCAGCGCTATGAGCTGCAGGCGCGTCTCGGGTCGATGACCGGACCTCTTCTGAACGTCGAGCCTCGCGTCTGGTACAACCCTGAGCTGCGAAGCACGCTGTTCCTGGTCCCAGGCCTCATCGCGTACATCGCGATGCTGACGGCCGTCGTCTCGACGGCGCTCTCGATCGTGCGCGAGAAGGAAGCCGGGACGATGGAACAGGTGAGGATGTCGCCGATCGGCCCAGTACCCTACGTGCTCGGCAAGACGGCGCCCTACTTCGTCGTGTCGCTGATCTCGTCGATGAGCATCGTCGTCGCGGCGATTCTGCTGTTCGACATGCCGATGCGCGGCTCCTGGATCGTGCTCCTCGGCATCGTCTCGTTGTTTCTCGTCGGCGCGCTTGCGTTCGGTCTCCTCATCTCGAGCATCGCCGACAGCCAGCAGGTCGCATTCCAGTTGGCGCTGTTGACGTCTTTCCTTCCCACGTTGATGCTGTCCGGCTTCATCTTTCCGATTTCGAGCATGCCGACCTTCCTCCAGGCCGTCACGCGCATCGTTCCGGCGCGTTATTTTCTCGTCGCGTTGAGGGGCATCGTCCTCAAGGGCGTTGGTCCATCCGATTTCTGGCCGGATGTGGTGGCGCTCGTCGTCTACGCCATCGCGATTCTCGGGCTGGCCTCGGTGCGAGTCAGGAGGCAATGGGCTTGAAGAACATTGCTGATTGTTGATTTGAGGATTGGTGATTCGTTGGTGATTTTGGATTGTGGATTTCTGATTTCGCGGGGTAAGCACGCCTGAATCAACAATTACGGATCGTCAATCAACAACGAATCACAAATCACAGATCGCGAAATCCACAATGACTAGGCTGGTTCACATCATCCGCAAGGAATTCCTGGAATTGCGCCAGGATCCACGCCTCTTTGGCATCGTGATCATCGCGCCGATCATTCAGCTGACGATGCTTGGCTATGCCGCGACGACGGATGTGCGCAACGTGCCGCTGGTGGTCGTCGATCAGGATCGGTCGAGCGAGAGCCGCGAGCTCGTGAGTCGCTTCGATGCCTCGCCGAGCTTCGACGTCATCGACGGGCTGACGTCGACGGACGGCGTTGACGCGTATCTCAACACCGGCAAGGCGTGGATGGCGCTCGACATCCCGAACGGCTACGGTGAGCAGATTCGCACCGGCCGTCCAACCACGGTGCAGGTCGTGGCTGACGGCACCGACGCGAATTCGACGAACGTCGCGCTCGGCTATGCGAGCACGCTCGTCGCGTCTTATGCGCGCGAGCTGGCCTCACCGTCCGGCGAGCTGCAACCTCCGCTCATATCTGCGGACGTCCGCGTCTGGTTCAACCCGCAGCTCGAGAGCAAGGACTTCATGATTCCCGGCATCCTCGCCCTGCTGCTGCTCGTCGTGACGACGAACCTGTCGTCGATGTCGATCGTGCGTGAGAAGGAGCTCGGCACTCTCGAGCAGTTGAACGTGACACCGATCGCCCGCTGGGAGTTGATTGTCGGCAAGCTGCTGCCCTACGGCTTCATCGGTGTGATCGATGTGCTCCTCGTGACGTTCGTCGCCCTGTGGTGGTTCGAGGTCCCGTTGCGGGGCAGCTTCCTGCTCTTGTTCGCGATGAGCGTGGTCTACCTGATGACGACACTCGGTCTCGGACTGTTTGTCTCGACGATCTCAGCCACGCAGCAGCAGGCGATGATGACCGCGTCGTTCTTCTTCCTCATCCCCATGGTGTTTCTCTCGGGATTCGTCTTCCCGATCGAGAACATGCCGTCGGTGATCCAGCCCTTCACCTACCTCATTCCGCTCCGTTACTTCCTCGTCATTCTTCGCGGCATCTTTCTGAAGGGCGTCGGGCTCGAGATTCTCTGGCCCGATGCGCTCGCACTTCTCGCCTGGGGTGTCGGGATCCTGGTGCTCGCGACGCTGCGTTCCAGTAAACGGTTGGCGTGATTGAAGGCGGGTCTAAAGACCCGCCTACGAAGCCGGAACGATGCGAAGGATCTTGTCGTCGCCTGCCATGGGGCTGCCGCGCCCGTCGCGATTGTTCGTGCAGAAGTAGAGATAACCGTCAGGGCCGCTGACGACGTCACGAAGGCGGCCGTAGGTGCCATCGAGCAGTCGTTCCTGCGTGACGATCCGACGTGCGTCGATGACCGCGCGCGTCAGGTGTGTGCCGCGCAGCGCAGCGACGAAGAGATTGTTCGCGAACTGCGGTATCAGTTGCCCGCGATAGAACGAGATTCCGGAAGGCGCGATCGTCGAGGAGTAGAAGACGATCGGCGCCAGCATCCCTGCACCCGTCGCCGAGCCTTGAATCACCGGCCAGCCGTAGTTCGAGCCCGACTGGATGACGTTGATCTCGTCGTTGCCACTCGGCCCGTGCTCGGCCTCCCAGAGATCGCCGGTGATCGGGTTCCAGTCGATGCCCTGAGGATTGCGGTGCCCGAAGGTGAATACAGGCGAGCTGAATCGGTTGCCAGGCGCCGACGTCCCATTCGGTGTGATGCGCAGCACCTTGCCCGCGAGCGACGCGACGTCCTGCGCGAAATCCGTGTTGGACGCGTCACCGGCGGTCGCATACAGAAATCCGTCGGGTCCGAACTTCAACCTGCCACCGTCGTGAATGGTTGACGCCGGAATGCCGTCGAGCAGAACGGCGCGTTCACCAAGTCGCCCGCCCACTTCGCGATAGCGTTCGATCCGGTTGACGGCTCCGCCACCCGAAGGAGCGGAGTAGTAGAGATACACGAAGTTGTTCTGCGCGAATCCTGGATCGAGTGCGATCCCGAGGAGCCCGGCCTCACCCTGCGCGAAGACGTTCAGCGTGAGCGCAACGTCTGAGGTGAACGTTGAGAGGTTGACGATCCGCACGCGCCCAGGACGTTCGGTGACGAACAGGCGTCCATCCGGCGCGAATGCGAGCGACCACGGGATCTCCAGGTCGGTGAGGACGGTTTCCACTCGAAACCGCACGCCGTCCCGTGTGCTGAAGATCTGGCTCGGTGGCAGCGGCGAGGGGCTCGGCGTCGAGCCTGGCGATTGCGGATCAGGTGAACACGCCTGCGCCCCAATCGCCTGGCCGACGAGGACGATGGACAGAGTCGCGCCGGCGAGAAACGTCCACATGAGCGGCCACCTAGACTCGGCGGGTCTAAAGACCCGCCGCTACATCAACCCTCGATCGCTAGAACGCGTACTCGATGCCGACGAGCGGAGAGATCTTGTCCCGCAGCCCAGCGGAGTTGAGCCGCATCAGGAGGTTCGTGTTCAGGAGCAGCCGGCCGGCGATGTTGATCTTAAGCCCCGCGGCGCTGCTGAGCTCATTGATCGAGCCGGTATCGAAGGTGATGTTGGGGAAGACGGAACGACCGTCGAGCGCGTGAAAGTCGCTGAGACGCACGCGAGGTGAGTCGATGATGTACCGACCGAGTACGTCGAGGGCAAGCGTGACGCGAGGGTGAACGGCGACCACCGCGCCAACGGCGTAGACGGCGACGTCCGGCAGATCTTCCGACACACCGGCGTCGATGTCTCCGGCGAGGATGCTCGAGCCGTTCCACTGATACCCGACGTTGATGTGCGGAGCCAAAGCGCCATATGTGGCCGACCACGCGACGAACGGTTGCACGGCCGGCGCGCCCGTCCCGAGCAGGTTCTTCTCGTCACCGCTGGGCAGCCGCAGGTCGAGCCCGAGAGCGAACCCGCTCCGTGGCGACCGTTTGATTGCCTGCTTCATCCGAATCGTGATGTCGCCGATTCCGCTGGCATGGCCGAAGGCTGTGAAGATCCGGCGACTCCCGATCGTGTCGTCGGCCGCACGAAAGAAGTGAATCTCCGGGATCGTGGTGCCGACCCGTTGAATCGTCGCGTCGGACGTGACCACGATGTCGGTGCTGATGTATGGCACCGCGATCGATACGTCGAGGTCGTTCGTGACGCCATAGGTCAGGAAGACTGCCGATCGGGTCACTTCGGAGTCGATCGAGTTGACCGTCGTGATCACATCCTCGCGGCCGCCTCGCAGTTCGGCGTTGTCATGTGTGAACACCGCCGGGACTGAGTCCAGGTCGATGTTCTCAATCGAATCGAACGCGAGCCGTTGATAGGCAAAACCCAACGACACGCGACGTGCACCGATTGTGTCTGCGCGTTCGGCGAGAATCGGACCGAAGCTCGATGTCGATCGTGTGAACACGCCGAGGCCGGGATCGAACTGGTAGGTGAAACCCGATGCCGGTGCCGGAAGCGGCAACGAGACGATCTGTCCTGTGAGCGCGGTGCCAAACTGGGAGAACTCGCTCTCGAAGGCGCTGTTGAAGTGCGCCGAGTGCGACACGCCACCGGCAAGCGTCGCGAGGCTGTTCACGACGAGCCCGTCAGGGCCATAGAGCTCCGTGAAGATTCGCGAGAGCTCCGTAATGTTCACGGTGACGTTGTACGGATCCTGCGCGTAGGCAGGGCTCGTGCCGATGACGAGCGTGAACATCGTGATGACAATCGAGACGCGCATCTATCCTCCCGGAGAGTCAGCGGAAGCTGTGGAGCTCGAAACCGTTCACTCGGCGATGAACCAGCCAGCGTCGGTCTTTGCGAAGCGTAGTGTCTGAGTGCTGTTCTGAACCTGCCGGCGACCGGACGTAATGAGCGTGTCGCGCCGTGCGATTTGGGCGGACGCGGTGCGGCCGTCGATCCTGAGATTCTCGACGCGCAGCTCGATCTGCTGCGAGTCGATCTGCCTGAAGCTGTTCATCAAGGTCGTCTCGGCCGCGCGCGTGAGGTTTGGCCGAACCGAGCGAAACAGCGCGATGTCCTTCGTCTCGATCGCCCGCCGGTAGGTCTGAATGACACGGCGGATCGCGGCATCGTCGGACTCGACCGGCGCTGCTGCTGCGGGTGCCGCCGCTGGCGGTGGTGTCGCTGGCGGCGGTGTCGCCTCCGGCGGCGCAGCGGCGCGCGGCGGTGGAGCGGGTTGCACAGGCGCCGGCGGTGGCGCGGCCGGTTCGGGCGCCGGCGAAGGTTGTGGCTT
>Ga0310810_10003198_pt1 | contig 17789 bp, 13 predicted proteins | sample NCmetagenome_FD_207641 | JGI IMG/M metagenome (GOLD analysis project Ga0310810, IMG submission 207641) | Soil microbial communities from experimental microcosm in Duke University, North Carolina, United States - NC | ecosystem: Engineered > Artificial ecosystem > Soil microcosm > Unclassified ...
CGTCAATGCCGATGCGCGGCATCAGCTCGTGCGAGACGCTCACCGACGTCTCCCAGTTGGCCTGGCGGTGGTTGAAGCCGGTGATGAGATCCGGGTCGAACTGCTCGGTCGGGACTGCCGAGCCGAAAGCGAGATTGCTGGCCTGCGCGCACTCGCCGTTGGCGGTCAGGACCACCAGATTGCAGTCCGGAACGAAGTTGCGATTGGTGTCGGTCCATGTGCGCGTGGGGGCCACTGCGCCTGCCACGATCGCCGGGTTGGGATCGCGGCCGAGCCCATTCAGCGTCTGACCCAGCAGGTACTTGTTGAAGCTGAACTTCAACGCCGTCTTGCCGGTGCCGAACAGGTCGTAGGAGAGACCGCTGCGATAGGTCACGTCCTTCCAGTTGATATTGTCGGCCGCCGGGAACGTGAGGTTGCGGTTCGGCGCGAGTGCCACCGGGCCGAGCGTCTGCTCCGGGAATCCAGTCTGGAACAAGTCGAACCGGATCGCGCCGGCCACCGTCAGCCGGGCCTTCGTCCATCGGTCCTGGGCATAGAGACCCATGTCGTGGTCGAGGTTGGTACGAGCGTGGTAGTTGCCGCGCATCGTGATCTGGTTGGGGGTGGTGACACCGTTGACCGTGTTGAAGCGATAGCTGCGGCCGTCGTTCAACTGATACAGCGACTCATCCAGGTACCCCGATGTGTGGTTCCAGCCCACCTTGAATGCGTGCGAGCCGGTGACGTAGGTCGCTCCGGCCCGCACTGCAAAACTCGGCACCTTGGTGTTGTTGTAGAAGGGGCCGCGGCCACGGTAGACGAGACCGGTGCTCTGCTCGGTAACGGCGATCATCTGCGGCTGGATCGCTTCCTGCTCAGAGGTGATCGAGCCGGTTGACTCGCGCAGGTCCATGTCGCCCCACCGCTCGAACAGGTGCATACCCACAACCTCGAACAGCAGCCTGTTCGTGACTGGCGAGGTCCACTCCGCGTGTTCCTGGCGCAGGCGCGGGAACCGGCGGTCGCGGGCGGCCTCGGGTGCCACCGTCGCGCTCATCTGGCTCGGACAGTTGCACCACTTGTCAGCCTTGTAGGTACCGGCGATCTTGTTCTTGGGGTTCACCTGCCAGGTCACACGGATGCTGCTGTTGTACTGTTCGCCCTTGTTGACGCCGGGCTGGGACGTGTCGGGATCGTAGAGCCACGCGTTGGGATTGAACGCGTTCTTGTTGACGAAGATTGGCGCCTCGTTGGACACGTCGTTGACGCGGAAGGAGGACCAGAACCACACTTTGTCGCGTTCGATGGGCCCGCCGAACGACTCGTTGAAGTCTACGGCGTGAAGGATCTTGTTCGGCGTGCTGAGGCCTTGCGCCTGGAGCTCCGGCGAGAAGTTGTCGCCCTGCAGGGCTTCGTTAGTGTACGAGAATATCGCCGAGTTGCTGAAGGTATTGCCGCCGTCCTTCGGCACGAAGTTCACGCGCACGCCGCCGGTCGGCATGTCGGCGCCAAGCGAGGACGTGTCGATGCTGACCTCCGCGGCCGAGCCCATGTCCGGCGTCTGGCCGCCGATGTTGCCACCGGCCTGCAGTGTCATCGTGTTGATACCGTTGATCGTGATGCGCTGATCGACCGTGCGGCTTCCGTGCACGGTGAGGCTCTGACCGACGTCCTGAATCAGCGAACCACCAACGTCGTTGCCGCCGCCCTGCGTGCCCGGAATCATGCGAGCCAGACCGAAGTAATTACGCGCACTCGGCAGTGCGTCGATCACTTCCGCGTTGAGCACGCGCTGCTGCGTCGTGCTCGAGACGTCCACGACCGGCGCCTCGCCCGTCACCGTGATTGTTTCCTCGAGCGAGCCGACACGGAGGTCAGCATCGACGTTGACGACCGCCGAGCCGGTGAGCACGACGCCGTCCCGCTTGACCGTGTTGAATCCCGGCAGCGTGAACGTGACGGTGTACGTTCCGGGGCGTAAGTCAACGACCTGGAAGCGCCCGTTGGCGTCGGTGACAGCCTCACGGGCTTTTTCAATCAGTACGGGGCTCGCGGCTTCCACGGTCACTCCGGGGAGCACTGCTCCCGAAGTGTCCTTGACGATGCCAGTGATAGATGCTTGCGCGAAAGCTAGTGAGGGCAGCAGGGCCGTCCAGACCAGAACGACGGCACACCGGAGCGCGGCACGCATGTGTTTCGCCTCCTGAGCGTTGGGTCTCGCCAACGCCTCGACATGGGGTGACCGACCTGGGGAAACCGATTACAACCTCAGAAAACTTGAGCCGACTTCTGATAGATCAGTGGTGCCGTGGAATCTACGCCTCGCCCTAGGGCGAAGTCAATCCTGATGCTTGAGGTCTTTTTCTTCTGTTTTGACGAGCGGATTGCTCGAGCGCGTAGTGTGGATTCGGCAGTTCGGGTACGTCTACGGGAATACAGGTTATTCCGAATCGAGAGGTCGTGGCGATCTTCATGCTCACCCTCTTCCTGCTTGCATGCATCCCTATGACGGTGCTGATGGGCGCGACGTTGGCGGTCCTGGGGCGTGCTGCGCCTTGCCTTCATCTCTGACGTGGTGAATCATCCGTGAGCTTCTGAGGTGTCGATATGACCAGGCAGATACTGTTCGGGGTCACCGCGCTCGTCGCCGCCATGTTCGCGGCGGCGTACCCACGCGGGCTGCGAGCGCAGTCCCTTTCGCTCCCCACCTACACCTCGGCTCAGGCCGCTCAAGGCAAGCAGGCCTACGAGAAGGCCTGCTCTGCGTGCCACGGTGCCAATCTCGACGACGGCGAGTTTGCGCCCACGCTCAAAGGTGTCGACTTCCGGTTGCGGTGGGGTGGAAAGCCGGTTGAAGCGCTCTTCGATCAGATGACGCGGACGATGCCACCTGGTTCGCCGGGCTCGATGGGCGACGAGACGTACGCGCAGCTACTGGCCTACGTCGTTCAAGAGAACGGTGTGATCGCCGGCGATCGTCAGCTTCCGTCCGATCCGGCGCTCTTGAGAACGGCAATGCTGCCAGCCGCAGCAGGTGGGCCTGGGGGCGGGCTCACGATTGGCGTGGCGATTCCGCCGCCGCCCAGTAAAGCGAATCCGCTCGATCGGTTGACGACGGTCACCGACGCGATGTTGAGCAGTCCGCCCGACGGCGAATGGCTCACCTGGCGACGCGCATTCGATGCGCAGGGCTTCAGTCCGCTCGCGCAGATCACGCGAGCCAACGTCGGCAATCTTCGTCTCGCGTGGAGTTGGGCGCTGCCCAACGGCGCAAACGAAGTGACGCCGCTCGTGCATGACGGCGTGATGTTCGTCCACGCGTATGGCGACAAGGTGCAGGCGCTCGACGCAGCGACAGGCGATCTGTTGTGGCAGTACTCACGCCGGTTGCCTCGCGGGCTCAATCCCTCCGTGAAGCGTGGAATCGCGTTGTATGGCGGACGGCTGTACGTGCCGACGTCCGACACGCACATGGTTGCGCTCAACGCCAAGACCGGTGACGTGGTGTGGGATCAGGCGGTGGCGGACTACAAAGCTGGCTACGGCATGACCGGCGGGCCGCTCGTCGCCAACGGCAAGGTCATGATCGGCACGACCGGCCGCGCGCCGGGCGGCAACTTCATCGTCGCACTCGATGCGGAGACCGGGAAGGAAGCGTGGCGATTCTCGACGATCGCACGACCCGGCGAATCGGGAGGCCACACCTGGAACGGTTTGCCGCTCGAAAAACGGAATGGCGCGTCGGTGTGGGTGCCGGCCAGCTACGATCGATCGCTCAACCTCGCGTTCTTCGGGCCGGCGCAAACCTACGACACCGGGCCGCTTCGCACTCCCGCCGATGAAGGAGACGTCACCAACGACGGTCTCTATACGGACTCGACGCTGGCCATCAACGTCGATACCGGGAAGCTTGTGTGGTTCTTTCAGCATCAGCCCAACGATCAATGGGATCTCGACTGGGCGTTCGAGAGACATGTGCTGCCACTGCGGGTCAATGGAGTCGAGAAGACGCTCGTGGTGACCGGAGGCAAGCAGGCGATCTTTGACGCGATGGAGGCAGCGACAGGGGCCTACGCCTTCTCGATGGATCTCGGCGTGCAGAACGTCGTGACGGCAATCGATCCGAAGACTGGTGCGAAGACCATCGATCCGAACCTCGTGCCTGGGGACGGACTGACCAAGTTCGTGTGTCCACACGCGGGCGGTGCGAAGTCGTGGCTGCCTTCGTCGTACAACCCGCGCACGAAGATGCTCTACGTGCCGCTGGTGGAGTCGTGCATGGATCTCACGCCGGTCGAGCCAGGCGGACGAGGGAGTCTCTCGACGGGTGTCCGCTGGAGTCTACGTCCGCGCCCGAACAGCGACGGGAAGTACGGCCGTCTCCAGGCGATCAATCTGGAAACGCGGCAGTCGGTGTGGACCGAGCGTCAGCGCGCGCCGCAGACGACCGGCACGCTGGCGACCGCAGGTGGCGTGGTCTTCGCGGGTGCGCTCGATCGTGTGTTCGCCGCCTACGATGACACGACGGGCAAGGAGCTCTGGCGCGCTCGTCTTGGCGACGTGCCGAGCAACGCGCCGATCAGCTACACCGCGAACGGCAAGCAGTACGTCGCGATGATCGTCGGCAACGGCGGAGCACAGGCGATTACCTTTCCCGCGCTCGTGCCTGAGATCAGAAACCCTCCCGATCGCGGCGCCGGCGTCTGGGTCTTCGAACTGCCCGGCCGCTGAGCGGCTCTCATACCGTAGAGGCGCGTCTCAGGACGCGCCTGTCGATCGCACGCCTCCTCGTTCGACGTGTGAACAGAGGGAGGATAGTCACATGCGATTCATGATGATCGTCAAGGGCGACAGGAACTACGAGTCCGGCGACCCACCGAAGCCTGAGCTGATGGCAGCGGTTGAAAAGTTGTCGGAGGAGATGATCAAAGCCGGTGTACTGCTCGACATGGGGGGCTTGCTGCCGACGTCAAAAGGCGCGCTCATCAACGTCAAGCACGGGAAGCTGACCGTGACCGACGGCCCCTTTAGTGAAACCAAGGAAGTGATCGGCGGCTACGCCGTTCTCCAGTGCAAGTCCAGGGAAGAGGCGATCGAGCGGGGCCGACGGTTCATGCAACTGCACGCAGACGTGCTGGGGTCGTCCTATGAGGGCGAGCTCGAAATCAGACAGATGCCGGATGTGGCGCCGCAGTTTGCGTGATGTGCAAGGAGCGCGCGTCGCCAGGCAATTACAAAGCTCGTTCGCCTGGTAGGACTTCTGAAATGAGCAGGGCGAAGACCGCCGCATAGCCGCTGAAAAGTCCGTTTGTTTTTCGCCCGCGGCTGGCACACGTCTTGAGAATCGACCAAGCGTGATCGCAATACTCGTCTTCGTGGGCGTCGTCCTTGGTCTTGTCCTGCGACGGATGCCGTCTGAAGAGCGGTTGCGGTTCGCACAGGCAATCGTCGACGGCCTGGTCTTCATCAAGGACTCGATCACAAAGCCGCCGTCAGGCGGCGAGGCTTTTTACACAGCGTTGAAGGCGCGCACGAAGTGGGCCTTCGTCACGCCTGCCATCGTCGTCGCCTATGTCGTGGTCTTCAGCATGCTGCTCGTTGGGAGTGGCAGCATCGGCGATCCGCGCACGCTCATCGAGTGGGGCAGCAGCATCGGGACCCGCACGACGAACGACGAATGGTGGCGACTCGGGACGGCGATGTTCGTCCACGTGGGTCTCCTTCATCTGATCGCGGAGGTCGCCGGCCTGGTGCAGGTCGGCCTCCTCGTCGAGCGACTCGTCGGCCGGCTCGCGTTTGCGGTGGTCTACGTCGCGTCGGGCGTGCTCGCTGGTGTCTGGAACCTGACGCTTCATCCGGTATCGGTACAGGCCGGCGCAGCCGGCGCGATTTTTGGTATCTACGGTCTGTTGCTCGCGACGTTGGTGCTGGGCCTGGCGCAGCGTTCATCGCTCACGATCCCTCTGAAGGTCCTCAAGGGACTCTGGCCCGGCGTTGCTGTGTTCCTCGTCTACAACATGCTGACGGAAGGCGCATTCAGCGAGGCGATGCAGGCTGGCCTCGTGGTCGGGTTTACCGGTGGCATGCTCCTCGCCGGCCGCGTCATTTCGGAGAAGCCGCCAGCACGGCGCGTCGCCGCAGTCCTCGCAGCGACAGTCGCGATCGTCGTGGCGCTCGCAGCGCCTCTGCGCGGGTTTGCCGACGTCAGCGGCGAAGTTGCCAAGGTCAAGGAGCGCGAAAAGCGCACGGCTCAGACGTACGACACGGCCGTCGATCGCTTCAAGGCCGGGCGAATCAGCGCACAGGAACTGGCGAGACTGGCCGATCGCATCGTCGGCGAACTGCAGTACATCCAGGCGCAACTGGTCTCACTCGACAACGTGCCCGCCGAGCACTGGCCGATGGTCGAGAAGGCGTGCGAGTATCTGAAACTTCGCCAGGACAGCTGGCGGCTGCGCGCACAAGGCTTGCGCGCAGGCCAGGCACGGACGCTTCAGGAGGCGGACGTCGCCGAACACACCGCATTGGTCGCTCTGGCGAGTGCGACGGCACCGATCCAGCAATAGTCCCGTTATCTCGTCAACAGCAGCACGACGACCACAACCGCCAGACATACCAGACCTGCGGTCAGCAGAATCTGATGTTGTCGTCGCTTCTTCTCCGCTAGTCGAAGCTCGACGATGTTCGCCCAGAGCGCCTTCTGGAGATAGGGGTCGACTGACGCGGCGATCACTGGTTGCACTGGCTCCACTGGCTCGGGTCCGGCTTCAACGGGAGCCAGGAACCGGTATCCGCGTTTCGGCACGGTCTGAACGTAGAGCGAGTCTTCCGCGCTGTCCCCAAGCGCGTCGCGAACTTGCTTGACTGCGAAGTTCACGCCCTGATCGAAGTCGACGAAGGTGTCGCCCGACCACAGCGCTGCCTGGATTTCTTCCCTTGTGACGAGCACGCCTGGACGATTGGTCAAGAGACACAGGAGCCGAAAGGGTTGCGGCTGAATCCGAATGGTGCGGCCGCTCTTGAGTAGTCGCGCCGCCTCGAGATCGAGCTCAAAGGAACCGAAGCGCCGGACGGCCGAACCAGCCATGGGGCAGCTAGGTTAGCTGGGTTGCCAGGTGGCTGGGTAGGTCCGTCGTATCCCCCAGGCACCAGGCAACCCAGTTCCCCTGGCAACTGAGCCCACCCAGCTACCTAGCCAACCTACTGAGCCCCATCGTCTTGTGCGCTCGGCTACACATCGGGGCGCGCAAACCGTTCACCCATGGTTATTCCTCCGTTAGGTCCGTATATACGTCGCAACAGAAACCGGAGGAAAGAGATGACGACCATCAACCGACTCGTGATTCTCACCGCGATCGTGGCGTTCTTTGGATGCGCGGTTGGCGTCAGGCCGGCCAGTGCGCAGACCAGGGAAGCCCGGGGAACTGTGACGGCTGTGACCACGACGACCATGACCGTCAAGGTCGGCACACAGGACATGACGTTCTACATCGACGGTGACACGCACCTCGAAGTGCGGCGTGCCGCGAAGCAGATCCAGGAGGCCCAGGTGAACGCAAAGCCGCGGGTCAATGATTTCTTCGAGGCCGGCAATCCAGTCCTGGTCCGGTATCGGGAAGAGGGCGGGCGAAATCACGCCCTCGATGTCGAGCGCGTCGGCAGCGCTGGTTCGCCGAACCCATCGAAGCTCGCTGAGGGAAAGGTCACGTCGGTCTCAGCCTCTCACGTGACGGTTGCGGCAGACGGGCGTGACATGACGTTTGCCATCACCGGCGATACCGACGTTCTGGTCAAGGGTGCCAGCAAGGCGACCAAAGCCGCCGGTGGCGGGACGCCTCTGACCACGTTCGTGCACTCAGGGGACGTGGTGAGCGTCAGCTACAAGGACGCTGCGGGAACGATGACGGCGTCCGAGATTCGCGTGCGAGTCGTCAATCGCTAACCAGTGGTAGACGGATTGGCGTTCAGGCTGAATCGCGCGACGAAAAGGAGCAGCGTCATGACAGTGACACGACGTTCGATGGCCCTCGCGCTGGTGCTGACGATCGCAGGCCTGCGGCCGTGTTTCGGACAGGACACGGCCGCGGCGACGACGCAGCCACCGCTGGCCGCGGAGGAGATGGAGCGCTTCCTCCAGCACGCCAGCATCGTGGCGACGAAGACGACGAAGAAAGGCGTCACTGACGCCAAACGCGTCACGCTGTCGGATGGACGGGTCACGCATGACGCCCAGCTCCAGGCCGTGGACATCGCCCTTCCTATTTTCGAGGTGGGGCCGAAGTACACCGAGGTCGACTTCAAGGACACCTATCGATACAACGTCGCGGGCTATCGCCTGTCTCTCCTGCTCGGGCTCGACAACGTCCCGATGTCGATCGAACGCAAGGTCAATGGCAAGCCGGCGGCAATCACCTGGTGGATCGACGATGTGATCCTGGATGAAGGATCGCGGCAGAAGAAACACACGGTCGGCCCGAATCCGTCACGTACTGCGAGTCAGATCCACGTCCTCCGCGTCTTCGACGAGCTGATTCAGAATCGCGATCGCAACTCCGGCAACCTGCTGTGGACCGCCGATTGGAAGATGTGGATGATCGACCACACGCGCGCATTCCGCCTTGGCAGGGATCTGTTGAAGCCGCAGCTACTCGAACGTGTCGATCGATCGATGTTCGAGAAGATGAAGACGCTAAACGCGCCTGAGCTGACCGAGATGATGGAGAAGAGCCTGACGAAAGCCGAGATCGACGCCCTACTCGCGCGTCGCGACGCCATCGTCAAGTTGTTCGAGGGAAAGATCGCGCAGCGTGGAGAGGCGGCGGTCCTCTTCACGTTGGTGAACTAGCAGGCGGGTCTTTCCTGGCCTGAGCCCAGTCGAAGGCAGACCCGCCCTAGTAGTACGTGAGCGTTTCGATGCCGGTTCCCGCCTGGAAGCGGCTCGTTTCCTTCTTCGTGACCAGGTCCACGACGGAGACGCTGCCGTCGCCATGGTTCGCGACCAGCACGGTCTTGCCGTCGGCAGAGAATGCGAATCCCATTGGATCTTTGCCGACGGTCAGCGTGTGCTGCATGCCGTGCAGGTTTGCCGCGTCGAAGATGTTGATGGACGCCGATCCGAGGTTCATCGTCAGCAGATATTTCCCGTCCGGGCTGTAGTAGGCCTTGTAACCGCCACCCTTCTGATTGGCGAGGGCGACGCGGTCCACGATCGTGTCGGTCGCGGGATCGATGACGAGGGCCGTCGGCTCAGCAGACGCCATCACCACGACCCGCTTGCCGTCGGGTGAGACGGCAATGCCCTGCGTGCCACCCGGCACCGCGATCTTGCCCGTCATCTTGTTCGTCTTCAGATCGATGACGCTGACGAACGGACCGTCGTTCTTGTTGGTGGCGTAGAGCTTGCTGCCGTTCGGCAGGATTCCGATCCAGTGCGTCGTGCCCTCGGTGTCGATCGCGTGCGTCACCTTGCGCGCCCTGGGATCGATGACGAGCAGCTTGCGATCGAGATCGCTGCTCACATAGACGGTCCCGTTCGCATCGATTTGAATGCCGTGCGGCGCGCGATACGGCGCGACGTCGATCGTTCCGACGATCTTCTGCGCCTCCATGTCCACGATCACGACTTCGTGGCCGGGGTTCGGGTTTCGACCGTAGATGCCGTCGCCGTAGAGCGGCACGTACGCGGTCTTGCGATCGGCGGTCAGCACGAAGTCGTGAGGATTGGTCGCGACTTTGAAGGCCGCCCGCTCTTTGTACGTAACCGGGTCGATGAATCTGATCTGGCCACCGACCTTGTCGATCAGCAGAATTCCGCGCGTGCCGGTTGGATGATTCGCGTCGGCGACGATGAATGCCGTCGATGCCAGTGTGAGGACTGCCGCCGCTGCGATAAGGGCTTGTCGTGTCATGGCATCCTCGGTTACTTCTGAGCCATCAGCGTCTTCATCTGATCGATCGCGGACGAGACTTTGAACTCGAGAAACTGCTTGCCCATTTCCGCCGTCGCCGGCCCCGGATTGCCGCCCACGCCGGTCGTGGTTTCAGGTCCTGCGGCGCTGACGGCGAACTTGTCGGCGTGAATCAGTGTCTTGCCCTGATCGAGGAACATCACCTGCGATGTCTCGGCGACCGCTGCGTGTCCGCCAGCGACGATGTTCTTCTCTTTGAGGTAAGCGCTGATCTGCTGTCCGGCCTTCGTGTTGACATCGGAGACGTAGTACACGCGCACGCCCTTGGCACGCCAGTCGGCGTCCACGCTCTCGGCGGCGACGCGGATCTCGGATTGCCCCTGGCCGTGCTCGCCCATCAGGAAGATGTTCTTGAAGCCTGCAGCGGCGGCGCTTTGTGCGGTCTGTCGCATCACGCCCAGGAAAACCTCGGAGGACAGGCTGACGGTGCCGGGGAAGCGCATGTGGCCGGTCTTGGCGATCGGGTCACCGGCGGGTGAGAACGGCATGATCGGATAGACCAGCGCGTTGCCCATGCGCTCGGCGATCTGTCCCGCCACGTAGCGCGCGATGACGTTGTGCTTGATGAGCGCCATGTGCGGCCCGTTCTGCTCGAGGCCACCCGCGAAGATGATTGCCGACGTCTTGCCGGCGGCCATCGCATCTCGAATCTCGTAGGACGTCAGATCCTCGATGAAGACGGAGCGGGTTTGCGCGGACGCAATCGAGGCAATGAAGACGAAGACGAGCGCGGTCAGTAGTCGCTGCATGCCGATCTCCTGATGATCAGGCGCGTCTGAAGACCCGCCTCTACGTACTGTCGCAAGGACTTACACCGGTGAGGGGTTTCTCTCCCGGAAGCCGTTCTGGTGCCAATAGGGATAGGCCGGCGTCCTCGTGCTGGCGGCGTCGAGCGTGGCCACTTGCTCGGGCGTGAGGCTCCAGCCGATTGCACCGAGATTCTGCCTCAGTTGCTCCTCGTTTCGCGCGCCGATGATGAGCGTGGCGATCGAGGGGCGCCGCAGCAGCCAGTTCAACGCGACCTGAGGAACGGTCTTGCCGGTCTCCGCGGCGATGAAATCGAGCGCATCGACGACTTTGTAGAGCGCTTCGTCTTCGACGGGCGGGCCGTAGTCGATGACGACCTGTGTGCGCAGGCGGCTGGTCTCGGGCAGCGGCTGGCCTCGCCGAATCTTGCCGGTGAGCCGTCCCCAGCCTAGCGGACTCCAGACCACCGTGCCCACGCGCTGATCCAGTGCCAGCGGCATCAGCTCCCATTCGAAATCCCGGCCGATGAGCGAGTAGTAGGCCTGATGAGCGACATACCGTGCCCAGCCATATCGGTCTGACACGGCGAGCGACTTCATCAGATGCCAGCCGGAAAAGTTCGAGCAGCCGATGTATCGAATCTTTCCCGCCTTGATGAGATCGTCGAGCGTGCTGAGCGTTTCTTCTACGGGAGTGAGCGCGTCGAAGCCGTGAAGCTGATACAGGTCGATATAGTCGGTGCCAAGTCGCCGCAAGCTTCCTTCGACTGCGCGAACGAGGTGCTGTCGTGACGAGCCGACATCATTGGGTCCCGATCCAGCCCTGAAGGTCCCCTTGGTCGAGATGAGCACGCGATCGCGGCGGCCTTTGATCGCCTGGCCGAGGATCGTCTCCGCTTCACCTCCGGAGTAGATGTTCGCCGAGTCGAACATCGTGAGCCCGGCCTCGAGACAGACGTCCACGAGCCTCGTCGCGCCGTCGACGTTGTTCGCACCCCAGGCCTTGAAGAATTCGCTGTTGCCGCCGCCAAAGGTTCCGGTCCCGAGGCTCAGGACAGGGACCATCAGCCCCGAGGCACCAAGTTGTCGTTGTTCCATTCGTCAATTCCCAATTCCCAACGTCCAATTCCCAAGAACTTCCAACGTGAATTTGGGAGTTGGGAGTTGGAGGTTGGTTGTTGTCGAAGTGTTACTCGTTTATAGCAATAGGTTCGTCTTCGGGTTGGAGACTCGTCATCTCCGCTTCGAGCAGTTGTTCGCCGGCGGCCGCAGGCACTCCGTGTGAGAACTGCACCGGCGGGAGGAACATCGTGGCCAGAAGACCCGCACCCGAGACAACGGCTCCTGCGACGAAGACGCGATGAAGTGCCGCGGCGAACTGATCGCGCATCGGGCCCGAGAGCGCGATGGCTCCGGAGGCCAGCGCGCCTTCCGCGCCACCGGGCAGGGCGAGTCCGGCAAGGCCGCGCGCGAGGATCGCACCCATTGCCGACACGCCAAGCGCCGCGCCGACACTGCGTGAGAACTGATTGAGCGAGGTCGCCAGCCCGAGCTGCGTGCGATCGACCGCATGTTGAACCGCGAGCAGCAGCGAGAGCATCTGCATCCCCATTCCTGCGCCGAGGATCGTGCAGCTCACCAGCAGCAACATTCGCGGTGAATGGCTGTCGAGCAGGCTGAGCCCGAGAAAGCCGGCGGTCATCATGATGCTGCCCGCGATTGCTGACACACGGTAGCCAATCCGCACGGTGACGCGAGCACCGACGATCGACATGACGACCCAACCCAGAAAGAGCGGCGTGAGTACCTGACCCGCCTGCGTGGCGGTTCCACCCTGCACACTCTGCACGAACAGCGGGATGAAGGCGATGGCGCCGAACATCGCGATCCCGACGAGAAAGACGACGACGATCGTGCGCGAGATGACGGGGAGTCGAATGAGCGAGAGCGGCAGGATCGGTTCGACTGCTCGACGCTGCGCGACGACGAAACCTCCAAGCAGGGCGACGGTCGCGACGAGCCACAGCAGCGTGGGTCCTGCATCTCCGCCAATCGCAATCAGCAGCGTGCTGATACCGGAGAAGAGGAGAGCCGCGCCGAGCCAGTCGACCTGTACCTGCCGGGTGATTCGCGAGGCGGGATACGCAAGCGCGATCACCGCCATGCAGCAGAAACCGAAGGGCACGTTCAGATAGAAGACCCACCGCCACGTCAGCGCATCGGTGATGTACCCGCCGACGAGCGGGCCGGCGATTGAGGCCACACCCCAGACACCGCTGAAGAGCGCCTGTGTGCGGGCGCGCTCCGAGAGCGTGTAGAGCTCGCCGACGATCGTCATGCTCATCGGGATGATCGCGCCGGCACCGAGTCCCTGGATCGCGCGCGCCGCAATCAACGTGAACATGCTCGTGGCTGCGCCTGAGATCACTGAGCCAACCAGAAAGACAGCGACGCCAAGCAGATACATGCGGCGTCTGCCGTAGAGATCAGAGAGACGTCCCCAGATCGGAACCGACGCTGTCGATGTGAGCAGGTAGGCCGAGAACACCCAGCTGTAATGCGCCAGCCCACCGAGTGTCGCGATAACCGTCGGCATCGCCGTGCTGACGACCGTGGCCTCGAGCGCGCCGAGGCTCATTCCAAGAAGGAGTCCTGCTGTTATGGCTCGTCGGCGAGGAAGGCTGACCTGAAGATGAGGGAGTGGCTGAGACACATACTCAGCGTACCAGAAACTGGGCTACACTCCGCCGCATGAGATCGACTCGAGGCCCTCTTGTTGCACTCATTGCTGCGGTCTTCATCGTCATATCAGCCCCGTCAACAGTCGCGGCAACGTGCGAGAGCCTCTCGTCTCTGGCTGTGCCCCATGGTTCGGTAACGCTCGCGCAGACAGTCGCGCCCGGGACATTTACTCCGCCAAGCGGCCGCGCCGGCGGGCCCGGCGGTCAGAATCCTTTCGCCAGGCTCGGATCGTTTTGTCGCGTTGCCGTGACGCTCAAGCCCGGTCCGCAGTCCGACATCAAAGCGGAGGTCTGGCTGCCATCGTCCGGTTGGAACGGCAAGCTGCAGGTCGTTGGCAACGGCGGGTTTGCGGGGACGATCAGTTATCCGGCCATGGCCACTGCACTTGCTGCAGGCTACGCGGCCGCCAGCACGGACACCGGACACACGGGACCGTCGCCCAACACGTTCGCCAATGACGACGTGTTGATCGACTTCGCGCATCGCGCGATTCACGAAACGACGGTGACCGCGAAGGCGACGGTGAAGGAACTGTTCGGCGATGCGCCGAAGCTCGCGTACTTCAATGGATGTTCAACCGGCGGTCGTCAGGCGGTGACCGCCGCACAGCGCTATCCCGACGACTTCGACGGCATCGTGGGGGGCGCGCCCGCGAGCCACACGTCGACGCAAGCCTTCGGTCAGATCTGGTTCTCGCAGGCGCTCGCCGATCCAGCATCCGCGCTTCCGCGCGAGAAGCTGACGATGCTCCACGAGGCTGTGCTCAATGCATGCGATGAGCTCGACGGCGCGAAAGATGGCGTGCTCGAGAATCCACTTTCTTGCAAATTCGATCCGCAGGTGCTCGCCTGCAAGCAGGGAGGCGACAGCGCATCCTGCCTCACGCCGGCGCAGGTGGACGGTGTGCGACGCATCTACGCAGGGCCGTCCAATCCGCGGACCGGTCATCACATCTTTGCTGGGCTCGAGCGGGGAAGCGAGCTCGGTTGGAATCCGGTCCCGGTTGGTTACGCCGTCGACTACTTCAAGTACATCGTCTTCAAGGATTCCAACTGGGATCCGAAGTCGTTGAACTATGACTCGGACGTCGAGCGCGCGAGCAAGGGAAGCAATCTTGTCTTCGATGCGACAGAGACTGATCTCAGTCGCTTCACGAAGCGTGGCGGCAAGCTAATCATGTATCAGGGCTGGGCCGAGCCCGGCATCCCTCCCGGCAACCTGGTGAAGTACTACGGGCAGATTCAGCAGAAGACAAGCGGTGCGCAGGATGCGGTGCGCGTCTTCATGGTGCCGGGGATGGGACACTGCGGTGGCGGCAACGGTACGAGCACGTTCGACATGGTTGCCGCGCTCGACGCGTGGCGAGACGGTGGCAAGGCGCCGCAGCAGATCAAAGCCGCACGCGTTCGCGACGGCAAGATCGATCGGACGCGTCCGCTGTGTGCGTGGCCGGCTGTTGCGAAATACAAGGGAACCGGCAGCATCGATGATGCTGCGAACTTCGTGTGTAGGTAGCGGCGGGTCTTTAGACCCGCCGGTGAAGTAGGGCGGGTCTTGCTTTGTAGACCCGCCGGGTCCAAACAACAGGACCCGGCCTACGCGGTCTTACTGCTTAGCGATTCGGCGTCATCGCCACGTTGAGCGTGGTCGTCTCGCCGGGGCGCACGGTGATATCGGTCATGTAGGTCCGATATCCATCCTTCCGAACCTGCACGTTGTGAACACCGGGACCGAGCTGCAAAATAAAGCGCTCGTTGTCCCCGGAGTTCTCCCACGGCTCACCATCGATCGTGATGTTCGCATCGCCGGGCTGCACGCGAAGCGCGAGCGAGCCGAACTCAGAGCGCTGGCCTCGATCCGGTCCCGGTCCCTGTTCCGGAACGATCGCACCTGGGTCACGATCTCGCTGTTCATTTGGCGCGTAGCGCTGCGATCGTGATGGAGGAGGACTCGTGGGTCGGGGCCTCCCGGCGGGACGCGCTGGCTCGGTATCGCCCGGGCCGAGTTGCTCCATTTCGTGGCGCACGTTGAACGTCTTGCCAGGCTGCGTGTACACCTTCTGCTGATAGCTGCGATGCCCGGGCATGAACAGCTCGAGATCGTGTTCGCCCGGCTCGACGCGCAGCCGCTGGAACGTACCGTCGAAGTCGTCCACGGTGCCAGCGTAGTAGCCGTCGACGAAGACCTCGGCCTCGCGCGGGCTCACCTGCAGCCTGAGCGACGCGGCGCCGTCGTACGCGTAGCCGTACGGATAACCGTAGTACGGGTAGCCATAGTACGGGTACCCACAGCACCCGAATCCGACCGAGAAGGCGAACGGGTAGCCGTACCCGTAGTACGGGTAGTACCCGCGATACCAGTACGGGCTGGAGTAGTAGCCACGATAGACGACCGGCCCGCGATAGACACCGCCACCGTAAACGGGCCGGGAGGGAACAGGACGAGGAACCGCCTGTCGCGAAGTTGCTTGTCGTTGCGCCTGGGCAAGGCCCGGCAGAAGAAGAAGTGCGGCTGTCATGACGGCCGCAGATGTGGTTAGTTTGCCAACGGTCACGGTGACCTCCGGGATAAATCCCACCACTCTTACAGGCAACGGTCGTGCCGCGGCCGTAGGCCAGATTTCATTGTAAAGGTAGCGGGAGATCAGTGCGTGCGTCGCTTTGCGGCGACAGCTGTCACGATGCGTGGACGGGATTTGGCTCAGGGGGAAGAAAGATATCGAACACTGCGCCATTGTCGTTCCGCGCGCTGATGCGGCCACCATGTCGCTCGACGATGGCCTTGACGATCGAGAGCCCGAGCCCGCTTCCGCCGGCAGCCTTCCGAGCTGCGTCAACTTTGTAGAAGCGCTCGAAGATGAGCGGCAGATGCTCTTCCGGGATCCCTCCGCCCGTGTCACGAACGCTCAACACGAAGCCGTCCGCCACGGTAGAACTACTCAGGGTGATCGCACCGTTCTCTGGAGTATGACGCAGCGCATTCGCGGCCAGGTTCTGCAGCGCCTGCTCGAGGCGATCCGAGTCGCCGACGACCACCTCGGCGCCAGGCTCGACGCGCTGAATGAGGCGAATGGCCCGTTCCTGCAACTCGCGTTCATGTCGCGCGGCAACGCGCGCGAAGATCGCCTTCACATCCACGCGCTCTCGACGCATCGACGTGCCGCCGCCTTCGAGGCGCGCCAGGTCGAGCAGGTCACCGATGATGGCCTCGAGTCGATGCGTTTCGTCCGTGACGATGCGCAGGTAGCGTTCGCGCGTGGGCGGGTCGAGTTTCAACTCGGACATGCCGAGCGTTTCGATGTAGCCGCGCATCGCGGTCAGCGGTGTCATCAATTCGTGTGACACGTCCGCGAGCAATTGGCGGCGGGCATTGTCTGAAGCTTCCAGGGCGCGGGCACGACTCGCGAGCTCCACCGCCATCTTGTTGAACGATCGCGCGACCGCAGCAACCTCGTCGCCGCCGTAGTCGGGTGCGCGCGCATCGAGATCGCCGGCCCCGAGCCGCTCGGTGGCATCTTGAACGGCTCTCAACCGTCGACGCGCGGGGCCGAAGACGACGAACGCGATGACCACCATGCCGACACCAAGCACGCCTGCTGCCACAGGTGCCATCGTCGGACCAAGCCGCGTGAGGATTCGCCAGAACGAAGGACCACCCGGCAGAACGATGACGCGACCGATCGGCATGTCGCCCACGATGACCGGGGCGAACTCTCCACGCCGCGGAGGTCGTCGCGGCGGAGGACGATCGCCATCGGGCTGGGGCGGCTCGCCGTTTTGTGGCGGTGGAGGAGGGGCGGCGCCAAACGGGCCCGCGCCGTCGCCGCGACGGCCGAAGCGTCGAGGGCCCTCATTCATGAAACGCTGTTCTTCCCGAACGGCTTCGAGCAGCGCTTCAGGGACATCGTTGTGATTTGAAAACGTCCGTCCATCGCGCATCACGATGACGAAGGTCTGGAGGATCTCGCCGAACTGCTCGGGAAGATATTTCTGGAGGTCGAGGTTCGGGTTCGTGTTGAGCGCTCCGCTGACGTCCGACCCTATGAGGGCTGCAAGCCTGCGAGGCGATCGCGCGGGCATCGACCCGGCGATGCGATCGGTCATCCAGAGAAAGAGTGCGCCTTGAGCGGCCAGCATCAAGGCGAGGAAGGCGAAGAGTCCCAGCGCGATGCGCCAGTAGAGACTTCGATGCCACTGCAGCCTAGACATCAGCCGCCTTATATCCAGCCCCCCACACTGTCAGGATCACGTCGGGATCAGCCGGATTGGTCTCAATCTTTTTGCGCAATCGCTTCACCAGCGTATCCACGCTGCGAACGGTCACGAACGTCTGGTCCTTCCACACTTTACTG
>Ga0310810_10003199_pt1 | contig 17787 bp, 24 predicted proteins | sample NCmetagenome_FD_207641 | JGI IMG/M metagenome (GOLD analysis project Ga0310810, IMG submission 207641) | Soil microbial communities from experimental microcosm in Duke University, North Carolina, United States - NC | ecosystem: Engineered > Artificial ecosystem > Soil microcosm > Unclassified ...
TCCGTCGGCGCCCTGGTCGCCGCCGTCAGCGAGCAGGACGTCGCGCAGGCCGTGCCGACCAAGACCCGCAAGGAGAACCCGCCCGCCGCCCCGGCGCAGGCCTGAGCCGCCCAGGAGACACCGCCATGATCCAGATGCGTTCCATTCTCGATATCGCCGACAACACCGGCGCGCGCCGCGCGTCGATGATCGGCCGCCAGGGCCATCCCTCGCGCTACGCCCACGTGGGCGACATCATCACCATCAACATCAAGGAAAGCAGCACGGACGCCACCGTGAAGAAGGGCGAGGTCGTGAAGGCCGTCGTCGTCCGCACGAAGGCCCCGCTGCGCCGCCCCGACGGCAGCTACCTGCGCTTCGACTCGAACGCCGTCGTCATCATCGGCGATGACGGCAACCCGAAGGGCACCCGCATCTTCGGCCCGGTCGCCCGCGAGCTCCGCGCCAAGAATTACATGAAGATCATTTCGCTCGCGCCGGAGGTCCTCTGACATGGCCCAGAAATTTCACATCAAACGCAACGACACCGTGGTCGTCATCGCCGGCGCCCACAAGGGCCGCCAGGGCAAGGTGCTCGAGATCCGGGCGAACAAGAACCGCGCCGTCGTCGAGGGCGTCGCGATGATCAAGAAGCACCTCAAGAAGTCGCAGGAAAACCCGCAGGGCAAGATCGCCGAGCGCGAGGGCACGATCCACGTGTCGAACCTCATGCTCCTGTCGCGCTTCGAGGCCTCCAAGCGCGCCAAGCAGCCCGCCGCCGGCGCGAAGGCCTGAGGGGAAAACCATTAGATCACCAACCAACGCATCCGGGTCGGAAATCCGGTTAGCACCATGAGCAAAGAACGCACTCCTCTCCAGAAACACTACCTCGAGACCGTCGTCCCGGCGCTGATCGCCTCGCGCGGTTACAAGAACAAGCACCAGGTCCCGAAGCTCGAGAAGATCGTCCTCAACACCGGCATCGACGCGGACGCCGACAAGAACGCGATCGCCGACACGGCGCGCGACATGGGCCTCATTGCCGGCCAGAAGCCGGTCCTCAACAAGTCGAAGAAGGCCATCGCCAACTTCAAGCTGAAGCAGGGCCAGATCGTCGGCTGCCACGTCACGCTGCGGGGCGACAACATGTGGCACTTCTTCATGCGCCTCCTCGCCGTGGCGCTGCCCACCATCCGCGACTTCCGCGGCGTGCCCAACAAGCTCGACGGCCAGGGCAACTACACCATCGGCATCACCGACTTCACGATCTTCCCCGAGATCGTCGTCGAGAGCAACAAGCGCCACATGGGCCTCGACATCACGTTCGTGACCTCGGCCGCCGACGACGACGAGGCCCGCGAATTCCTCCGGCTCATGGGCATGCCCTTCCGCCGCATCGAGCCCGCCGCCAAGTCGAACACCGCCGCCTGACCCCCTTCCGCCCATGCCGAAAACCTCCGCCATCGAACGCAACAAGAAGCGCCAGCGCCTCGTCGAGAAGCACGCCGCCAAGCGCGCCGAGCTGAAGGCCGTCCTCGCCAATCCCGCGACCACCGACGAGGAGTTCTTCGCCGCGCAGAAGAAGCTCAACAAGCTGCCGCGCAACTCCTCGAAGGTCCGCATCCGGAACCGCTGCTCGCTCAGCGGCCGCCCCCGCGGCTTCCACCGCCGCTTCGGCGTCTCCCGCATCACGCTCCGCGAGCTCGCGCTCGCCGGCAAGATCCCCGGCGTCACCAAATCCTCCTGGTAAACCTTTCGGCCCACGGGGGTCGGATATGACCCGCGCGGCCGCCACCACCGAAAACATCCATCCATGACCGATCCCATCAGTGATTTCCTGACCCGCCTCCGCAATGCGTCGAAGGCCGGGCTCGCCCAGTGCGTCATTCCGCACTCCAAACTCAAGGAGAGCCTGGCCGGCATCCTGAAGGCCGAGGGCTTCGTCCGCGACGTGGCCACCGCCGCCGACGAGCGCGGCCACAAGACCATTGTCGTCACCATGAAATATGTCGACAGCGCCCCGGTCATCACCGGCCTCAAGCGCGCCTCGACGCCCGGCCGCCGCATCTACGCCGGCTATTCCGAGATTCCGCGGGTCCTCAACGGCCTCGGCATCGCCATCGTGTCCACTTCCAAGGGCCTGATGAAGGACCAGGACGCGCGCCGCGCCAAGCTCGGCGGCGAACTCGTCTGCACCGTCTGGTAAGGAGCCCACCACCATGAGCAGAATCGGCAAACAACCCGTCAAGATTCCCGAGAAGGTCAAGGTCGACGTCAAGGGCACCACCGTGTCCGTCGAGGGCCCGAAGGGGAAGGTCAGCAAGACTTTCGCGGACGTCGTGAAGATCGAGAAGAAGGACCAGTCCGTCGTGGTCGCACCGCTCGAGCAGTCCCGCTTCGCCCGGGCCATGTACGGCACCGCCCGCTCGGTCATCGCCGGCATGGTCAAGGGCGTCACCGTCGGTTACCTCAAGGAACTTGAGATCCAGGGCGTCGGCTTCAAAGCCAACCTCAAGGGCAAGCAGCTCGACCTCGCGCTCGGCTACTCGCACCCCATCCTCCACGACATTCCCGACGGCATCAAAATCACCGTCACCGACCAGACCAAGTTGAAGATCGAGGGCGTGGACAAGCAGCTCGTCGGCCAGGTCACCGCCGAGATCCGCGCCTATTACCCGCCGGAGCCTTACAAGGGCAAGGGCGTGCGTATCGTCGGCGAGCACGCCGAGCGTGTCCGCCGCAAGGAAGGCAAGACCGTCGCCTAACCGCACCCACCATCATGAACTCCGTTTACAAGGCCCAGCTCCTCCAGAAGCGCAAATGGCGCATCCGCAAGAAGGTCACCGGCACCGCCGCGCGCCCGCGCCTCAGCGTCAAGTTCTCCGGCAAACACATCTACGCCCAGGCAGTCAACGACGAGGCCGGCACGACCCTCGTGTTCCTCTCGACCCTCGATCCCGAGGTGCGCAAGACGAACGCGAAGGGCAATGTCTCCGGCGCCAAGTCGCTCGCGAACGCCTTTGCCGCCAAGGCCAAGGCCGCCGGCATCACCGCCATGGTCTTCGATCGCAACGGCCGGCCCTACCATGGCCGCGTCAAAACCTTCGCCGAAGCCGCCCGCGAGGGCGGCCTGCAGTTCTAACCGCCCGCTATGAATTACAACGCCACCAAGACTTCCTCCGGCCCGCGCTCCGCTCAGAACGACGCGACGGAATCCGGCATGATCGAGAAGGTCGTTTTCATCAACCGTTGCGCCAAGGTCGTGAAGGGCGGCCGCCGCTTCAGTTTCTCCGCGCTGTCCGTCGTCGGTGACGGCAAGGGCAGCGTCGGCATCGGCTACGGCAAGGCCAACGAGGTCCCCGACGCCATCAAGAAATCCACCGAGTCCGCCCGCAAGCGCATGGTCCCCGTCAAGCTCAAGGGTGCCACCATCCCGCACGAGGTCCTCGGCGAATTCGACGGTGGCAAGGTCTTCCTGCGCCCCGCGTCGGCCGGCACCGGCCTGATCGCCGGCGGCGGCGTCCGTGCCGTCCTCGAGGCGGCGGGCGTCCACAACGTTCTCACCAAATCGATGGGTTCGAAAAACCACATCGCGGTCGTCCATGCCACCCTCAATGGCCTGCGCAAGCTGCGCCTGGAGGAGGATTTCAAGGCGATCCGGGCCTGACCCATTCACCTCCGAGTCGCCCGCGCCTCGCGCGGGTCGGCGCCATCCTCAGGAAAACAAACACATGCGTCTCCACAATCTCACGAACATCAAGGGTGCCGTGCACCGCAAGAAGCGCGTCGGCTGCGGCGAAGGCGGCGGTCACGGCAAGACCTCCGGCCGCGGCGGCAAGGGCCAGACCGCCCGCTCCGGCGGCTCGATCCGCCCCGGCTTCGAAGGCGGCCAGATGCCCCTCTACCGCAAGCTGCCGCACCGTGGCTTTAACAACTACGAGTACCGCACCAACTACGCGGTGGTCAACGTGGGCGACCTCGCGCGCCTCGATGCCGCCGTCACCGAGGTGAATGCCGCGGTGCTGGCGGAGGCCGGCCTCGTCCGCCCCGGCGTGAAGATGCTGAAGGTCCTGGGCGACGGCGAAGTCACCCGCGCCCTCAAGGTCACCGCCCAGAAATTCACGGGCTCCGCCAAGGCCAAGCTCGAGAAGGCCGGCGGCGCCGCCATCACGGCCTGAGCCGTGACTCCCGCGGGCGTGCCGCCCGCGTCGCCCCTCCTCCGTTCTCCGCCACCCCTCTCACATGTTTTCCGCCTTCACGAACTCCATGAAGATCCCCGAGCTCCGCTCGCGGATCCTCTACACCCTGGGCCTCCTCTTCGTGGCCCGCGTCGGCGCGCACATCCCGCTGCCCGGCGTCGATCCGCAGCCGCTCCAGCGGTTTTTCGCCGACCAGACGGCCAGCGGCGGCGGTGCCCTCGTGGGGCTCTACAACATGTTCACCGGCGGCGCGCTCCTCAAGGGCGCCGTCTGCGCGCTGGGCATCATGCCCTACATCAGCGCCTCGATCATCTTCCAGCTGCTGACCGCCGTCGTCCCTATGCTCAGCCGGCTGCAGCAGGAAGGCGACGTCGGCCGCCAGAAGCTCACGCAATACACCCGCTACGCGACGGTGCTCATCTGCCTCGTGCAGGGCGTGCTGCTGGTCCTGACGCTCGAGAACCCGGGCAAGCTGTTCTCGGGTTTCGACGTCAATCACTACGGCCAGATCGTGCTCGTCGGCAAATCCTGGTTCCTGGTGCAATCGACGATCTTCATGACCGCCGGCACCATGCTGCTCATGTGGCTGGGCGAGCAGATCACCCAGCGCGGCATTGGCAACGGCGTGTCGCTCCTCATCACCATTGGCATTCTCGCCGACGTTCCGGGTGCCGCGGTCGCGACGTACCAACTGTTCTTCGCCCCGATCGGCGTCGCCAAGCTGGGCCCGCTGCAGGCTGCGCTGATGGTGGCGCTGTTCGTCATCGTCATCGGCGGCATCATTGCCGTCACGCAGGGCCAGCGGAAAATCCCGGTCCAGTACGCCAAGCGCGTCGTCGGCCAGAAGGTGTACGGCGGCCAGAGTTCCTTCCTGCCGCTGAAGGTCAACTACTCGGGCGTCATGCCCGTCATCTTCGCCGTGGCGATTCTGTTGTTCCCGCAGACCATCATCTCGCAGATTGGCGCCGGCTTCAACATGCCGTTCCTGGTCGAGTTCGCCGCCAACCTCACGCGCGGCCACTGGGTCTATTACGTCAGCTACACCTCGCTGATCCTGTTCTTCAGCTATTTCTGGGTATCCGTCATGTTCAAGCCGATCCAGATCGCCGACGACCTGAAGAAGTACGGCGGCTACATTCCCGGCGTGCGCCCGGGCGAGCCGACGGCGAGCTTCCTCGACTTCATCATGACGCGACTGACCCTCGCCGGTGCGATCTTCCTCACGATCATCGCCGTCATCCCCGACATCCTCCTCAATAATTTCGGTGTCCCCCCGCGCGTCGCCTATTTCTTCGGCGGCACCGGCATGCTGATCACGGTGGGCGTCATCCTCGACACGATGCGCCAGATCGAAACCTTCCTGCTGCAGCGCCACTACGACGGCTTCCTGAAAAAGGGCCGGCTCCGCGGTCGCAGCACCTCCGCCACGGTCGCCATCGGCGAAGCGGCCAGCGAGAAGTCGGTCATGCAACTTATTATTATCATGGTTGTTATACTGCTGGTCGGCCTCACCGCCTGGGCCATCCGGCACTTTGCTCTTTAATACTTTACATCAATGAGAGGGGCTGAACACTCCAGCGCCTTTTCCGCACTCGCATCCGCGAGGGCGAAGTTCCTTCTCCTTGGTCCGGCGGTTCCGTCAATTCCGGATCTGGCTCACCAAGGTCGTTCTTTGAATCTTGAGCACGTCTCTCCTGACTCCCTCGTGCAACAGGAGATTTCGCGACGCACGCCGCTCGGCCAGCAGGCCGCGACGGCGCTCACGCGCGGCTCTGCCGTGCCTGACCGGATCCAGCTTGCGCTGATGCGCAAATGGTTCTGGGCGCGCAAACCCGATGCGGGATTCCTCCTCGCAGGATTCCCGGCTACGCTGCTCCAAGCATTGGTGTTCGACGAATGGCTCGAGGCCCGGGGTGAATCTCTCACCGCCTGCCTCGTGTCTGCATCCGCCCCGGCGGATGTCGTCGCCCATTACCGCACTCAAGGGCTCCTCCCCGGGGCCCTCTCCGCCGCCGCCTGATGATTCCGATCAAGAACCCGGAAGCGATCAAGCGGATGCGCGAAGCCTGCGCCATTGCCGCCACCGTCCTGGCGCGGCTGAAGGAGCAGGTCCGACCCGGTATTACGACCTACGACTTGGATCAAATCGGTCGCGATCTCATCGCCTCGTTCGGCGCCCGCAGCGCGCCGTACGGTTACACGCACGGCTCCAACCGGCCCTATCCCGCGTACACCTGCCTCTCGGTCAATGAGGAGGTCGTCCACGGCATCGGCTCCCTCAAGCGGATCCTCCGCGACGGCGACATCATCTCGCTCGACGTCACGGTTGAGTTCAACGGCTACATCGGCGATAACGCCGTTACGATCCCGGTCGGCACCGTCGCCCCGCGCACGCTGGAGCTCATCCAGGTCACCGAGCAAGCCCTCGCCCTTGGCATCCGCCAGGCGGTCGTCGGCAACCGCATCGGCGACATCTCCCAGGCGGTGCAGGCCTTCGTGGAAAGCCACGGCTTCAGCATCGTCCGCGAAATGGTCGGCCACGGCGTCGGCCGTTCGATGCACGAGGAGCCGCAGATCCCGAACTTTCTCGACCGCCCGCGCAAGCGGACCGCGGAGATCAAGGCGGGCATGACGCTCGCGATCGAGCCCATGGTCAACCTCGGCCGCCACGAAGTTCGCACGCTCACCGACGGCTGGACGGTCGTCACGCGCGACGGTTCGCCCTCCGCGCATTTCGAACACACCGTGCTCACCACCGAAGCCGGCCCGGAGATCCTCACGATCCCGCGCGCCGCCTGATATCCCCCTTTTCACAATCAACCAGCCAACTCTCAACTAAAACCACCATGCCTCGTCTCCTCGGCGTAGAACTCCCCGCCAAAAAGAAGATCGGATACTCCCTCCGGTACATCTACGGCATTGGCCCGACCCGGGCCAACCTCATCATCGAGGCCGCCGGCCTCGATGCCAACATGCGCGCCTCGGAGCTCTCCGAGGAGCAGTTGAACAAGATCCTCCACATCATCACCGACAACAAGTGGGTGCTGGAAGGCGACCTGCGCCGCGACATCGCCGGCAACTTGAAGCGCCTCCAGGCCATCAATTGCTACCGCGGCATCCGCCACCGTCGCGGTCTCCCCGTCCGCGGCCAGCGCACGAGCACCAACGCCCGCACCCGCAAGGGCCCGCGCAAGACCGTCGGCGTCACCAAGGTCAAGGAAACCGCCGCCTCCTAATCTCAACTCCCGCCATTCATGTCCGACGAGAAACCCGCTCCCAAGAAGGAAAAGGCGCCCAAGAAGGCCGCCGCCGCCGCGGCCGCTGTTGACGCCGCCCTGGCCGCCGCCGAGGCCAAGCCCGCCAAGGAAAAAGCCGCCAAGCCCGCCGCCGGCGCCCCCGGCGATGCCGCGGCCGCCCCGGCCGCGCCCGCCGAGACCGTCGGCGGTGTGCCGAAGGCCCTCACCGCGGAGGACCTCCTCAAGGAGGAGCTGGCCGCCGTGAAGGTCCGCAAGGCGAAGGGGTCGAAGAACATCACCTCCGGCATCGCGAACATCGCCGCCACCTTCAACAACACCATCGTCTCCATCACGGACGCGAAGGGCAACGTCATCTCCTGGTCCTCGGCCGGGAAGTGCAACTTCCGCGGTTCGCGCAAGTCCACCGCCTACGCCGCCCAGGTCGTGGCGCAGGATGCCGCGCGCAACGCCATGGCCCACGGCCTCAAGGAGGTCCAGATCCGCGTGAGCGGCCCCGGCCTCGGCCGTGACTCCGCCATCCGCGGTCTCCAGGCCATCGGCCTCGAGATCTCCTCCATCATCGACGTCACGCCGGTGCCGCACAACGGCTGCCGTCCGCGCAAGCGCCGCCGCGTCTGAGACCCCGGGGACGCCTCCAGCTCTCCCATTTCAAAACTCAAATTTAGGTATCCACCATGGCTCGCTACACAGGTCCTACCACCCGCATCAGCCGTCGCTTCGGCCAGTATATCGTCGGTTCGCCGAAGGTGCTTGAGCGCCGCAATTTTCCCCCCGGCCAGCACGGCCCGAAGTCCCGCCGCAAGCTGTCGGAGTACGCCGTCGGCCTCGCCGAGAAGCAGAAGCTCCGCTACATCTACGGCCTGCTCGAGCGCCAGTTCCGCCGCGTCTTCGCCATCGCCAAGAAGGAGCGCGGCGTCACCGGTGAGCGCTTCCTGCAGCTGCTCGAGACCCGCCTCGACAGCGTCGTCTACCTCCTGGGCTTCGCCAAGAGCCGCGCCGCCGCCCGCCAGCTCGTCAACCACGGGCACATCCGGGTCAACGGCCACAAGGTCGACATCGCCAGCTACAACGTCGTCCAGGGCGACGAGATCGAGATGAAGAACGTCAACTCGTCCCGCCAGCTCGCCACCCGCGCCATCGAGGAGAACCGGGCGCGCGTCGTTCCGGCCTGGCTCGTGCGCAACGACGAGGCCCTCAAGGGCACCGTCACCCGCCTGCCGGTCCGCGACGAGATGGAGCCCTCGATCAACGAGCAGCTCATCGTCGAATACTACTCCCGCTTCTGAGCCCCCCGGGGCTCGCCCGCCACTTCGTCTCATCCAACAACATTCCTCCCATGCCCAAGCGTCTCGGAAAATTCGAAATTCCCTCCAAGCTCACCAAGATCGAGGAGGGCGCCACCACCACGTACGCCAAGTTCATCGCGGAGCCTTTTGAGGCCGGCTATGGCCACACCATCGGCAACTCGCTGCGCCGCGTGCTCCTCAGCTCGATCGAGGGCAGCGCCATCAGCTCGATCAAGATCGACGGCGTGAACCACGAGTTCCAGAGCATCGACGGCGTGGTCGAGGACGTGACCGACATCGTGCTCAACCTGAAGAAAATCCTCATCGTCTCCGAGAAACGCGAGCCGGTGAAGCTGCTCCTCAAGGTCCACCGCGACGGCCCGGTCACGGCCGCCGACATCCAGCCGGATGCCAGCATCAAGATCGTCAACCCCGAGCAGGTCATCTGCACCCTCGACTCGAAGCGCACCTTCGAGGCCGAGATCGAGATCAAGACCGGCCGCGGCTACTGCCCGGGCGAGAACAACAAGAAGGAGGACCAGGCCATCGGCGTCATTCCGATCGACTCGCTCTTCTCCCCGGTGCGCCTCGTCCGCTACGCGGTCGAGAACACCCGCGTCGGCCAGATCACCGACTACGACAAGCTCGTCCTCGAGGTCTGGACGGACGGCCGCATCACGCCGGACGACGCCCTCAAGCAGTCCGCCTCGATCCTCAAGCACCACCTCGACGTCTTTGACCGCGTGTCGCAGGAGTCCTACGAGTTCGAGAGCCAGGCCGCCGAGGTCTCCGAGGAGCAGAACAAGCTCCGCAAGCTCCTCAACATGTCGGTCAACGAGATCGAGCTTTCGGTCCGCGCCGCCAACTGCCTCAACAACGCCAACATCACGACGGTCGGCGAGCTGGCGATGAAGACCGAGCAGGAGATGCTCAAGTACCGCAACTTCGGCAAGAAGTCCCTCAACGAGATCAAGGAGAAGCTCGAGGCCCTCGGCCTTTCGCTCGGCATGAAGTTCGACGAGCGCCTCCTCGACACCAAGAAGGAAGCCTGAGCGCGGCGGAGCCGCGAAGTGCGAAGTAACAAGGATCAATTACCAAGAATAACGAAACAGTTCCCGGATCGCCGGCCAGGTATCTTGATACCTGGTGCCTGATACTTGGAACTTCCTCCCCATGCGTCACAACAAACATCACGCTTCCCTGGGTGTCACCCGCGAACACCGCCGGGCGATGCTCTCCAACCTCGGCGCGAGCCTGATCAAGCACGGTCGCATCGAGACCACGCTGACCAAGGCCAAGGCCCTGCGTCCCTTCATCGAGAAGGTCATCACCAAGGCCAAGAAGGCCGCCGTGGCGACCGAGAAGAAGGACGCCATCCACCTGCGCCGCCTCGCGCTGCGGGACATCCGTGACGAAGGCGCCGTCACCCTCCTCTTCAACGAGAAGGCCTCCCAGTTCGCCAAGCGCCTGGGCGGCTACACGCGCATCTACAAGCTCGGGCCGCAGCGCATTGGCGATGCCGCCGAAATGGCGTTGATCGAGTTCGTCGGCGCCGAGGACACAGGTTACTCCAAGTCGCGCGGTTCGGCCAAAAAGAAGGGCGCGAAGAAACCCGCGGGCCGGAAGGCGGCCGCCGCGAAAGCCGGGGCCGCCGCGCCCGAGGCCGGGGCCCCCGCCGCCGACGCGCCCAAGTCCGACGAGGCCAAAAGCTGACCAGGTCGGGCGCGGACTCCGCTCCGCGCCGGATGAATCTTCTCTCGACGCGCCGACCACCCGGTCGGCGCGTTTTTCTTTCCCCTTGGCGGACCGGCGCCGTTGTGCGAGGTTGCGGACGTGCCGCTTCCGCCCGATTCAACCCTGGCTGTCATCCTCTACGGGCTGCTGGTCGTGGGGCTGTTCGCCGTGCTGTGGGCTTATTATGACCGCCGGGATCGCGCCTTCTACGACGCGGAGCGACGCAAGATCACCTTCCACTGTATCCGCTGCGACCACCTGTACACGGAGAAGGAGGGCACCGATACGGCACCCTGCCCGAAGTGCGGCCACCTTAACACCCGGCTGAAATTCTGACGCCGGCGCCGGGGCGATGGGGAATTGGGATTGATTCGCGCGCGACGGCTCCCCACAACTTCGCATGGCACAGACAATCGCCGTCCTCGACTTCGGTTCCCAGCTGACGCAGGTCATCGCCCGCCGCATTCGCGAGTGTCAGGTCTACTCGAAGATCTACCATTACGCCACGCCGGCGGCCCGGCTCCGCGCCGACGGCGTGATCGGCCTCATCCTCTCGGGCGGCCCGCAAAGCGTCTACGCGAAGGGCGCGCCGCATCCCGACCCGGAGATATTCAACCTCGGCGTGCCGGTGCTGGGGATTTGTTACGGGGTGCAGCTGATGGGCCATTTCCTCGGCGGAAAGGTCGAGCACAGCAAGGCCCGCGAATACGGCCACGGGCACCTCGCCATTCGGAAGCCCGGCAAGCTGTTCCAGGGCCTCCCGCGCTCGCTGCGCATCTGGAATTCGCATGGCGACAAGCTGGCCAAGCTGCCGCCGGGCTTCGTGGCCACCGGCGTGTCGGATAACTCGCCCTACGCCGCCATCGAGGACGCCCGCCGCGGCTTCTACGGCATCCAGTTCCATCCGGAGGTGTTCCACACCGAGCGCGGTGTGGACATGATCCGGAACTTCCTGGTCCGCGTCTGCGGCGCGCGCCAGGACTGGACGACGAAGGATTTCATCGCCCATGCCGTGGCCGACCTCCGGGCCCGGGTGGGTAAATCGCGCGTGATTCTCGGGCTTTCCGGCGGCGTCGACTCCTCGGTGGCCGCGGCCCTGTTGCACCGGGCCATCGGCAAGCAGCTGACATGCGTGTTTGTCGACAACGGCCTGCTCCGGCAGGACGAGCGCAAGCACGTGGTCGACCTTTACGCGAAGCACTTTCACATCGACCTGCGCGTCGTCGATGCCTCCAGGCTCTTCCTCCTCCGCCTCCGCGGCATCACCGAGCCGGAGCAGAAGCGCAAGATCATCGGTCGGACCTTCGTCGAGGTTTTCGAAAAGACCCTCCAGTCGATCAAAGGCCGCGCGGAATTCCTGGCGCAGGGGACACTCTACCCGGACGTGATCGAGTCCGTGTCCATCGGCAACAATCCCGCTTCGGTCATCAAGACGCACCACAACGTCGGCGGCCTGCCCGCGCGGATGAAGTTGAAGCTGGTCGAGCCGCTGCGCGAGCTGTTCAAGGACGAGGTGCGCAAGGTGGGCGCCGCGCTCGGACTGCCGCGCGACGTCGTCTGGCGCCAGCCGTTTCCCGGCCCGGGCCTCGGTGTCCGGGTGATGGGCGAAATCAGCGCGGATAAACTCGAGATCCTCCGCCACGCCGACGCCGTCCTGCAGGAGGAGATGATGGCCTCGGGACTCTACTGGAAGGTCTGGCAGTCGTTCGCAGTCTTCCTGCCCGTGCGGACGGTTGGCGTCTTCGGCGACGAGCGCACCTACGACTACGTCATCGCCCTGCGCATTGTGGAGAGCACGGATGCCATGACGGCCGACTGGGCCCGCGTGCCCCACGATCTGCTGCGCCGGATTTCGAGCCGGATTACCAACGAGGTGCGCGGCGTCAGCCGCGTGGTGCTCGACATCAGCTCCAAGCCGCCGGCGACGATCGAATGGGAATGAATTTCCCGTTGCGAACCACGGCACCGAGGCCAATTCTCGCTGTCCCCAACCCCGCATGAAGGCCCGTCTTTTCCTCTCGGTTTCGCTGGTCCTGGCCCTGGCCGGGGCGGGGAAGGCCGAGACGGCGGACCAGGTTATCGCCAGGGCTCGCGCCTACCTGGGCGGCGATCAGGCTCTCAACGCCATCTCCACGATCCATTTCACCGGTACGCTCGAGACCACGGCGCTGGTCCCGGACCCCGCCGACAAGACCAGGCAGATCGAGCAGCCGGTGCGGCTACCCGCCGATATCATCTTCCAGAAGGAGTACCGGCAGCGAATCACCATCTCGGACCCCAAGGTGGTCGAAACGACGGCCCTCGACGACTACGAAGGCTGGCAAAAGCGATCCAATCCGCTGAATCCGTCCCAATGGACCGTGACCCAGTTTGACCTGGCCCAGGTGAAGAAGCTCCGGGCCAATACGTGGGAGAACCTGGCCTTCTTCGCCGGCATCGAGAAGAAGGGCGGCAGCGTCCACCTCGACGGGGACGAGACGGTCGACGGCCGGCCGTGCGCCAAGCTTTCGTTCCGGCATGACGCGGACAATGTGTTCGTGCGCTTTTTCGACAAGGCGACCGGCCGGCTGGTGAAGACCGTCACCGAGAACGGCACCGAAATTCGCGAGGAGGGCGAGATGACGGTGGATGGCGTGCGGTTCCCCCGCAAGGTCATCAACAAGTCGGCCAATGGCCGGACGACCACGATCACCTTCGACCGCGTCGTGCTCAACGAGCGGGTCCCGGCCAGCGAGTTCGCCTTCCCGGACCTGAAGCCGAACTAGCGGCGGCGACCACCGCCGTTACCTTTTCTACCGGGCGCGGCGGCCCGGCCTTATGACTGCCATTCCGGCCTCCGCCGGCGGTCGCTTTGCTTTGCATCAGGCGTGAATTCTGCTCTTTTAAACTGGCCCCCATCGCATGCAAAAGAACGCCCTCATCAAACTGGACGACAAGGAAGTGACCTGCCCGGTCATCATCGGAACCGAAGGCGAGAAGGCCGTCGATGTCCGCGCCTTGCGCAAGGACTCGGGCTACATCTGCTACGACCAGGGTTACGGCAACACCGGCTCGTGTGAGAGCGCCATCACCTATCTCGACGGCGAGAATGGCATCTTGCGGCATCGCGGCTACCCGATCGAACAGCTGGCGGAACAGTCCGAGTTCGTCGAGACGGCCTACCTTATCATCTACGGCGAATTGCCGACCCCGCAGCAACGCAAGCGGTTCGGCACGATGCTGCGGGAGAACGCCGCGATCGACACCCAGATGATGCGCATCTTCGAGGGCTTTCCCCGCGAAGCGCCGCCGATGGGCATGCTGACCTCCATTGTCAGTTCCCTGGCCGCCTATTACCCGAAGCTTGCGACGAACAATTTCGAGAAGGACCTGGCGAACTTCGACCTGACCGCCGCGATGGCGATGTCGAAGATCCGCACGATCGTCGCCTGCATCTACCGCTACCGGCACGGGCTGCCCTTCATGCACCCGAAGGACGTGCCGTTCTGCGAGAACTTCCTGCACATGATGTTCTCGGAGCCGTACAAGGAGTATGTGGCGATCCCGGAGGTTACGCGGGCCCTGAACCTCATCCTCCTCCTGCACGCGGACCACGAGCAGAACTGCAGCACCTCGACCGTGCGCATGGTGGGCTCGAGCAGCGCCAATCTCTTCACGTCGCTGGCCGCCGGCATCTGCGCCCTGTCGGGCCCGCTCCATGGCGGGGCCAACGCGGCCGTGATGCAGATGCTCCAGTCGATCCACGACGAGGGTGATGACGGCACCCGCTTCATCGAAGCCGCCAAGGCCGGCGGGAAGGGCAACCGCCTCATGGGCTTCGGCCATGCGGTCTATCGCAATTACGATCCGCGCGCCCGCATCATCGGGCACGCCTGCGATGTCGTGCTCAACAAGCTCGGCATTGTCGATCCGCTCCTGGACATCGCCAAGCGCCTGGAGCATTGCGCCCTGCACGACGAGTATTTCCTCTCGCGCAAGCTCTACCCGAACGTCGATTTCTATTCCGGCATCATCATGCGCGCGCTGGGCATCCCGACCGAGCTGTTCACAACCATGTTCGCCATCGGCCGCGCCCCGGGCTGGATCGCCAACTGGAAGGAGGTCGCCTCCAATCCCAAGGGCCGCATCTACCGGCCCCGCCAGATCTACGTCGGCCCGACGCAGCGCGATTATGTCCTGATCGGGAAGCGCGGCTAATTCCCGCCGTCCTTCGGCGATTCGGGCGGCGCCGCCGGGGCCTCCCCCTTGGCGGGCGGGTTGGTGCGCAGGATGTCGTCGAGGGTGAGCCCGCTCAGGCGCTCGATCCCCTTCAAGAGGCGCCAGAGCGCGTACATCATCATCGCCATGGTGGGGATCGACAGGCCGAGCAGGCTGACCCAGTGCATCTTCGCCAGCTCGCCGTTGAAGGCCTCGGTGCCGGCGGGACTCCGGATGATCGCCCGCGCGAACGCGAAATTGAGCAGCGCGCTGACCAGCATCGCCAGCGAGATGAGCAGGCTGGAGGCCCGCATCAGCCGCCCGAATTCCGGCTGCGCGCCCCGCGCCCCCAGCGCGGCGTCCACGCGCTCGACGTCGATCACCTGGGGGTTGTAGAGGATCTCGTGGACCAGCGGCTCCTTGGCGCGCATCGAGGCCAGCACCGCCACGCCGATCAGCGCCGGCAGCGCGCCGTCCTTGACCGCAAACCAGAAGCCGTCGAGTTTCATCAGGCCGAAGCCGCCGGTGATCAGCACGCTGGCAAAGCCGACCCCGGAGATGAAGTTGAAGCGGCGGCGCCGGATGAAGTCATGGATGCCATAGCCGAGCGGAAAGAGCAGGGCGACGAGCAGACCCCACTTCGGGCCGAGTCCGCGTGCGCCGCTGCCCCAGCTCATGATCGCGGTCGGCAGGGCGACGTTGCAGACCAGGTTGACGAGCAGGTTTTCCGGTTTTGGGCGGGGAACTGATGGGGCCGGTTCGGTCATTTCGTTTTGCCAAGGAGAAGGGGGCGGCCTTTAGTCGTCAACCTTGCCTCCATGATTCTCCTCGGCGTCAACATCGACCACGCGGCCACGCTCCGCCAGGCGCGCTATCGCGCGGCGGGCGCGACGACCGGCGGCAACATCGAGCCCGATCCGGTGGCGCTGGCCGCGCTCTGCGAACGGGCGGGGGCGGACGGCATCACGGTGCACCTGCGCGAGGATCGGCGCCATATCCATGAGCTCGACGTCCGGCGGCTGGCCGCCGCGCCGGCGACCCGGCTGAACCTCGAGATGGCGTGCACCCCCGCAATGACGGAGTTTGCCCTCGGCTTGAAGCCGAACTCCGTCTGTCTGGTGCCGGAGAACCGCGCGGAAGTCACCACCGAGGGGGGCCTCGATGTCGTCCGGTACCGCGACCGGGTCGCCCGCGTCACCGACGCGATGAATGCCGCCGGCATCAAGACGAGCCTGTTCATCGACCCGGAGCCGGCGCAAATCGAGCTGGCGACCCAACTGCGCGCGCCCTGGGTTGAACTGCACACCGGCGCCTATGCCGAGGCCTACCACGGGCCCAACCGCGCGGCCGAATTCCAGCGGCTGGTGACGGGCGCAAAGCTGGCCCACGCGGCCGGCCTCGTCGTCAACGCGGGTCACGGCATCAATTACGTCAACATCGCCGAGGTCCGCACCATCCCGCATCTGCACGAGCTGAACATCGGCCACAGCATCATCAGCCGCGCTTTGTTTCATGGCATCGAGGAAGCGGTCGGGACCATGAAGCGGTTGATGAACGGTTGATGACGCCGTGAGGAGCGGGTAGTGGGTCGCGAGCATCGCGCGCTCGCATTTTCAGCGTTTAGGCTTTCTACTCACTACTCGCCAACCGTTATCCGCTCCTCACTACTATTCGGCCATGAGCATCGTCCTTCCCCCCGGCGGCATCCTGATCGGCCTTGGCTGCGACCTGATCGAGACCGAGAGGATCCATGGCGTGCTCAAGCGCCACGGCGACCGCTTCCTCCAGCGCATCTTCACCGCGGAGGAGCAGGCCTACTGCAACAGCGTCAAGCACCCGCACAAGCACTACGCGGCCCGTTGGGCGGCGAAGGAGGCGGTGTCCAAGGCATTCACCACCGGCATCGGCGAGCACCTCGATTGGACGTCGATCTCGGTTTACCACGGCACCCGCAAGGAGCCGCTCGTGCGCCTGGACGCCAAGGCGGCGGCTCTGCTCCAGCAAGTCGGCGCCACCCACGTCTGGCTGAGCCTCTCCCACATCGACTCGCACGCGATGGCGGTCGCGGCCCTCGTCCGGCACGCTTGAGCCATGAAAACGGCGGGCTGGGAGCGCACGTCCGCGGCGAAGGCCGGCTGGCTCGTGATCGCGCTCACGGTCGGCTGGGTGGCATTCATCTTCCTGGCTGATTCATCGACGACGCCGCCGCCGGAACCGGCGAAAATATCGGTTCCCGCCTCGTCGCTGCAGCAGGCCGGTCTGCGCGATTACGTCGACTGGGAAGGCCTGCCCGAGATCTTCGCGCTCTGGGCCGACCACGCGGAATGGCGGGACAACCACACGCGTTTTGCCTACTGGCATCCGGTGACGAAGAGCTACTCGTACTTCTTCGAAGCGCGAAGAGTCAACGGACGCTACCGTTTCTGCGAGATCCCCGAGCCGCGCGAATCGGAATTTCACCTGGGCGAAAACCTCGGCGACGATTGCCCGATCCGCTTTTTTGTGACGACCAAGGCTCCGGCGCCGATCGAAGGCACGACGAGCGCGGACCGGGTGATTCCTCCGCAAGCTGCCCCACCGCCCACGACTGTGCCGGTGAACTTGCCGGCGAACCCGCGGGAAATTTTGCCCGCCACGGCCACGCCCAAGCCCTGAACGGCGAGACCGGACGATTCACATGCCCACGATTCCTTCTTATCCTGTGTTGACTGGCCCGGAGGCCAAGGCCTGGGAAGCCGGCGCGCTGCAGGGTGAGGCGCAGGAGTGGGCCGCCATGGTGGAGGCCGGCACGAAGCTGGCGCAGGCGTTGCTGGAGGATTTCCGGGAGATCGGCGGGCTGCCGGCCGCGGCGGCCATCCTCGTGCTGGTGGGGAAGGGGCACAATGGTGGCGACGCGCTGCTCGCGGCCCGGGAGATCCTCGTCCGATGCCCGGGAGCCACTGCCACCGTCGTGTTGTGCTTTGGCGCGGGCGAGTTGCGGCCGCTCGCCGGCCGGGCGCTGGACCGGCTGAAGGCGGATGGCTCCGGCCGGGTACAGCTCGCGGCCGCCGCGAAGGCGCTGGCGGCCGAACGCGCCTATGCCCTGTGCCTTGACGGGATCTTCGGCTTCAACTTTCGCCCTCCATTGTCCGGGGC
>Ga0310810_10003200_pt1 | contig 17787 bp, 11 predicted proteins | sample NCmetagenome_FD_207641 | JGI IMG/M metagenome (GOLD analysis project Ga0310810, IMG submission 207641) | Soil microbial communities from experimental microcosm in Duke University, North Carolina, United States - NC | ecosystem: Engineered > Artificial ecosystem > Soil microcosm > Unclassified ...
CCGCCGCGCGATAAAAGACCGCAAGGTTGTTCATGCTGGTCAGCGTCTCCGGATGTCGATCGCCGAGCACACGCTGCTTCAGCTCCAGTGCCTTGGTGAACTGCGCTTCCGCTTCCGGATACCGGTTCTGACGGAAGTAGACGATCCCGAGATTGCCGATGCTGATCATCGTCTCGATGTGCTGTTCACCGAGGACGCGCCGCATCTTCTCGATGACATCGAGGAACAGCATCTCGGCTTGCGCGTACTTGCCCTGATACGACGACAAGAGCGCGAGGTTGTTCATGCTCGTGAGCGTCTGGGGATGATCTTCGCCGAGCACGCGACGCTGGAGATCGAGGAGCGTGGCCCTGATGGGCTCCGCCTCCGCGTACTTGCCCTGCCGCCAGTAGAGGCTGGCCACGCTGTCCATGCTCTCGAGCGTGTCGGGGTGTTGCTCGCCGAGCATCCGGCGTCTTCCCTCGAGAGACGCGACCAGGAGCGGCTCGGCCTCCGGCAGCTTTCCCTGCAGCATGTACAGCATCCCCAGTCCGCGCGTCGTCGTCAGCGTCTGCGCGTGCTGCTCGCCGAGACCGGCACGGTCGGCGGCGAGTGCCTTCGTGAAGAGCTGCTCCGACTGGTCGAACTTGCCCTCGGTCGCGTACAGCGTCGCGATCGAGTTCATCGTGGCCGACACCGTGGCATGACCGTCGCCCAGCACCTGACGCTGCAATTCGAGCGCCCGTGCGAGGTGAGTTTCGGCCTCGGGATAGAGGCCGAGATCCTGGTAGGTCTTGCCGATCGTCTGACGAATCGCCGCTTCGACGAGCGGCTGCTTGTCGAACTTGCCAGCGATGCGTGCCGCCGCGCGATCGAGCGCCGTCCGGACTTTGAGGTCCGGATCCGGCGTGTTGTCGGGCCGCGCCTGGTTGCTGGCGCTGGCTTGCGCCAGCAGATCGTTCTGCAGAAAGTCGTTGACGCTGTTGGCGATGGCCTGGGCTTCTGCGGCGCGATCGCGGTCGAGGAGGGCAGCCCTTTCCGCGCGGCGCGCGCGTGTCGCCTGCCATGCGCTCGCCACGATGCCGCCTACGAGCACGACGAACACCGCGACGACGCCCACGACGAGCGCGGTGTGCCGGCGCGCGAACTTGTGCAGTTGATAGGTGGCGCTCGGAGGCCTCGCGATGATCGGCTCGTCCTTCAAGTAGCGTCGAATGTCCGCACCCATTGCCGCGGCCGACGTATAGCGCCGGGACTTGTCCTTTTCGAGCGCCTTCGCGACGATCGTTTCGATGTCGCCGCGATACGCGCGATCGAGCGATCCGAGCGGCGGCGGCTCGTGTCTGTCGATCGCTTCGACCGCTTCGTGAAGCGTGCCGTCCGACTTGTAGGGGAGCTTGCCGGCCAGCAGTTGATACAGGATCACGCCGAGCTGATACACGTCGCTGCGTGTGTCCACGTCGTGCGGATCGCCCCCGAGCTGCTCCGGGCTCATGTAGGCCAGCGTCCCCACGAGCTGACCGACGTTGGTGTGCAGCGTCGCCTGCGTCTCCTTGTCCACCAGACGTGCCAGCCCGAAGTCCAGCACCTTCGGATGTTCCTCGCTGTCCACCACGATGTTGCTTGGTTTGAGATCGCGATGAATGATGCCGCGTTGATGGGCGTGGTGCACGGCGTCACACACCTCCGCCATGAGCTCGAGACGCCGCTTGGTGGGCAGCTTCGCGGTCATCGCGTGCTGCAGCAACGACTCGCCCTCGATGAACTCCATCGCAAAGTACGGCTGCGGGCCGTAGCCGCGATCGTCGGTGGCGGCGAGATAGATCTGCGCGATGCCGGGATGGTGCAGCCGCCCGAGCGCTTCCGACTCCTGCTCGAAGCGGCGGAGCGTCATCGGGTTGGTTGCCCCTGGTTTGATGACCTTCAGCGCAACTTTGCGACGAGGATGCTCTTCTTCGGCTTCGTAGACGGTGCCCATGCCGCCTTCGCCAAGCACTTGAATGATGCGGTAGCGGCCGATGGAGGCGGGGAACTGCGAGTGGCGGACGATCGCCGGGCGATGTCCGACACCGGTCTCGATCGTTTGTGCTTCGCTGTCCGGGACGGAAGAAGGAGGAACTGCAGCGTCGTCCATCGGGAGTTCCTGTGAAACGTGAGCGGGGGAGTCCAATCTTAGTCCCGAAGATCACGTGAGTTGACGCTGAACACGACACACCGAGTCACAGAGGCACTGAGGATTCCTGATCTCAACGGTTGGACAGCCGCGGGTGAACACAGCATAGGATTCAGGTATTGGAAATCCGTGTCGTCGTGAAGTTGGGCGGTGGTCTGCTGGCACGTATCGGGGACTTCGATGCGGTATTGGCCGAGGTGGGCGCCGTCGGACGGGAAGTGCCGCTATTGGTCGTCCCTGGCGGCGGACCGTTTGCCGATGCCGTCCGCGAGGTCGATCGCCGTTTGCTTCTGAGCCAGGACGCGTCCCACTGGATGGCGGTGCTGGCGATGGATCAGTACGCGCAGCTTGTTGCCTCGCGGCTGCCAAACAGTAGGCTCGTGTTCGGGCTGCGTGACATTGCGGAAGCCATTGAAGCGGGACATGTGCCCGTCCTCGCACCCTCTGAGTGGATGCGCGAGGAGGATCCGCTTCCACACTCGTGGGACGTGACGAGCGACAGCATCTCGGCGTGGGTTGCGGGCCGGCTCGGCGCGGAGCGTCTGGTGCTCGTGAAGCCTCCCGGTGCATCGGGTCCGACGCTGGTTGATCCCTGCTTCGAGACCTACCTGCCGTCGAACGTCCACCCATTCATCGTTGCGGCGGATCGCATCGACGAATTGCGCAGGGCGATCCACGGAGCCTCGTAGGCGGGTCTCAAGACCCGCCTCTACCTTCGCCGACCGACGATCCACCGCGGCACACGCGACTTGTACTCGACCCAGTCTTCCGGAAACGTCCGCGCAAGCCACGGCTCTTCGAACCACAGCACCCTGAGGTGAAACAGGATCGCGACGGCAATCGTGTAAATCAGCAGCGAGCGTGTCCGGCAGGCGATCGTCCACCCGACCAGAATCAACAAGACGCCCACGTACATCGGATTCCGCGAGAAGCGATACAGCCCGACTCGCACGAGGCGCTGCGGCGGGTCCCACGGCGCCAGCGTGCCCTTACCGGCCGCATAGAAGTCGCGGACACACCACAGAAGAACGATGACGCCAGCGCCAAACGGCGCGAGCCCGGTGAGATCGAACCCGCGCGTCGCGATAGGCCAGACGAAGAGCGCCGGCAGCAGGAAGGCCACGACTCCTGGCAACAGGAGAAACGCGATCAGCGCACGTGCGAAGAGCATAGAACCGTGAATCGAGTGTCCCAAAGCCACGGGCCGCGCGACCAGATGCGTGATAAGGTCGCCGCGCCGTGACCTACTTCCGAATGCCGCATCCGTTTGCGTTGCTCATGTCGTGCATCGTGATCGCGACGATCTTGAGCTACCTGCTTCCTGCCGGCGAATACGAGCGGCGTCAGGATCCCGCGACCGGCCGCAACGTCGTCGTCGCCGGTTCATATCACAGCGTCGCGCCAAATCCCGTCGGTCCATTTGCAATGCTGATCGCCGTTCCGAAAGGAATGGCGGACGCGGGATCCGTCATCTTCCTGATCTTTCTCGCTGGCGCCGCGTTCAGTGTCATCGATCGCACCGGCGCCTTCCGCAGCGCCGTGCACTGGCTGTCCGATCGATTTCGCCACCAGACGGTTGCCATCATCCCTGTCGTCTCGCTGCTCTTTGCCGCGTGCGGCGCCGTCGAGGGCATGTGGGAGGAGATCATCGCGCTCATCCCCGTCCTGTTGTTGCTGGCGAGGCGCGTTGGGTTCGACGCGTTGACCGTGGTGTCCATGACACTCGGCGCCGCCGGGATTGGCAGCACGTTCAGTCCGTTCAATCCGTTCAGCGTCGGCATCGCACAACGGCTTGCCGGGCTTCCACTCCTCTCGGGCATGTGGTTTCGAATGTTGGTGCTCGTTCCCGCACTTGCCATCTGGGTGTGGGCGACGATGCGGCATGCCTCCCGGAACCGGGTAACGCCGGTGGACGATGCCGCAGACGCTCCTGTCGCGTTCGAGGCGCGACATGTGCTGACCATGGTGGCGCTTGTCGTGATGTTCGGCATCTACGTGTTCGGCACGTTGCAGTACTCGTGGGGCTTCGACGAGCTCTCCGCCCTCTTCCTGCTGCTCGGCATCGTCGTCGGGCTGGTCGCCGGCCTCGGTGTGGCCGGGACTGCGGATGCGTTCGTGGAGGGGTTCAAGTCGATGGCGTACGGCGCGCTGCTCGTGGGTCTGGCCCGCGGGATCTTCGTCGTGCTCGAGCAGGGGCACATCGTGGACACCATCATTCAGGCGCTGGTGACGCCGTTGGCACGTCTGCCCACGAGCCTCTTCGCGATCGGCATGTCGTTCGTGCAAACCGCGATTGCGTTACCTGTCCCAAGCAGCTCGGGCCGTGCCGTATTGACGATGCCGATCCTGGTGCCGCTGTCGGACTTGCTGGGATTGTCTCGGCAGGTGGCCGTGCTGGCGTATCAGTACGGCCCTGGGCTCCTGGGCCAGTTCTCGCCGACTGACGGCGCGCTCATGGCGATCCTCACGCTCGCCGGCGTGCGCTACGAGCACTGGCTCCGCTTTACGGTGCCGGTCTGTGCCGTGCTGTTCCTGCTCAATCTGGTTGCGATTGGGATTGCAGTCGCGATCGGGTTGACGTGACCAGGGAAGGCCGAGTCGGCCGCCCTGGTCGTTCGTCATCGGGCGACTAGTCGACCGGGCGCAGATTCCTGTTCCAGACCCGCCCCGCGATCTCGATCCCGAGTCTCGTTCCCGCTATCTGGTCAAAGCGGTAGTGAATACCGCCAAAGACACGGGCATCGTCGACGTCAAGGCAGATCTGCTTGAACGAGGTGTAGTTGAACACCAGATTGGAGATTCCCGCGTTCAACGGGTTCGTCATGACGATCGTGTGGCCGCCGTCGCCGAAGAGGCGGCGGAGGATTTCAGCCGCGCCATTGCTGCCGCTTGCGTGATTCGAAGGGTAGCTCGGGAAGCAGGGCGTCGTGATGTAGGGCACATACGAGGTGTTCGGGGTGACACCTGGGTTGCCGAAGTCGCTCGGGTATCGAATCGCGGTCTCGGGGCGCCAGTAGTTGTAGTGGTACTTGTTGTAAAAGGACGCCACGAGGCTGTCACTTGACGCCATGTTCAGCAACGCGAACGCGCGCGCGTTTTCGGACACGGTCAGGTGCTGTTGTTCCGAGACCTGCCGGCCGGCCAGATTGAAGATGTAGGCGGGAGAAGTCGCGGCGTAGAAACGAGCGACGTCGCTCCGGTTAGCGGGGCGGAAGGTGCTGTCTACCCCGCCAACCCGCTTGACCTCGTTGTAGGCCTTCGCGAACTGCGTGCTGGTAATCGACGGGGGTGGCGGGAGCAGATACTGCTGGACGGTCGGGATGCCGAATGGCGTCACGTCCTGCCAGTTGTAGAACGAACCGCCGGTAGCGGTTGCCGAGCAGCCTGGAGGCAACGTCAACTGCCACACGCCCGGGTCCGGCGGGCCAATGGGCGACGTCGTCAGTGGCGACGAGTGATCGCCGACACGATTCGCAATCATCGCCGCCGCCGCTGCTTCTCCGGTGGCGATGCCATTGTCCTTCGACGGGCCCGGCGGAATCGCGCCGAGCGCCGCCGCATACGCATCGTCGATCAGAGCAGCGGCCGGAAAGTATGTCTTGAGCACGCGGTACGCGGCGGTCGCGGCGGCGGCATCCACTGATGCGCCGACCGGCGCCACGATCCCGATATACGGCTTGTAGTCGCCCGTGATCGAGTTGACCGCCTCGAAGACAGCCAGTTGAGTGATGGCCATGAAGCGGGCCTGAGCAAACGGACTCTGCCCCTGTGTGACGTAGGTTCTGACGGCAAGCTCGTTCCAGGTCAGAACGACGTCTGCCCCCGCGAGCACAGACGATGACAACAACGCGATCGCGGCTATGGCTACGCGTAATCTGGTGAGCATACGGATACCTCTTTGATGGCCGAGCGGCGGGGCTCTTCGCTCGACACCTGCGTCGTGACAGGGTCCAGTGTGGGCGCTGCGGAAGCCGCCCCGGGCTCTCCTCCGCATGCTCAAAACCGCTTACGTCTGTGAGTTAACGCTCACCGAGACGTCACCTAACACTTCAAAGTCTCCGAAAGTAGATCTGGGGACGACGACCGCGGGCTCCGCACGAGATCGCGGAGTATTGGCGGCTTCTATGAATGTGTCAACTGCGGAAGTCGTAACCGCAGAGTGCGAATTCTTTCCCGTACCACCGGGCTCGATCGTCCGGCCGCGCAGGCTGCTCCGCGCACGCCGGCGATGTCGGCGCCGATCTCGTACAGGCATGGCAGATCTTCAGCCGTGAGCTGCCCCGCAAGGGCGGCAAACAGTCCGGCACGATGTGCCATGTCAACCCACGATTCGAGCGTGCGGTGTGGAACGAGCTGCCGAAGACCGCGGCCGCTCTTGAGCGCCGTGTCGAGCAGGACGCCCGAAGCCCCCGCACGGGCGGCTACGTCCACGAGCGTCGTCCGATCGATCGAACTGGTGCCCCCAGTGTCGGCGTAGGCCACTGCCACGACGTTGCATCGTTGCTGGCCGACGGCGCCCGCGCCACGAACCGCGGCTCGTATGAGTCGATCGATGTCAGTCGGGCTGGTGATACCGGCGAACCCCACTTTGACGAACTCGAGGCCTGCCGACCCGTACTCGAACGCCATGCGCTCGATCGTGTCCTCATCCCCTGCATCGCCAAGTGCGGCGCTCACGGCGCGGCGACCGGCGACCACTCTGTGTATCTGCCGGAGCGCGTCGAGAGAGACGGCGCCGAGGGCGCCGGCCGTCGGATCCTTGGCGTCGACGAGATCTGCGCCACCGTCCACGGCGTTCTGTGCGTCGGTGGGGTTGGCGACGCTGACGAGGAGTTGCATTCGGCAGAGTTCCTATCCGAGCCGACTTGACCGGCTCCATTGTGGCAAATAAGTCACATTCCCCGGTCGAGACGGCCGGCCCGCACAGGTGTGCGGGCAAGCATACGCTGTGACTAACGAGGCGGTCTGATTCGGCGCCTCGCTAGTCTGTCCCAGATCTGGACCGCGATGCACTCCTGTTGCGAGAATCGTGGTCGCCAGCCACGAGCAGCGCGTCGAGAAATACGGTAGATTGCACCGCGAAAGGAATCAGCCTATGACGTCGGACAGACGGACGTTCCTCGCCGCGACGATTGGATCGGTTGCCATGAGCGCGGTTGCTCGCGCGCAAGCGGCCCAGCAGGTCACTTCGGTGCCGACGCCGCGAGACTGGTCTCGACTCGAACCGGTCCAGTATCCCGACCCGGACATCATTGCCCTCGATAACCGCTTCCGCCAGTACATCGTCGGGAACACGTCGATCAAGCGGCACCACATCGGGACGCAGTGGGCTGAGGGGCCTGCGTGGAACGGCGTGGGGCGCTTTCTGGTGTGGAGCGACATTCCCAACAACGTCCAGATGCGGTGGATCGAAGACGACGGCCGGGTGACGACGTTCCGGAATCCGTCGGGGTATAGCAATGGCAACACCTTCGATTACGAGGGACGGCAGCTCTCGTGCGAGCACGGCGGCCGCCGCGTGGTCAGATACGAGCCCAACGGCACCACGACGACGATCGCCGAGCGCGTCGATGGCAAGCGTCTCAACTCTCCCAACGACATCGTCGTGCATCCGGACGGTGGAATCTGGTTCACCGATCCGTTCTATGGCATTCGTGGCAACTACGAGGGATTCAAGGCGCAGCAGGAGTCGAAGGAAGCGGTGTATCGCGTCGATGGCAAGACGCTGCAGATCACGAAGGTGACCGACGAGGTCGGGCAGCCGAACGGTCTGTGTTTCTCGCCGGACTACCGGAAGCTCTATGTGGCCGATACCGGGATGCCACGCGATGTCAAAGTGTGGGACGTGGATGGTGGACGGCTGCGCAACGGCAAGCGTCTCGTGCAGTTCGATATCCCCGGCACCGGGATGCCGTCGGCAGCGGACGGCATCCGCTGCGATGCCGATGGCAATATCTGGGCTGGCGCGCGTCCTGGCGTGCAGGTCTTCACCGCGAACGGCGAGCGGATCGGCATGATCCGGCTACCCGAAACGTGCGCGAATGTCTGCTTCGGCGGCCTGCGGCGCAATCGCCTCTTCATGGCCGCGAGCCAGTCGCTGTACAGCGTATACGTCGAGACGGTGGGCGCGCACATCGCGTAGGCACGAAGAACGCTTTGACCGCTTCGTGATCTTCGTGGTTACACAGTTTCCATCAACTTCTTCGCCTGATTGATTGCCACTGATGCTGGCATCAGGCTCATTGCGCGATCGCGGATCCACGCTGCGACGGGATTGCTCCACTGTGCAATCGCGCCGAACTGACGTGAGGCGCGCGCGATGCTGTTGGCGCGGGCAACGCGACGCTGCTCGTACGCGCAGCACGCTTCCTCGATGCTCGGCATCGCCGCAAGACAGTCCGCCAACGCCACTGCGTCTTCGATCGCTTGACCGGCACCCTGCCCGAGGTTGGGTGTCATCGGGTGCGCCGCGTCGCCGACCAGCACCACGCGGCCCGAGTGCCAGCGCTGGATCGGCGGGCGATCGCAGATATCGGTGCGGACGATGCGATCGGCCGGCGTGGCGTCGATGACGGCGGCGATGGGCGAGTGCCACGAGGCGAAGCGACTCAGGAGCTCGCCGCGCACGTCCACGTCATGGCCGCCCTGCGGCGCGTCGGCGACGGCGAACCAGTAGATCTCGCCGGAGCCGACCGGCACGATCCCGAATCGCTCGCCGCGACCCCAGCTCTCCGACGTGCGCTCAGGCGGCGTCACGGAGTTCGCCGGCGTCACGCCGCGCCAGCTCGTGTAGCCCGAGTAGACGGGGGCATCGCCACCAACGAGCTGCGCTCGAACACTGGAATTCAGGCCATCGGCGCCGACCAGGAGCTCCGCGTCGACACGTTGACCGTCCATCAGCGCGACGTGCACGGAGCTCGCATCCTGCTCGAACGAAACCACCTGCGCTCCGGTCGTGACCGTATCGGATCCCACCGCTTCGAGAAGGACCGCGTGAAGCCGGGCGCGATGTAGGGCGACGAGCGACGCGCCCATCGCGTGGTACACGTCCGTCAGATCCACCTCGGCGCCCAAGGATCGGCCGCGCCAATCAAGGATGGCGGCGCGCTCGACGATGCGCCCCGCCTGTGTGACTGCGTCGCCGAGTCGTAGCGTGTGAAGTGCTTTGACACCATTCGCCGGGAGCGCGATGCCGGCGCCAGCGGCCGTGAGATGCTGCGCGCGTTCGAAGACCCGGACGCGAGCCCCGCGACGTCGAAGCGCCACTGCGAGTGTGAGACCGCCGATTCCGGCGCCTGCGATAACGACATCAGAGACCATCGATGCCTATCGTGACACGCGCCTTCATTGGCAACCACGACGATCACGACCCGCCGCTGCGCCGTTGTGCAACTAATGTTGCTGTGACCTGAGCGCGTTGAGATCGTTGCGTGCGAAGGTGTTGGTCGGGTCCAGATCGACCGAGCGTTGCAGGTGCGCGATGGCCTCCTGGCGTGCGCCGGTCATTGCCAGCGCGGCGCCGAGGTGCCAGTGTGACGGCGCGGAGTCGGGCTCGAGCTGCAGCGCCTTGCGAAACAGTTCGATCGCATCACCCATCGCACCCCGCGCCGCGCGGTCCACCCCGAGCATGTTGTAGAGCGCGGCGCCCTCGGGGACGATGGCGCCGAGGTAAGCGCTGCCGGCGACGAGGCGACGGTTCGGTAGTGCGTGTCTGGCATCTTCGGCAAGCCGGACACCGTCGGCTGGCGACGCGCGATACGCGAGCTCCAGCAGTCGAATGTACAAATCGAGACCGGCCACCGCTGGCACCGGCGCACCCTTGACGAAGCAACGCGGACACCACTCGGACAGTTCATCGACCTTGATCACCGCCGACGGCACATCGTCGCCGGGATTGAGCGCAGAGAGCACGCTGTGCTCGGTGAACGGCCAGTCGTCGGTCACTGGGGGAATGTCGCCGGTGGCGGCGCGCATTCTCGACGCCGAGCCGACGAACGCTCCAGCAATTTCATAGGCGTGGCCGAGATCGAGCCGTGAGAGGTCGTCGCGTACGGCCGGCCGGCGCTCGAGCGCAGCCGCCAGGCGATCCGGGTCGAGCTCGATTGCAGGGCCTGCAGTGCCAATGAGGAGCAGATCGGCCTGAGCTCCCGAGAGAAGAACGGCGCGCGGGAATACGTCGATGAACGCGCGAATCATCGACAACGCTGTGGCCGAGGGCGCTTGATAGGTCGGCAGCCACTGACTGACGTATCCGCCCGCGGTGAGTCGCGATCGTGCCAGCTCGTAGAACTCCTTCGAGTACAGCGCTGCCACACCGGCATAGGTGATGGGCGGCGGCTCGAGCGTGATCAGGTCGTAGCTGCCGGCAGGCTGCATCTGAAGGTGTTGACGCCCGTCGTTGACGAACACCGATACACGCGGATCGGTCAGCACGCGATGATTTCCGGCATCGAAGAACGAGGCGTGTTCGAGGATGCCGCGCGACAGATCAGCGACATCGATTCGACGCACCGACGGGTGAAGCGAGGCGGCATGTGACGTGTTGCCGACGCCGAAGCCGATCACCAGCACCGACGCCGGCTCCTCCATCATCAGCAGCGGAATGTGCGCGAGCGCTCGCATGTAGCGCTGCGACAGCCGCGCGGTGGAAGACATGGCGTGGCCGTTGGTCAGCAGCAGCCGTCCGTCCGCCGACTCGGTGATGGAGATGACCTCGGTCAGCCCCTCGCGCTGCGCGAGAAGCTGTCCCCCATTGACCACGCTTCCAAGCGCCCGGCGGATCACGAAGTCGGAAGGCAGGACAACGCAAATGGCAATTGACGCTGAGACGGCGGTCAATGAGCCAAGAAGAACGACCAGCCCGGAGCGCGAGCACAGATACAACATCACAACGGCCAGCGCTGAAGCGCCCGCAAGAATCGCCACGGTCTGCTGGATTCCGAGCCACGGGAGCAAGACGAAGCCCGTTGCGAGCGAGCCGGCCACGGCGCCGACGGTGTTCGCCAGATACAACCCGCCGGCTCGCCGCGCGACCACGTGTTCCGCCTGCTGGACGATTGCATTGGCGAGCGGAAAGCCGATCCCCATCAGGATCGACGGGGCGGCCACGAGAAGAAGCAGCGGTCGAAGGTCGAACCAGAGCTCCATGAACCACGGCACCGTTCCAGTCGTGATTCCCGCGGTTGCTTCAATCGGTCGCGCATCTGCCAGCAGCACGCCACCCACCGCCGTGACGGCGAACATCGTTTGCACGACGACGAGCCAGCCGGCGGCGTGACGCGTCCGCCGCGACACGATGCCGCTGATAGCAGCGCCGATGCCGATGCCCGCGAGCACGATCGTCAGCAGGAGCGCAAACACGGCGCGAAAGCCGCCGAGGAGAATGGTCGCGTGACGGAACCAGAGAATCTCCATGCCGAGCGCCGCAAAGCCGGTCAGCGCGAGTGCCGAGCTGGTGAGAGCGAGAGTTCTGTCTGGCGGCGCCTGTGAGGGCACGCCGGCCGGCAACACGCGCGTCTTGTCTCGATGACGCACGCGATCGCGGCGCGTGACAGATGGAGAGGCAACAGCGAGCGCACAGACGCCGGCGACCACGTTGAGCGCCACCGCGCTCATCTGCGTGCGAAGGAGACCGATGGCCGGCACCAGTGCGAAGTCGGTCAGGAAACAGCCGATCGCAGCACCGGCCGTGTTGATGGCGTAGAGCATCGCGATTCGGTTGGGCGCGATCGAGACGTCCTCGCGCACGAGATGCCGAATCAACAGCGTCAGCGTCCCACCCATGAGGAATGTGATGGGCAGGAGACACACGATCGCGATCGCCAGCCTCGCGATGTATGACGTCGTTGAAGGGACATACCAGCCATCCGCGCCCTGCACGTACGAGGACAAGACAGCCGTGAGCGGCCCCAGGTGCGGAACCGTCATCGAGACGGCGAACCCGATCAGTGCGATGACGAGCTCGACCTGACCGTAGGCGCGAAGCAGCGAACGCGGCGCGCGAGCGTATCGGCCGTCGGCCCATGCTCCGATCGCCTGGCTTCCGAGGCCCAGGCCAAGCATGAAGACGGCCACGACGAGCGAGGCCGAGTGGAGAGTATTGCCGAAGACGTTGCCGAAGGCGCGGACCCATACCACTTGGTAAATGAGTCCGCTCACTCCGGACGCGAAGAACGCGAAGTAAATCAATCGCTGGCCGGCTGGGCCGCCTGCATCGTCGTTAGAACTGGAACCTGAATCCCAACTGCACTGTGCGCGCCGCGTAGGACAGGTTCGGGCTCGCGATCGGTTGTCCGAACGTCGGGCTTGTCTCCGTCAGGTTGTAGGACCCGAAGTTGTCGTGATTGAACAGATTGAACACTTCCGCGAAGCCGGCGATCGAGGCGCGTCCGCCCAGCCGCACTCGCTGCTGCACGCGCAGCTCGACGCGGTGAATGGGATCGCCCACGAAACTCTGACGCGGAATGATCGTGCCATCGAGGCGCAGGCGATCGATGCTGGCGATCTGCAGCCCGCGGGCGTCGCAGCCGCAGATGATCTGTGAGCGCTGTCCGGAACCGTAGAAGTAGATGCCGCTGACCTGGAAGCCTCGCCCGACCTCCCAGATCCCGTTGAACACCAGCCGGTGCCGTTGATCGCCCTCGGCCAATGACCGTTCACCGCCGAGATCCTTGGCGACAGGGAAGGGGACTTCGGTGAAGCCGCTGATCGGCTGCGGGTCCTGATCCCAGATGCCCGAGAGCGTGTAGGTGAGCGACCCTTGCCAGTTGTCGCTCATGCGTTTGGTCACGCTCGTCTGCAGCCCGTGGTAGTCGGACTGGCCGGTGTGCGGAATCATTCCGACGACGCCGTAGGTCGGAAACGCACGGTGCGCAACATCGGAGTAGGGATAGGGATTGCCGGTCGCGGGATCGAACGTGATGTTCACGTTGTCCTGGATCGACTTCTCGTCGCGGCTTCTGATGTTCACGTAGTTGATGTCGACGGCGGTGCGGGGTCCAAACTGATGCTGCACGCCGATCGAGGTCTGCCAACTGTGGGTGACGTGGGCGTAATCCGCAATCGGGGCCTGCTCCTGCAGATCGCGCAGCAGGCAGCCCGGCCGGTTGTTCACGTAGCAGAATCGCTGAAGCGCCTGCTCGTAGGTCGGAAGTGGCCCGTTGAACGGGTTGGACGCGAAATCGGGACGCCCGTCGTTGTTGACGCGAATCACGGCAATCGTGAGGGGGCTTTGCGGCCACAACACATTGGTGTTCAGGATGTCGTTGTAGTACAGCCCCGAACCGCCACGTATCACCGTGCGTTCGGATAGTTGATACGCAAACCCCAAACGCGGCTGGACGTTGTTGGCATCCTGCGGCCGGCCGGGCATCTCGAACGGCGGGAAGTTGACGTTCTGCGCGAAGCTGTTCCAGATGAGGTCGTAGCGCAGCCCGAGGTTGACGGTGAGCCGTTGACCGATCCGCCAATCGTCTTGCAGCCACGCGCCGTACTTCCACAGGTGGAGCGGCGTCAGGAACGTCGTCTCGTCGGATACGCCGACCTGATAGTTGCTCGTGATTCTCGAGAGCTCGTTGAGCGCCCACGTGTCGGCGTTGAAGGCGTCGGCCAGAATCTGCTCGATGTTGGCGGGGACGGGGCCGGTGTTGGCGGTAATGACACCGCCGCATCGATTGCAGTTGCGCGTGTTGTCCAGCAGGTGCAGATACTCACCACCGGCCTTCAGATCGTGCCGCCCCGCGGCGTCGAGGAAGGTCGAGAAGTTGTCGCGGAACGTGTAGACGTTCTGATTGCGGTAACGCGGCAGGTTGTTGTTGCGCCCTGTCTGAAAGCCTCGCAGCGTGATGTTCGGCCCGTCGGTGTTGATCCCGCCTGGCGCCTGCCAGTGGTTCGACCACGACGTCAGGCTGATCTGCTCGATGCCATACCCGGCATAGCCTGCTCTGAATTCGTTCAGCGATCGGTTGCTGAGCACCTGCGTGAACTGGCCGATCACGTCGGTGGAATGCTCCTCGTTGCTGTTGGTGCCCGACGGATGGTTCGCGGTGCCGGGACCAAAGGGCTCGTGGAGAATCGTGTGGTTGTACTTGCCCATCAGGCGGGTGTTGGTCGTCAACTCATAGTCGCCGCGAACGCCGCCCAGATTCACGGTCCTCGTCCCGGTGAGCTCGACGTTGAAGGCCGGGTACGGCGTCTGCCAGATCGAGGTCAGCGGCTGATGTTCGTACTCGTAGTTGCCGAAGTAGTGCAGTTTGTTGAGCACGATCGGACCGCCGACCGTGCCGCTGATCTGCTGGTTGGAGTAGGGAAGCACGCGATTCAACACCGGATCGGCCGCGTTCCAGTCGCCGTTGCGGAAGTTTCCCACGAGCGACCCACCGAGCTGGTTGGTCCCGGACTTGGTGATCGCGTTGACCTGCACGCCCGAGGATCGTCCCTGGGTGGCATCGAAGCGATTGGAGATGAACTCGAATTCCGCGATTGAGTCGTTACTGTAGCGAGCCTGGTTGCCGGTGCCGAGGTTCGAGGTGACCTGCAGCCCGTCGACGTTGAGCTGAAATTCGCGGACATCACCGCGGTCCTGAACCGGCGTTGCGCCCTGCGCGTTGGTGCGGTTTCCCGGCGCCAGCAGCGCCAACGACATCCAGTTGCGGCCCTGCGACGGAAGCTCCGTGATCTGCCGGGGGTCGATGTTCCCCGCGATCTTCGATGTCGTCGTCTCGACCAGTGGCGATTCACCAGTCACCGTGATCGTTTCGGCGAGGTTGGATGGCGACATCTGCGCGGTCAAGGTCGCCGTCTGTCCCACCAGAACTTCAACGCCGCTTTGCGTCACGGTCGTGAACCCCTGGAGCTGGATGGTCACCTTGTAGGTCCCGACGCGCACGGCGATCTGAAACGCGCCGCGGCCGTCGGTCACGGCGACGAATGTGTTGCCTGAGGCTTCGTGCAACGCCGTCACGGTGACACCGGGCAGCACGCTACCCGTTGCATCCGAGATCGTGCCGCTGAGTGTGGCTTCCTGTGCGAACGCGGAAACTGGGAACGAGAGCGCTACCAGCGCGAGGAGCAGTCGCTTCATCACATCGGCCTCCCTGGGGCGAAACAGAGACGGAGCGTGCAGTGACTAACTACCGACTTTCCGAACGAAGTGGACGGATTCTAGGGGGCGATCAGAGGACTGTCAACACTGCCATTTCAGCTCATCAGAGTTAACGGAGATTTTGGAGGGAACGGTTTCGCCACGGAGGAGCGGAGGAACGGAGCAAACCGCTTCCTCCGCCCTCTCCGTTTCCTCCTGCCGCGAACTATGATCGAGTCCGCATGTCGGAATCGGCACCGAAGCCGCTCGAGGGCCGCGGCGTCCTCGTCACCGGGGCGTCGAGCGGAATTGGGCGTGCGATTGCCATCGCCGCCGCGCGGGCAGGAGCCGACGTCGCAATCACCTTCAAATCGAATGCGGCTGGTGCGCGCGAAACAGCGGAGCAGATTCGCGCGCTGGGCCGGCGCGTGGTCTCGTTTCAAATCGATATCGCGGATGAAAACCAGCTCGCCAGACTGGGTCCGGATGCCAATGATCGGCTCGGCCGGCTCGATGCCTGGATCAACAACGCCGGCGCCGACATCCTGACCGGCTCTGCTGCGTCGTCCTCCGATGTCGCGAGGATGGACCTGCTGCTCTCGGTGGATCTGCGGGGGACGATTCTTGCTTCATGGCAGGCCGCGCGCATTCTCGCCGATCAGCGGGACGGCGGTGTGATCGTCAATATGAGCTGGGACCACGTGCTGACTGGCATGCCTGGAACCAATCCGCAGCTCTTCGCCGCGGTCAAAGGCGGAGTGCTCGCCTTCAGCAAGTCGCTCGCGCGCTCGGTTGCCCCGCGCGTGCGCGTGAACGTGCTCGCGCCGGGCTGGATCGAGACCTCGTTTGCATCCGATCTGAGCGCGGATCGGCGCGACGCCGTTGCCAAGTCCACACCGCTGGCGCGGTGGGGGACACCCGACGATGTCGCGGGGGCGGCGGTGTTTCTGGCGTCACCCGCCGCAGCGTTCATGACCGGCCAGGTGCTGCTCGTCGGTGGCGGGGTGGTCATGTAAGACTGTCAACCGTCAATCTCCAACTTCCAACTCCCAAACTCCCAACTCCCAAATGGTTCAAAGGTTCGGAGTGCTGACATGGCGAAAAAAGAGACCACGTATGACGAGGCGCAAATCGCTGAGCGATTGCGCGAGCTGCCGGGCTGGTATCTGGAAGACGGATGGATCCGGCGCGTCTACAAGACGGATGGGTGGCCGACGACGCTGATGCTGGTGAACGCGATTGGGTATCTCTCCGAAGCGGCGTATCACCATCCCGATCTGTCCGTCACCTGGGGCCGCATTACCGTGAAGCTGTCAACGCACAGCGCCGGCGGGATCACTGACAAGGACTTCGCGCTGGCGCGCCGCATCGAAGACGTCGTGCTGTGGCGTCCTGCCGCCGGCGAGCCGCTCGAGGGGACGCCGAACAAGTTCGTTCGAGGTGGCGATCCGCGGGGATGAGCGAGCCGCGCCGCGTTCTCTTCGTGACCGGCCAGTTGGCGGAGCCGGCGCTGCGGAGCGTGCTGGGCAGAATGACGACGCCCTTCGCCTGCGACGTGGCGGCGCAGCGAATCACGGTGGCAGCGCTGATGACGACCACCTGGATCGCGCGGCATCTCGAGGTGAACGAGGACACGGACCTGGTGCTGATCCCCGGGCTCTGCGAGGGCGACCCGGGAGTGATCGAGGAGAAGGTCGGCGTGCCTGTGAAGAAAGGTCCGGCCGATCTGCGCGAAATCCCACGATATTTCGGACGCGCCGACACCGCACACGAGTACGGCGCGTGGGATATCGAGATCCTCGCCGAGATCAACAACGCACCGCGTTTGACGCGCGACCAGATCCTGCAGGAGGCGCAACGCTACAAGCAGTCCGGCGCCGACATCATCGACATCGGATGTACTCCGGGTCTTCCGTTTCCAGCGCTCGGCGACGTCGTACGAGAGCTGGTCGCGGCCGGCATGCGCGTCAGTGTGGACACGTTCGACGCCGGCGAGATTCGGACCGCCGTCAGTGCCGGCGCGAGTCTCGTGCTCAGCGTGAATGGGTCGAACGTCGCCGTTGCCGGAGAGCTGGCGTCGAGCCCTGTCAGATGGGTCGCGGTTCCCGATCTCGGCGAGCCGATGACCACGCTGGAGCCGACGATCGCGAAGCTCGAGGCATGGGGTGTCTCGTATCTCGTCGATCCGATTCTCGAACCGATTGGCATGGGCTTCATGGCGTCGCTCGAGCGCTACGCCGAGGCCCGCCGCCGGTGGCCCGATGCCGAGATGCTGATGGGCATCGGCAATCTCACCGAGCTCACCGCCGCCGATTCCACCGGCGTCAACGCGCTCCTCGTCGCCATTTGCCAGGAGCTCGGGATTCGCGCGGTGCTGACGACGGAGGTCATCCCGTGGGCGCGCGGTGCCGTCAGCGAGATCGACGTCGCGAGACGGCTGATGCACTACGCGATCACGAAGCGAACCGTCCCCAAGGGCGTGGACGATCGACTGGTGACCGTGAAGGATCCCGACGTGTTGACCTACTCGGAAGAGGAGCTGCGCGCATTGCAA
>Ga0310810_10003204_pt1 | contig 17782 bp, 22 predicted proteins | sample NCmetagenome_FD_207641 | JGI IMG/M metagenome (GOLD analysis project Ga0310810, IMG submission 207641) | Soil microbial communities from experimental microcosm in Duke University, North Carolina, United States - NC | ecosystem: Engineered > Artificial ecosystem > Soil microcosm > Unclassified ...
CAGACCGAGGTTCAGCGCAAGAAGAAGACACGGAAGCCGATTCTCGCCGTGTTGTGGGTGACTCTGGGAACTCTCGCCGGCACGTTGACGGGTCGGAGCCTTCTGTGGTACGCTCGTCTGCGTAGAACCGTTCTCTACCTGGTCGGCTTCGGCTTCATCGACTACGCCGCCTGGGACTGGAACCCGACCTTCGGGTACCTGTGCATCGGTGTTTCCCTTCTGGTCCTGGACTCGTTGAGTGGAGGTAGTGAGTAGCCGTGAAGCCGCTGTCCTCTCTTTTCAACAAGGTCCCCACTCCGTACGTCTCGCGTTCTGAGTCAGGGGGCCGCTCAGCGTGGTCCCGTATGTGGAGCTCCGCGGGACAGCAGGCTGACCCTAAGAGGATGATGGAGACGATGGGCCTTGTGTCCACGCTGTACTCCATCGTCAACACCAATGCCAACTCCGTCGCCTCGGTGGACTGGAAGCTGTACCGCAAGTCGGCCTCCGGTAAGAAGGAGGACCGCCGAGAAGTCACCGCGCACCCTGCGCTGGTGGTGTGGAACAAGCCGAACCGCTTCTTCACCAGGACCGAGTTCGTAGAGACCGAGCAGCAGCACGTGGACCTCACGGGTGAGGGCTGGTGGGTTCTTTACACCGACCCGCGAGCTCCGGGTCTTGGACCTACGGAGATCTGGCCGGTTCGCCCGGACCGCATCTTCCCGGTCAAGCATCCCACCGAGTTCCTTCTGGGCTACATCTATGTGGGTCCTGACGGCGAGGAGGTGCCGCTGGACGCCGAGCAGGTGATCCAGCTCCGCATGCCTAACCCGATGGACATGTACCGCGGGATGGGTCCTGTTCAGTCCCTGATGTCCACGCTTCACGGCTACCGTGCGGCACTGGACTATAACCGGAACTTCTTCAACAACGGGGCTGAGCCCGGCGGAATCGTCCACTTCTCGCGTGAGTTGGAAGACGACGAGTGGAACCGTCACCGCCGGCGCTGGAACTCGCAACATCAGGGTGTGGCGGCTGCTCACCGCGTTGCCATCCTTGAGGGTGACGTGGAGTGGATCGACCGCAAGTACACGAACCGTGACATGGAGTTCACCGGTCTCGTGAACATGTCCCGAGATCTGATTCGGGAAGCGTTTGGGATCCACAAGTTCATCCTGGGGCAGTCTGATGACGTGAACCTGGCACAGGCCCTAGCGGCCGATACGGTGTACGCCAAGCGTCAGCAGATCCCCCGCCTGGAGCGCTTCAAGTCCGCTCTGAACAACGACTTCCTCCCCCTGTTCCCCGGGTCCACGAACCTGTACGAGTTCGATTACTGCGACCCCACACCGGAGAACGAGGAAGAGGAGAACAAGGAGCGCGAGTCCAAGGCCAAGACCTACAAGGACCTTGTGGATGCTGGAGTGCATCCCGAGGATGCCGCGATGGTCGCGGGTCTGCCGCCGATGCGTTCCACCCGCCCGACCTCAGCTCCGGCTGTTCCCAACGAGACAACCGTGGGGGTGTAATGGATATCAATAAGCTCACCGCGCAGGCCGAGAAGCTCCGCCAGATGACGGCCAAGTCTCAGTCGGGAACGGGCCGTCGGTGGTACGACATCAAGAATCAGGGTGCCACCACTCAGGTCTACGTGTACGACATGATCGGCGAGTGGGGCGTCACGGCTCAGGACTTCGTCAACGAGCTGAACGCCATCGGTACGCCGGCCATCGACCTGCACATCAACAGCGAGGGTGGCCAGGTCTTCGACGGCATCGCCATCTACAACGCGATCCGGAACCACCCGGCGAACGTGACCGCGTACGTGGACTCTCTCGCAGCGTCCGCGGCGTCGTTCATCGTGCAGGGCGCCGACAACCGTGTGATGGAGCCCAACGCGAGGATGATGATCCACGACGCGCAGGGCGTTGTCATGGGTGATGCCTCTGCCGCTCGGGCTCTCGCGGACCTGCTGGACGACACGTCGGAGAACATCGCCAGCATCTACGCCGAACGCTCCGGTGTGGGAGCCAACGAATGGCGCGCAGCCATGCAGAAGGACGGGGGGGCCGGTACGTGGTACAGCGCTGAGGATGCGCTCTCTGCGGGCCTCATCGACCGTATCGCTGGCGTCGAGAACCCCGGTAAGCCGTATACCGAGGAAGAGAAGAAGCGGTTCAAGAAGTCCAACAACCGCGCCAATACCCCTGTCAGTAACCACGTCGAGGTAGAGGAGCCGGAAGGTCCGGCGACCTGGGACTTCGACCTGCTCTCGGCCGTGAAGGAGGCCCTCAAGTGACGACCGCAATCCCGACCAGTGCCGAGGAGCTGGAGCTCGTTCTCCAGGACCGCGACAAGGTCAACGACATGATCGCCAAGGGTTCGTTCAAGGACCTGATCAAGAACTACGTCCGCGCCGCGAACGACGCCGACAAGACCATCGCGGAGCAGGTCAAGGAGATGACCAACGCCGCGCTGACCGAGTTCCTCAAGGACCACCCCGACGCCGGCGGTGTCAAGAAGCTGAACCTGGACCCGTACAACGGCCCGGGCTCGAACGGCTACCACAAGGTGCGCAACCCCCGCGCGATCGGCGCCAAGCTCGACGGCATGTTCCCGGACCTCCCGTCCTACCTGCAGGCTGTCTGGCACCAGGGCGTCAAGTCCGACGAGGTGACCGCGCAGCTCAAGGAGATCCAGAACTACCAGGAGAAGGTCGGCGCCGAGGGCGGCTTCCTGGTGCCCGAGGAGTTCCGCGGCGAGCTGTCGCGCCTCTCGCTCGGCGAGTCCATCGTCCGTCCGCGGGCCCGGATCATCCCGATGTCGTCGGCCACGCTGCGCTTCCCGAAGATCGACGAGACCTCCCGCGTGTCGTCCGTCTACGGCGGCGTCGTCGTGTACCGGACCGAGGAGGGCGAGGAGCTCAACGAGTCCGAGGCCTCGTTCGGCAGCCTCAAGCTGGAGGCGACCAAGCAGACCGCGCTGGCCCACGTGACCAACGAGCTGGTCCGCGACTGGGGCGCGTTCGGCATGTTCATCGGCGAGGTCTTCCCCGAGGCCATGGCCTTCTACGAGGACGTCGACTTCCTCACGGCCAACGGTGCCGGTGCCCCGCTGGGTGCGCTCCACGCGAACAACGGCTCCCTGATCGTGGTCCCGAAGGAGACCAACCAGATCGCCGACACGATCGTGTGGGAGAACGTCATCCGGATGTACGCCCGGATGCTCCCGTCCTCGATCAACCGCGCCGTCTGGCTCGCGTCGCCCGACACCTTCGTGGAGCTCGCCACCATGGCGCTCACCGTCGGTACCGGCGGGTCGGCTGTCTGGCTGACGGATGGTGTGGGAGCCCCGGTTCTCACCCTCCTCGGCCGCCCGGTCATCATGACGGAGAAGGCGCCGGCCGCGCTCGGCACTCAGGGCGACCTGTCCTTCGTGGACTTCGGCATGTACCTCATCGGTGACCGCCAGATGATGACGGTCGACTCCTCGCCTCACGTCAAGTTCACCTCCGACAAGACCACGTACCGCGTCATCCAGCGCAACGACGGCCGGCCGTGGGTCGAGTCCGCGATCACCCCGCGGAACAACTCGGCCACGCTCTCCCCGTTCGTCCAGCTGGACGACCGCGCGTGATCTGAAGTACCCCTGGCGGCGGGTTGTTCAACCCCTCTCGTCGCCGGGCCCCCGTAGCTTGTACGACAAGCGCCCTACTCGGTAGGGAGACCAGGTCGGATCTGGACGAGGGGGCTACCTTCCACACCCTGTGGGAGTTCCCGAGCATTGGCGCCCTTGGGATCAAACTATGCCACGTTAGGAGTGCAGCGATGCACGCAATGGCAGGACTCGGAGCCGAGTTCAACGTCATCTCCGAGGCTTCCGGTCTCGACATCCCCCTCAGCGGTGCTGGTGCGGTGTCGTTCGTGTCCTTCCTGGACGCGGGTACCCACACCCTCACGCTGACCCAGACCGACTCCACGGGCGTGAACTCGGAGATCGACCTCGACGAGGCCGACAACGTGTACTCGCACATCGGGCCTGGTGTGGGAGGTACCTGGACGGCCGTCACCCAGACGGCAGACCAGAACGTGGTCGACGGTGCGACCGCCACCAACGACTGCTACGTGATCACGGTCCGAGCTTCCCAGCTTGCTGCCGGCTACGACCGCGTGCAGTGCACCGCTTCGGCGGGTACGTGCGTGGCGATCATCCACGACCTCCACGTCATGCGGAAGCCGTCCAACCTCAAGTCCAGCCTCGTGGCGTAAGGAGGTCGTCTGATGAGCGTTTACAACCAGGCGGCAGCCTACCGACGGGCCGTACTCGGCGATGGACCGGTTTCCAAGGCGACGGGCGCCATCTCCGGCAACCCGACCACCCCGCTGTTCACCGTCGCCGGCGGTGAGGTTCTGATCACCAGTCTCTACGGCAAGGTGACCACGGCCCTCTCCACGGACAGCGGTACGTACGCGATCCAGCAGAACCCGACGACCGGCGACACCCAGACCTTGGTCACTGCGACCGACCTGGGTACTTCGGACACCGCCGTCGGCTCGGTCGTGGGTCTGACTCACGGCACGACCGCCGCGCCGGCCTTCCTTCGAGGGGGCACCGCTGAGCTGAACGCGGTTGTCACCACGGGCCAGGTCGAGTTTGTGGGTGCAGCGTCTGCCAACGGTGCCCTGACGTTCTACGTCACCTGGGTCCCGCTGACCGACGGTGCCACCCTGGTCGCTGCGTGACTCGCTGAGAGTGGCCGGGTATGGGGGCTACTGGTAGTCCTTGTACCTGGCCATCGGGAGATACTAATGAGCTGGCAGCAACTGGTCGATATCGCCAAGCAGAACTCCCAGGAACTGGAGAGCACGGTTCGTGATCGTCCGGTGGCCTGCCCCAACGACGGATACCCTCTCGACACTGGCCCTGAGGGTGAGCTTCACTGCCCGTTCGATGGCTGGGTGTGGGACGGGTACAACCACCTGATCTGACCGCCTGAAAGGAGGTACTCCAGTGTTCATCCGAGACCGACAGGGCATGACCTACGCGAACATCGAGGACGTGGAAGGCGCCCTGGATGTGTTCGAAACCGTGCGCAACCGCTCGCAGATCCGGCGAGCCCTGAACACTGCCACGGACTCTGTGGAGATGCTCCTGATGAGGCGCTTCTACCCCGAGATCCGGACTCAGACTTTCCCCTGGTACGACGAGCTGGGCACTCCGGACGAGCCGTTCACCATCTGGCTGGACCGACACGAGGTGACCTCCGTTACCTCCGTCACTACGGGAGCGGACAACAACTCCATCCCTTCGTCTGGCTACTTCCTCAAGCCCGACGACGGTCCGCCGTATACTCGGATCGAGCTGGACACCGAGGGCTCCTACGACTTCGATACGCGGAGTGCCTACCAGAACTCGGTCACCATCGGGGGCACGTTTGCCTACTGGGAAAAGACGGAGCCTGCCGGCACTCTCGTAGGCTCTGTGGACAACTCCACCACAGCGATCACGGCGAGCAACGGTGCTCTGGTGGGTGTGGGAGATCTCCTCACCATCGGAACCGAGCGCCTGGTCATCACCGATCGGGGCTGGATCAACAGCGGGGAGACTCTCACTGTCGAGGCTTCTGCTGCGGGATCCAACTCCATCACCGTGTCGGATGGGTCCGCGTTCTTCGCCGGCGAGGTCGTGATCATCGACAGTGAGCGTATGCTCATCGACGACGTGACTGGTAACGTCCTAACGGTCAAGCGGGCATGGAACGGAAGCACGCTTGCAGTGCACAACACGAGTGCTCAGGTATACGTGTCTCGTGCCCTAACGGTGACCAGAGGCGTTCTGGGCACTACTGCTGCCTCCCACACCGATGGTGCTGCGCTGCTCCGCTTCTACGTCCCGGACCTCGTTCGTGACCTAACGATCGCCGAGGCCATGGCCCAGTTGATCCAGGAGCGTACCTCCTACGCGCGTACGATCGGTGCCGGCGAAGGTGAGCGAGAAGTTCGCGGTGTGGGACTGGCCGACCTCCGAGAGCGTGCCATCTTTGCCTATGGTCGCAAGAAGGGTACCGGGAGGGCAGTCTGATGGCCAAGAGCGTCCGTATCAACACCAAGAAGGCCCAGAAGAAGCTGGCCCAGACTGGTGATGCGGTGACTAAGGGAGCCAGTCGGGGTGCCCGAGAGGTCGCCGAAGAGCTGGCCTCTTGGATCCGCGCTGACGCCCCAGTCGACACGGGAGCACTCCAAAGGAGTGTTGACGTGGTCGGCGACCGGGTAGTTGTCGGAGGCGGGCCCGTGGACTATGCTCCATTCGTGGAGCGCCGGGAGCACTTCATCGCCCACAACGTGGATGCGATGACGGCAGAAGCTGCTAAGATCGTAGAGGATGAAGTAAGGAGGCGATTGCCATGACAACTCTCGACCCGACGCAAGCTGTGCAGACTGGGCTTTGGGAGTTGCTGCGCAATGACTCTCAGCTCTCGCAGAACGTGAAAAACGTCCTAGACGAAATGCCGGAACTGACCTCGTCTAACTACCCGTTTGTGGTGGTGCCCGAGGTCTCCAGCGTTCCCGACGGGACTCACGATGACCCGGGGCGACTCATCACGGCTACGATCCACACCTTCGTGAAGGGTGACGTTCGAGACCGTAACGTCCGCCCTGAGAACGTCATCGGGGCTCGCCTCATTGCCCTCCTCGATCACGGTCACAAGAACTTGGACCCATTCGTCGCGGGATATCGGGTGTGGATGATCCATCACGAACAGTCCCGCAAGGTACCGGAGGGCGACCGCTCGGTACGACACCGAATCGACCGAGTGTCCATCTGGACCTCGAACACGGAATAAGGAGGGATAACCATGGCAGGTTTCGACGCCTTCGGTACCCAGTTCAAGCGGGAGACCAACACCCCGGGTACCTACGCGACCATCGCCAACGTCACCGACATCTCGGGTCCCAGCCGGTCCCGTGAGGCCATCGAGGTCACCGCCCACGACAGCCCGAACCAGTACCGCGAGTTCGTCAAGGGCCTGAAGGACGGCGGCGAGGTCGAGATCACGATGAACTACTCGCCCACCGTCTCGGGTTCGGGCCATGGTCTCCTGGACGACGACTTCGAGGAGGACGCGCTCCGCTCGTACCAGGTCGTGGTTCTGCCCGGCGAGGCCAACCAGGTGACCTGGACGTTCGACGCGCTCATCACGGACCTCGGAGACGAGTTCCCGCACGACGACAAGATGGAGCGGACGGCGACCTTCAAGATCTCCGGGAAGCCCCTCCTCACTGTCTAGCCCGTACTATCAACTGAGTCAACAAGGGGTTGAAACCAATGGCTCTCCTCACTCGTGAGCAGATCGAAGCCGCCAAGAGTAACTCCAGGAAGTGGGAGGACGTTCCCGTTCCCGAGTGGGGTCCCGATGCCGAGGTGCGCATCATGGAGCTCACAGCCGCCGACCGAGGGTATGTCGAGGCGGGCCAGATCGTGGCCAACGACTCGAACCCGAAGCTCAAGGTGGACTCCCTCAAGACCTACCGTCAGAAGATGGTCGCCGCGGGTCTGGTGGACGAGAACGGTGTACGTCTGTACGCCTGGAAGGACCTCCCGCTCCTGGACGACTTCGGCGGTGCTGTCCTGGAGCGTCTGTGTGACGTGGCTCTGCGACTCTCGGGCATGGGTCGTCATGCGGTGAAGAAGGCCGAGGGAAACTCCGACGCCGGCACGACCGACAGTTCCTCTTCCGACTCGCCGAGCACCTCGGACTGACTGTAGGGGAACTAGAGGCTCGGCTATCTTCCTCGGAGTTGACTGAGTGGATAGCTTACGAGAAGATCACCGGGCCTCTCGGTCGTCGCCGGCAAGACATCCAGGCAGCGCTGATCGCTACCACGATCGCCAATGCCAACCGCGGTAAGGGGAGGAAGTTCAAGATCTCGGACTTCCTCATCCAGTACGACAGGTTGGGACAGCAGAAGAGTCCTGAGCAAATGATCGAGGCTCTCAAGAGCATCAACGCAGCGATGGGAGGTGTGGAGGTCAATGGCAGACGTTGATGTGGACATCGAGGTTGACGCCGGCGATTCAGATGCCACACTCCGAGGCGTCAATCAGGGTCTCGGAAGCCTGGAGCAAAGCTCGGGTCGGGCATCGGGTGGATTGGACACTTTGGCCAACTCGGCCAGTGACGTCAACACCTTGATGAACGCGGCCGACCAGCGAGCGGACGACCTAGCTCGTGCCCAGAACGATGTGGCACAGGCTGCCTTGGACGTTGACCAGGCGAACCGTGATCTCAAGCAGTCCCAACTGGATGTCAACCAGGCTGACCGGGACGGTGCTCAGGCTGGCATCGATCTGGAGCAGGCCCTCTTGGACAAGAAGACCGCGCAGAAGGAATACAACGACGCGGTCAAGGAGTTTGGGCCTAACTCCCTCGAGGCCCAGCAAGCACAGATCGACCTGAAGCAGGCCTCCGAGGACGCCAAGCAGGCCGACGCTGACGCTAAGCAGGCAGTGGAGGACAAGGCTCAAGCGATCCAGGATGGCAAGCAGGCTGCCCTGGACGGCAAGCAGGCTCAGTTGGATCTGAACCAGGCCACACGAGATGCGGAGACGATCAGTGGTCCGGTTGGCTGGCTTCAGTGGGCAAGTCAGATGTCCTCAGTTCTGTTTGGACTCATCGGCACATTCGCTCTTGTCGGTACTGCATCGATCGGTGCAGCTCTGACCACAGCAGCGTCTTGGGTCGCTATGGCAGCATCCTCTGTCGCCGGTGCTATCGCTGTAGCTGCCGCTTGGCTCTTGTCTATCTGGCCCATCGCCCTGATCATCGCTGCCATCGCCGGTCTGGTTGCCCTCGTCATCATCTACTGGGATGACATCAAGTATTGGACCATCAAGATCTTCGGAGCTGTTTGGACCTGGCTCAAGGATCTCTGGGACGACATCGTGGACCTGTTCTTCTGGGCAGTCGACAAGGTAAAGACCCTGTTCCTGAACTTCACGGTCCTCGGAATCATCATCAAGAACTGGGGGGCCATCTCAGGGTGGATCTCGAACCAGTGGAGTGGGATTGCCAGTACCATCTCAGGATGGGTGGGTAAGATCAAGGGCTTTTTCCACGGTATGTGGGATGGTGTGGTAAGTGGGCTCAAGTGGGCCCTGAATGGCATCATCGGGCTTCTTAACGATGGCATCTACGGGGTTAACGTCCTGATCAGTGGGGCTAACCGGATCCCCGGCGTGAACATCGGGTTCATCCCCTACATCCCCTACCTTGCCAATGGTGGTGTAACTACCGGTCCCACTCTCGCCATGATTGGTGAAGGTCCTGAGCAGGAAGCAGTCCTACCCCTGTCCAAGCTGGAAGCCATGATCAACACTGGTGGTGGGGCAGCCCAAGCAGTATCCCAAGTCCAGCCAGTTACCGCTCGGGTTGAGTTGGACGTGGTAGGTGGAGCCAACGCGTTCACCGACTTCTTCCGTGAAGTAGTCCGGACGAAGGCCGGTGGCGATGTCGTGAAGTACGCGGAGGGATGACATGGTTTCGCTACCCCCTACAGTTAAGACCAAGCTGTTCTACGATGGGGTGTGGAATGACATCTCGGGTGATCTGAGGACTACTAGCCCTCTGGAGATCACTCGTGGTATCTCGTCTGAGGGATCCACTCCAGACCCTGTCGAGGCTTCCGCGGTTCTGAACAACCGCCATTTGGAGTACAGCCCTCGGAATCCCACGAGTCCTCTGTTCGGCAAGATCGGGCGTAACACTCCGATCCAGTTCGACCTGGAGACTGGCAAGCCATACTTGCTCTTCCCCAGCGGTATCCATTCTGTTTCCACACCCGACGCTGCGTCTCTCGACGTCACGGGAGACATTGACGTCCGCTTTGACGTCCAGCCTGATAACTGGGGCTCGCCTCAGATGTTGGCTATCCGATGGGCTTCTGGGGGTAACCTCCACTGGTCGTTCGCTATCGGGCAGGATCGAGAGCTGTGGTTCTGGTGGTCTCCCACCGGCCTGGCGGCCAACACCGTGTCGGCTACCACGACAGTTGCCGTACCGTTCTACGACGACCAGCGGGTAACTGTTCGGGTCACTGTGGATGTGAACAATGGCGCCTCGGGTAACACCACGACCTTCTACTACGCCGACGCTTTGGAGCCGGTGGAGTGGATCCAGATTGGTGACCCAGTCATCAACTCGGGGACAACGTCTCTGTTCAACGCGACTGCACCTCTGTTCATCGGTGACAATCAAGTCTCGATCCTCCCTGACAGCTCCTCGGGCATCTCTAGGCTACAGGGAAAGGCATACGGTCTGCAAGTACGTGACGGAATCGACGGCACCCTAGAAATTGATTTGGACGTCGCCGAGAACGGTACAGCAGGCGGAACTTCGCTGACCGGTAACGACGCGAGGGTGTGGACGGTTACTGGCACGGCTTCTCTGTCCAACGTATATACCCGATTCGTTGGTGAGGTTCCTGCTTGGCCGCCGCTGCGCCACCTTACAGGCAATGACAAGACCACGGCGATCAATCCGACCGGTATCACTCGTCGCCTCGATGTCGGCAATAAGCCAGTAGACAGTGCCCTTCTCCGATACATCAAGGAGCAAGGGCCGACAGAGTGCTGGCCTCTTACAGATGGCCAAAACTCCGAGTCGGGTAAGTCCCTCATGGGTGGTCGAGACATGATCCAGGATATCGATCCTGGAACGTCTACCGACAAGGCTGGTACTTGGGCTGCAGGGGAATTGGCTGAATGGATCGAGCCGGTTTTTCAGATTCCGCCAGATGCTACTGGTAACCTGTCTGGTCAGGTTCCTACCCTTGCTGATGGCGAGACCTGGTCGGTCGACTTCTTCATCCGTGGAGGAGGCAACGAGTCTGCCGGCGTGTTCAACATCTACGACCGGGGAGCAGGTACTGACGAGAGCCCCCGCGTATGGATCCAGATGGTGTTCAACGGGAACTTGGACACTCTCTCGACGATCTGGAACTATGAGCAGACCGACACTTCCTCGTCAGGTTTGGTGTTTTCCCCAAACCCTGCGGCGGCTATCTACGACGATGAAATCCACCACGTACGGTTCACTGCGAATCCTGGGGTCTCCAGCACCGTCTGTGATCTCTACATCGATGGGGTCCTGACCGCCACGGGATCCTTCGCATTCGTCATGGAGCCGGTCAAGCGTCTTTACTTGGGTTGGGGTTTCCTCACCCTGACCGGTGAAAACATGACCGAGCGGTCGGTAGGTTACATTACCTATTGGGACAGCTCGGCTCCCGCTGCTGCTGATGTGTGGGATGCAGCTACTGGTCTCCAGGGTGAGCGGGCTGGTACCCGAATCGAGAGGATCGCGACCCAGGCTGGGGTAAGCTCGGCTATCCAGGGAGATGTCTCAACCCAGGTCCAAATGGGCATCCAGCAGATGCAGAAGACCGTGGAGCTCTTCCAGACCTGTGCTACTTCTGACCTCGGGTATGCCTTGGAGAAGAGGGACGAGAACGCGATCTGGTACCGTTCCCACACCACCCTCTACAATCAGACTCCGGTGTTTGAGCTGGACTTCTCCAACGGTGTCGTAGGGGCCCCCTTCCGGCCGATCGATGACGACAAGCTGAGCCGGAATGATGTGTCCGTGCAGCGTGAGAGCGGCGGTGTCCCCAGCCGGCAGATCCTTGAGACTGGTACCATGTCAGTTCTGGATCCCCCCAACGGCATCGGTCGTTATGACGTGGCTTACGAGCGGAACATCTACACGGACGATCTCGCAGCCCAACTGGCTTACCAGTACCTCCACCTGGGTACTTTCGACGGCTTGAGGTACTCAAAGATCACGGTAGACCTAGCTAATCCCCGTGTCTACGATATGGTCCACAAGATCCTCCGGGCTGAAGTTGGCGACAAGATCCGCATCACCAACTTGCCTGAGGACCTTCCTCCGGATGACGTAGATCTCCTGATCCTCGGCTACACTGAGGAGATCGGACCGGATACATGGCGGATCACGTTCAACTGTGTGCCTGGTGAGCCCTGGAACGTAGGTATTACTGATGACAACTCCTATGGTCGAGCGGACAGCGACAACTCTACCCTAGGAGCTTCGGCTAGCTCGGGGTCAACCACCATCCGGGTCATTACGGACCCGGACAAGGCTCGGTGGGTAGACACCACCAACTTCTCCTCAGACTTCCCGTTCGACGTTAAGTGCGGCGGCGAGAGGATGACTGTTACCGCTATCACCCAGTCCATCGAGGATAGGTTTGGGCGGTCGGTGTCGAATGGGTGGGGTAGTGCAGACGTAGGGGGAGCTTGGAGCACCTCAGGCGGAAGTGCATCGGACTACTCGGTAGGGTCTGGTGTGGGAAGCCACGTCTGTGCAACTACCAACGTGTCACGTAGGACCTTCATCAGTTCTGTTGGCGCAGATGTGGACTTGTTCTGCAAGATCACGGTCCCAGCCACTTCTACAGGGGGCTCTCAGTTCGGTTCAGTCGTAGCCCGATACACCGATGCGGATAACCTGTACTATGTCCGCCTTGAGTTCACTACCGCCAATGCTGTAAACTTCACCCTGAGGAAGCGTACGGGTGGTACTGACACCCAGCTGGCCAGCTACACGACCAGCATGACCCATTCCGCCGGAACCGCTTATCGGGTTCGTTTCCAGGTGGTGGGTTCTACCCTCAGGGGCAAGGTTTGGCGAGATGCAGATGAGCTGGAACCACCAGCCTGGCAGGTTACTGCTACTGACACAGACCAGCCATCAGCTGCCGCAGTGGGAATGCGCTCGATCGTGTCTACGGGCAACACCAACACGAACCCGACCATCCAGTATGACGACTTCTTCAACATCCGCCCCCAGACTTTCACTGTAACAAGGTCGGTCAATGGGGTAGTCAAATCCCACACCAGCGGGACTGAAGTCTCGTTGGCTCTTCCCGTATACGTCGCCCTGTAGGAGGCAGAGATGACTAACTGGCTTGCCGGGATGCGTATTACCGCGGACCGGCTCAATGACAACACGCTGGAGACCTCCACCACTTCTGGTCTCGTGGCTGCGACCAACTTCTCCGTGAACTCGTTCTCTGGGCGTAAGGTCAACGGCATCACTACGGTGAACGGTAGCGTCCAGTACACCGGTGCAGGCATCAACGTGACGAACCCGGGCGACAACATCGCGGATACGGCGATCTGTACTCTGCCGACCGGGTGGCGACCCTCTGAGGCAGTCAACTGCATCTGGAGCGATGGCTCCCGAGACGGTGAGGCTTCTATCGCTACTTCGGGTGTGGTCACCATCCGTACCACGTTGAACGACATCACCACGAGTGCTAACCTGCGCTTCTACACGTCCTGGATCAGTGAGAACGGCTAGGAGTTAACATGGCTGTAGTAGTGCCCAAGTTCAGTTCCATCCAGTACGATGGGACTAATGGGGCTGAGGTAGTAGCTGTATCAGCTCTATGGACTCTGGTGAGTGATGACGGTACCACTCTGGTATTTACCGATGTGGAAAGTCAGTGGATCCTAACCTCTGGCTCCTGGCTGCTATGGGCAGGGAGCAATCCTTCCTTCCCCAGTCAGAAGCTGTCTAACACGGACTATCTGGCTTTCTTCCACGAGCTTGTCTAGGCTCTCCTAGAGCTTAGCTGACACGCTCGCACACGTAGATACGACGAAGTCCCTAACGCTCGACCTCAGAAGCGCTAGGGACTAAGTCTGTTCGCTCGTTCTCATCTCATGTCGAGATAGAACACCAGGCACGTCTCTCCACACCGTACATGCTGGCCGGCTTCTTGAGCCTTCTGATAGATGAGGGGGCAGAGAACCAGGATGGAGATGGCTACCCCATTTACGAGGCCCTGGAGAAGTGCATGCCTCATGACTGGTCCTTGTTCTTCTCGGCTGCCTTCTCACGGTGACGCCGGCAACGGGCTCGGTCGGTTTTGGTGTCGCCATGGGTGCAGTTCTTGTGGGCGGTCTTCTGGGTCTTCGGCGTCGGCTTGGGTGTAGAGTCGGCTTGGGGCATGATCCGGGCCTTTTTTGGTTGACGGTAGGTAGGGACCTTATCGGTGGGCCTCATAGGCCACCAAGTGGGTACGATCCTCTGGGTTCGTGCCGTGACATGCTGACGAGGGACGTTGAACGATCGGGGATCGATCTGGTAGTGGGCACAGATGGCCTTGAAACGGAGCCAGCTTGCCTGTCGGGTGGTCATCGATTCCTTAGGGCTATATGCTACCACCAGCAACGCCTTAAGGGTCTCGATCCGAGCCTCATTCTGGGTCATCCATGCTCCTAAGGGATGATAGGGTGATGAGACTGGAGGGTGTGGGATCTTCACAGGGGTTCCCACACCCTCCTTTGTCGCTTGGCGCGACGGTACTACTTGCCGGCAGCGGAAGCCGCGTTCGACGCGGTGAGAGCCACCGAGCCACCGCTCATCAGGACAGCCGCGGTGACCGCGTACTTCCAGTTCTCCAGCTTGCCGATCCGGCCCTGGACGGACTCGATGTCCTCGTTCACTTCGTCGAGGTCCTTGCCGTGGTTCTCACGGTCTTCGGTCTGCCGGCGGAGGGACTCATCCAGCTTGGTCTCCATGCGGACCAGTCGCTCGATGATCTCCCGCTCCGGGTTCGGGTGTATGGGGCTGACGGTCATGGGATCACTTCTCCAGTTCGATGATCTCGTGGTTACGGTAACACCCTCCACCGCAGCCGAAGCGGTCGATGAAGGTCTTCTGGCGAGCCACCATCTCTGATGACAGCCAGAGGCTTACGGTGCGCTGGTCGCCTCGGGAGTGAGGCTTCCGGCAGTTCGTAACGAGGGCGTAGCGGTAGTCCGCTGAGTTGTTACCGCCTTCGAAGGGTCGGACCCAGATGGCCTTTCTCCACACGCACCGAGCGAGTGTCAGGTAGGTCCTGTGCTGCCTTTTGCAGTTGTGGCGGCGGTACTTCTTGAACTCGGGCATTACCCACCTCCTAGTCTAGGGGTGAGTCCTCACTCTCACGGGTTATGCCGGATTGTCTTCTTGGTGCCAGTTCCAGAGGAGCTGGAGGTCGTCGGGGTTGGGCTCGATGTCTGCCTGGAGCTGAGTCTTGACCCTTCGGAAGACCTCGATACGGGGGTCGGACGAGTCGAACAGGAGCTGGCGAGGCGGTGATGGATCGATGGTCTCGACGGCTGGTGTGGAGCGCTCTCGTCTCGGCTTCTTAGCCTTGTGACGTCCCATCATTCCCTCACTTCAGGTAGTAGGTCCAGGTGTTGGCACGCCCGGCTCGGCTTTGCTTGACCTCATAGGTCTTAGAGTTCACCCTTACGAACCCCTTAAGGTACCGCTCCACGGTCTTGTCGCTGCACTTGATGCCCATGTCCTCAAGGACTGACTTGGCGGATGAGATGGTAAAGGCCATTCCCACGTTGGAAGCCATGTGGTTCAAGAGGGCTTCGGACTCATTCATCCCGACGACTACAGACTGGATCAGGTCTTCCTTGCCCTCAATGGTGTGGGAGGTACAGCCTTCAGCCCAGGTCTTCTCAGGTGTCTTTTTGCCCTTACGGATGATGGTATAGACCTCGTCACCGTGGCCAGTACGAGTGTGGGTCCGCTTGAACTTCAGCTTATGGACCTTCCATACCTCGCCGTTTGTGTTGTCTTCCCAGTCCCGCTCCTCGTGAAGCTCCCAGACGTGGTCAACATCTTGGCTCTTGGCAGAGGAGCCTCGCATGCCCTTGCCGGTGTCCTTACCGAAGTGGTCGATGCGGATGCCAACGATCTTACGAGCCTTGAGCGGTTCGTGGACGAGACGGTACAGGTTCAGCCAGGTAGAGGACTCGTTCTCGTTCCCGCCGATGAACCGTGACGCGGTGTCGAGGATCACCACATCAGGCTTAACCTCGTCTACGATCTCCAGCAGTTCCTCAGCCGCTACGCCTGCCGGGTCATCCAGCGTGCCGTCGAACTTGGGGAACTGCTTGTAGATGAACCGCTCCTGGAGGATCGGCAGATCGGCCTGGGTGATACCCAAGCACTTCAGACGGGTCACGATCTCCTTGAGGCTGTTCTCCTTGTCGAAGTACAGGACCTTAAGGGGGGCAAAGGACTTATCCGTCAGGAAGGGCAGACCGAGCACCAAGCATCGGCACCAGTCGAGGATCAGCAGGGATTTACCAGCCTTGCCCTCGGCAGCCAATGTGAGCTGCTGGCCTACTTCCACGAACTCGCCGGCAAGCCAATCGAGCTTGGAGAAGTCCTGCTGCCAAGCACTGGTCCAGTCGATGCTGTCGAATCGGCCTCGTACTTCACCCTCGGGGCTGCTCGGGTCAGGTACCGGCTGAAGGTGTCGGTTCGCACGGACGGCGTACTTCTCGGCGCCTTCTTTGTCCCACACCTTCGGGATGTCGGTGTGGATCTTGTACCCGCGCTCCGTCTCCTCCTTGTCCACCAATGGCTTACACTGGCGGGCTGCCCATACGGCGTTGTCAACCGTGAGGCCAGCCTTAGCGGTCTCCATCACGATCGCCTTAGCTGCCGCGTACCGAGACATGTCCGAGTCAGCCTCGAACCTCTCATCCCAGTCTCGGATTGTCTCCCTAATCCCCGCGTACTTCCTCTTCTGGAGGTCGAACGGTTCGCCATCGCAGCTAGAAGCGTTGGAGCTGGGTGTGGAAGGGATCTCGGCCAGGGACAGATCGGATCCGAGATACTTGACCAGCTCATCCACGTCCCAAACCTTGGATCCCCACCGGAGAACCTCAATCTCCACACCGGGCTTGGTCTTGTGGTTTACCGTGCCCGGGAGCCGGAGAAGAGCATTGAACGGGAACTTCGAATCACCCCGGAAGCGCTTGGCCAGGAGGCGGTTGATCTTTTCCAGCTCATCCCTGTTGAGCCTGCGGTCAACGCGAACCCGAACGTGGCGGCCACCCTCTGAGCCTGAGGCAACGACCATGGCACCCAGCTTGCGGAAGGTGGACTCTTGTGAGGTCAGCCACTCCATGTGCTCGGGGAGCTTCGACTGGTCTACCGTCTTGTCCTTCAGGCGCGGCGAGTCGATGTCTACCCACACAACCTTCGAGTGGGAGAACTTGTGCCCGTCGTCAAAGGCTGCCGAGCAGACGAACACGTTCCGCGTCTTGGAGAGCCGGATGAGCTGGTCAAGTTCCTCGCGGTCGGTGAGACGGACATAGGACTCTTGCCAGTCCTTAGGGCCGAGGTTCTCGTCGTAGGTGCAGGTGGCGACTCGTGCGTGGTCAGACCCGCTCAGAACCCAGCGAGAAAACTTTGCCGCTTGGGCGATGCTGGGCATTGACTGGGGGCTAGTCGTCATGCTAGACTCTCCGTATCGGATGTTAGTTGCTTAAAGCCCGGTTCGTGAGATGGCCCCTCATGAGCTGGGCTTTTTGCATGGCTGGCTAGGCCGGGAGCTTCTCGGCTCGGGCTTCTTCTGCCTTCGCGGCGTCGCACCGACGGCCGTGATGCACCGTCAGCGGGTGGTCACACTCCGAGTGGACTCGGGCGTAACGGCACCTCTCGCGTGCGGGCGCAGTGTCTTCGTGGTCACAGTCGATGTGGCGGTTCCAAGGGCGAGGCATGAAAACCCTCCTTTCGTGTAGCTCTTGCCTACACCTCAACTATACATTCCAGACGTCTGGAAGGCAAGTACCAGATGGATGTAACTTTACGTGAACTCGCCAACACAGAGCGTAGTGGCGAGCTGTGACGAGTTCACTGGCGAGCTAGAACCACGTAGAGCTAAATGATCTAGACAACGATCTTGAGACGGACTGGCGAGTT
>Ga0310810_10003205_pt1 | contig 17782 bp, 16 predicted proteins | sample NCmetagenome_FD_207641 | JGI IMG/M metagenome (GOLD analysis project Ga0310810, IMG submission 207641) | Soil microbial communities from experimental microcosm in Duke University, North Carolina, United States - NC | ecosystem: Engineered > Artificial ecosystem > Soil microcosm > Unclassified ...
GCTACTGCATTTTTGAGAGTCATTCCTGAATCAGTTTATCGCAAGGCTTTCGAGGCGGAACAATCATGACCATGGCGGATTTCCTATTTACTGGGCTGGGCCGAACGGTCACAATGGAATTCCGATTTAAGAGACGAGGAGATCCAATTTGACGCTACGATCCGTGGTTGCGCTGCCTGTTTTGCTTAGTTTGGTTCACGCCAGCGTGCAGGCGGAGACGCAAGGGCGTCCGGCGGCGTGAGAATATTCACCTGGTGTGGACTGATGTAGTACACATACGCGCTTTTCCCATTCACCTTAACGCTCACGCCGTCCAGCTGCGTCGGCAACTGGTTACTGGCGAAGTCTGAGTCCTTCCAGATGCGCGTGTCGCCGGCGGGAGCCAGGCTCACTCCCTTGAGCGATACCCACGTGTTGGGGGCGATGAGCGGAGTGTCTCCAAATGCATTGGCCACTAGGGGGCCCACGCCCGGCGGCGGCGTAAAGGAACCAGCAACGGAACAAATCCGAACGACGCTGTTTTCAGCGGTGGTCACACCAGTGGTGTAGCGGGTTCCGCCTGCGTGACGTAATAACATCCGTCGCCTCCTACCGCTGTCAGGTCACCCCGGAAACCTCCGCTCGCGACTACCGACTGTACCGGGGGCGCGCGGAGATCATCGCCGGGAAAATCGAAGCGAGTCACCGAACCATCGTTGTTGTTGACCACGAAGTAAAACGGGTTGGTGTGAAAAGCCGCTCCATCGGGGAAACGATCCGCTGGAAGCTGTCGAACCAGGGTGCCATTCCGGTTCAGGAGAAACATGAACGGCGTATCCGTTGGGTAGAAGCCTGTTCGTCCGACTACAACGATGAAGTTGCCAGTGGGATCGAAGCTGATTCCATCCACGTATTCGAGACTAGCCCCGGCAGTAAATGTTGCGAGACTCTGGGTGTTACCGGTGGAGGGATCGACGCTCACAAGAGTGCAGCTGGTGCCCCCGCACATGTAGAAAGGGGATAGACCAGCCGGCTGGTCTGAGGATCGACGGTAATTCCATAAGTGTTGCCGGGCAGTCCCACGACACCCAGGACAGCGCCGGTGCCGGCGTCCAGTCGCTGGGCTCCACCGGTGGTGTTCAAATACAGACGGCCGTCGGGATGATTGGTCATGCCGCATCCCGTACCGGTTGTGACGGTAGCACCGGCCTGAAGGGGATGAACGCTGGTTCCGTTCACCGTACCCGTGCGAGCCAGATCAAAGCGCACGGGTCCCAAGGTGGAATCACATCCCTTCACCCAGACATCGCCGTCCGCGGCAAAAGCGACCCCGCCCATATTGTTGGCGATCGTGGCGACTCCGAAAACCTCCTGCGTGTAGCCGGGCTGCAAGGTGGTGAAGGGAGTGGGCTGGCCCTGCAGCTGAGGAGCGTTTATCCACAGCAGAGTAAGCAGCGCACCCAGAAGAAAATATGATTTCCGCATAATGAGTGCACCTCGGATCTGCCAAGTCTAGCGATACTGTCGACGTTGCGCAATACTGACCCTTTGGAGAGGAATGACGAGGAAAATCAGACGATGGCTCGCCGTGGCCGTGCTGATCGTTGTTGGATTGCACCTGCTGTGGGGCGCGGCGCTCCTTTCGCTGCGGTATTTCGATCCGCCCACGACCGGCGTGCAGATCCAGCGTCGCGTCGAATCGCTTTTCGCGCGCGGCGCCTACAAAAAGCGCCAGACCTTCGTGCCGCTGCGCAGAATTTCGCCGCAGCTCCAACATGCCGTGATCGCGGCGGAGGATGGCAACTTTTATAAACACTACGGCATCGATTGGGGTCAGGTGCAGGACGCGATCGAGGAAAGCGCTGAAACGGGCGAGCCGCCCAGGGGCGCGTCCACCATCGCGCAGCAATTGGTCAAGAATCTGTTTTTCACCACGCACCGCAACCCCCTGAGGAAGGCGTTCGAATATACTCTGGCACCCATGGCAGTGATGATCCTCGGGCGTGATCGCGTGCTTGAACTGTACCTCAACGTGATCGAATGGGGTCCGGGCGTGTTTGGCGCCCAAGCGGCGGCCGAGTTTCACTATCGGGTTACGGCGGCGGCCCTCGATCGCGAGCAGGCGGCCCGGCTCGCGGCCATCCTTCCCTCCCCTCGGCGGCGCAAGCCCGATCGGATGGATCAGTACAGCGCGATTATCCAGGATCGGATGCGACTATTGGGTTGGTAATTATGCTATGCTGACCCCCGGCCAGGGAGGCTTATCAGGAGAAATGATGAGGTTGGAGACGGCCTGTTTGCGGTACGTTGTGGCGTTGACGGTGGGTTTGAGCGTCGGGTGGTTCGGCCTTCCCGGCTGGGCTCAGAGTGGCGCACAAAGCGGGGACACCTATAAGACGCGGCTTTCCGCCCTTCCCGCCGACGCCAAGACGCGGCCCAACCTGGCCGGAATCGGTTCTGTAACCGCAACTCTCTCAGGGACTAAGCTTACGGTGAACGGAACCTTCGAAGGGCTGCGTACGATCGCCGTTTCGGCCAAGCTGCATAACGCCATCATGGCCGGAGTGCGCGGGCCGGCTTTTGCGGACCTCACGATTACCAAAGCGATGAACGGGACCATTACCGGATCGGCCGACCTGAATCCGCAGCAGCTCACGAATTTGAAAAAGGGCGGGATTTACGTCCAGATCTACACCGAGAAACCCACGGACGGAACGCTGTGGGGCTGGCTGCAACACTAGGAGTCTCATGAAGAAGATTCTCATTCCGATATTCCTGGTCGCCGCCCTCTACGGTGTTCTGCAACTGGCGGGCCAGCAAGGCGCTCCACAAGGTAATGCCGGGCCTTTCACTGCCCAACAGGCCGACGCCGGCCGCGCGGCGTATCAGACTAATTGCGCCGGCTGCCATGCTGCCGATCTCTCCGGAATCGGGAACGCGCTTCCGCTTTCCGGCCTTCCGTTCACCGGGAGCTGGGGCAACCGCACCGTGGGCGACCTGGTGGGATTCCTTGAAGGCGCGATGCCCCCGAACAATCCCGGCGGGCTGGGCGAGCAGAATTACCTGAATATCGCCGCGTTTATCCTGCAATCGAATGGCGCCCGCGCCGGCAACCAGGCGCTCACGGGAAATTCCACCGTCGCGATTCGCAGCGTCACGGGCCAGGTCGTCGCACAAGTTCAGGGCGGACAAGGGAAACAGGGCAAGCAAGGTAAAGGGGCTCCTGGTGCGGCGGGTGGCCGTGGCGCCCCAATAGAGGCGCCGCGCGGGTTGACGATCCCTGGAACCGTGAAGAACTACACCCCGGTGACTGACGCAATGATGAAAAATCCGGATCCCGCCGACTGGCTGATGATCCGGCACGACTATCATGCCAATAACTTCAGCACGCTGAACCAGATCACCGCCAGCAATGTGCAGGATCTGCGGCTGGTGTGGACCTGGGCCATGAATGACGGCGTTAATCAGCCCGCCCCGGTGGTCCACAACGGGATCATGTTCATCAACAACCCGGGCAATATCGTCCAGGCTCTCGATGCTAAAACCGGTGAGCTGATCTGGGAGAACCGCATCGGCGAGACCTCCGTCGGCAATTCGCAGCGCGGCCTGGCGATTTATGACGACAAGGTCTACGTGACCACCGGGCAGGCGCACATCTTTGCGCTTGACGCGCGTACCGGCAAGAACGTCTGGGACACGCTCATCGGCGACCGCACCAACGGAACCTACACCACCAGCAGCGGGCCTATCATCGCGAAAGGCAAAGTCATCCAGGGGCTGGGCGGCGGCCTGTGCGATCAATATCGCGAGGAGAAGTGCTTCATCAGCGCCTATGACGCGCAAACCGGGAAGCTGGTGTGGAAGTTCTACACCATCGCCAAAACCGCCGATCCGGGAGGCGACTCCTGGGGGAAACTGTCGGACCTGTTCCGCGCGGGCGGCGACACTTGGATCACGGGCAGCGTCGATCTGGATTTGAACCTGACCTACTGGGGCGTCGCGCAGGCCAAGCCCTGGATGCGCGCATCGCGCGGCTCGGGGAACGGCGCGACCAACTACACGAATTCGACCGTGGCGCTCGATCTCGATACCGGCAAGCTTCAATGGTGGTTCAACCACGCGCCCGGGGAAACGCTCGACCTGGATGAAGTGTTCGAGCGCGTCCTGGTGGACGACAACGGTCAGAAGTACGTCTTCAGCGCCGGTAAGACCGGCATTCTCTGGAAGCTCGACCGCAAGACCGGCAAGTACGCCGGGCATAAGGAAACCGTGTTCCAGAACGTCTACGATTCCATCGATGCCAAAACCGGCGAGCCGCACCTCCGCAACGACATCGTCGAAAACCAGGTGGGCGAGTGGGTGCAGAGTTGCCCGACTTCCGAGGGCGGCCACAACTGGCATGCCATGAGTTATCACCAGCCGACCAATCAGATCTTGATTCCGGTGACGCAAAGCTGCCAGGAAATGAATCCTCAAAAGATCGACCTGGTGGAAGGCGGCGGCAGTGGCGGCGGCGCGGCAAGACGCTTCTTCGAGAGTCCCGGGAGCAACGGCAACGTCGGGAAGTTCGCCGCGTACGATGTCCGGACGCTGAAGGAGAACTGGAAACTTGAGCAGCGCTCGCCCTTCATGACGGCGATTCTTTCGACCGCCGGCGGCGTCGCATTTGTCGGCGACATGGATCGTTATTTTCGGGCCGTGGACGTGAAGACGGGAAAAGTTCTGTGGGAGACCCGCTTGGGCACGTCTGTCCAAGGCTTCCCCTTGACGTTTAGCGTCGGCGGCAAACAGTACATCGCCGTGTCGAGTGGATTGGGCGGCGGTAGCCCACGCATGGTACCGAGCGTCCTCGCTCCCGAGGTGCACTATCCATCGAACGGGAATGCGATGTATGTGTTCGCATTGCCCGACCGCAGATAGCCGCGGGGCTGGTTGAAATCCACCAGCCTGGCGAATTTCGACCGGAGCCCTCGCGGGACAATCCTTCATCTTTCAACTACTTACTGCGTGGCAGTAAACATGCACTTAAGAAGCGCAGAAGGTGAAGTTATGTATCGACCTACAGCAGTCATATTTTCCCTTGTTAGTTTGGTTCCGGTAGCATTCGCGCAGGATTCCGGAGGTTGGCGGAAGTTCGGAACCTCCTCGGGGGACCAAGCGTATTCCGTGAACCAGACGGTACCCCCGCCGAATTCGCAAGCTCCCGCTCCCGGCCCGGCGCAATATGTTCCGTCCGACGTGACTCTACCTGCGGGTACTTTCGTGAGGGTGCGCATCAACGAGAAGCTCTCGAGCGACAAGAACCGGTCGGGCGATTTCTTTACGGCGACTTTGATACAGCCGCTGGTGGCGAACGGCCTGGTGATCGCACAGCCCGGTCAGAACATCGCGGGGCGCGTATCGGAAGCTGTCGACGCGGAACACGGACGCGGCACGTCGCACCTGGGGTTGGAGTTGACCGAGCTTAGCTTAGTGGATGGTCAGCAGGTTCCCATACGAACCCAGTTGATGGAATACCAGCGCGGGAATTCAAACGGCCGGGACGCCGGTGTGATGCTGGGCACCACTGCCGCGGGGGCTGCCATTGGCGCTGCCGCCGGCGGCGGTGTGGGTGCGGGGATCGGTGCCGTCGCGGGAGCCATTGCCGGGACCATCGGCGTGGCAGCCACGCGCGGACACGCTACGGAGATTCAGCCGGAATCAGTCTTGACCTTCCGGACCATCGACACCGTCAACATCGCGACGGATCGTTCCGGCGGAGCATTCCAGCCGGTCCAGCAGCAGGATTACCAGGCCAACCGGGAGCAGGTCCAGCCTAGAGAGAGGGCCGTCGCGCCGCCGGCGCCTTACTATGGAGGTTATTACGGCGGGGGCTATTACGGAGGCTACTACGACCCGTTCTACACGCCCTACTATTATCCCTACGGCGGATATTATTACGGTTACGGTCCGGGCCTCGGCGCCTCCTTTGTGTTCCGTGGCGGTGGGGGCGGTTTTCGCGGCGGCGGCAGCTTTCGGGGCGGCGGACGGCACCGCTAGCCCTCGCGCGGATACAATATGCAAGTGGAGGTTCTCCCCTTGCGTAACTGTGTAATCCTCGCGGTTCTATGTACCGCGCCTTCCTTGTTCGCCGCCGAAGGCATCGCCAAAGTCTTCGATGACCAGGTATCGACCGTAGAGCGCGAAGTTCTGGGGCTGGCGCAGAAGATGCCGGCCGATAAGTACGACTTCGCGCCCAGCAGCCCCGGCACGTTCACCGGCGTACGGACCTACGCCCTGCAAGTCCGCCACGTCGCGACGTACGTCTATCGAATTGCGGCGGCGGTTTCGGGGGAGGCGGCCCCAGTCGAGATTGGTCCCACGGATAACGGCCCGGACACCCTCAAGACCAAGGATCAGATTATCGAGTATTTCAAGGGAGCGCTGGCCTTCGCCCATAAGGCGATGCCCACGCTCACCGAGAAAAATATGTTCGACCAGGTGCCCTCGCCATTCGGACGCGGGACCATGACCCGAGTCGCTGCGGCGGCCTTCCTCGGTATGCACAGCAACGATCATTACGGGCAGATGGTCGTGTACGCCCGGATGAACGGCGTAGTTCCTGGTGGCGGCCCACCCCCGGCGGGAAAGGGTAAGTCCAAGTAGCTCCCCAAGGTCGTATTATCTGTTCTAGTACACATGTGTTATAGTACGCATGTGACAGAATTAATCCTTACACCAGGATCTGGCATATCTATCTGCGATCAGGCTGTTTACGCTGCTAAGAAGGCCTTGGTCTCTGGTGTTAGTCGGCCCGGTGAGCCGTTTCCTTCCGTTCGCTCACTCAGTGCCCTGCTCAAGATAAACCCCAACACGGCGCACAAGGTCGTTGCCCGGTTGAGGACCGAAGGCCTGCTCGAGGTCAAGCCTGGGATTGGAACAGTGGTGGCTGGGCCACCCGAAGAGAATGTCGCCAAACGGGGGAGCCTGCTAAAGAACGACCTGGAGCGCATAGTCGTCGAAGCCAAACACGTGGGAATAACGCTGGAAGAACTGACGGCGGCAATGTCCTACCACTGGGCCCGCCTGACTCCGCCAGGGACCGTGCCCAAGCAGTAGAATCCCTCTATGGCCTTCTGGACGACGTTCTCGACGAGATCGATCCTGCTTACGATCCCCTGCATCGCGCTCGCGCAGCAGCCGTGCGAACGCCTCAGCACGCTGGCACTACCCGGCGTGACGATTGCTCTGGCGCAGACCGTGGCAGCGGGTTCGTTTACACCACCCGCGGGCCGCGCAGCCGTCGATGTTCCGGCGTTTTGCCGGGTGGCCGGGACCATCTCGCCGGAAGTCCATTTCGAACTGTGGATGCCCGCGGCGTGGAACAAGAAACTGCTCATGGCCGGAAATGGCGGACTGGCGGGCACCATTAATTACACGGCGATGCTTGCCCCTCTGCGGCGCGGCTACGCGTCGAGCAGCACCGACACGGGCCACGTCGCCGATAGCGACGCGCACTGGGCGCTGGGACACATGCAGCGGGTGATCGATTTCGCGCATCGCGCGGTCCACGTGACCACGCAGGCGGACAAGGCCATCCTGAAGGCCTTCTACAGCGCCGCGCCCGAGCATTCTTACTTCAGCGGCTGCTCGCAGGGCGGCCTGGAAGCGCTTACGGAAGCGCAACGCTATCCCCGCGATTACGACGGCATTATCGCGGGCGATCCGGCCAACTATTGGACGCATCTGTACGCCGGGGCCCACCTCTGGATCGCGCAAGCTACGCTCTCCGATCCCGCCAGTTACATCCCCGCCACTAAGCTGCAAATGATCGGCGAGGCCGTGTACGCCGCCTGCGATTCACTGGATGGCATAAAGGATGGAATTCTGAACGATCCGCGGCGTTGCCACTTTGATCCTGCGGTTCTGCTTTGCAAGAATGGCGACGCGCCCAACTGTCTCACCCAGCCGCAGGTAGAAGCGGTCAGGAAAATCTACCAGGGCGCGCGCACTTCCGATGGCGAACAGATTTTCCCCGGCATTCTGCCCGGTGGCGAGGCCGGCCAGGGAGGCTGGAGCACCTGGATCACGGGAACCGACCCCGGCCGGGGATCGCACTTTACACTGGGATTCCCGGCGCTCAAAAATATCGTCTTCGAAAATCCGGATTGGGATTTTCGGACGTTCCGCTTCGATCGTGTCCAGGGCTTCGACAGCGACGTTGATTTCCTGGACAACAAGATGGGGGCGATCATCAACAACATCAATCCGGATCTGCGCGCCTTCCAGGCCAACGGCGGAAAGCTGATCCAGTATCACGGCTGGGCCGATCCCGATATTTCGCCCATCAACAGCATTAACTACTACCAGAGCGTAGTCCAGTTCATGGGCGAGACGAAGAATTTCTATCGGCTGTTCATGGTGCCTGGGATGTTTCACTGCAACGGCGGTCCCGGACCGAATACGTTCGACTCCCTCAGCGCGCTCGAGCAGTGGAAGGAGAAGAGTGCCGCACCCGACCACATCATCGCCTCGCACGCGACCAATGGTTCGGTGGATCGTACCAGGCCCTTGTGTCCCTATCCGCAGGAAGTCCAATGGAAGGGCTCGGGCAGCACGGATCAGGCGGACAATTTCGCTTGCGCGCTGCCGAAGGTGCCATAGATCAGGGTAGTGCGTTGTATAGCCGCTCGTCAAACGGGCTGCCTAACCCCTGCTGCAGCTGATCCCGGAACGCCTTGGTGTGCGCAGCCTCCAGATGTGCGTCGTACGCCTGCTTGCTCTGCCACACTTCGACGATGGCGAAGTGGTTCGCGCGCGTCACGTCGCGCAGGGCCTCGAAACGCACGAACCCGGGATCTTTGCGATTGTCGGCGGCGAACTGCTGCAATAGTTTAGCCGTATCCGCTGCAAAATTCGGATAGACATCGACGTAGGTGACTACGTGCAGTGGCGGGCCGGCCTTTTGCTGAGCGAACAGCCCGCCCAAGAAAAACACCACCGGCAACAGCATTATGTGTTTCATGGATCTTACGATATCGCGATTAGAGTAAGCCCGCCTAGGGCCGCCCTTCAAGCGAGCCCAGGATGGCGTCGACAAGCTGCGGCGACCCGATGAACAAGTCCGCGGACGGCTGGCGAAAGCGGAGCATATCGCGATAGATTACGTCGGCCAGTTGCGAATTGATGCCCCAGCCAGCCAGGTAGGAAAGCCTCAGGTTATTATCGCGGTTGATGTCGGCGCCGGCCGACCATTGCCCCAGATCGGCCTGGCGGCCCGTGTACGTCGCGAATAAAGCGATGGTCGACGGCACACCCACTTCGCGCAGCGCTTCGGCCACGGGAGCATAATCCGGCCGGTCGAGTCTCTGCTGAATCTCATCGACATTGATCTTCAGGGGCTCCGCCTGACCCATGAAAACCATGTCGTATCCCGCGCCATTGCGGGTGTTGGCCCACACGGTGGCGTTCGGAAACGATTCGAAGAAAGTGGCCAGTTCGCTCTTCACCGTGCGCAGGTCGCTCTCATAGAGCGGCACATACAGCGAGAAGTACCCTCCCGGATTGAGGTGCGCCTTCACCGCATCGAAGTATTCCTTCGAGTACAGCGCCGCCGTGCCCTTGGCGAACACATCCAGCGGATCCGACGCAATGATGTCGTACTTGTTCGTCGTGGTCATCACGTAGTGCCGGGCATCGTCGTAGACGATCCGCGTTTTGGGATTGTTCATGACCTCGTAGTTCTGTTTGGCGAAGAAGCGCGTGGACGTCGGCGGAATCACCGGCTCGATTTCACAGATGGTGATGTGCTCGATTCCGGGATAACGCGTGAACGTTCCAGCCGAAACCCCCGCGCCAAAGCCGATCCCCAGCACCGATTTCGGATTGGGATGCAGCAGGCCCGGCAGATGGCCCACCATCCGCTGGAGCTTCATGTCATAGATCTCGGTGGTGGCTTCCACGTGTCCGTTGACGTTGATGTAGATCTCGCCGCTATTCCAGCGCGAAATCGCCACCGACGAATTCCGCCCCTCGGCAGTGTAGAGGATGGTGGATTGCCCGGTGTTGAGGGGCATGCGGCGGCCGTAGGCGATCAGTTCTCCTGGAACCGCGGGGAGAGCGAATAACAGCACCATCGAAAGCACCATGGAGGCCGCCAGCAATCCCGAAATCGCCACCGACTTTTGGTCGCGCACGTAGGGCATGAGTGCCGTAAACGCACTGACCGCGGCGATGGCCAACAGCACCTGCTGCGAATGCTGCGTGCCCAGCATTGGCACCAAAATCAAACTGACGCCCAGCGCGCCCACAATCGCGCCCAGCGTGTTCGCGGCATAGACCCTTCCGACTACCTTCGCGGGATCCTGACCGGGGCCGGCCACGGCCGCGAGCGCCAGCGGGAAACTCGCGCCCCAAAAGAGCGCCGGCGGCAGTATCGCCCACAGGCAGCGGGCCATGTCCAGTTGGAACGTGTACCAAGGGCTGCTGGTGAGCGTCGGATCGATGGGCCAGTACGGGAGCGAACCGGCGATCATGTAGGCGGTCCAGGCGATACCCACGGTCAGCAGAATCTGGCACCAACCCAGAGCCAGCCGCGGCCGCACGGTTCGCGAAATCCAGGCGCCGGCGGTGGAGCCCACGGCCAGGCCGATGAGAAAGACCGCCAGGATGATCGAGAACACGTAGACGGTGGAGCCCAGCATCATGCCCATCAGGCGCGTCCAGACGACCTCGGCTCCCAAGGCGCTCGCGCCGGAGAGCCCGATGGTCACGTAGATAGAACCGCGCCCGCCGTCGGCCGTCGGCTCGGCGGCGTCAGGAATGTGGTCCGCCGCGATCCGCGAGGGGGTTCGTGCCGCCAGCGCCAGGCTGATGGCCGCAACCACCAGATTGATCGCGACCGCAGCCAGCGTGGCCGCCGCCACGCCATACATCCGCAATAAATAGAATCCTGCCAGCAGGCACCCGAACACCGCGCCGATTGTGTTGGTGCCGTAGAGCAGCCCCCACCAGGAAACGCCGCTGCGCGTAGATTCGATCCATCGGGCCGCCGCGGGGAGCGATGCGCCCATCAACGCCGTGGGCGGCAGCAGGCAGATCGCGGCCACCAGCGCCCGCAAAAGCATGTTCGGCAATCCCATACCGTTGGCCGCGATGTACAGGCGATCAATCAGAGGAATGCCGATCCACACCAGCAGCCCAAACGCGGCAATGCCGGCCTCGATCAAAGCGTACATCTTCAACGGATGCATCCTGGTGCGCAGACGCGGCAGCCCGATGCTGCCAATGCATAGGCCGCCCATGAACGTCGCCAGCAGGAAGCCCATCGAAATGGTGGTCGACCCGATGGCCAGTTGCAGCATCTGGTACCAGACCACTTCGTACATGAGGGCGGCGCAGCCGCTGCCGAAGAACAAGATCAGCAGAACGGGCAGAAATGGCGATGCGGACGATTCTACGGGCGTATTTTCGGCGAGCGGGGCCGGGAGAGGTTGCGACATAAGGGATACTCGTGCGGTTTATGAGTATCCCACAGATCCTACGTCGTTAACAAAAACCGCGCGAGCGTTCCTCGATCGCCCGGCGCTCGGCGGCGGCGCGGGGATGCTGCTCCTCACGGCCCTGAAGGTTGGCATCCACACACAGGAGAATCGCCCGCAGCGCGCCTGCCAGCAGGGCTTGCGCCGCTCCCAGGTCCGCTGCTAGCGCCGGTTTCACAACGCTGGACGCCTTCGCGCACAGCTCCAATCCCACGACCGCCGCGCGCGCGGCTCGCAGGGGCGCTTCGATCGCCTGCCGGAGGGCAGCAGCATGGCGCGCGTGAAGATACTCCATCACGGCGCGAATATCCTCGTCCGCGGCGCCGCGCAGATGGGCAGCTTGGCTGCGCGCGGCCTCCACCAGCTCGCCATGGCCGCCGGTGATGGCGATCGCCTTGATCAGCAGACTCATCCCCAGTTCGGCTGTAACGGCGGCAGCCGCGACCCCCGCGGGTGCCGGACGAGTGGCCGCCACCGAATCGGAAAACGAAGCTAGCGACTCAGACCAGATGGAACGGGACATACGCTCCACTTAACTTTTACGACAACCCTATGATCCTGCCCGTCTCGGTATCGACGTCGATATCGTAATATCCGGGCCGCGTGGATAGGCCCGGCATGGTCGCCATGGTTCCCAGCAGCGGATACAGGAACCCCGCACCCACGCTCGCGCGGATATCGCGCACCGGGACAGTGAATCCGCTGGGCGCACCCTTGAGATTGGGATCGTGGCTGATCGAGAGGTGCGTCTTGGCCATGCACATCGGCAGTTTATCGAAGCCCTGGCGGGTATACACCTCGATCTTCTTTTCGGCTTCGGGCGAATACTCGACGTCCGAGCCTCCGTACATCTGGCGCACGATGGTCTCGATCTTGTCCTTGATGCTCATCTCGAGCGGATACAGGAATTTGAAATGGCTCGGTTTCTGGCAGGCTGCGACGACGGACTTGGCCAAATCCAGAGCCCCCGCGCCGCCTTCCGCCCAGTGGTTGCTAACGACGGCATCCTCTGCCCCAGCCGCCTTCGAGAGCTGCCGGACCAGTTCCATTTCCGCCCGAGTATCGTCCTTGAAGCGATTCACGGCCACCACTACCGGAATGCCGAAATTGCGCGCGTTGCCGATGTGGCGCACCAAATTCGAACAGCCCTTCTCCAGCAAATCGAGATTTTCCTTGGTGTACTCGTGCGCCAGCGGCTTGCCGGCGACGACTTTCGGCCCGCCGCCGTGCATCTTGAGCGCGCGGATGGTGGCCACCAGCACCACGCAATCCGGCGTCAGCCCGCTGTAACGGCACTTGATGTTGAAAAACTTCTCCATGCCCATATCCGCGCCGAACCCGGCCTCGGTGAGGACGTAACCGTCTGATCCAGCGAGCTTGAGAGCGATCTGATCCGCCACGATGGAGGAATTTCCGTGGGCGATATTCGCGAATGGGCCGGCGTGCACGAACGCCGGCGTGCCCTCGATCGTCTGCATCAAGTTGGGCATGATGGCGTCCTTCATCAGGACCATCAGCGCGCCCGTGACGCCGATATCGTCAGCGGTAACCGGCTCACCCGCGCGGCTCGATCCGATCACCATGCGGCCGAAGCGTTCCTTCATGTCGGCCAGGCTGGTGGTCAGCGCCAGGATCGCCATGATCTCGCTGGCCACGGCGATATCGAACCCGGTGACGCGGGTCGCACCCTTTTCTTCCGGACCTTGGCCGACTGTAATCTGGCGCAGAAAACGATCGTTCGTGTCGACCACGCGGCGCCAGGTAATGGTATCCGGATCGATATCCAGGCGCGCCCAGCGGCTGCGCTCTTCCGGCGTGAGATCATTCGGATCGGTCTTGGTGATCCCCAGCTTCTTCAAGCGCCGGAGCATGATGGTGGTGAAGCGGCGGGTACCGTCGTTCTTGGCGGGCGTAAGCCGGTCGAACAGCGCCACGTCATCGGTGGTGCTTTCGTGGAACATGCGCGCATCGATGGCGGCCGCGAGCAGATTATTGGCGGCGATAATCGCGTGGATGTCGCCGGTCAGATGGAGATTGAACTCCTCCATGGGAACGATCTGGCTATAGCCACCACCCGCCGCGCCGCCTTTGATGCCGAACGTGGGACCCTGACTGGGCTGCCGGATATTGGTGAATACCTTCTTGCCCAAATGGGCGCCCAGAGCCTGGCTCAGGCCGACCGTAGTGGTCGTCTTGCCTTCACCCAGCGGCGTGGGCGTGATCGCGGTCACCACGATATATTTGCCGTTGGGCGCATTCTTCAGCCGGTCGCGAACCGACAAATGAACCTTGGCTTTCGATTTTCCGTACAATTCCAGCTCATCGGGGAGGATTCCCGCTTCGGCAGCAATCTGGCTGATCGGCAGCGGCGTGGCGGCTTGGGCAATGTCAATGTCGCTAGGTACAGGCGTACGCAGGTTCGATAACTTGTGGGGCATATTTTGGAAAGCGTGGGGGTAACGGCTTTCTATTATACCGACTACTCGTTCTTGACGAGTTGTTCCTCGGCCTCGGCCACGACTGTAATTTGGATCAGCGGCTGCGGATGCTCCGGGCGACTGTCACGGTCGAGGAAATAGTTGATGTAGGAGCTGGTCCCTTGGAGCGACCGGTCCCTCTGCGGGACATACGTTTTGAGTTCGTCGACGCGATTGGCCGCCTGGGCGCGCTGGTATACGCTGACCCACACGCAGGCCCGTTCCGGGATCACTTCGCACTGGCCCTTGAAAGTCCCGCCGCAGGGACCGTTGCGAAGATTCTTGGGACACGTCATGGGGCACACATATTCGGTCAGCCCCAGGATGCAATTGCCGCACGCCTTGCACCCGAATACAGGTTTCTTGAAGGCTAGCTCGGCCTGTTCCAATGCGCGCGCGGCGGCGGGACTCCTGTCGATCAGCCGAAGGGCGCCCGTCAGGACGCTTCTTAATGGGCGCGGCGTGTTGGCAGGCTCGACGATATCGGCTACGCGATTCCAAAACGTGGGTTTCGGCCGCGGCCGCTTCGGGCCTTCGAAGAAATAGAATCCGCGCTTGGGGGCATATTCAAACTCCGCGGCCAACTCTTCCCATTGCGGCGCCAACACCTCCGAACGCTGGATAATCCAGCGGATGCGCTCCGCGTGATGATCACCGCCGATGTAGGATCCGGCAAAGCCCAGGCCACGCTGAATCGCCACCATGCGCGCGGCGCGCTCCAGGCGCGCGACCAACCCCTTATCGGCCGATGCGTCCACTTCCGAGCGGATCTGCTCCACCAGTTCCTTGGATGCCCAGCATCCCGGGGGTTCGCCCCTGGAAAACTTTTCGGCTGCCTTCAGGGTCAGGACATAGACGTTGCCGAACACCGGCGTCTTGAGCCCGTGCTCCGCCAGATACCGTTTCAGCTCGCGCATTTTGCGCGAATCGTAACCGATCTGGGTGACGGCGTAATCCGCGCCCGCGGCGATCTTCTTTTCCAGCTTGAGATATTGATACGCGCAATCCGGCTCGGTGTATTTGAACGGTGAGACCGCCACGGAAACATGGAACGGAAAGCCGGTCTGCTGGCGCATCTCATGGATCATCTCCACCAGGTGCACCGAGTCCAGATCGTACAGATTTTCCGGCAATTCCTTGCTGCCGTGGGGCCAATCACCGGTGATCGCCAAGACATTCTCGATGCCCCGGGTCCGCAGCTCTTCCAGGGCGCGCTGGATATTCAGGCGGTCGCGTCCGACACAGGTCAGGTGGATGTTGGGCGTCAGGCCGCGCGCCTGCATCGCCGCGCCGACGCGCACCGGATCGTGCCCGGCCGAACCGCCCGCAAAGCTGGTCACGCTGCCCGCCACCACGCCGGGAACCTGCATGAAGCCCTCCGCAAGCTCCAGTAGGTGCTCTTGTGTAGTCTTGGCGCCCGCCACCAACTCGACCATGTAGCAAAAGCGGCCGGCCGCCAATGCTTCGCGAACTGGATTCGATTTCGTCATGCTATTTGCCCAGCTCATTGCGCACGATTTTCGTTCCCTCCACCATCGCTTTCAATTTCGCAAACGTCACATCGCGGGGCAGGTGAAAACACCCGCAGTCAGTCAGAATGTGGATACGTTCGGCGGGCATCACTTCGAGCGCCCTGCGAATGTGCTCCGCGACCATCTCGGGCGTTTCGATCTCCGTATTCTTCACGTCGATCACGCCCAGGCCCAGCTCGAAAGGCGCGTCGAACTCCTTGAAAAGATCGAGATCCTCGCCGCCGCGGCGCGCGAATTCGAGCGTCAACTGCTGCACCTTGGCTTTGAGAATCGCCGGGAAAAGATAACGGTAGCTGCCTTCCCAGGAGGGCTTGCCGTGACGGTTGCCATAGCAGATGTGGACGGCGATCTTGGCATTCACACCATCCACCAGCGTGTTGAGGACGTTGACGCCCCAGGCCAGATCCTCCGGGAAACCGGAATAGTACGGCTCATCGATCTGGATGAAGGTCGCCCCAGCTTTGGCGAGCGCCTTCAGCTCCAGGTTCATCACCCGGGCGAGGTCCGTGGCGAAGGCTTCTTCGCTGGGGTAGAACTGATTGCGGATGCGCTTGGTGAGGCAGTGCGGGCCTGTGACGCAAAACTTGGCCACTCGCTCCGTAAAGGTGTTCAGAAAATTGAAATCCTGCACCAACCCCATGGAGGCCATGGGGAGCTTGGCGACCACCGCGCTCTCATAAAAATCGTAGTAGAACTTCTTGGAGGACCGGTCGATTTGCACGCCGGGAAGCCGTTCCGCGAAGTAATCGACCATATTGTCGCGGCGCAGTTCGCCGTCGGTGATAATGTCGAGCCCGGCGGTTTCCTGGTCCTTGATGGCGGCCTTGACTGCGGCGTCGTAGATTTCGTCCAGATCGTGGCGCGAGATGCGGCGGGCGAAGTACTCGGTTTTCAGCCGTTCGAGCCAGCCGGGCATGGCGTAGCTGCCGACGATCGCCGTGGGAAGAATGGGAAGAGTCATGAAAATGGTTACTCCCTGCGCGTCGTGTAGAGAATGGAAGTATGGGTATCGGCGCGGTATTTAAAGGGCCTGAAATTTACGTTATAACCCTGGCGCTGCGCCACCTCTTTTAGTAGAGCACCGTTGACCCAGTTGAGCAGTGATCCGTCCAGTTTTCCGGGCCCGAAGAAGCCGGTTCGGTATTGGGCCATATCGGTAACGAAGATATCGAAGACTTGCAGGTAGCCGCTGGGATGCAATAGCGGCAGCGTGCGAATGAAGCTTTCGAGCGCGCCCGAGCTCAGATGAAACCGGAAATCCGTGGGGGCGTCCTGCAGGATATCTTCGAGCTTGCCCGCGTCCAGACCTTCCGGAAAAGGGAATTCTGGCAGATCTTCGAGCTGCACCAGGCGTTCTTCCAGGCGCATGGCCGCCCACAGTTCCTGCCAGAAGGGAACACCGTGGGCGGCGCCGCCGAAGCTGTCGAAACCAGTTTCGAGCATGTGGTAGATGCGATCCCGGAACAGTTCCGCCGGAATGCCGTATTTTCCGCCAATACGGTTTACCGCGGCATCGGGCACGTAAGCGCGCACTTGCACGAAATAGAGCTTTCCGTCGCGGCGGACCACTTCTTCATCGGGCAGGTTGTCGTAGACATTGGTTAGATGCACCTGAAGGATCCTGTGGCGCAGGTGGGCCAGGGACTGGATCGGATGGATCGCATCCAGCTGGACGAAGCGGCACTGCTCCATATGCCTGGCGACGTTGGGTCTGGCTTTATTGAGAGTGTCTTCAGAGAAGTCTCCCAGGTGGAAGCGCACGCGCGGATAGAGGCGAGTGCCACGCTGTTGGTCGAGTTCCAGGAAGAGATCCAGCCACTGGACGCAACGCGAGCCGGAGCCAACGCCAATTTCGAGCAGGTTCACTTCGGCCGGCAACTGGTTCTTCGCTTGAAGCCTGCACAGCAGGTCCAGGAATTCGGCGACATCGTCGGCGATGGCCAGGGGATTATGGCCGTCCGAGGAACCGCCCGGCAGAGCTTTGTCGTAGCTCTTGCCGGTAGCGCCTTCCCAGGCCAGCAAGTGACGCCAGAAGAACCGGTTGAAGTCCCAAACGATGCTCGAGCGCAGGGATTGGAACTCTTCGAGCGGGAGCCGGCCGCAGTCTTGTTCTACTCTTTGCCCGGACGTGGGCTGGGCGGGGCGCAGGGCCCGCAGCAGATCGTCATGCAGGGTTTCCAGCACCACCTGGCGCGTGTCCACGTGCACGTCCATGATGGGGACTCGCTGGCCGAAGGCGTCGTAGCCCTGTGTAGCGATGACAGCTTCGCGGAAA
>Ga0310810_10003206_pt1 | contig 17779 bp, 15 predicted proteins | sample NCmetagenome_FD_207641 | JGI IMG/M metagenome (GOLD analysis project Ga0310810, IMG submission 207641) | Soil microbial communities from experimental microcosm in Duke University, North Carolina, United States - NC | ecosystem: Engineered > Artificial ecosystem > Soil microcosm > Unclassified ...
TTACTTCAGTCGTGCCGTAGAAAAAGCCACATGTCGCGGCTTTAGCCGCTGAGGTCCGTTTCGGGGCACGGTGGGTACACGCTTATACGCGGTTAACTCCTCCTCCGACTGGTCGCAGCTGCCGATGAGAATAAAAAAAGGGCAGCTTGCGCCGCCCTCTCACAACTCGCAACTCGCAACTACTAACTACCTACGTTCCCTCATTCCAGCCCGCCAGATACTCTTCCTGCTCCGGCGTCAGGCGATCAATCTTAATGCCCATTGACTCAAGCTTCAGTTTCGCGACGCGCTTATCCAGCTCGTCGGGAACTTTATAGACCGTCTTTTCGAGCGTCTTATAGTTCTTCACCATGTACTCGACCGAGAGCGCCTGGTCGGCGAAGCTCATGTCCATCACCGACGCCGGATGCCCTTCCGCCGACGCCAGATTAATCAGCCGGCCTTCGCCCAGCAGATTGATCTTGCGTCCGTCTCTCATTGAGTACTCGTCAACATAATTGCGCGTGGTGCGCTTCGATGACGCCATCTTCTCGAGCGCCGGAATGTCGATCTCCACGTTGAAGTGCCCGGAGTTCGAAATAATCGCGCCGTCTTTCATCACTTCGAAATGTTCTTTGTTCAGAACATTTTTATTTCCGGTTACCGTGCAGAACACATCGCCGATGCGCGCCGCCTCGCTCATCGACATCACGCGGAAGCCGTCCATCACCGCTTCCAGCGCCTTCGTCGGATCAATTTCGGTCACAATCACTTCCGCGCCCGTGCCGCGCGCCCGGCTGGCAAGCCCGCGTCCGCACCAGCCGTAGCCGGCGACCACAAATTTCGCTCCCGCCAGCAGAAAATTGGTCGCGCGAATGATGCCGTCAATCGTGGACTGCCCCGTGCCATAGCGGTTGTCGAACAAGTGCTTGGTGTTGGCGTCGTTGACTGCCACAATCGGATACCGCAGCACGCCTTCCTTCGCCATCGCGCGCAGCCGGATCACCCCGGTCGTGGTCTCTTCCGTTCCGCCAATCACCCCGTCCAGCGCATCCGTGCGCTTGGTGTGCAGCACGGAAACCAGGTCCGCGCCGTCGTCCATGGTGATGTGCGGCTTGTGATCGATCGCCGCCAGAATATGGTTGTAGTAAGTATCGTTGTCTTCGCCCTTGATGGCGAAAACCGGAATCCCGTGGTCGCGCACCATGCTGGCGGCAACGTCATCCTGCGTGGAAAGCGGGTTGGACGCGCACAGCACAACTTCGGCGCCGCCGTCCCGCAGGCAGATCCCCAGGTTCGCCGTCTCCGCCGTTACGTGCAGGCAGGCGGAAACGCGGATGCCCTTGAGCGGCTGGTTCTTGATGAACTCTTTGCGAATGATCTGCAATACCTTCATGGACTGATTGGCCCATTCAATTCGCTTTTTTCCCAGATCGGCCAGATCAAGGTTCTTCACATCACAATTCATCTGCATAGGTATAGTTGCCATTGAATCTCCTGGTGGCGCGTTAAACTGGTGGCGCGTTAAACGTTCATACTCAAAAAAGTCACAAGGCCTGTCATTCCGAGCCGCCGCGCTTTTGTTCGCGGGGCCAGGGATCTCGCGCATCCCTGACAAAACCATGTCACCCTGAGCGAGGCTTTTTTGTTTTGCCGGGCGAAGTTGAGGTGTTGAGCGGGCTTCTGAGCCCGCTGCCGGAATCCCGAGCGCAGCGAGCGAGCTCAAACCGCCGCATCCTTATTTTCTCGCTCCCACTGTCTCTCTTACTCCCGCATCGCTCGCCAACTGCGCGGCCTTGTCCGTCGCTTCCCACGTGAAATCCGGATCATTCCGGCCGAAGTGCCCGTAGGCCGCGGTCTTCGCATAAATCGGGCGCCGCAGCTGCAGTGACTCAATAATCCCGCGCGGCGTCAGCTTGAAATTAGCGCGGACGAGTTCAGACAGCGCCGTCTCATCCACCCTGCACGTTCCAAACGTGTCGACCGCAATGCCCACCGGCTCTGCGACGCCGATCGCATACGCCAGCTGTACTTCGCAACGGTCGGCCAGGTTGGCGGCAACGATGTTCTTCGCAATGTAGCGCGCCATGTACGCCGCCGAGCGGTCAACTTTCGTCGGATCTTTTCCGCTGAACGCCCCGCCCCCGTGGCGTCCCATGCCGCCGTAGGTATCGACGATAATTTTTCGGCCGGTCAGTCCGGTGTCTCCCATCGGTCCGCCGATCACGAATCTTCCGGTCGGATTGATGTGATACTTCGTGTCCTCATCCAGCAGATGCGCGGGCAGCGTCGCCTGAATTACGTGTTTCAGGATGTCGCTGCGCAATTCTTCTGTGGTCACCGTCTCCGCATGCTGGGTTGAAATCACCACCGCATCAATCCGGATCGGCTTCCCCGCCTGGTCGTACTCGACCGTCACCTGTGACTTCCCATCCGGCCGAAGATACGGCAAGCGCCCATTCTTCCTTACCTCCGACAACTTCATCGTCAACTTATGCGCCAGCAGGATCGGCATCGGCATCAGTTCGGCCGTCTCATTACACGCAAACCCAAACATCATTCCTTGGTCGCCGGCGCCGCCGGTGTCGACGCCCATGGCGATGTCGCCAGATTGCTTGTTGATGCTGGAGATCACGGCGCAGGTGTTGGAATCGAAACCGTAGAGAGCGTTGTTGTAGCCGATGGAAGAAATTTTGCCCCGGACCAGAGTCTGAAAATCGACATAGGCCTTGGTGGTGATTTCGCCGGCGATGACGACCAATCCGGTGGCGGTCAAAGTCTCGCAGGCAACGCGGCTGGCGGGATCTTCGACCAGGCAGGCGTCAAGGATGGAATCGGAAATCTGATCGGCAATTTTATCGGGATGGCCCTCAGTGACAGACTCTGAGGTGAACAGATAACGGTTCGAATTGGCCAAGCTGCGTCTCCTTACAGAAGCAAGAAAATTCCCGGCGAGGGATAGAACGCGCAGGGGGTGAACACGCGTGCGGTCTTTAAAAACTTACCAGAGAAAGCGGCGGATCGCAACGGTTTCGCAGGAGTGAATAAGTATTTGCAGCGAAAGGGGATAAGCGCAGTTTGGGCGGGGAGAATTGGGGATCCGAAGAGAAATGCCGATGGAGCAGGTGGAGCATCTAATGACTGCTCGACTGGTTTCGAACCAACCATATTGAATGAATCAAATTGAATAAACTCGGGAGCTGCTGATGAAATCAGAGGGAGAAGAACAGAAAGATTTGGGGCAGGACGAGAATTCGAGCGAAGGTCTGTCTTCATTTTTAACTGAGATGGCGGAGCACAACGAAAAGATCGCAGAGGAAGCGCAAACAAAGCAGCAACCAGAGGAAAACGTCGAAACCAAACCTTGCCGGTTGAAAAAGAAAAAAGAAGATGAAGGGGGAGAGTTGGCGGAGGCGGGGTGAAAGATTGTTTTCGGAAAGCGGCCCGGAGTCCGTGCATCCAGTTTGTGTGGAACAGTAAGGATGGGCCACCCGTTCTGAACATGGTTACTTCCCAGACCACTTCCCAGGTCTCGCAACGACGGCGAGACCTGGGGCACCCGGCGAGACCTGTGGCACCCCCAACGACGGCGAGACCTGGGCACCCGGCTGTATTGCGCTCAGGATGACAGGGTTGTGGTGTAATTCATTGGTTTACAGGAGTTTTTTAATGCACTTTGATTTTGCCTTGGTGCGCCATCTGCCGGGCGCAATTGTTTTGCTTGCTGCATCGACGGTTACGCCGTTCGCACAGCAGCGCGATCGCAGCAAGATTCCGGACGAATACAAATGGGACCTGACGGCGCTTTATCCGTCGGACGATGCATGGCGGGCGGAAAAGGAGAAGGTGGCGGCGGAGGTGCCCAAGCTGCGGGCGTTTCGGGGGACGCTGGGTTCTTCGGCAGCGCGGCTGGCGGATGTGCTCGAATTGCAGAGCGGTTTAGACAAAGAGCTGAACCGGCTTTTCGTGTACGCCGGCTTGAGCTCGGACCAGGACACGCGCGTAAGCAAGTATCAGGCGATGGAGCAGGAGATGATTCAGCTCGGTTCTTCAGTCGGAGCCGAGGAAGCGTTCATTCAGCCGGAGATACTGAAGATTGATAACGCCACACTCGACAAGTTTATCGCGCAGGAACCGCGGCTGCAGGTCTACAAGCATTATTTGGAAGATATCGAGCGGCAGCGCGCGCACACTCTGAGCAACGCCGAGGAAAAGCTGCTGGCGGGGTCAGCGGTGATGGCCAGCGGTCCGCACAGCGTGTACGGGATTTTCGCGGACGCAGACTTTCCGTATCCGTCAGTCACGCTGAAGGATGGAAAAACGGTGAAGCTGGACAAGGCCGCATTTTCGCTTCACCGCGCGTCGCCATCGCGCGAAGACAGACAGAAAGTAATGGAAGCGTTCTTCACGGCAGTGGGAAAATATCGCGGCACGTTTGGCTCGATGATGAACTCGAGCGTGCAGGCATCGGTGTTTTATGCCAAGGCCAGGAATTACGACAGCGATCTCGAAGCCAGGCTGGACGGGCCGAATATTCCGGTGACGGTTTACTCACGGCTGGTGGACGGAGTGAATAAGAATCTGGCGAGCTTCCATCGATATCTGAAGCTGCGCAAGCGGATGATGGGCCTGTCGGACCTGCACTACTACGATCTATACGCGCCGCTGGTGCCGGCGGTGGACACGAAATACTCGGTCGATCAATCGGTGCAGAACATCCTGGCGGCACTGGCGCCGCTGGGGCCGGATTATGCTGCGGGCGCGAAACATGCGCTGACCGAACGCTGGATTGATATGTATCCGACGGAGGGCAAGGCTTCGGGAGCGTACTCGAATGGCGGGGCTTACGATGTGCATCCTTACATGCTACTCAATTACAACGGCAGGTATGAAGACATGGGCACACTGGCGCACGAGCTTGGACACACCATGCAGAGTTACTTCTCGAACAAGATGCAGCCTTATCCTCTCTCGCAGTATCCGATATTCGTGGCTGAGGTGGCTTCGACTTTCAACGAGGCGCTGCTGAACCATTACATGCTGAAGCAGACGAAAGATGATGCGGTGCGGCTTTCACTACTGGGAAGTTATCTCGAGGGCATCAAAGGCACGGTATTCCGGCAGACGCAGTTCGCAGACTTCGAACAACGCATGCACCAGATGGTGGAGAAGGGACAGCCGCTGACCGGGGATGCGCTTTCGAGCCTGTACATGGAAATCGTGAAGAAGTATTACGGACACGATCAGGGCGTGTGCATGGTGGATGATTACGTCGCTAATGAGTGGGCGTTCATCCCACATTTTTACAATTCGTTTTATGTGTTTCAGTATGCGACGTCGTTCACTGCGTCGTCGGCACTTTCGGAAAAGGTGCTGGCAGGCGAGCCCGGGGCGAAGGAGAGATATTTAAAATTTATTTCGGCGGGGCAATCGGAGTATCCGATTGAGCTGTTGAAGGCTGCGGGCGTGGATATGACCACGGATGAGCCTCTGGAGCTGACCGTCAAGCAGATGAATCGCGTGATGGACGAAATGGAGAAGTTGCTGGACAAGAAGGGACAGTGAAACTGTGGGTTTCCCACGTCGGCGAGACCCGGGGCACCCGGTGATAGCTGAAGGTGGCATTTCCCAGGTCTCGCAAAGACGGCGAGACCTGGGGCACCCGGCTGAACCTGGGGCACCCGGATTCAATGGGCCGCTCTGTTTCTCTTAATTTCATCAGGTATGCTGGGTACAGAGGACTGATTCGATGAACGTGGACCCTTTTGAGCAGATCAAGCAGGCGCAGAAGCAAGGATGGGTGCATTTTGTTCCGTTGGAGGCGCTCACCACGCCGGCGGCGGCGAAGCTGGTGCGTCATGCCGGAGTTCAGGCGGGGCAGCGGGTGCTGGATGTGGCCTGTGGAACGGGCGTGGTGGCGATTACCGCAGCACGAGCAGGAGCAAATGTAAGCGCGCTTGATCTGACACCTGAACTGCTGGCGCGGGCGCGCGAGCATGGGGGAGTGGCGGGGGTGAAGGTCGACTGGCACGAAGGGGACGTCGAGAAGTTGCCCTTCCAAGACGCTGAGTTCGATGTGGTGCTGAGCCAGTTTGGGCACATATTCGCACCCAGACCACAGGCGGCAGTATCAGAGATGCTGCGAGTGTTGAAGACGGGCGGGACGATTGCATTTTCTACCTGGCCTCCAGAGGAGATGGTGGGACGAAGCTTTGCGATAACCAGCCGCTATATGCCGAAGCCACCGGTGGAGGTGCCGCCGCCGCCCATGTGGGGAGATCCGGATGTGGTGCGGGAACGCCTGGGAACGCAAGTCACGGATCTGGTGTTCGAACGGGACCGGATGCTGGTACCGGCGCTGAGTCTGCAACATTTTCGCGCGAATGTAGAACGATCGGTGGGGCCGGTGAGAAAGCTGGTGGAAATGCTGAGCCAAAGCGACCAGGGGAAGCTGGCAGCTTTGCGAAAAGAAATGGACGCGCTGGCTGCGGAATATCTGGTCGATAATCAGGTGCGGCAGGAGTATCTGATGACGAGAGGGCGGAAGAGTTAAAAGTTGCGAGTTGCGAGTGGGCGGTTTAATTTCAGTTCTCAGATCGCAGTTCCCAGTTCTCCGTTTAATACCAGGGCGGAAGAGTTAAAAGTTGCGAGTTGCGAGTGGGCGGTTTAATTTTAGTTCTCAGATCGCAGTTCCCAGTTCTCCGTTTAATACCAGGGCGGAAGAGTTAGAGGTTGCGAGTAGCGAGTTGCGAGTGGGCGGTTTAATTTCAGTTCTCAGATCGCAGTTCCCAGTTCTCCGTTTAATATCAGGGCGGAAGAGTTAAAAGTTGCGAGTTGCGAGTGGGCGGTTTAATTTCAGTTCTCAGATCGCAGTTCTTCCGGGCAATTCAGTTGGTGTGATTTGTCCTCACCCGCCGGGGTCTCCAGGTCTTCCCGGCACCCACCCATTTATTCACGCCCCTCAATGGAGGAAGAAAACAAATGTTCAGTTCAGCTGAAGCGGTCGCCAAAAAGGCGATGGCCGCGGCGCTGACGCTGGTGGTTGCCAGCGGGCCAGGAGTATTGCCCGCAGCCGCCGCCACTCCGTCGCCGGTCAAACACGTGGTAGTAATTTTTCAAGAGAACGTCTCTTTCGACCACTATTTTGCAACCTATCCCAAGGCCAAGAACAGCGCGGGAGAGCCGGCCTTTCATGCGCTCAGCAATACCCCCAGCGTAAATGGACTTACTGCGGGCCTGCTGACGCATAATCCCAACTCACACCAGCCATTCCGGCTGAGCCGGGCGCAGAACTACACCTGCGACCAGGACCATGATTACAAGGACGAACAGGAATCGTTCGATCGTGGATTGATGGACAAGTTCGTGGAGTTTACCGGCGCAGGCGGGCCGGGGTGTCCTGATTATGGCTTTGGAAAAGCACTGGTGATGGGCTACTACGATGGCAATACCGTGACCGGGTTATGGAACTATGCGCAGCACTACTCGATGAGCGACAACTCATTCGATACGGAGTTTGGCCCGTCGACCGTGGGGGCGATCAATCTGATTTCGGGGCAGACCGCGGGAGTGAACAAGACCAAGGGAACTCCGATCAAGGACCATCAGATTATCGATCAGGTGGTGATTGGCGATCCGGACCCGCTGTATGACGATTGCGGAAGCTTCGACCAGGTGGGATTAAGCGGGAAAAATATCGGCGACCTGCTGAACGCGAAGAACCTGACCTGGGGCTGGTTCCAGGGCGGGTTCAAGCCGAGCCAACCGGCGTCAGGAAACGCGCCCGCAGTATGCGGCAACAAGACGCCGAACCTGAGCGGAGCGCTGCAGACGGACTACAGCGCACACCATGAGCCGTTTGAGTATTATCCGCAGACGGCGAACCCGCATCATTTGCCGCCGAGTTCGGTGGCGATGATCGGGCAGACCGACCAGGCAAACCATCAATATGACCTGACCGACTTCTGGAACGCGGTGAACAATGGCAACATGCCGGCGGTGAGTTTCCTGAAGGCGAAGAAGGCACAGGACGGACACGCGGGATATTCGTCTCCGCTGGACGAGCAGCAATTCCTGGTGAATACGCTGAATACGTTGCAGCAACGGCCGGAGTGGGCGAGCTCGGTTGTGATCATCATGTGGGACGACTCCGATGGCTGGTACGACCACCAGATGGGACCGATCGTGAACCAGTCAGTGACGTCGCAGGACGCGCTGAGCGCAGCGGGGCACTGCGGTACCGTCAATACAGGAGGTATTCCGGCGCGCTGCGGCTACGGAGTACGCCTGCCAATGCTGGTGATTTCGCCGTTTGCGAAATCGAACTTCGTGGATGGCACAACAACGGACCACACTTCGGCGATCCGATTTATTGAAGATAACTGGGGACTGGGACGGATTGGAGGCCATTCATTCGATGCGATTGCTGGGCCGTTAACCAATATGCTGGATTTCCGACAACCGAGGACCGACATTCTGATTCTTGATCCGGATACAGGCCAGCCTGTGTTCTAGCCTTAGCGCGGACTGAGAGAAGGCGGGCGAAGTCGCCCGCCTGTTTTATTGACTTCCACACCCAGCAAGGGGTGAGGTCACGGAGAAGTCGCAAGATTCGCACAAAAACCTTAGAGGTCGCGAAGAAACCCACAGACATTCGCCACGAAGGTACACGAAAGATAAAGATGCTTATAGCTGGTCAGGAGAAACCGTGGGGGTTGGCGAGCACCCCGGTTATGCAGTTCTGAGTACTGAGTTATCAGTTCTCAGATGGAGTCTTTCGGGAAACTGCCGGGGTTATAGGAATAATTTGCAGGACTGCAGGTTGTAACCTATGCTGGTTGGTCGATCTTCTTCTACGAACGTGCAAAGGTTAACTGGAAGAGCGTTGCTGGTATTTCTGCTGGCGGGAATTCTTGTTCCTGTGGCGATGGCAGTGGCGCAACCAGCTCCGCACGCGTGTTGCGTGCGCAAGGCGATGCAGGGTTCGGCGGCTCAGATCCGCGATGCCGGATGCGACATGCGGTGTTGCGGCGCGGTGAGCACAACCGCCACTGCGGCGGTGGGCGCGGTTCTCGCGCGCGGAGCGACTGAAGTTACCTGTTCCGCAACGCGAACGGAATGCATGGAGTATTTCCAACCTGTCAGTGCCTGCCATTCCGGGCGGGCTCCTCCTGTTGTGATCTACAGCTAAATTCTTTTTCTCGGATTCCGACGCAACCAAGACTTGCGCCGTGCGGGTGCTCGTGCTTGCGAAGAGTCTTAAACCGCAAGACCCGCGGAGAACGGTGCAGAGTACGCAAAGAAAAAGAAGTAGTTAGAAGTGGCCGATTACGCAGGGCGAGGGCGCGCGCGCCACACACGCTCTACCCGGAGGCACAGAATGACCAGCCGATATATATGGGTTTGGATGATGGCGCTTGCCGGAATTGCGAGCGCGACCATATTCGGGTCGGTGAGCGGGCTGATACACGATCCGCAGCACCGGCCGGTGCGAGGAGCGCAGGTGAAGCTGAGCGCGGACAGCTCGAATTTCAGCAAGGTGATCGAATCGAATGATGATGGCGAGTTTCGCTTTGAGGCGATCCCGATGGGGCGATACACAGTGACCGTGAGTGTGCCGGGATTTGCCGCGGAGGAGCAGAAACTGGAGATCACTTCCTCGCGGGATGCGCGAGTGCATTTTTCACTCAAGCTGGCGCAGGCGGCGGAGAGCGTGGAGGTGCGCGATCAGGCGATGACGGTCAATCCGGAGTCTTCGACCACACAGACGATCATCAGCCGCGAGGATATCTCCTCGGCGCCGGGGGCGGACCAGAGTAACAGCCTGGCGATGATTACCAACTTCGTGCCAGGCGCGTACATGGTGCATGACCAGCTACATATAAGAGGGGGGCACCAGGTTTCGTGGCTGCTGGATGGAGTCCCAGTACCGAACACGAGTATCGCGTCGAATGTGGGTCCACAATTTGATCCGAAGGACATTGATTATCTGGAGGTGCAACGGGGCGGATATTCGGCGGAGTATGGCGACCGGACGTACGGCGTGTTCAACGTGGTGACGCGATCGGGTTTTGAGCGCAACCGGCAGGCAGAGCTGGTGGCCAGTTACGGCAGCTTCAACAGCACCAGTGATCAGCTGAGCTTTGGAGATCATTCAGAGCGTTTTGCGTACTACGGCAGTGTGAGTGGTTACCGGACGGATCTGGGACTGGAAACGCCCGTTACCCGAGTGGTGAATGACCAGGCAGCGGGGCTGAGCGGGTTCGGGTCGGTGATCTTCAATAAGTCGCCGGCCGATCAGTTGCGGCTGATTGCGTCGGTGCGGGGCGATCATTACCAGGTGCCAATCGATCCGGGTGCGGAAGACGTTCTGCATGACGTGGAGAACGAGCGCGACCACTTTGTAAACTTCACCTGGCTGCACACCGCGGGAGATGGAGTGTTGTTCACGCTGTCTCCGTTCTATCACTTCAATCGCGCACACTACGAAGGAACGCCGCAGGATGCGATTCGATCGGAGTACGATCGGGGATCGAATTTCATGGGCGCAGTGGCGACAATTGCAGTGCGGCGAGGCCGGCACAACTTGAGTGCGGGGTTGCAGGCATACGGCGAACGAGATAATCAGTTCTATTCGGTGATCGACAGCACAGCAGGAGGAACGGAGAGTGTTGTTCCGCAGAGGACGATTCCGTGGGCGAACACTGAGGCGGCTTTTGTTGAAGACCAGATAAAGCTAAGCAAGTGGCTGACGCTGAACGGAGGCGTGCGGCTGACGCATTATGGCGGGCCGGTGAGTGAGAATGCAGCTGATCCCAGGGTGGGAGCGGCGCTGCAGGTTCCGAAGCTGGGTTGGATTGTGCGCGGATTTTACGGGCGGTACTACCAGGCGCCCCCGCTGGTGACGGTGAATAATCCACTGCTGAACCCGGAGCAGTTGTTTCTGCCATTGCATGGCGAGCGCGATGAACAGCGGGAGTTTGGGGTGACGATACCATTCCGGGGATGGACCCTTGACGTGAGCAATTTCCGGACGACGGCGCGCAACTTTTTTGATCATGATGCGCTGGGAGAATCGAATGTGTTCTTTCCGCTGACACTGCAGCGGGCGCGCATTCGAGGTTGGGAGAGCACGGTCAACTCGCCAACCATCGGGGGGCGGGCATCGCTGCATCTGGTGTATTCGCATCAGTATGCGGAGTGGTCGGGCGGCATCACGGGCGGGCTGATCAGCGATGAAGCGTGCGAGGATGTGCTGTGCTTTCTGGATCATGATCAGCGGAATACCATGTCAGCGGGAGCGAACCTGAAATTGCCGTGGCGATTGACCTCGGATTTCACGGTGAATTACGGTTCAGGATTTTTGAACGGCGATGGGCCGGGGCATCTGTCGCCGCATACAACGTTCGATCTGGCGGTAACGCGGTCGTTTGGCGAAAAATGGACAGTTCGAGTGACCGGGCTGAACCTGGCGAACCATCGATATATGCTGGACAACAGCAACACATTTGGGGGGACGCATTTCGCAAATCCGCGGGAAGTAGCGGTACAGGTGAAGTACAGATTTGGGTATTAGTAACCCCACGTCTCGCAAAGAAGGTTGAGAGGCGGGGCACCCATGAAAGATGAATGAGGCTGGTATGAGATGGGCTGTGATTATGTTGGCACTGTTGGGGATGGCGGCGGCTTCGCTCGCGCTTCGCGAGCATTACCGCGAGGAAGGCGATTCGCCGTGCAGCATCAATGAGCGGTGGGATTGCGGGATTGTGAATCATAGTCGGTATGCGGTGATTGCGGGAGTGCCAGTGGCGGTGATCGGAATTGCGGGTTATATCGCGCTGGCGGGTTTGGCATTCGCCCGGCAATATCGGATCGCGTTAGCCGCGGCATTGGGAGGGTTGGGATTTTCGTTGTATCTGGCGCATATAGAAGCGCACGTACTGGGAGTGTGGTGCATTTATTGCGTGATTTCATTGGGGATAATTTCCGCGATAAGCCTGGTGCTGTTGGGGATAGTGATGGCGGATTTAATTTCGCGACCGAGTATTGCAGCCAGGCAGTCCTAGATGAGATTAGTAACTAAGGAAAAACAAATCTTCCATCGCAGAGTGCCGCAGAGAAGACGTTCACCACGAAGGGCAGGAAGGTGAAAGCTCACTTGTGGTGCAGGGCTGAATTATCGATCGCGCAGCTCTTGCAGAACGGCAAGGATGGCGTCAACCTCGGGAATGCGGTCGAGCGGGTAGACCTTTGCGAAGACGATTTTCCCAGCTTTATCTACAACGAAGGCGGCGCGCTCACTGATACCGGGAAGGGGTGGGCCGTGGCGAAGGATCCCGTAAGCGCTTACCACCGCGCCGTGGGGGTAAAAATCGGAACAGGAAGGGAAGCGCATGTGGCCGATTTCCTTGTCGAACCAGGCGATGTGGCTCATGATGGAGTCGATGCTGATGTCCAGGACCTGGGCATTAAGCGCGGCGAACTTCTCCAGGGCGGAGTCGAACACCGGCAGCTGGGAAGCTCAAGTCGGGGTCCAATCGAGAGGATGAAAACTGAGGACGACGTTCTGCTTGCCGCGATAATCGCTAAGCTTGATTCGAAACTGACGGTCACCCTGAACCGCAGGGAGGTCGAAATCAGGGGCAGTGTCTCCTATTTGCAGGGGCATAAGTTGGATCGGACATAGTAGCAGAAGGCGAAGGCCGGGCAGAAAGGGCCAGCGGAGATTTAACAATTCTTTAACACAGGCTAAGTGCCTTAGAGTTAACATCTCAGCGTGCCAAACGAGCCTCTTACAATCGAAGACATCGCCGGTCAGGACAAGACCAGGCTGCTGAAGTTGAGCGGTCCGCTAACCATTTCAAACCTGTTTGATTTCCAGAGCCGGGTTCGAACCAATACGGTGGAGCGCCTGATTCTGGATTTCACCAACGTGCCTTACGTGGATTCGGCTGGGATCGGGGCAATGGTTGGCGCGCATGTGACGCACAGCAAAGACGGACGCAGCCTGGCGCTGGTGGGAGTGAATCAGCGAGTACGGGCAGCGCTGGGCGTGACGCGAGTGGAACAGTTTTTCAAGTTCTACGACAGCCGGGAAGAAGCGCAAGCTACCAGAACGTAACCGGTACGGACTGCGCGGAGTCATTCGCAAGCTGCAAAAACTAAGAGCGGCCGATTGGCCGCTCTTTTGTCCGAACTGTGTGAAAAGTGATTTAGAGCGCCTTCACATTCTCGGCCTGCCAGCCTTTCGGGCCTTTGACCACATCGAACTGTACTTGCTGACCTTCCTGCAGGCTGCGGAATCCACCCGACTGAATAGCCGAGAAGTGTACGAATACATCCTCACCGTTCTGGCGGCTGATAAATCCATAGCCTTTGGCGTCATTGAACCACTTTACTGTTCCTGTTTCCATGGTGTTGCTTTGTTCCTTTTTGTTGATGTAGCGCTGAATAACTCGCTGGACTTCTGCAGGCAGGTCACGCGTGAGCGGAGAAACTGCGAATTGCAAAAAACCTTGCAAGATCAAACGCGACTATATTTTAGCCTACTTAGCCGGCGGAATGCTACGAAAATCGTGCAATTTGGCCATAAGGGCAATGAACTTAGCGGGTTAGGGTTAGTTCAGGTGGGCGTAGATTGATGAACCAGTTATCAGATCTCAGTTCCCGGTTCTCAGTAACGAAGGGGGTAGCTTGGGCGTCTCACCCATTATGATCAAAAGTATGAAGATTGCGGTGGTAGTGGCGGTTTTGGCGTCGGTGAGTTACGCGGGCATTGCGGATGATGCTCACATGATGGTGATCCAGAACCAGGCGGCGCAGGCGGAAGCGGCGCTCAAAACTTACCGCGCACAGAACGGGGTAGACAACGAGTATATAGATGGCCTGTCGTGGCTGGCACGCGGTATGTACTACAACAAGCAGCTTGAGCGGGCTGAGGAATTAGCGCGGGAAACGGAGTCACTGGCCAAACAGCAGTTCGGGCACAAGCGGCTGGATGCGGATGCGCACCTGGCGGAGGCCGTGGGAGCTGCAATTGAGGTGCAATCGCAGGTTTTATCCGCGCGCGGGCAGAAGGAGCAGGCTGCGGCTTTGTTACGGCGAGCCATAACAACGTATGGAAATACGTCGATCCGGGCGCGATTGCAGAAGAACCTGAATCTGATCAGCTTCAGCGGAAAAGCAGCGCCGGAATTGTCTGCGGCTCAGCATCTGGGGCCGACGCCGACTTCCCTGGCGCAGTTGAAGGGATCTCCGGTGCTGCTGTTTTTCTGGGCACACTGGTGTCCGGACTGTAAGACCGAAGGCCCAATCATCACGCAGTTGCGATCCGAATTCGGGCCGAAAGGGTTAATGGTGCTGGCGCCGACTCAGTACTACGGATATGCGGCGCACGGAGAAGATGCGAAACCGGCGGATGAGTTGAAGTGGATCGAGAAGGTGTGGCGGCAGTTCTATCCAGGGCTGCAATCGGTACCGGTACCGGTGAGTAAGGCGAACTTTGATGGCTATGGGGCGAGCACGACTCCGACGATTGTGCTGCTTGGCAAGGATGGCCGGGTGGCGCTTTATCACCCGGGAGCAATGCCTTATCAGGCATTACGGGCGGCGGTGGAGAAGGTGGCAAATTAGGCAGAATCAGCATCGATAATAGATTTTGAGAAGTGGGAGATGGTGGCAATTGATCGACTCGGCGACGTTGCTGGCAGTAGCAGAACAGCTGGTGAGTGGGAAAAATCTAGAGCTTGAAGGGAAAAAGTTCAAAGTGACCAGGACGGGAAGCAGGCATCTGCGGACGGCGCGGTTCGAGTTGGGAGGGCGGGAGTACCAGGCAATCGAGCAGAATCCGGAGAAACCGAGTCGATGGGGGCAACTGGCAATGAAGGGTCATCGGGTGGTGCAATTTCGTGATCTGGGGACGCAGAAGTATGTGGCAGTGGCGGTGGATGACAAGGTGAGGGAGTACGGGAGTAAATCTTGAACTGCGCAACTCTTAAATCGCACAGAACGCAGAGAACAAGGCGCAGTGGGCGAAGTGAAGACAAGTTGAGCGCAGAAAATCGGCTGTGGTAGCATCCTAGGTTTTGGCAGGTCGTTCTGATGTGGCAGGGTGCCTTTTCTACTCTGGAAGTTATAAGCCCGCCGTAGTTTCAGACCTGCAATTCAGATTATCAGTCCAGCAGGGGCAGGAGCGCCCGTGCTTCATTGATCGGTAAGTCTTGATCTTGCCAGGAGCGAACTCGTGAAAACCTATGAAGGCGCAAACGTCAGGAATGTGGCGGTTATGGGGCACGGCCACGCGGGGAAGACCTCGCTGATATCGGCAATGCTGTACACGGGGGGAGCAAGCCAGCGGATGGGACGAGTGGATGATGGCAGCGCGACGACAGATTACGACGAAGAGGAGATCGCGCGGAAGATGTCGATTTCCACCGCCATGGCATGCGTGGAGTGGGGGAAGACGAAGATCAACATCCTGGATACGCCGGGTTTCAGCATGTTCGTTCATGAAGCCAAGCTGGTTATGCCGGTGATCGATGCGGCACTGGTGGTGGTGGATGGGGTGGCAGGGGTGGAGGTGGTGACGCAGCGGGTCTGGAACTATTGCGAGGAATACAACATGCCGCGTGTGATTGTGGCCAGCCGCATGGACCGGGAAAGGGCAGATGCGGAAAGGGTGCTGGAATCGCTGACCAAGGTGTTTGGCAGGACGGTGATTCCGCTGGAGTTGCCGATCGGCAAAGAAAAGGGCCTGAGCGGAGTGGTGGACCTGGTGAACATGAAGGCCTATCGCTATGATCTCGGCGGAAATGGCAAGGGCAAGGAAGGCGAGATCCCAGCAGACATGAAGGAGGTGGCGCAGGCGGCGCACGAGAAGCTGGTGGAGATTATTGCCGAAGGAAACGATGAACTGATGGAGGAGTTCTTTGACAAGGGGACGATTCCCGAAGAGCACCTGATTCCAGCGCTGCACAACGCGATCCGCGAGGACAGGATTTTCCCCGTGCTGTTTGCCTCCGGGCTGGGGAACGTGAGTACCGACCGCCTGATGGACTTCATTGTTGAGTTCACGCCGGCGGCGACGGAGCATGATGTCATTCGCGGTGAAGTGACGACAGGAAACGGCGAGCCGCCGGCGCGAAAAGAGTCAGATACGGAGCCGGTGTCGTTATATGTGTTCAAGACGGTATCTGATGCGTTTGCGGGCAGAATTTCGTATTTCAAAGTTTTCTCGGGAGTGTTGAGGAATGATGCGGTTCTGCAAAACTTCGCGCGTGGAACGCAGGAGAAGCTGGCGCATATTTCAGTGATGCAGGGAAAGACGGCGGTACCGGTGAGCGAGCTGCACGCCGGCGATATCGGCGCAGTGGCGAAATTAAAAGACACGCTGACCGGCGATACGCTGGGAGACAAGAGCGCGCCCATTCAATATCCGAAGGTAAAGCTGCCGGATCCGGCGATCACATTCGCCATCGAACCCAAGACGCGCGCCGATGAAGACAAGCTGGGGGTGGGCATACACAAGTTGATGGAAGAAGACGCCATGCTGCGGTTCTTCCGGGATGCACAGACCAAGGAATTTCTGATTGCCGGCACCGGGCAGCAACACATTGAAGTGGTGGTGGCGAAGATGAAGAAGCGCTACCACACGGAAGTGAATCTGAAGGCGCCCAAGGTACCGTATCGGGAGACCATTCGCGGGCGCGCCGATGTGCAGGGGCGCCACAAGAAGCAGACCGGCGGTCACGGGCAATACGGCGATTGCAAGATCAAAATGGAGCCGTTGCCGCGCGGGGCGGAGTTTGAATTCGTCAACGATATCTTCGGCGGCGCGATTCCGCGCAACTTTATTCCAGCGGTGGAAAAGGGCATTAAGGATGCGGCGGCGCGTGGCTACCTGGCGGGATTTCCGGTAGTGGATTTCAGAGTAGTGCTGTATGACGGGTCGTATCACGATGTGGATTCAAACGACCTGTCGTTCCAGATGGCGGGACGGATTGCCTTCAAGAAAGCCATGGAGCAAGCGAAGCCGACGCTGCTGGAGCCGATCATGGTGACCGAGATCACGATACCGGATGAGTTTGCGGGCTCAATTATGGGCGACCTGAACAGCCGGCGCGGCCGCATTCAGGGCATGGACAACAAGGGCGGCAACACGATTGTGAAAGCAGAGGTTCCAATGTCGGAGATGCTGACCTATGGCGCGGACCTGACGTCGATGACGCAGGGACGCGGAAGCTTCAACATGGAAATGCACCACTACGATGTGGTTCCCGGGCAGCTGCAGGAGAAGATCGTGGCGCACGCGAAGGCGGAACGGGGCGAGGTGAAAGAAGAGGAAGAGTAGACTTTTGAGTCTGGATCAGCAGAAGAGCAAAAGCGAACTTCACAAACCGATCAGATAACAATCGGGAAAGAACCGAGTTATTCGGATCAAATTTGCAAACGAAAAGGCCACCCGGCAACTTGGGCGGCCTTTTCTTTTAAGGGAGAATAGTTCTAACGGAGGTGTTGAACCGTCAAAACTTTCTGGCGAAATCTTATGAGCCGTAAAAGCGGGGTGTCAAGGAATTTTTGGTAAATAAATAGCTTTAAATTCAATAGCTTAGGAAAAAGGTTAACAGAAGGAAATTGTGACTCAAAATGAGACAAATTGCCGTCACAACATTTAAGCACTCTTGATTGATGAACTTACATCGCTTTCCGAGCTGCGCTGGCCGGTTCCCGAGAGCTCCAGGGAGATGAATTCGTTCTCCGGACGGTCGAACACCCGGTTGGGTAAAAGTTTGCGGATCATGAC
>Ga0310810_10003207_pt1 | contig 17775 bp, 15 predicted proteins | sample NCmetagenome_FD_207641 | JGI IMG/M metagenome (GOLD analysis project Ga0310810, IMG submission 207641) | Soil microbial communities from experimental microcosm in Duke University, North Carolina, United States - NC | ecosystem: Engineered > Artificial ecosystem > Soil microcosm > Unclassified ...
AGCCGTGTTCGCTCGCGGCGCACGACTGCGCGATCTCGTTTTCGTGGTGGGGGAATTTCAGATCGAGACCTCCGCCGTGCAGGTCGAAATGCGTGCCGAGCAGCGCCATCGACATGGCCGAGCACTCAATGTGCCAGCCGGGTCTTCCCGGACCCCAGGGTGAAGGCCAGGCAGGTTCGCCGCTCTTGGCATGCTTCCACAGCACGAAATCGAGCGGATCGCGCTTGGCCTCATCCACTTCCACGCGTGCTCCGGCCCGCAGGTCCCCGAGACGCTTTCCCGAGAGCTTGCCGTAGCCGGGGAAGCGGGCCACCGCATAGAGCACATCGCCGTTCAGGCCCCGGTAGGCGTAACCCTTGACGAGCAGCTGCTCGATCAAGGCGATGATCTGCGGCAGATAGTGCGTCGCGCGCGGCTCGTGATCGGGCCGCAGGATTCCGAGGCGTTCGCAATCCTCGTTCATCGCGTCGATGAAGCGCTGGGTGAGCGCCTCGACGGGCTCCTGATTCTCGGCAGCGCGACGAATGATCTTGTCGTCGATGTCGGTGATGTTGCGTACGTAGGTGAGCTGGTAGCCACGGTGGCGCAGGTAACGGCTCACCATGTCGAACACTAGCAGCATGCGTGCGTGCCCGATGTGCACGTAGTCGTACACCGTGAGTCCACAGACGTACATGCGCAGCACACCGGGCTGGATCGGCGTGAGCTCCTGTTTCTCTCCGCCGAGCGAATTGTGAATACGGATCATGCGAAGCGCGCCAGCCGCTCGCGCGCCTTGCCGGCCGGCATCACCTTCAGCAGCGTCGCCAGCTCCGGTCCGTGGGCGCGACCGGTGAGCGCCACGCGCAGCGGCATGTAGAGGTCCGCTCCCTTGCGCCCCGTGGCAGCGCGCACCGCGCCGGCTATCGCGGACAGATCGCTGCCGGCGCGCGCGGCAGCCGCGGCGGCCGCGGAGAAGTAGCCGGGGCCCGCCGCGCGCACCACCTCCGCCTGAGCGGGCTCGAGCTCCGGCGGACCGCCGAAGACGATGTCGACCCACGGACGCGCATCCTCGGGCAGCCGCACATTCGGCAACAGCGCCGCAGTGAACGCGGTGGCCGAGTCCTCATCGAGCCCGGCGGGCAGCACGGAGGCGAGCCATTTGCGCGCCGCAGCCGGGGCGAGCCGCTGTGCGGCCTCCTTCTGCCACGCATCGAGTTGCTGCTCATCGAAGCGTGCTGGGGAGCGCCCGAGGTGGGCCGGATCGAAGGCGTGCACCATTTCCTCCAGGCTGAGAAGGCCATGGAGAGCGGTGGAGTGGCCGAGCCGGAACAGGAGATTGACGATGGCTTCGGGCAGGTAGCCGCGCTCGCGATACTCGCGCACGCTCACCGCGCCGTGGCGCTTGGAAAGGGGTGCCCCGTCCGCACCGACGAGCAGCGCCACGTGTCCATAATGGGGCGGGGCATGCCCGAGTGCCGCGAGGATCAGCAGCTGCCGCGGGGTGTTGGTGAGGTGGTCCTCACCGCGCAGCACCAGCGTGACCCCCATATGTGCATCGTCCACCGCGTTCGAGAAGAAGAACGCAGCCGTGCCATCGGCGCGCCGCACGACGAAGTCGCCGATGTCATCGCTCGCGAAGCTCTGTGGGCCGTGCACCAGATCGAGGAATTCGACGCGCTCAGCGCGCGGCACGCGGAAGCGCAGCGTGGCGGCGACCCCCGCAGCGATGCGCCGCGCGCGCTCGGCCGGCGGCAGATCCCGGCAGGTACCCGCATAACGTGGTGGCCGACCGGCGGCGAGCTGGCTGCGGCGGGCAAGTGAAAGCTCGAGCGGCGTGCAGAAGCACGGATAGACGGCGCCGGCGCGCTCGAGCGCGGCCAGCTCCTGCGCGTACAGCGCACCGCGCTGGGACTGGCGATACGGCCCACGGGCGTCCTCGCGGTCCGGTCCTGCGTCCCATTCGATGCCGAGCCAGGCCAGATCGGCCAGCAGTGCGTGCGTGTGCGCCTCGTGACTGCGCTCGCGGTCGGTATCCTCTACGCGCAGCAGGAAACGCCCGCCAGCGTGCCGCGCAAGCAGCTGGTTGAAGAGCGCCGTGCGCGCATTTCCCAGATGCAGCTCGCCGGTCGGGCTCGGGGCGAAGCGGGTGATCACTGGCGCGCCCTGCTGCGGTGGCGCGCTGGCGCTCGTGCTCATAACGCCATGTTACGGGAAAGTCACGAATCTCAACAAAGCGCCCGCAGCGCGCCGGCTGCTATAGAATTTGCCGCCGGCACTCGCGTGCCGCATTTTCCTATGGTCAAGTGGAGGATCGATGCTCATCAAGCGCCGCCAGCGGATCGGGTTACTCGCCGGAGTGCTGCTCAGTTCGCTGCTGCTGTCCGCGGCGTGCCGCGCCGCCGAGCCCACCACGCAGGTGCGGGTGACCACCAGCATGGGCGAATTCGTCATCGAGGTGCGCAACGATCGCGCCCCGCTTACCGCCGCGAACTTCCTGCGTTACGTGCGCGAGGGCTTCTATACCAACACCCTGTTTCACCGCGTCATCGCAAATTTCGTGATCCAGGGCGGCGGGCATGACGCCACCACCCAGCAATTGAAGCCGACTCATGATCCTGTCTTCAACGAGTCCGGCAACGGGCTGCAGAACAAACGCGGCACCGTTGGACTCGCGCGTGGTGAGTCACCCCATTCGGGCAACGCGCAATTTTACGTGAATCTCGTCGACAATCCTGATCTCGATCCGGTATCGACCCGCTGGGGTTACACCGTCTTCGGCCGCGTGGTGCAGGGAATGGACGTGATCGAGCACATCGGGGAGACGCCCACCGGCGCGGCGGGGCCCTTCAAGAGCGATTCGCCGCTCAAACCCGTCGTAATCGAGAAGATGGAGATCATCTCCGGCCAGGTGGCCGCTCCAGCGCCGGTAACTCCGGTCACTCCGGCCGCGCCGAACACCATCCTGTCGCCTAAGTGAATCGATGGCGCGGCTGTTCGTCTCGGACGTGCACCTCGGCGCCGGCGCCGAGGCTGCCACCGAGCAGTTCCTGAGTTTCCTGCGTGAGCAGGCAGCGGCGGCCGAGTCGCTCTACATCCTCGGCGATCTCTTCGAGGCCTGGGTCGGGGACGATGATGAGGAACCGGGCAACGAGCGGGTGTGCCGGGCGCTGCGTGAGCTCACTGCCGGCGGAGTCGCCTGTTTCGCGCTCCACGGCAACCGTGACTTCCTGCTCGGCGCAGGTTTCTGCGAACGCAGCGGCTGCCGCCTGCTTCCCGACCCTGTGATCGCGGAGCTCGACCATGAGCGCGTGCTGCTCACGCACGGTGATGCGCTATGCACGGACGATCGTCCCTACCAGGAGCTGCGCAGCATCGTGCGCGCTCGCAGCTGGCAGCAGCGCTTTCTTGCACTGCCGCGCTCGCATCGCGAGCTGCTTGCCGATGAGGCCCGCGCGGGCAGCCGCCGCCATACCGCGCGCACCGTCCCGAATATCATGGACGTCAACGATGTGGCGGTGACCGCCGCCTTCCGTGCGGCTCGTGTGCGGCGCATCGTGCACGGCCATACCCACCGGCCCGGCGTGCACGAGCTGCAGGTCGACGGCCAGCCGGCGCAGCGCATCGTGCTGGGCGCCTGGTACGAGCAGGGCAGCTTCCTGCGTTACGAGCACGGCCGTTACGAGCTGCGCACTCTGCCGCGTCACTGACTGCGCGGCGCCGACTGCGAACGTTAATCGCGGCTTAAAGGTATCCCGGCAGGGGTAACGCGCAACTCGAGCGTCTCGCCGGCAGAGGGGGTCTTCTGCGGGCGAGACTACACGCACGCTGACCGCGACCGTGTGCGCCGACGGATCAGTTCTGTGCCGGTGGCGGCGCGGAAGAGGTAGCGCCCGCCGGGCCAGGGGCCATGTGATGTCCCATGTGGGCGTGCATCATGTGCTGCTGGATGATCTGGAACTTCTTCAGCTGCGTCGCCGAGAGCACCGGCGCGAGCTTCTGCAGCGTCTCCTGCTGCGCCTGCTCGTGCAGCGCTTTCATCTGCTGCCAGTCGGGACGCGTGCCCGAGGCCTTTGCCTGCTCGAAGCTCTGCTTCATCTTCGCGTGCTGCTGCTCGAGAACGCTCTGTACCTGCGCTTTCTGAGCCTCGGTCAGATCGAGCAGCGTAGCCAGATCATCCATGTGTCGCGCCGACTCCGCTCCCGGTGCGGCCGAAGCCGCCGGAGCCTGAGCGTACGCCGCGCCCGCGCACAGCAGAGCGAGCGTCAAAACGGTGGCCTTCATGAACATCTCCTCGCGGGGAATACGGGGGTCCGCGTCTGGTACCAACCCTAACGGGCGGCGACGGCCCGCAGCCGTGAACAATCGTGAGGGACTGTGAGGGGTGTTTTCGTTAAGTCGAGCGCCTGCCGCGATAAGTCGTGTGCACGCTATCCCGGGCCCTCGGCCTCCACATCAGCGCCGCCGCGGCAGGCGCAGCGTGGCCTCGAGTCCGCCACCCACCGCATTGGCGAGCCGCAAGGATCCGCCGTGTGACTGCGCAATGTCCCGAGCGATGGAGAGGCCGAGTCCCGTGCCGCCGCTGTCGCGATTGCGCGAGGACTCGAGCCGGTAAAAGGGCTCGAACACCCGCTCGAGCTCCTCCTCCGGGATGCCAGGTCCGTGGTCGCGCACGCGGACAATCAGGTCCGCACCATCCTCGATGTGAATCTCGGCGCGCGTACCGAACTTCACGGCGTTGGCGACGAGATTCGTGAGACAGCGCTTGAGCGCCTGCGGCTTGCCGGTAAAGGGCCGCAGCGCCCTGCCGCTCACCGTCACCGCCGCCCCCATGTCGGCGAACTCCTCGGCGATCTGCGCAAGCAGCTCATCGACATCAATTTCAGTTGGCGGCTCGCCATCGTCCATACCGCGAAACAGCGACAGCGCCTCGCGCACCATGCTCTCCATCTCATCGAGCTCGCGGCCGATACGTGCCTGCATCGGCGGGTTATCGAGCGCCTCCACCTGCAGGCGCAGCCGGGTGAGCGGAGTCTTGAGATCGTGCGACATGGCGGCCAGCACCCGCGTGCGGCTGTCGAGATAGCGGCGCAGCCGATCCTGCATGGTATTGAAGGCGCGCGCCGCATCGCGTAATTCGCGTGCCCCGCGCTCGGCGAGCTGCGGCGCCGGATGCGTGTCGCGCCCGACGCTGTCGGCGGCGTGCGCCAGATCCGAGAGTGGCCGTGTGATGTTGCGTGCCGCCAGGTAGAGCACGATGACCAGCAGCAGCACGAGCAGAGTCAGGTTCAGAAACAGGTTGCGCGGCAGCGGCGCACCGCCTGGCATGCGCAACACACGGTAGGTGACGGCATCGCCGTCGGTAAAGCGCACCGTCACGTCGTAGCGCTGAGCACTCGCGGGATGCAGGGAAAACTCGTGTGCCTCGTAGAACGGCACCGGCAGCACGACCGCCGTGGACGTGGGGTCGGCGGTCGGCGCGATCTCTATCCCGTAGCCGGGACCAAGCGCCACGCGCAGCTGCTCGCGCAGCGCTTTTTCGAAGTCGCTCAGCAATGGCAGCCGCAGGAAGCCACGCCCCAGCTCGTGCCGCGGACCACCGGGCTCGCCTGGTGGATGATGTATCAGCATGTGCGGCGGGCGCAGCGCCTGGGTTTCCGACAGCTGCGTGAGCGCCTGCGCGCGCTGCGCACCATCCAGCGGAGCGAGCATGAGCGTCGCATCGGCGATGCGGCGGGTCCACTCGCGCACGCTCCCCTGCAGCATGAAGTGCTCGCGCTCCTGCGCAATCAGCAGCAGCGCTACCGCCTGGGCGAACAGCACCGCCGCCACCGAGGCTGCGAGCAGCCGGCCGAACAGCGATTGTGGCCATAGCGAGAGGCGCATAGGCGCTGCGCGGCGCTACTCGGTCGCGACGCTCACGCCGATCACGTAACCCTCGCCGTACACCGTCTTGATGATCTGCGGTGCGCGCGCGTCATCGCCGAGGATCTGCCGCAGCCGGCTGACGCGCACGTCGATACTGCGGTCGAAAGGGTCCGCATCGCGTCCACGCAGCAGCTCGGTGAGTTGCGCCCGCGTCAGCACGCGGTTACCGGCGCCGAGCAGCACGGCGAGCAGCCGATACTCGGCACCGCTCAGCGACTGCTCGCGGCCCTCGGAATTGGTCAGCGTGCGTGTCACGGTGTTCAGCCGCCAGTCACCGAAGGTGAAGGCGCGCACGCTTTCGGGACTGGGATCGCGCGGCGCGTGCGCCGAGCGGCGCAGCACCGCCTTGATGCGGCCCAGCAGCTCCCGCGGGTTGAAGGGCTTGGCGACGTAGTCGTCGGCGCCGAGCTCGAGACCGACGATACGGTCGACGTCCTCGCCGCGCGCCGTCAGCATGATGATGGGCAGCTGCGAACGACTGCGCAGCTCGCGGCACAGCGACAGTCCATCCTCGCCCGGCAGCATCAGATCGAGCACCAGCAGATCGACGTGCGAGCGGTCGAGCACCCGCCGCATCTCCCTGCCCTCGGCCACTGTCGTGGTGCGAAACTCGTGCTTCTCCAGATACTGCGCCAACAGACCGCGGATCTCGCGATCGTCATCGACAATCAACACGTGTGGTCGTTCGCTCATTGTGCCTCTGACAGCTGAGGATACCCGCACGAGAGACAACCGGCAGCGTAATTGGTGCCGCGCTGCGGTCCGCGCTGCGCAACCACCTGTAACCAACTGTTAGTCACGCCTGGATACGCGCGCGTTGTAGCGGACCGGAGTGGAAGCGCAGCGTGTCGTCGGGCTCGGTGGCGAGCTGCGCCTCCCGGGCGGCGAGCGCCTGCAGGCGGGACTCCCAGGTGTGCGGCGCGGTGGCGCGCGCGAACCCGAGATAGAGCAGGAAATGACGTGCCTCCGCGCGTCCGAGATCAGCGTACAGCCGCACCAGCGGTGGCGCGAGATGCGGCTCGAGCAGCGTAAAACGCTCCGCCGAGCGCGCCTCGATGAGCGCGCTCGTGAGCAGCAGATCGAGCTTGCGGCCCGGATCGCTGCTGGCGACCTCGCGCCGCAGCTGCTGCGCGTAGCGTCCAGGCCGCTGCCGCACGAACGGCAATCCGAGTGTCGTCATGGTGCGGATGACCTGCTCGAAATGGCGCAGCTCCTCACGTGCCAGGCGCGACAGCGCCGCACCGAGCGCGCGATCCTCGGGATAGGCGAACATCAGCGCGAGCGCGGTGGAAGCTGCCTTCTTCTCACAGTTGGCGTGGTCCTGCAGCAGGTCGGGCAAGTGGCTGAGTGCATCTTCCACCCACCCGGCGGGGGTCGGCGCGCACAGAATCGATGTGCACGCATCGAAGTGCGCCCTCACGACTCGCGCCCGCGTGCGAGCCAGGCGCTGAGCGTCTCGGTGAGCGCGGCGCGCGCCTGCTGGGCATCGGCGAACCGCTCCGCCGGGGATTTTGCCATCAGCCGCTCGAGCACCGGCTGCACGGCCGCCAATTGCGGGGGCAGCTGCGGCACCGGTTCCTTGCGGTGCTTATAGACGATCGCCATCGGGTTCTCGGCCCGATAGGGCTTCTCGCCCGTCAGCATCTCGAACACGATCACTCCGAGGCTGTAGAGATCGCTGCGCGCATCGAGTGCCTCTGCGTGACCCTGCTCCGGACTCATGTAGTGCGGGGTGCCGAAGATCATGCCGGTGTCCGTGACATCGAGCGCAAGCGCCGCATCCTTGGAGAGTCCGAAATCGATGAGCGCGACCGTGCCATCCTCACGCAGCATGACGTTTCCCGGCTTCAGATCGCGATGGAGCACCCCGGCCGCATGTACGGCGGCGAGTGCCTCCGCCATCGCCACCGCAAAGCGCAGCGCCTGCCGCGGGCTGAGCGAGCTGCGCATGCGGCGGCGCAGATCCCCGAGCGCAAAATACTCCATGACGAGCCAGGCATGCTCATCGCTCACCCCGAGATCGTGCAGACGCACGACCGCAGGACTGGCGATGCGTTGCGCAATCTCGTACTCCTGCAGGAACCGGCGAAAGGCGTCCACCGGCTGCTGCTCATCCTGCCGGTCCCGTGCCACCTTGAGCGCGACGAGTGTGCCCAGACGCTCGCTCTCGGCCACGTAGAGATCACTCGTCGTGCCGGCGGACAGGCGGCGGATGCGGCGGAATCCGCGGATGAAGGCATCGCCGAAGCGCTGTGTCTCGCGTCCCGCTCGGCTGGTGCGCCAGATCGCGCGCGCGTGCGCCTGACGCCGCTCGGCGGCGGCGAGCACGTGCGCAAACCGCTCGCGCTCGAGGTCCTCGCTGCTGACGGTGAAAGCACCGAGCGCCCCGGCCTCGCGCGCAATGCTCGCATCGCTCTGCTGGCACAACAGAACGATCGGTGCAAAACCCGCGCGCCCGGAAAGCTCGCGCGCCCAGGTGAGGCCGCGGCCACCCGGCCACTCGTCCGCCAGCAGTACCACATCGAAGCCCTGCGCGAGGAACTCGCGCGCCAGCGCCCCCTGTGACACCGGCCGGTGCACGACCATCTCCGCGTTCGGCCGCCATGAGACGAGCCGCTGCAGGATGTGCGCACAACGGTGCGCGTCTTCTTCTATCAACAGCAGGCGCACGCGCTGAATTACAACACGCGCGGCGCGCGCACGTCACGGTGCTGCGCCACGGGCTCGGCATCCTGCGCCGAGAGCTTCAGTCCGATCACCAGGTCTCCGACATTGGTCCCCGTGGGACCGGTGTGCACGAGGTCGCCGCTGGCGGCGAGAGCCGCCGCAGAGTCTGCCTGCGCCAGGCAGTCATCGGCATCGAGCTGCGCGAGAGTCATGCGGGCGCAGCTATCGGCATCGACCAGCGCTCCGGCGTCATCGGTGACGCCATCGCTGCCATCCGTGCCGGCAGCGAGCAGCAGCAGCTCGCCGCGTCCGGCGATCAGCCGCGCCGCAGCGAGCGCCAGATGCTGATTGCGTCCGCCACGCCCGGGGTGCGGCGGCAGTTCCACCGTCGATTCCCCGCCCCACACGCGCAGCTGCGCCTCACCGAGATGCAGCTCGTGCGCGAAGCGGGCCGCGAGCCGCTCGGCGCCATCCGCAAAGCGCTGGCCCGAGGCGTGCACGAGGAGACCGAGTTGCGCTGCGTGCGCGGCGACTGCCGCCACTGCATGATCGACACTCGCGACCACCACCCGCTCGATCCGGTCGCCCCCTGGAGGGGGACCCATGAGCCCTGAGCCAATGACGCGCGGGTCGTCACGCGGTACGTCCGAGACGAACAACGCCCGGGCCGTACGTCCCTCCAGACGCGCCGCGAGTCGTCCGCCCTTGATGCGCGAGAGCGCTGCCCGCCGGGAGTTGAGCTCGCCGATCGGCATACCGGAGGAAAATGACTCCCGCGTGAGGGCCGCGAGATCCTCGAGTGTCGCGCCTTGCGCCGGAACCTCCACGAGGCTGGATGCACCCCCGGAGATGAGGAACAGCGGCCACACCGCCGCGGGGAGCTCATCCACCCAGGTGAGCAGACGTTCGCCCGCGGCCAGCGAGCGCTCATCGGGGACCGGGTGCGAGCCCAGCCACACCTCGGGCACCGCGCCGGCGGGGAAGCCGCTCAGGTCTTCACGCTCGCGAGTAATGAGCAGCGTGCGCTCGATCGCCCGGCCGAGCGCGTCGTGCGCACCGAGTGCCATCGCGGTCGCCGCCTTGCCGACTGCCGCGACCCACACGGGAGCCGCGGGCGCTGGCTCCCCGAGTGCGGCCGCGACGCAGCGGCGCCCGTGCACCCGAGCCAGGCCGGTCCGAAACATCTCCAGCAGCAGTCTGCGGCGCGGCTGGAAATCATCCATCTTCTTCACCGGGGTCCCCGGAAAATTGCGCATCTTATCGGTCGGTGTGTACCCACGGCTCACCGTGTGCGCGATTTTCTGGGGTGGTTTTAGCGCACCACCTTGAGCTTGCCCCGGCCGTCACGGCGGGCGATTTTCGCCGCGTCCGAGCGCTCGAGCTGCAGCCGCTCGAGGTACTGCGGGGTGACATCACCCGTTACATACACACCCGAGAAGCACGACGTATCGAACTCCTCGATGTGTGCATCCTCGTGCTTGCACGCGGCAATCAGATCATCGAGGTCCTGGTAGATGAGCCAGTCGGCGCCGATGATCTGCGCCACCTCATCCACCGAGCGCCCGCTTGCAACCAGCTCACTCGTCGCCGGCATGTCGATGCCATAGACGTTGGGAAAGCGCACCGGTGGTGCGGCGGAGGCGAAGTAGACCTTGGCGGCGCCTGCTTCGCGGGCGAGCTCGATGATCTGCGCCGAGGTGGTGCCGCGCACGATCGAGTCATCGACCAGCAGCACCCGCTTGCCGCGAAACTCCAGGTCGATGGCATTCAACTTGCGGCGCACGGATTTCTCGCGCTCCTGCTGCCCCGGCATGATGAAGGTGCGGCCGATGTAGCGGTTCTTGATGAAGCCCTCGCGGTACTTGACCCCGAGCCGCTGGGCGAGCTGCTGCGCACTGGTGCGGCTCGTGTCCGGAATCGGAATGACTACATCGATGTCGTGCCGCGGGCGCTCGCGCAATATCTTGTCTGCCAGGCGATCGCCCATGCGCATGCGCGCACGGTAGACGGAAATGTTGTCGATCTTGGAGTCCGGACGCGCGAAATAAACGTACTCGAAGATGCAGGGTGTGTGCCGCGTGCTTGCAACGCACTGCTGCGTGTGCAGTCGCCCCTGCTCATCGATGAACACCGCCTCGCCGGGGGCTACATCGCGCACCATGCGGAAGGAGAGTGCATCGAGCGCCACGCTCTCGGAAGCGAGCATCCATTCGGTACCGCGTGGGGTGCGCCGCTCGCCGAGGACCAGCGGCCGGATACCGTTCGGATCACGGAACCCGAGAATGCCATGGCCGATGATCATGGCCACCACCGCATAACCGCCGCGGCAGCGACGGTAGAGCGCAGAGAGCGCTGCGAACACGTCCGCCGGTGTGATGCGGACGGTGCCGACGCGCTGCAACTCCGAGGCGAACACGTTCAGCAGCACCTCCGAGTCGGAGGTGGTATTCAGATGACGCCGGTCCTCGCGGATCAGGATCTCGGCGAGCTCGGCGGCGTTGGTGAGGTTGCCGTTGTGGCCGAGACATATGCCGTAGGGTGCGTTGACGTAGAAGGGCTGCGCCTCGCTGGCACTATCGCAACCCGCGGTCGGATAGCGCACATGGCCGATGCCCACGTTACCCTTGAGCTCGAGCATGTGGTGCTGTTGAAACACATCGCGCACCAGGCCGCTGCCCTTGCGCACGCACAGCTCGCCCTCGCCCGAGGAGGTGGTGATGCCGGCAGCATCCTGGCCGCGGTGCTGCAACACCGTGAGGGCATCGTAGAGACGCTGGTTTACGGCACTGGTGCCAACGATGCCGACGATGCCGCACATGAGCTGTCAGCCCTCCGCGAGGAACATCAGGCGTGCACGTTGTGTTCTTCGCTGCTGTGACGCACGCGCTCTTCGCCGACCAGCGTACGCAGGCCGTTGGCGATCGATTCTCCATAGGGAATGAGCAGCGAGTACCGCCACCAGTGCTCGCCCTGCAGGCGCAGCAGCTGGCCGAGTATCACGAATACGCCGAGCAGCACGAATCCGCGCAGCAGCCCGAAGGCGAAACCAAGCAGGCGGTCCATGCCGCTGAAGATCGACAGGCGCACGAAGTGGCTCAGCGTCGCGCCGATGCCCGCGCCGAGCAGCAGCACCAGTACGACGATGATGATGCGCGCCGCCCATGGGCGCACCTCCGAGTCCGACATCAGCCCACCGAGGTGCGGTGCAATCAGATCGGAGAAGTGCCAGGCGAGAAACAGTGCGATGAGCCAGGCACCCACCGCGATCGATTCGCGCAGGAAACCGCGTACCGCGCCGACGATTGCCGAGATGATGATGGCGGCGATCACTAGGTAGTCTGTGGCGTTCATCGCAGCCGGTGGTCGTCGCGGCCATTCCGCGCGGCGCGGATTGTACAAGAGCGTTGCGGGCGTTGCCTGAGTAGCCCGTCACGTGTACGCCTGACGCTACTTCGGCACGATCGTGCCGCCGCCGTGGCCATGCGCTCGCAGCTGCTGCGCGAGCTCTCCGGCGGCTGCCCGATCGCGTGCTGGGCCGACGCGCACCCGGTAAAGGTGCCCGCTGCTGCTCTGCGACACGCTCACCGTGAATCCCTGGCCGCGCACCTGCTTGGCGAGGCGCTCGGCATTCGCGCGACTCGCGAAGCCGCCGAGCTGCACCATGTAGGCACCGGAGGTTTCCGCGCCGCCCGCGGGCGATGCTGCACCCGCCGGTGGTGCCGCCGGCCGATGCTCTGGTGGCGCGGCCGCAGACACATTCGCCGGTGCCGGCGCGCTTGTACCCGCGCTCGGTGCAGCGGGAGCTGAGCTCACGGCCGCCGCGGGCGCCGGCGGCAGCGGTGTCGGCTGCTCGGGCGCCCCGTGCATGCTCGCGCCGCGCACCCGCGGCTCCTCCGCAAGCGTGATGGTGTAGGAGCGTAATGGCGGTTCCTCGATGGATGACGCCACGGCCGCGGAGCGCGGAGCCGAGCGGACCGGCCCGGTCAACAGCTCAGGCACCAACAACACGATCAGGGCCACGAGAATGATCGCGCCCGTCAGCCGTTCTTTCACCTGGACCACCAACAATGGGGGCAAAACCCGAGAAGCCAAGCGCAGCGCTGCAGGCTTGGGCGCATGCTCGCTAGTATATCCGAAGCCACTGCAGCGCCGGCCCGACGGTGTATACCGAGCCGCAGACGATGACGCGATCGCCGGGCCTTGCCTCGCTGCGCGCCAGTTCGCAGCCCTCGACCACGGACGCGGTGAGCTCGACCGCGGCTCCCTCCAGCGCAAGGCGCTGCGCGAGCTGCGCAGCACTGAGACCGCGCGGACCGGGCAGCGTGCACAGGATCCAATGCGCGATGAGTGGCGCAAGCGCGCCGCCGATACCGGCGACGTCCTTGTCGGCAAGCACGCCAACCACGGCGAAGGTGCGTCCCGCGCCGCGCGCGCCTGCACTGGGCAGCGGGCGCTCGCCCAGCTGCGCCGCAAGCACCCGCGCCGCGGGCTCGTTGTGGGCGATGTCGAGGATCCACTCCACAGCGCCCGGGATCACCTGGAAGCGGCCGGGGAGATGCACGCGGCCGAGTGCCGCAGCCACCACGCGCTCATCGAGCGCATCGACGCGCCTGCTGAGGCGGGCAACTCCAGGGCGGCCGGCGCTGAAGGCGCGCAGCGCTTCGAGCGCGGCGATGGCCGTGGCGGCATTGCGGTACTGAATCGCGCCGGCGAGCGCCGATGGCGGCAGCGAACCGAGCGAGAGCGCAAGTCCCGCGTAGTCCCAGCCGCCGGGGTGGATGCGCCAGCTGAAGTCGCGCTCTGCCACCACCGGCTGGGCTGCCAGCTGCCGGATCGCCTGGTACACGGTGGTGGGCATCTGTGGCGTGCCGAGCACTGCGGGCCGATTCGCCCGGAAGATACCGGCCTTCTCCGTGCCGATGAGCTCGAGCGTGTCGCCGAGCCACTCGCGGTGATCGAAGCCTACCGAGGCGAGCACTGCCACGTCGGCGTCGACGAGATTGGTGGCATCGAGACGGCCGCCGAGCCCGACTTCGAGTACTGCGACCTCCACGCGCGCCTGCGTGAAGATGAGCAGCGCAGCGAGCGTGTTGTACTCGAAAAAGGTGAGCGTGGTCGCAGCGCGCGCGGCTTCGATGCGCTCAAACGCCGCGATCAGCTGCGCATCGTCGACCTCGCAGCCACCGAGGCGTATGCGCTCGTTGTAACGCGTGAGGTGGGGCGAGGTGAATACGCCCGGGTGCACGCCGAGTGTCCTCAGCAGTGCCTCCAGGTGCGCGACGACCGATCCCTTGCCATTGGTGCCCGCCACCGTGAACACCGGGAATGCGGGTGCTGCGACCCCGAGCTCATGCGCCACGCGCGTGACGCGCTCGAGCCCCAGGTCGATGCTCTGCGGATGCACCGACTCCTGCAGCGTGAGCCACTCGGCGAGCGTGCGCATGGGATGGAAGCGGCGCGGCGGCCGCTCAGGCCGCGGCGGCCGGGAGTTTCAGCAGTACCCGCAGGAGCGAGGCGACCTTGTCGCGCATCTCGCGACGATCGACGATCATGTCGATCGCACCGTGCTCGAGAAGAAACTCGCTGCGCTGGAAGCCCTCGGGGAGCGTTTCGCGCACGGTCTGCTGGATGACCCGCGGGCCGGCAAATCCGATGAGCGCGCGCGGCTCGGCGAGGTTCAGGTCCCCGAGCAGCGCGAGACTCGCCGATACGCCCCCCGTGGTCGGATCGGTGAGCACCGAGATGAACGGCAGATGCGCCTGCGCCAGGCGCGACAGTGCCGCCGCCGTCTTCGCCATCTGCAGCAGCGAATACAACGCCTCCTGCATGCGTGCCCCGCCGCTTGCGGAAAAGCATACGAGTGGGCGCCGCTCGGCGATGCAGTGGTCGATGCCGCGCTTGAAGCGCTCGCCCACCACCGAGCCCATGGAGCCGCCGAGGAACTGAAACTCGAACGCGCACGCGACGATCGGCAGTGCATGCAGCGTGCCGGCGAGCACCACCATCGCGTCCTTCTCGTTGGTGGCCTTCTGAGCCTGGACGAGGCGATCGCGGTAGCGTTTGCTGTCGCGGAACTTAAGTGGGTCCTCCGGTCCGATCGACGCACCGATCTCGACCCCCGTCTCGGGATCGAGGAAGTGCTCGAGCCGATCCCGCGCACCGATGCGCATGTGGTGGCTGCACTTCGGACACACGTAGAGATTGCGCTCGAGCTCTGCGCGGTACAGCACCGCATCGCAGGCGGGACACTTGATCCACAGGCCCTCCGGGACCGAGCGGGTGCGCCTCTCGGTCTTGATGCGGGAAGGCATGATCTTGTCGAACCAGGTCATCAGCTCGCTCGGCGGTCACGGAACGCTCGGCCCGGGGGCGATGATAGCCGATCAGACCGGAAAGACCGCCGCAGGGGCAGGTGTGGGTATGCAGAAGGCAGCCGGGTAGCGCACCGACAGCAGGTAGAGCCCCCCAGCAGGGGCGGTAGCTGCATTGCACGTCCGGTCGCGCCCGAGGAGCACCTGGCGTGCGAACTCTACCGGAGCATCGCCGCGGCCGATTGCAATCAGCAGGCCCGCTACGTTGCGCATCATGTGATGCAGGAAGGCGTTGGCCGTACCCTCGATCACCACGAACTCCCCAAAGCGCTCGACCTGCAGCCGCTCCATGCGCCGCACAGGGGACTTTGCCTGGCACTCCGCGGCGCGAAAGGCACTGAAGTCGTGCTCGCCCAAGAGCGACTGCGCCGCCTCGTTCATGCGCGCCTGATCGAGCGGCCGATGGATCCAGGTGGCACGCTCGGCGAGCAGTGCCGGGCGCGCCAGGCGGTTCGAGATCAGATAGCGGTAGGTGCGCGCCTCGGCGCAGTAACGGGCGTGGAAGTGGGCGGGCACCGGCCGTGCCCACGCGATGCTGGCATCGCGTGGCAGCTCACTGTTCGCGCCGAGCACCCAGCCGCGCAGACTGCGTGCAGCGTGCGTATCGAAATGGGCCACCTGACCCGAGGCGTGCACCCCGGCATCAGTGCGTCCGGCGCAGGTGAGACTCACCGGCTCGGCCGCAACGCGCCCGAGCGCGCGCTCCAGCACCCCTTGCAGGGTCGGCACCGAAGGCTGCACCTGCCAGCCGGCGTAGGCGCTGCCCTCGTACTCGATGCCGACGGCGATTCTCACCATGACCGAGCTTCCGACCGGTCCGGCTGCGGGGACACTGGCGGGGTCCCGGCGAAATTCCGCGTGCGGCTAATCGGCGTGGTAAATCGCGCGCGCCAAGCGAAATTTCGTCGGGTGCATCAGGGGAGCGACTCCATCAGCCGCTGTGCCTCTTGCTTCTGCACGGCCGAACCTTCGTTCAGCACCTCTTCGAGGATGTTACGGGCGCCATCGGGGTCACCCATGTCCATGTACGCCCGTGCAAGGTCGAGCTTCGTGCCCACTTCGCTCATGGTCACGGGCTCGAGGTCCGGAAGCGCAAGGTCCTCTGAAGCCAGGCGCTGAGTGGCGGCGAATGCGGCATCCGGCACGGTAGCGGTGCCGACATCGAGGTCGAGTCCGCCGTTGGCGTGGCTGCCGGTGGCCGCGCCGACATCGAGGTCGATGTCGGTGGCAGTGGCGGCGTGCGTGGCTGTGGAATCGCTCAGATCGACGTCGACGCCGCGCCCGCGCAGCGCCGCGAGGCGCGAGGTATCCGAGGGGTCGGGAAGCGCCGCGCTCGTCTGCGTGAGTGCCGCTTCGAGCTCGTTCTGATCGAAGCTCCACGCGCCGGTGTTGGCGATAGGGTTCTCCTCGGTAGAGGCGCGCCGCTGCGCGTCCTCAATGACCTTGCGTGAATGATCATCGAGGCCGGCCACGAGCGTCGGTGCATCCGGGGTCGAAGCGGCGGCAGACGCCGGACCTGGCTGGTCGACGGTATCGACCGCACTCATATCGAGCCCGAGATCATCGATCGCGAGCTCGGCGGTGGCTTCGGACACCCCCTTGCGCAGCGCCGTCTCGACCTTCTGACGGATGGTCGGCTGATGCGCGCTGGGAAGCGCAGGCTGTTCGACGGTTGGCCCTTCCATCTCCGTCGCGGCGCCTCCCTGGCGAATGCGCGCGGTCATCTGCCGCGTCGTTCCGGTTGTCGCCGTGAAGCTGTTCTCGCCGAGCGCCACATTGCGATCGGTGACGCTGGTCGTCGCCTCGTGTCGATCGCCTACGGCGGTACCGATGTCGAGGTCCAGAGACTGCGCGGCCTCACCCGGCACGGGCTCGCCGAGCAGATCGAAGTCGACCCGGCTCTGGCCACCCTCGAGGTCGAGGTCCACACCACCAGCGGCAGCACCAGTTACCGCCCCGGCGCCTGAGAAGAGTGGATCCTCGGGCGCGAGCTGCTTACCCATGATGAGGATCTTTTCCCATTCTCCGGGCGCTGCATCCGAGCGCGACTCAGCGAGCTCACGCGCGGTCTGCAGGAACTGGTCCTTGTTGCCCCATACGAAGAACACCTCGAGGAGCTTCAACTTCAGATCGCGCCGGTTCGGCTCGCGCGTAATCGCGATGCGGATCAGATCCGCAGCCTGGTCATACAGGCCGTACGCCATGTGGAAATCGGCTTCGGCCAGAGGATCTCCCTGGTCGAGATTGATGGCGGTCTCGCTGCTGATCGTCTCGTCGGTCGCGACGTGCCGCGCGGTCGGCGCCGCAGGGGCGCCGGTCGGAGTCAGGCGTGAACGCTCGTGCGTGCCCGTCTCCTCGACGACGAACGCCGGATCACGCGCCTGTGACGGCTTCGCCGCCCGTAGTGGCGCCTCGGACGGCGCGAAGTTGCGCGCGGCGCCGGCTGGCGGAACCGCAGAAGCGGCAGGCGCGGGGGCGGCGTCATCGAATCCCAGATCGATCTCGGCATCGGCGCCTGCGACGGCGAGCCGGCCGAGGGAATCATCGAATTGCGAAGCGCGCCGTGACCGCAGGATACGCAGCACGGCAACGGCGCCCGCCGCCACGGCGGCAAGAAGCAGTACCCACCAGTAACCGAAGAGCGTTCCGAGGAAGGATCCTCCGGACTCCGAGGGTGCCTGCGGCTTTGGAGCCGCCGCGGGCGCGTGCGCCACGACCGGCGGCGGTGGCGGAGGCGCGCTCGCCTCCGGTGGTTTCTCTTCGGCGCTTGGTGCCGGCGGCGCAGGCGCAGGTGGCGCCGCCTGAGCGGCAGGCGGTTGCTCAGCAGGGG
>Ga0310810_10003209_pt1 | contig 17770 bp, 12 predicted proteins | sample NCmetagenome_FD_207641 | JGI IMG/M metagenome (GOLD analysis project Ga0310810, IMG submission 207641) | Soil microbial communities from experimental microcosm in Duke University, North Carolina, United States - NC | ecosystem: Engineered > Artificial ecosystem > Soil microcosm > Unclassified ...
CGGAAAGTGGAAGGCGGAACAGTTCGTCCCCGGCCGTCGTCTCCCGTACAGCTGGCATTGACCTAGTCTGTCATAGGGCTTGCGTAGTCTGGTCTCAACAGAGGAGACGGATCATGCTGCAGCTGGCACTCTACGAGGCGGGACGGGCTGGAGGGGCGGGACGGGCTGGACGGGCAGGAAGAACGCTCTGCGCCGCGTGCAGGGAGCGCGAGGCACGGTACGGCTTCAGGGACGAGCATGACGACGATCCAGCAGTAGAGCGGCCGCGCACACTCTGTTTCGATTGCTTCCGGATGGAAATGGACAGGCGACGCGTGGTCGCCGCACAGCTCGCGCGGGGTTGGAACGCGACGCAAACGGAATTGCCGCTGGCCGACAAGCTCGAAACGTTCGCCCGTCGTCGTGGCCGCGCGCAGATTGCCGCCAGGCGCGCGTTAGATCTTCGGTAAATCCCAAATCCCAAGACCCAAATCAAAAAGGTCGCAGTCACAGGCCACAGGGACTCAGAGACGCAGAGAATCAAAAATTCCTCTGGGTCTCTGCGCCTCGGTGGCTCGTTCCTTTCATTTGGATTTGAAATTTGGGATTTGGGGTTTGGGATTTTCTCGAAAAGTCTCCGCGGACCCCTGGGCGACGAAGTTGATCTCGCGCTCGCCAGCGTGACCGGTCACGGTATATTGCCCACGCATCTGAAGGAAGCTCAGTCCGCTCGATAACGTCCCCTGGGTCATCCGGGTCATCACAACCGAGCCGACGTCAAACTGCATGCGCACGTCGAGGAGGCGCCCGCGGCTCGTCACGGTTATCGTGCGCGGCTGGCCGTTCGCGTCGTTCATTTCGTCAATCGTCACATCTGTGGCATAGCCGAGCGGGCCGTCAGGGCCCAGGGCGCCGACAAAACCAGGGATTCGAGCCGGGTCCGCGGCGTCTGGAGGTGGGAACACGCGCCCATAAATGAGCGACAGGTCACCCTGCTGCGCCTGTCCCCATTGCCACGAAACACCACGCCAGAATCCCCAATTGTGGTCGTGGTACCCGGCGCCGCCCGCCAACGAAACGCCCTCGCCAGCGATATCGAGCATTCCGTCAAGCTTTCCGGACATGACAGGTACCACGTACCCCGTTCGCCATCCGTGGGCGCCACCGATCTCGATTGGAGGGACGAGGCGGCCCGGTGATGCTTCGACCGTGATCCGTCCGTGTGCGGAGCGACCGCGTTCGCCGCGAAGATCAAGTTCGATGACGTACTGCAATCCATCCAATCGAACCCGATTGTTGCCAATCACCAATTCCGGCGCGCGTCTGGTATCGGCCTCGGTGAGTTGTGCAGACGCGCTGAAGTTCTCGACACGCCCGCCGCGATCGAGCTGCAGACGGACGCCTGCCTGCCGTTCACCGTCGCGCTGCCGCGGCCCCACCATGAACGTCAGATAAAACCGCGCGTCGCGCGTACGTCCGTTGAAGTAGAGCCACTCGGCCCACGAGTCTTCCCACATTGGGGCGTTCGGGATCTCATGAAACCGGTCGATCTGCCGCAGCACGTCCTCGGGGCTTGTCTGTGTCCAGGCGACATCTTCCGGTGTGTCCTGCCATTGAGGACTCGAGGCGACTTCTGGATCGCCCATCGCCTTCTCGATGCTGGGGATACCGCCGTGGGCGTCGACGCGGACTGTACCGTCGCCGCCAACGAGGTACAAGGCCGCTGAGTGCGACGGCCCGGCCGTCCGGATTCGCTTGCGCAACTGATCGGATTGCAGCGCGCCAGACATCACCATGCGTGCGGGGACCGACCGCTCGAGGTGAATGACGACGTCGCCGCCGCCGACCAGATCGGGCGACCGTGCCTGTGTGAGCACGATTTCGGCGACACCCAACAGGATCGCCATCACCGCGACACCCACCCCGAAACCGGCAGCAAGGACCGCCGAGCGGACCGGGTGTGCCGTCAGCGAGCGAAGTGCGAGCCTGCCAATCATGCGGATGTCGACTCGCTTTCAATCCGTCCGTCGCGCATGCTCAGGATCCTCGTGGACCGCTCGGCGAGCGCGGGATCGTGCGTCACGATAACCAGTGCCGTGCCGTCCGCGTTGACGCGGTCGAGGAGGGACGCAATCTGTTCACCGGTTGCACGATCCAACTCACCGGTCGGTTCATCCGCCAGCAGCAGTCCCGGTTTGTTCGCCAGCGCGCGTGCGATCGCGACGCGCTGCATTTCGCCGCCCGAGAGCTCCGATGGCCGGTGAGCCGCCCGGGCGCCGAGCCCCACGTACTCCAGCAACTCCTGCGTACGCTGCCGACGCTCGGTCTTTGGAACATTTGCCTCGGACTGTGGCAGCTCGATATTTTCCGCGGCAGTAAGCATCGGCAGCAGAAAGAAGCGCTGGAACACAAAGCCGATCTGACGCAACCGCAGCAGGCTCCGCTGCCGATCGGACAGCTGTGTCACATCGTCACCGCGAAACAGCAGCGTGCCGGCCGTCGGCGCCTCGACACAGCCGAGCATGTGCAGCAGCGTCGATTTCCCGCAGCCGGAAGGGCCGCGGATGGCGATGTGGTCTCCACGCCGAATCTCGAGGCTGACATCGGCGACCGCTGTTACCGCACCAGCAGGCATAGGAAAGACGCGACTGATGTTCCGCGCCTCGACGATGTGCCCGTTCGTGGTGCTCACCCGACCACCTCATCACGCAGCGTTGCCGCAATTGGGAGCCTCGAGACGATGCGAATCGGGTAGAGCGCCGCGACGATCGCCGTTGCCGAAAGCAGCAGGAGATGAATCTGGAGAGCGCTCGGTTGGAACACGAAGAAATGCACGTCCGCCGGAATTCCCGGTATCCGTTTCAGGATGTGGTCGAGCCCGATGGCGAGCAGTGCGCCTACCGGCAGCGACAACAGTCCACCACCTCCCACGATGAGCACTGACTCGCAGAACACGTCGGCAACGACGCGCCATCGAGAAAAGCCAAGTGCGCGCAGGGCCGCGATTTCGCCGAGACGCTGATTGATCGAGACCGTCAGCAGAACGGTGATGAGCAGCACTGCAAACGAGAGCGTCACGGCCGTCAAGACGGTGGAAATCTGGCGGAAGTACGTGAAGCCGCCGCGTTCGAACCGGTTGACGGCTTCAGCGTTGCTCAAGACATGGAGGTCCGGAAGGAGTTTGGCGACGTCAGAAACGGCGGCCGCCGGTCCGGCGCGTTCCTGGGAAGCCACCATGATGACGTCCGCCTCGTTCGTCTCGTTGCCGCCGCACGCGGCCGCCAGCATCTGGAGCGAGGTCGCAATCGTGGTTCCATTCGGGCTGTCGAACGGGAACTGCGCGATCCCCGAGACGGTGAATGGCACTGGAGGAAGCGCCTGCTCCTGGCCGTTACACGACGCGCGCAGCATCACACGCGATCCCGCGTCGAGCCGCGTGCGTGTCGCGGTGTTTTCATTGATCACAATCTCAGGACGTCCCGCCGTGACGTCGCGACCGCGAAGAATCGTCCATGGATGCGCGGCGCCGGTGCCTGCGACGCCCTGAAAGGTCGTATACACCCCGCGCGGGGCGCCGGCGAGCACGACGGCGTTGGCAAAACGCAGAGCGATTGCCGAATGCACCGAAGGCAGTTGTGAGATCGCCTGCGTGCGCTCAACAGCGTTTGGAATCAGCGGTCCCTGCCCCGGCAGCGCGTCGGTCGCCGTGACGCGGAGATCGAACCCTGTTCTCTCGAGAAGGTCCCGCATCGAAATCACGAGGCCCTGCGACAGCAACAGCATGTCGAAGAGCAACGCGCCGACAGCGGCCACGCCGAGTACGCCGAGCGAAGCGCGCGCCGGCTGGCGAACCAGGCTGCGCCACGCAAAGCCCATCGCGTTCATCGACGGGCCAGCCGCAGGCCATTGCGCCGCAGCAGCGCCCACGATGCGACGACGGTCGCCGAAACACCGAGCGGGATCGCGATCGCGACGCACACCGCCGCGACCTGCGGCGTGACGCGGACGAACACCAGCGTCGTGTCGTAGCGCCACTGGAAGAAGCGGTTGATGATGCCTTCCGACAACAGCGACAGCGCCAGCCCGAATACCGAACCGACAACGGCAATCAACAGTCCTTCGAGGAACAGCTGGAGCAGGATCCGGCGGATCGGCAATCCAATCAGCCGGAGGACGCCGACTGCAGCCCGGCGTTCGTCCACGAGCATGATGGTGAGCGCGAGCAGAAAGACCGTGGATGCGACGATCGTGACGATGGCAATCGCCAGGTGAAAACGCCGCAACACGATGAACGGGCCCGTCGACTCGGCCGCTCCGCTGGCAGGCTGGGCGTCGATGCCCGGCATCCGCGCCCGAACGTCGCGTGAAAATGCGTCCGCGTCATTCGGATCGACGAGCGCAACGTTGATCGTCTGCACGTATTCACTGCCGCTCGGCGCCGATGGTTCGCGTGTCAGCCCGAGCAGGTCGGGAAGGTGCAGCTGCACCTCTCGAATGACGGCGCCTAATCTGGCGGGATCGGGAGTCGGCTCATAGATGCCTGCGATGCGGAACGACTGGACGTTGCTGCCGTTGTCAGATGCGCTGAGACGGATGACGTCGCCGACCGCGAGGTGTTCCCCTTCCGAGAGTTGACGCGAAATCAACACCGACGGCAGTGTGTCGTCGGCGTGGACCGTTGCTGGCGCGATGAGTGCGGCACCGATCAGAGCAAGAACGCAGCGAACCCACACCGGTTGATTATATCGACCGATTTCGACTCATCTTTTCGATGCGGGCCCATTCACTGTCGGTGACCGGCATCACCGAGAGGCGCGACATCCGTACGAGAGGGAAATCCGCAAACGCACGGTCCGCCTTGATCTCAGCCAGCGTGACAGGACGTGGTAGCTTTTTCTCAGGCGCGACATCGACGACGAACGACTTGCCGGTGGCATCGCCGGGATCCGGATACGCATCGCCAACCGCACGCGCGACGCCGACGACGGCCTTCTCCTTGCCAGTGTGATAGTAGAAAATCCGGTCGCCCTTCCGGATCGACCGCAGGTGTTTCTGCGCGAGAGGGTTTCTGACGCCGGCCCACACGGTCTTCTTATCCTTTTCGAGTTGATCGTATGCGTAGTGTTCCGGTTCCTCTTTGACGAGCCACTGCGGCATGGAACAACTATACAGAAGGGGGAAGGGGGAAGGGGGAAGGGGGAAGGGGGAAGAGGTGTTCTAGTCATAAGGGATCAGGGGATAGGGAGGAGCGAAGGAAGAAGGAGAAGTGAGGACACCGGCAAACAAGCTCACGCTGCCCCCGCTGCGGGATCGCATTCGTCCCGGCGTTGAGGTGTTGTTTGTCGGCATCAATCCCGGAGTCCGGTCAGCGTTGACCGGGCATCACTTCGCCGGGTTCTCGAACAGGTTCTGGAAGCTGCTCTACGAGTCGGGTCTTGTTCCTGAACGCATCACGTTCGTGGATGACGATCGCCTGCCCGACTGGGGTTTTGGAATCACCAACATCATTCCGCGTGCGACGCCCGGCATCGATACGCTCTCGCCGGATGAATACGTGCGGGGCCGGACCCGGCTGCACGCCAAGATCCGCAAGTTCCGTCCTCGCGTCATCGCGCTCGTCGGCGTCACGGTTTTCAGGGCGATGTTTCCGGAACACCGCGGCGGCGTCGTCGCCGGATTGCAGACTCAGACGTTCGAGGGAACGCCAGTCTTCGTGCTGCCGAACACCAGCGGCCGGAACGCCAACTTTTCGTACGCGGAGATGCTTGCCGCATTTCGCGCTCTAAGAAAGTTTGTCGGTAACGGAAACCGGGGGGACGGGCGTCGTAGGGGCCGGCTTTAGCCGGCCCAACCTAATGAACGCGCGGAGCGACCTGGGTCGCTGCATCGCCACCCAGGAAGGGCGGCCTTTGGCCCGATGTTGCGCTGGCGAGCGCAATGATCGCGGTCGCCTGAGCGGCATCCACCGGCCTCGAGAAGTAGAACCCCTGTGCATGTGGGCAGCGAAGCTTGCGCAGCCGTTCGACCTGCTCCGCCGTCTCGATTCCTTCGACGATGACGCCCTTTCCGAGATTCTGGGCGAGCGACACGACGGCGGCCAGCACGTTTGACCCGCTCGGGTCCAGCGGATCCTTCGCCAGGAACGACCGATCGATCTTGACGGTGTCGACCGGGAATCGGTGCAGATGGCCAAGCGACGAATAGCCCGTCCCGAAATCGTCGAGGAGCAGCTGCACGGGCAGCATCTTCAGCTCCTTGATGACCTTCATGGCCGTCGCCGCATCCTCGGCCAGCGCGCTCTCGGTAATCTCCAGCGCAAGCGTCCCATGGGCGAGTGAATGCTTGCGCATCATCTGCCCGACGGCGTCCACGATGCCCGGCTGCATCAACTGCCGCGGTGAAATATTCACGCTCATCGTCAGCGGCCGATCGAAGTGGTACTGCCGCTGCCAGAGCGCCGCCTGGCGGCACGCTTCGCCGAGCACCCAGATGCCGAGCGGAACGATGACTCCTGTTTCCTCGGCCAGCGGGATGAACTCGGACGGGGGAATCAGTTCGCCGCCCGGGCGCTCCCAACGGAGCAGCGCCTCGAAACCGGACAGGGCACCGTTTTTCAGCGAAATCACCGGCTGGTACACCAGCCGCAACTCGTTGTTTTCGAGCGCGCGCCGGAGCTCGGTCTCGAGGTTCAGTCGTACCACGGCGTGGTCGCGCATCCGCTGCTCGAACACCACGTGACGAGCCTTCCCGAGTGCCTTGGCGCGGTACATCGCGGTGTCGGCGTCGCGCAGCAGTTCCTCGGCATGCGAATAATGCGCACCGCCCATTGCGATGCCGATGCTCGTCGTCACGAAAATCTCGCGGCCGTTGTCCACCTTCATCGGTTCGCGGAAGAGCGCCTGGACCCGTTCGGCAACGAACTCCGCGTCGGCGGGGCCGTTGACGCCGTCCAGCAGGATCGTGAACTCGTCGCCGCCGAGACGGGCGAGCACGTCACCTGTGCGCAGACATGTGGCGAGCTTGTACGCCACGGCCGTGAGCAACTGGTCGCCAATCAGGTGACCGAGGCTGTCGTTCACCAGCTTGAAGCGATCGACGTCGACAAACAGCACCGAGTAACGGTAATCGCCCATGCGCGTCGAGCGCGCGAGCACGCGTTCCAGCTCGTGCATGAACGCCGAGCGATTGGGAAGGTTGGTGAGCGAATCGTGGCGGGCCGCATGTTCCAGCCGTGCCTGCGCTTCGTGCCGATCGGTCACATCGGTCTGCGAACCCGCCAGGCGCGTCGCGGTGCCGTCTGCGTCCCGCACTGCAATGCCGCGACACAGCATCCAGCGGTACACACCGGCCGCGGTCTGAATGCGATGCTCGTGTTCGAGATGCGGCGTTTCACCCGCCAAATGCGCATCCAGAGCCGCGCGGAGGCCCTCGACGTCATCCGGATGCACGCGATTCAGCCAGTCGAGCAGGGTGGTGCCGACTTCATCGTCGCCGAGGCCCAGCATGGCCTTCCATCGCGGAGAGAAGTACACACGGTTGCGGACGACGTCCCAGTCCCAGAGACCGTCATTCGAGCCGGCGGCGGCAAGCGCGTAGCGCTCCTCGCTCTGTTTCAGCAGCCCCAGCGTGTCGCGCAACCTGCTTTCCGACTGCTGTGCGAACTTCAGCGCCTCCTGCGCCTGAACGTGCAGCTCGGTCACTTCCTTCGTGTGGCGCTGCTCAGCCTCGATTCGACCTAGATAGACCTTATAGCTGCGGAACGTCAGGTAAACGGGCGGGATCAGGATCGGCAGCAGCCACTGGTTGGCGCCGTCGACGATGGTGGCCGAAACCGTCGCGACGGCCGCGCCGACGAAATAATTCGGTGCCGTCCACAGAAAGTTGTCGTTCCAGACCCGCAGCAGCGGCTGCCTCGACGTCAGCGACACGGCGATGGAAACGGACGTCGTGTTGGCCAGGTAGTATGCAGTCGCTGACGCAAATAGAGGCGTGGCGATGCGTGGCCAGCTGAGATCACCCGCGTCGCCTCCGCTCCATCCGAACACCAGACCGGCGAACTCAATGGTGAGGACGATCGCCGCGATGTTGAACAGCGTCCGGTAGAACGGATTCCCTTTCCGGACGTTCACGGTGGACTGCGCGATCGCGCTCGACGCAGCCACAAACACGGCCTGCTCGGATCCAAGGAGCAGCAGTGCCGTGAAGTCGACGACGTATGACACCGACATCGTCGACGCGCTGCGCGTGAGCGGCAGCCGTATTTTCAGCGTCGATGCGAGGCAGGACAGAACGATCAGCGAAAGGAAGAGCGTCGGCTGCGTGACCTGGACGTGCAGGGCGCAGTAAACGAGGACGAACGCCCCGGCGGCGATGACACCGCCGACATAGAGGCCTCCCAGAAGGGGCAGATGTGCCTCTTGCGCGGATACGGGTTGCGGCGGCGCCGCTCTCGTTGCGTCCTCGCTAACCTGCATGGCGATGTTCGAAACGGCTGACGGGCCGTCGTTCAGCTGTTCCGCGTGGAGCCTACTGCACAACCGGGCTCCAGGTCGTCTTCGCCTGGAACCAGTCCTGGGACACGATCGACCACATGATCTGATCGAGGTACTTGCCGTCCTTCAGCAGCGATCCGCGCAGCACACCCTCCTGCACGGCGCCGAGCTTGCGCAGCGCACTATTGCCGCGGCCGTTCTGCACGACCGCGCGGGCTTCCAATCTGTTGACCGCAGTGTGCTGGAAGGCGAAGTCGAGTGTCATCCTCGCGCTGGCGAGGAAGAGGCCCGTTCCCCAGAATGGAGAGCCTACCGCAAATCCCCATTCCGCCACGGAGAATCTCGGAGCGATTGCACGGACCTGCACAAGACCCACCGCATGGTCGCAGCCTTCAGGCACCATGCCGAAGGTGAACTGGTTACCGGCCTGACGTTCACGCTGTGCCCACGTGATGAACTTCTCGAACCCCTGAGGCGTCGTCGGCGGCGGCGAAATGAACTTGGCCACTTCTTCCGACGAGAGCATCGACAACAACGACAGCGCATCGCTCTTCACGAGCTCGCGCAGCATGATCCTGCGCCCTTTGAGCACCGGCAGCCCGGTTGTCCAATCCGCGCCGGTTTCGATTTTCGGTGCGGTGACAGGAGCGGAATCGAAACGAATCGGCTCGAGGTTCGTCACGGCATTCACCTGTTCGGCTCGATCGAGGGATTCGCCAATCAAAGCGACAGACGAATGCAGGCGGCTCACAGGACACCACCCTTTCCGGGCTTTCCATCCGGACCCGGCGTATCGCTGGGCCCTTTCGATCCGTCACCATCGACCGTACTCTCGCTCCAGACGATGTTCTCGCCCCAGACGATGTTCTCGCCCCAGACGATGTTCTCGCCCCAGACGATGTTCTCGCCCCAGACGATGTTCTCGCTCCAGACGATGTTCTCGCCCCAGACGATGTTCTCGCCCCAGACAATGTTCTCGCCCCAGACGATGTTCTCGCCCCAGACAATGTTTTCGCCCCAGACGATGTTCTCGCCCCAGACGATGTTCTCGCCCCAGACGATGTTCTCGCCCCAGACGATGTTGGAGCCGCTGATCGCCAGCCCCGGTGTGAGATTAGCGACCTTCGCGCTTCCAGCAACCAACGCCTGCGACCACGGGTCGATTTCAACGCCGAATGTGCTGGCCAGCGTAAGCGGTGCAACGCCCCAGGGATTGGTTCTCGTGTCGAGCGCGCGCGTCAGCGCAATGGCGCCGTCGGCGTTGACCTCACCGGCCCCTTGCGACATGGTGTCGGAGTTCGCCAGGCTCGTGGCCGTGTATTGGAGGATTGCTTTCACCGCGAACGGATTCAGCGGCGCCATGCGTGTTCCGTCTGGCTGAAGCGCCGTTCGATTGGCTTCGATGACGAGCGCCACGACGCCACTCACAACGCCGGCGGCCATGCTCGATCCGCTCAACCGGATGTACTTGCCTCCGACCAGGGGTAGCGACACCTGCCAGGAGGGGTAATTCACGTACAACGTCGCCTTGTTGTCGATGTCCGCGACGATTCGATGACCCGGTGCAACCAGATCGGGCTTTGCGTAGCCGTCAATCCAGGAAGGGCCGCGTGAGCTGTACGGCGCGACGAAGTCGTCCGACCGGTTCAACGTTGCCGAGGTGTTGGCGGCCCCCACGGTGATAGCGGAGGGCGCATTGCCCGGAGACGTGATGCCGCCATAGCCAACCTCGCCGGTGTCTGGATTGGTGCCGTGGTTGCCCGCGGAGGCGACGACGACGATCCCACTGCGGATTGCGGCTTCCACAGCGAGAACGAGCGGGTCAGTTTTCGCCGATTCATAAATCGGATGGCCGAGCGACAGATTGATGACATCAATCCCGAGGGCCGTCTTGTTCGCTGTTGCGAACTGCAGCGCGGCGATCACCGTGCTGGTGGCACCGGCGCCGTTCTTATCGAGCACCTTCAGGCCGATCAAACGGGCTCTTGGCGCAATGCCCTGATACAGGTAGAAGTTCTGCTGGCCGCTGCTCGCGATGGTCGCGGCAATGTGCGTTCCATGACCGTAATCGTCGTAGGACGGGACCGCTTTGCCGCCTTGTGTGAAGTCGTAAAACGCGGCTACCTGCTTAGCGATATCCGGAATGCCTCCATTAATCCCGGAGTCGATGATTGCGATGCCGACGCCGTTACCGGTGACACCCTTGGACACGCTACCGAGATCCGCCCGTACGAGGTCGAGGGTCATCAGCGAATCGGCGCCTGTCAGGGCGTGCGCGTGGACGCCCGCATCGAGCGACAGATGGGCGACTGCGGGATCGGCGACCAGAGCCGCAAGTTCCGCCCTATTCACTTTCGCGCCGACGGCTCCGATATTTCCGAACTCGCCGGAGATCTTGCGCCCGAGCGCGGCAAGCCGTCCTCGGACCGCGGAATCGCCGCCAGGAACGATTTGGATGATGACCGGCAGGCGATCTTTGGCGTTGCCGCCCGCGTGCTCGAGAGCACTATCAAGCTTGGAATTTCCATTGGGCGACTGTGCGGCCGCGATCGACGGCATCAGGACCGCCGCCGCGATGACCGCGACAGACCATTTACGTAGCCAGAGGAGACTCATGACGGCGAGCGGTTGAGCAACATCGGATCCAGGAGCTCTGCTGTGCGCGTTGGCCACGTAAGTTGTTTGAATTCAGCTGCTTGTCTGATCGCGAGAGGCCGTGTGTTTGATCCGCACATGCGCCGTGTCGGAACACGCACAGACGCTCTCGTCGTTGGGCTTATCGGCGCAAGTTGGCCGTAAAACATTCCCCCCGAGTCGCTTAATTGGGGACGTGTCGGAATGAAACACCCGTGCTCGAAGACGGCACATAAAACGGTGTGGCATCACGACTTCAGCCGACACCCGACGACACCACGCGCTGTTGGCGCTGCCGTGACGGGCGCTTCACGCGTCCAATGGGCGCCGGAGTAGTCGGTACACGTACATGTGTACGGAGTGCCCCGGAGAGAGTCATAATCGCGCGCACACCATGCGCACGTACGTTCTCTCGCGAAGAGATCTGCTCAAGACCGGCGCGCTGGTCGTCGGCTTCAACCTCTTCGAGCCGCTGACGCGCGTCCTGGGCCAGGGCCTGCAGGGCGGCACACCGCTGTCGAATGCAGGGGGCCTTCCTGCCGATCAACTCGACTCGTGGCTCGCCATTGCACCAGACGGGACGGTGAGCGTGTTCACGAGCAAAGTCGATCTCGGGACGGGTACCGGGACCGCGCTCGGGCAGATCGTCGCCGAGGAGCTCGACGTGCCGATTGCGAAGATCAGCATGGAGATCGGCGACACGACCAGGAGCGTCGATCAGGGCCGCACCTCTGCGAGCCGCACGCTCGAGCGCGCCGGCCCGCAGCTGCGTCAGGCTGCCGCGGCAGCGCGTCAGGAACTGCTGAAACGTGCATCCATGCAGCTCGGTGCACCAGCGGGCCAGCTCGCCGTGGCCGATGGCGTCGTGAGTGTCGCGGGCAATCCGGCGAGAAGCGTTGCCTATGCCGCGCTGGTTGGAGGCGCGCGGTTCAATACCAAGATCGACGCCTCAGGAGAGCAATGGGATCTGAAGCTGGCGTCCGATGTCAGGCCGAAGGACCCCAAGGATTACAAAGTAGTTGGGACATCAGTGGCGCGCTTCGACCTGCCGTCAAAGGTCGGCGCCACATTTCTGTATGCGCACGAGGTGCGCGTGCCCGGTATGCTGCATGGCCGCGTGGTGCGGCCACCGGTCGTCAACTCGAGACCGATTTCGGTAGACGAAGGATCGATCGCCAATATTCCCGGCATTGTCCGGGTCGTGCAGAAGGGAAGTTTTCTGGGCATCGTGGCGCAGACCGAATGGGCGGCGATTCGCGCGGCGCGAGCGCTCAAGGTCACGTGGTCTGAGCCGCCCGCGCAGCTGCCAGCCGGTCCCAACGGCATTTACGACTACCTACAGCACACGAAACCGGTAGCCGAACGCGTGGGCACCAACACGGGCAACGCGTCCGCGGCATTCGCGCAGGCGTCGAAGACGTTCGACTCGACGTACCGATGGCCGTTCCAGATGCACGGCATGATCGGTCCTTCCTGTGCCGTTGCCGATGTGCAGGGCAGCAAGGCGACTGTTTGGTCGGGGTCGCAGGCGCCGTTCATCACCCGCAACGGCATCGCGCGGCTGCTCGGGATCGCCGAACATGACGTGCACTTCATTTATTGCGAAGGCTCCGGTTGTTACGGTCGTCTCGAACCCGACGACGCGCCGGAAGATGCGGCGCTGATGTCGCAGGCGGTCGGCCGGCCGGTTCGCGTGCAGTGGATGCGCGAGGACGAGCATGGCTGGGAACCGAAAGGGCCGCCGCAGCTGATCACGATTCGCTCAGGTCTCGACGCGCAAGGACACGTGACCACCTGGGACTACGTCGAGCACACCGTCCCATGGACGGATGCGCGGTTGACACCGATGCTGGCGTCGCGGCAGACGGGAATCAAGCCCGACGAGAATGGCATTGCGCTCGGCGGTGGCGATGCATCGCCGTATGTCTTCCCCAACCGGAAGGTCACCGCGGCGACGATGCCGTGGATCATGAGTCCGAATCCGTTGCGGACGGCCAATCTTCGCGCGCCGTACTCGCAGGCGCGTTGCCTCGCGGCCGAGTCGCAGATGGACGACATGGCAGCGGCGGCGGGGATCGATCCGATCGAATTCCGCCTTCGCCATCTTCCCGGCGCCAATAACGAGCGCGTGGCGGCGGTGCTCCGGGCCGTTGCGAAACAAGCTGGCTGGCAACCGCGATCGTCCCGCGGCAGTGCCGCGGACCTTGCAAGGTCCGCGACCGCACAGCGAGGGTCCGCGAACGTCGTGACCGGACGCGGCGTCGCGATTTCAGGATTGGCGGGAACCGTTGTCGCGCAGGTAGCGGACGTGGAGGTGAATCGCTCGACCGGAAAGGTGACGGTCAAGAAAGTCACCGTCGCGCACGACTGCGGCATCATCGTCAACCCTGACGGTGTGCGGAATCAAATCGAGGGCAATATCGTTCAGGGATGCAGCCGGGCGCTGATGGAGGAAGTCAATTTCGATTCGGCCGGCGTCAAGAATCTGAACTGGAATACGTATCCGATCATCAAATTCAGCGAAGTGCCGGCAGTGGACATCGTCCTGATCAACCATCCGGAGCTGCCGCCGATGGGCGCCGGCGAGGCCTCAACGACCGCCGTCGCGGCCGCGATCGGCAACGCGATCTTCGATGCGGTCGGTGTCCGGCTCCGGCAGGTCCCGTTCACGCCCGAACGACTGCGCAACGAACTGACGACTTCGAGCAGAAAGGCCTAGAGCATGCAGCGGCGCGAGTTTCTCGCCGGCCTGGCCGCCATCGGCGCATCGGCGCTGGTACCCGACGTCCTCGCGGCAGCGCAGACCAGACCCGCGACGATGCCGTTCCGGATCGACGTCCACTATCACGGCAACTCGCCGGGTTTCATCGCAGCGATCAAGGCGCACAACACCGGTCAGACCGCGCTCATGAACTGGACGCCGACAAAAGCGCTGGAGGATATGGATCGCGACGGCGTTGCGACGGTGATCATGTCCACGAGCGAACCGAGCGTCTATTTCGGCGACGCCGCGGCCGCCCGCGCGCTCGCGCGCGAGTGCAACGAATACTTCGCGCGCCTGGTATCCGATCATCCGACGCGCTTTGGCATGTTTGCGACGCTGCCGCTGCCGGACGTCGATGGCGCGCTTCGCGAAATCGAGTACGCCTTCGGGACGCTCAAAGCCGACGGCGCCTGCTTCATGAGCAGCTACGAAGGAAAGTATCTCGGTGATCCGGCATTTGCCCCGGTGATGGACGAATTGAACCGGCGGAGGGCGGTCTGCTACACGCACCCGTTCCGCGGCGGAATGATCAACATGCTCCCCGAAGGGCGTGCGCTCGGCGTCACACTCTCCACGGAGACGACGCTGACCATCCAGAGCATCCTCTACACGAACACGGCGACGCGCTGTCCCGCCATCCGTTTCATCTGGTCGCACGGCGGCGGAACGGCGCCGTACATCACGAGCCGCCTCGGCGCGGCGGTCGGTCCGGACGGAAAACCGAACGCGAACCTGGCCGCGCTGCAGAAGTTTTATTACGACACCGCGCAGGCGTTTAATCCATATACGCTCGCGACGTTGACCCGAGTCGTGCCGATGTCCCACATCCTGTTCGGCACCGACTACCCATTCGCCCAGGCAGCAACCGTGGCGAAGGGGCTCGCCGACTACGGTTTCAAGCCGGCGGACCTGCGCGCAATCGAGCGCGACAACGCGCTCGAATTGTTTCCTCGATTGAAGAGAAATTAGGTAGGCGCATTTTTTCCAGGGTAGGCCGGTCCTTTCGGACCCGGCAGATTGTCAACGGAGGACTTATGGTGCGACGGGTTTCCATCGTTGCGCTGCTGTTCGCACTGATCGCCGCGGCGCTGCCCGCGGCGGCACAGACGACCAACGGCGTCATCTCGGGCATCGTCAGCGACGCGCAGGGAGGCGTGCTCCCCGGCGTCACCGTCACAGGACGCAACATCGAGACGGGTATCACCCGCACAGTGGTGACCGAATCGGACGGACGGTATCGTCTTGCGGCATTGCCGCCAGGACGTTACGAAATCCGCGCGGAGCTGCAGGGATTCGGCGCCGCGAACGTTCCCGACATGACGCTGACGACCGGCACCGAGATCACGCGGAACATCACGATGCAGGTGCAGGGGCTGAACGAGTCGGTGACCGTCACCGGTGAAGCGCCGATCGTCGAGGTCACCAAGAGCGATGTGTCTGGCGTCATCACGCAGGACCAGATGCAGAACCTCCCACTGGCCACTCGCCAGCCCATGGACCTGGCGCTGCTGATGCCGGGCACCAGCCAGGACGCGGCACGTGCGCGCAAGGCGAACTCGAATATCGGCGCCGGCGCGTTCACCAACGGTTCAGCGCTGCTCGTCGACGGCGTGTGGAACAAGGAAGGGAATACGGGCGAACCGCGCCAGGACTTCCCACAGTCGGCCATCCAGGAATTCAAGGTCTATCTGAGCCAATCAACCGCCGAATATGGGTGGACCGCTGGCGGTGCCGTGTCGATGGCGACCAAGAGCGGCACGAACCAGTTCCATGGCGAGGGTTTCGAGTTCTACCGCAACAAGTCGATGAACACCATCGATCCATTTGCAAAGGCCGCTGGACAGGCCAAACCGGCCTTCAGCCGGCATCAATTCGGCGGTGCGATCGGTGGGCCGATCGTCACGGACAAGGTTCACTTCTTCCAGGCGGCGGAACGTCTGAAGAACAACCTGTACGACAACGTGGTCGTGAGGCAACCGCAGTTTTACGGAAATCTGAACGGCGTGTTCCCGAGCCCCGAGTACAACAACATGACCTTCTCGCGCGGCGACTGGCAGATCAGTCAGAAGCAGAATCTGTTCATCCGCTACGCGTGGCAGGTTTCCGACTTCACCTGCGAGGGGTGCGCCGCCTCCTCGTCCACACCGTGGTTCTCGCCGGGCGGCGGCATCAAGCAGCCGCGCTACTCGTGGGCCGGCGCCCATACGTGGGTGCTGTCGCCGCGTATCCTGAACGAAGTGCGCGGGCAGTGGACCACGTATCTGTTCCGTGCGCACATTCCCGGCGTCGAGCCGCAGGACAAGCTGTACGACGAATCGCCGGAGCGCACGGCCGGCACGACACAGATCTACACGTTCCCGAGCCTCGCGTCGTGGGGCGCGAACATCAATCAGTACGGCGATCTCCTGTCGCGTCAGATTCGCGACGACCTGTCGATCACGACCGGCCAGCACGCGTGGAAATTCGGCGGGGGCTTCCAGAGCCTGCCGATCCGCCAGTCCATTCGCAAAGCACAGGGCACCTGGGTCTTCAACCAGGATCAGCCGTTCAATCCGTCGAACCTCTCGTCGTTTGTGCCTATTCCGGGATCGGTGACGCAGTTCACGTCGGCGCTGTTGAACGTCGCGCTCTACGCGCCGAATCAGCTGTGGGACACCTACGTCGAGGACGAATGGAAGCCCGCCTCCGGCGTGACCCTGAACCTAGGCCTGCGCTACGAGTATCAGGGGAAGGTCTTCAATCAGGACCGTGATCTGAACGACAAGACCATCTTCCCGACGACGGGAACGGCGACGAGCCTGGCGCCGCTCGTGGACTTCTCGAATCGCGGCGACAAAAACAACTTCGGCCCGCGCGCCGGGCTTGCGTGGGACCTGAAGAACGACGGCAAGACCGTCGTTCGCGCGGGCTACGGGCTCTACTACAACCCGATGAATACGCAGTCGGAGCTGTCGGAGATTCAGAACTACCGCCAGCTGAACGCGGTGATCGCGAACCCGACGTATCCCGATCCGTACGGCGGCCGCGATCCCATCTCGTTCGTGTCCGCGGGCGTGCAGAACATCGCGGTCGAGGCCAACGATCTCGAGAACCTGCAGTCGGCGGCGTATACAGGCGGCGTGTCGCGCCAGCTCGGCGCCGCGCTCGCCATCCACGTCGACGGCGTCTACAACAAGATGACCAAAGTGCCGATGGCGATCGACATCAACCCGCGCAGCGGCGGCGCGACCGGCAACCGCCCGCTTCCGCAGTTCGGGCGCGTGCTGCAGACGCAGTCAATCGGATGGGCTGACTACAAGGCGCTGTTGGTGCGGCTCGAGAGGCGCCTCGATCGCAACTACATGTACACAGTGTCGTACACGCTGGCGAGCACCAACGGGAACGTCAGCAGCTCGAGCTTCCTCTCGACGGTCACCGACTCCGCGCACATCGACTACGATGAGGGTCCGAACAACAGCGATCGCCGCCATGCACTCGTCGCGAGCGGGTCGGTTTTGCTGCCGCTCGAAATCAACCTCGGCGCTGTGTTCACCGCGCGCTCGACGCTGCCCTTCAGCGCGATTGCGGGCGTCGACCTGAATGGGGACGCGAATATTACCGATTACGTGTCCGGGACGACGCGCAATGTGTTCAACCGTGGCAACAACGACGCCATGATGGCGGCCGTGAACGCCTACCGTGCGACGCGCGGCCTTGCGGCACTGCCGGTGTCGCAGATCGACACGAACGAGTTCTATGGCCTCGACGTGCGAGCCAGCAAGTCCGTACGGCTCACCAGCGGCCGCAGGGTTGAGTTGATCGCGCAAGTGTTTAACCTGCTGAACCGGACCAATCTGCTGTTCAACGTCAATAGCTCGATCATCACCAATGCGCTGGCGTCGAACTTCGGCCAGATCACGTC
>Ga0310810_10003210_pt1 | contig 17769 bp, 16 predicted proteins | sample NCmetagenome_FD_207641 | JGI IMG/M metagenome (GOLD analysis project Ga0310810, IMG submission 207641) | Soil microbial communities from experimental microcosm in Duke University, North Carolina, United States - NC | ecosystem: Engineered > Artificial ecosystem > Soil microcosm > Unclassified ...
ATCTTTCCACGCAAATCATTAGTACTTCCCGAGCCCCTTTGATCATCCCAACTACTTCTGCCGGGTCTTTCATCATAGGAAGCCGTCCCCGACGCGGGGTTGGCCGTATTGTTCCCGACAGTCATATAAAGATTGCCTTGTTCATCAAACGCCATTCCTCCACCCGTGTGGCAGCACACTTCTCTTTGGGTGGGAACTTCAAGCAAGATTTTTTTCGTAGACCCATACAATGAATCGCCATGCAGCTCCCATCTTGCCAACACATGCTTTGTATCCGCCGGATCGGCATAGTACATATAGATCCAGTGATTCTTTGCAAAGTGGGGATGCACAATAATGCCCATTAAACCTTCTTCTGCTTCACTTACCACACCTTCTTTGCTGGTGTATTTTGTATTCACAGGAATGGTTGTAACGGTCTTTACCTCGTTTGTTTTTGTATTAAATGTTTTTACAGCCCCTTTTCGCTCAACAATTAACACACGGCCCTCGCTTGTAAATGTCATGGCCATTGGCTCATCAAAACCTTGTGTCAGCACGACTTTCGTGAAGCGGTTGTCCTCAGGTTTTTGGTTCATTCCAGATGATTCGTTCTGCCTGCACGAAACTAATGTTAACGTAAGCATTACAAGTGCTAAATATGAAGAATGCAGTAGCTTTAAAAAAAAGTTGAACATGTTGACAATTTATAAAGAAAAATACCTTGCTATGGGGCAGCAATCTAATCGTAATAAATAAAGACGCTTGTCCCCGCAGAATCTGGTTTGCGACAAACACAATTTTTATATCAACTGATAAATAAAATGTTTCTATGCTCAAAAGGATACAGATATGACATTCGATACCTTGCCCATAATCGTTTTTTGTGGATTACCTTGTGCTCTAAAGGTATAAATGTTTTAATTTCAATAGTAGCTATTTTAATCCGACGTACCTGAATCTTAGAAAGCATTTGAATTATGAAACTCTACGTTGTCAGTATCACTTGTCTCTTGATTTTTTGTTTGGGTTGCCGGCAGAAAGAAACACCGGGTGAAGACTCAGTGATCGCCAGCGGCCAGATGCCGGGGGTTGTTGTTGATAAGCGCGGAAATGTTCACGTCGTATATGGATCGGGAGATAGTCTGATGTATACTTATTCAGGAGACCAGGGAAAAACATTTGTACCGGGGTCATTAATTTATATCATTCCAAAATTAACAGCTTCCCATACAAGGGGGCCACAGGTTGCAATGACTGAAACCGGACTGGCTGTGATAGCTTGTAACGAACCGGGAGATATTTTTTCGTTTGTCAAACGTGAGGGAAGTTGGGTTAAGAGTACCAGGGTAAATGATGTGGATACAGTTGCAAAAGAAAATTTCACAGCACTTTCTGCCGATGGAAACAATCTTTTTGCTGTATGGCTCGATCTCCGTGACAGGCATAACAAGATTTTTGGCGCCAAATCCAGTGATGGGGGAAATACATGGTCAAAAAATCTTTTCGTTTATGCTTCACCTGATACGACAGTGTGTGAATGTTGTAAGCCTTCTGTTGTTATCAAAGGAAGCAAAGTGTTTGTAATGTTCCGTAATTGGCTTAATGGGAACAGGGATCTTTATTTAATTCGTTCCACGAACGGTGGTGGCACATTTGGCCAGGCAGAGAAATTAGGTTTTGCGAGCTGGCCATTAAAAGGGTGTCCTATGGATGGTGGATCTATTGTTGTAGATGACAATGGAAATCCCAAAACGGTTTGGAATAGACAAGGGATTATTTATGCCTGCGATCCGGGAAAGCAGGAAAGAGCAATAGGTAAGGGCAGAAATTGTACGCTTGAAACATTGAATGGCCGGGAAGTTTATGCCTGGGTTGAAGACAAAGAGGTATTTATTGGTGAACTGGAGGGAAAGAAGCAACTTTTAGGGCAGGGGAAGCTCCCGGTGATTAAAGCAATGGGCAATAATAAAATTATTTGTTTGTGGGAAACGGAAGGGAAAATTCATAAGTCAATTTTTTACCTTTAACGATTGTAAACTATTAAAACGTTTAGTGGCCTGTATGTTCTTCTTGTTTCGTTTCAACCAGGTCCATATTGCATTTTGAACATTTGCCCGGGTTATCACTCGTTACGTCCGGATGCATGGAACAACTATATTTCTTTACCGCTTCCATTTTCATTTTTTCCTTCGGTGATAAAATAAGATCATTGTCGCATTTTGAGCATTTGCCGGCTTTGCTGCTGGTAACATCTGTATGAATCGGGCAAACATAATTTTTTGTCACATCATTTTTCATCTGTTCTTTGGGAGAAAGTTCCAGCTTCATGCCGCATTTGCGGCAATGACCGGGTTTGGTCATGTTAATTTCAGAGTGGGTGGGACAGGAATACAGCTTTACATGTTGTGCGGAGTCCTTCTTACCCGCTTTTTCCTGGGCAAAAAGGGAAGTAGCCAAAATGGAAAATGCAGCCATCAACAATATTTTAATAGATTTCATTCTTGAGCATTTTGATTTTACCGAAATAAAAAAAGCAATATAAAAATATAAGTGGCGTTCCGAACAGGAAATGATTTGCATCAGTCGTGACCTTGATCTAATCCCGTTTTTCTTTCCGGGTTGCTGTTCCGGGGCAAAAGCGGCGATAGCAGCATTATACTTCGGCAGAAATCAACGATTATAAAATAATTTGAAAAAAAACTTGGACACAACGACATTCTATCGTAATATTGCGATGAATATGGGCGCTACGAAGTCATACGAGTTCAGTCTCAGGGAGAATAAATTGGCCAAATATGCCAAGGCCTTAGGCCATCCTGCCAGGATAGCGATCTTGAAATTTTTAGCGTCAAAAGCGAGCTGCCAGTGTGGCGACATTGTCGACGAGTTACCGTTATCCCAAAGTACAGTATCGCAGCATCTGAAGGAATTAAAAGATGCCGGGTTAATTAAAGGGGAAATTGAGGGCACAAAAGTTTGTTATTGTATTGATGAAAAGGAGTGGAAAGCGGCACAGGTCTGGATCAACCAATTGTTTGAAAGCTATAAGAGTTGTGGGGGACCGTGCTGACATTTTTTTTGCCCTAATTCATCGGTATATTACGATAAAATTAAAACTTAAATAAAATGGAAACACAAGTAAAGAACATGGTCAGGCAAAAATATTCTGAAATTGCTTTACAAGACAAAGAGTCAAATCAAAGTTCATGCTGCGGTTCCGGTTGCTGCAGTACAGACGCATCAAACATCATGACGGACGACTACAGTCAGCTGGAGGGCTATAACCCTGATGCAGATTTAGGGTTAGGCTGCGGCTTGCCGACTCAATTTGCGAAAATAAAGACGGGCGACGTTGTTATCGATCTGGGCAGCGGTGCCGGCAATGACGCATTTATTGCCAGGCATGAAACCGGGGAAACCGGGAAAGTAATAGGCATTGACTTTACACCAGCAATGATTTCCAGGGCGAGAAAGAATGCAGAAGTAAGAGGCTTTAATAATGTCGAGTTCAGGCAGGGGGATATCGAAGAGATCCCTGTTTCAGCGGATACGGCTGATGTGATCGTTAGCAATTGTGTCTTGAATCTTGTGCCTGATAAAGATGCGGTTATTAAAGAAATCTTCAGAGTCTTAAAGCCAGGGGGACATTTTTCTATTTCGGACATTGTTTTGGAAGGGGAGTTACCAAAGGAGATTAAAGAAGCTGCTGAAATGTATGCTGGCTGTGTGGCGGGCGCTATTCAAAAGAAAACTTACCTGGAAATGATAGCGGATAATGGTTTCACGAATATAGCTGTTCAGAAAGATAAACAAATCGTTGTGCCTGACGACGTTTTGAAACAGTATTTGACAAAAGAAAAACTTGAATTATTCAAACAATCGGGTACAGGGATAAGAAGTGTTACGGTTTATGCAGAGAAACCGATTGGAGAAAAAACACCTTGTTGCGGTCCTGGCTGTTGTAACTGACAATTCGATTATCTTCCCGACCGTTATGTAAAGATTAAAAAGACAAATGAAAAAGATCCTTGTGTTGTGCACCGGCAACAGTTGTCGGAGCCAGATGGCGGAGGGTTATCTGAAGCATTTCGCAGGTAACAAAGCGGAAGTCTATAGCGCTGGCGTGGAGCGGCATGGCGTAAATCCCAGGGCAATTGAAATCATGAAAGAAGACAACATTGATATATCCAAGCACACATCTAACAATGTGAACGAATACAGGGACATCAATTTTGATTACGTTATTACGGTTTGTGATAATGCTAAAGAAAGATGTCCATATTTTCCATCCCGGGCAAAAAAATTTCATCACGACTTTCCGGATCCTGCAAAAGCCACCGGCACCGACACGCAGGTCATTCATCAATTCAGAGAGATCAGAAATAAGATTAAAGAATACTGTAAGGAATTTGTTTCCGCAAATCTCTAAGAGCAGTAGTTTTACAAGTTTATCATATTCTTTCGCAAAAATAAAGGACCACCCCGAAAGAGGTGGTCCTATGTGGCCTTCAAACTTTACTTACTGCCTGTACAAATTGGCATGGGGCAGCATTTATCTTCTGTCGGACAGGTTTTCATGTCACAACACTTGTCCTTACTGCATTCGATTTTGGCTTTTTTCCTGGCTTTCTTTTTTCCGCCGTTGGCATTAACAGCCGGTGAAACCATAAGGGCAATAGCCAGCATCCCTAAAAATATTTTTTTCATTTTTAAGTATTTTGTCGTTTTTAAAAAATGATTCGAATCGAATTAGGAAAGTGCTTCAGGAGGGTGCCAACATTCACCCGGTTGGGTCAAAATCGTGTTGTCGTCGAATAAACGAGGTTTGATCTTCCTGGGAGCTAACATATTTGAAGCGGAATAGAAATTCTCGACTAAATAACAGCAACTACCCATGGCGCATGGAACAAAGGGGTTACAGCCTTGATTGCTGCAGTCGTCTTCTTTATCAGTATCTTTTGATTTGGGACATTTATTGTGACAGGAGGTTTGTTGTTCAACCTTCTTAACATGTAACAGGGGCTGCACATTCAGGAAACAGAATAATACTACGGAGGAAGCGCAAAATATGTAAGCACCAATTTTCACTGCTCTTAAAGATACTATTCATTTTCGGGAAATAAAAAGTATACAGAATCTGGAAATTAATTCCAACCAGGAGAACCTTGACGATACTAATTAATGTAGAATTATTCCCACATTTTTTTTGGGGGAGTTCTTTTAACGCTTATTTAGCAGGTAAACAAGGACGGTCCACAAGCTATTTAACCTCATAATTTTCAAGATTTAGTCTGGATGTCCCTCCATTAGGGATGACATTGCGTCACCGTGATTAGCCTTTGTCTACCCCGCCTTGGGTTGCTTTAGAAGCGCGGTTTTGGTAGCATTTTTGAACCTCGTACAGGAGGGACATTCAAAATACGGATATGAAAAGGGGCAGAAAATGGTTTAATTTTTTTTTCCACACTCGCAGGGGCTGGATATTATTTTCAATCATCGTAGCGCTGATCATTTTTCGATTATTTCTTCCCTTGATTGTAAAACACCAGGTCAATAAAGTTTTAAACCGCATACCCGGTTACCACGGCCACGTGGAGGATATTGATATCGCATTAATTCGCGGAGCTTACGTTATTAATGGCCTGTATTTATATAAAAATGGACATAAGAAGCCGATGCTTTATTTTCCTGCGACGGATATTTCGATTGAATGGAAATCCCTTTTCAAGGGCAGGGTTGTCAGTGAAATTGAAATGTATAATCCTGAATTCAATTATTATGTCACCCGCAACAAACTCGCACCGTCGCAACAACCTAAAGGAGATGATTGGGTCGATGCATTACACAAACTCGTACCAATAAAAATTAACCGGTACACTGTGACAAACGGAAAGTTTTTGTATGCCGATATCGTTGAGAGCCCGGATATTAACCTGGCTATACGCAAAATAAACCTCGTCGCCACCAACCTGAGTAATGTAGACGATAAATCAAAGGCGTTGCCTTCTGATGTGAAAATTAATGCTGTTTCATTTGGAGAAGGTAAACTGAACGTAACAGGCCGGTTGAATGCTCTGAAAAAAATACCGGACATGGATGTCAATGTTGCTCTGCAGAAATCCAATGTGACCGCCTTAAATACTTTTTCACTAGCGACAGCGGGGTTTGATTTTGAAAGAGGACAGTTTGAATTGTACAGTGAATTCGCGATTAATAATGGCTACCTGAACGGTTACTTTAAGCCGATGTTTCATAATATAAAAATTCCCGATCCACCTGGTAAGCCGAACAGCTCAATAATAAAGCGTTTGTGGGAAGGGGTTATCACATTTTTTGGTTTTGTGCTAAAAAACAAACCAAAGGATTCGTTTGCAACCAAGATTCCTATCGAAGGTAATTTGAATGACCCGGATGTCAAACTGTGGAAGCTTATTACAAATATTTTCGTAAATGGGTTTGTTCGGCCTTTTAGAAACGAGGTGGATAACGACATTCAGTTCAGTGACGCTTCACATAGGCGCCGCAACAAGAAAACTTAGAAGCCAGTTACACTAAAAAGAGTTTGGTGAACCGCGGGTACGACCTCAACGATCGATTTGAGACGTAACGTTGTGGGCTGACAGTTGTTCCCGCAAAAGCTGCAGAGTCGTCATTGCATGTAAACTGTTTTGACCCGCCGGTTTATGTCAATTGTTTGTATATTTATTGTTCGTTCAAAGTTGATGCAAAACTAAAATTATAACAATATGAAAAAGCTGTTATTTTTTTTACTGGTCAGCCAATGCACTGTTAGCCTCGCTGTATTTTCGCAGGGTGGTGTAGGCGTAAAGAATGGAATGACCGCTCCCAATTTCACAGGGAAAACCCAGAATGGCGAGATGATTTCCCTGGACCAATATAAGGGACGGAAAGTTGTGCTTTATTTTTATCCAAAGGACGATACGCCCGGGTGTACAGCTGAAGCCTGTAGTATTCGTGATAATTATGATTCATTGACCAAAGCAGGATATACTATTCTTGGTGTGAGTACCGATGATGAGCGTTCGCATAAGAATTTTAAGGCGAAGTATAGTCTTCCATTTACTCTTATTGCTGACACGGACACTTCAATCACCAAAACATATGGAGTTTGGGTAGAAAAGGAAAGGAATGGGCAGAAGTATTGGGGAACGGAGCGAACCACATTTATCATTGATGAAAAGGGGATGGTCGTAAATGTGATTGATAAAATAGATCCGAAAGAACATGTACAGAAAGTGTTGACTTACCAGCCGGCCAGTAAATAGATGCTTTCAAATTACTTGTGTTAGATTGCTGCGTCTTCATTCAAATACCTTGTTCGAGTTTAGTTTCTATTTGAACCAGGTGCTAGTGCGGTGAATATAGCCAATTACCACAACTTCGTACAAATCGACCGTCCGAGCAAAAGCTGTATATCTCTTGCCGTTAAACGGGCTCGTCGATCACGAGCTATGTCAGTTGCGCGGATGATTCAGGTCATAACTGACAAACCGCTTTGATGCTAAGATATGCAGAGCACGGAAAAATGATTTCATAACTATTAAATGGGTGATGGGCGGATGAACCACATAGTAACACAGGAACATAGAAAAAACACATAGTCTATGCGTCCCCTATTGTGTAATATGTCCTATCCCGTATGATGTACGGGACAAGTTGTGGTTCAAAAGCATTAGCGAAACCCCGGCAAATTAATCGGGCAATTTGAACGCCATTACATATCCCGCCGGCGATTCTTTGTTTCCCGCAACCGATACAGCGACATATTGTTTTCCATTGCTGCTGTATGTGCACGGGGTAGAAGATGCGAATCCTGGGAGTGTCGTTTCCCACAGCAATTTGCCGGTTGCTTTATCAAATGCCTGGAATTTGCGGTCTCTTGATCCTCCAAGGAAGACAAGGCCACCAGCTGTCACTATTGCGCCCGGTGAACCTGTAGCACCAGTGATTGGCTCACCTTTTTTTTGTAATTCAGGATGATTCCCTACAGGTATGGTCCATTCATATTCGCCGGTATTAAGATTAATTGCATTGAGAGTGCCCCATGGTGGTTTAATAACCGGACGGTCTTCGGCATCTCTTAATTGCCCATAGGCCGTTATATTCAGATATGTAGTACCTGTATCCATCTTTCCTTTTTCGCCTTTAACTTCTATGTTTGATAGCCTGTTGTTCCGTATTTCAACAAGATCCCTTTCTGATTGCAATACCCGCTGGTCGGTTTTTTCGAACAGGTAGTCAATAATTCCCTCTTCATGACCCTTTAAAACAGCAGCAAAGGGTGGCATCTTTCCGCCGCCTTGCCGGATTTTATTTAAGGCGGCGGTTTCAGACATTCTTTTTTTAAGATCAATCAATGAAGGATAAATAGGTTCATCACCTGATCTATTCGCTTTATGGCAACTGGCGCAATAGGTGGTATAGATTTTTTTTCCATCGTCATGCGCAGAAATGCCGCGGGAATTAGCTGCTTCAAATTTTTGAAGCAAATCAATTTCCGGCGATTCATTTGACTTTAAATAAATGATGTTCGTTTCCGGATCGAAAGCTGCGCCACCCCATTCTGATCCGCCAATTGTACCAGGCAGATTCCAGGTTCCTTTAACTGACGGAGGGGTAAACAATCCTTCATACCTTGAGCCGTTAAACAATTTGACCAATGAATCGTGTGATGCTGTTGAAAAATCAGAAAGATCATCTATGGTCATGGACTGGCGGGCATATGGTTTTGGTTTTAAAGGAAAGGGTTGAGTGGGCCAGGCATGTTCGCCGGGGACATCTGAGGCAGGTACCGGGCGTTCTTCAATCGGAAACAAAGACTCACCGGTTTCACGATTCAACACATACAAAAAACCAATCTTTGATGTTTGCGCTACTGCATCAATTTTTTTTCCATCCCTCTCGACAGTAACAAGATTGGGAGGTGCCGGCAAATCGTAATCCCACAAATCATGGTGAATGGTTTGAAAATGCCAGATATGTTTGCCGGTTTGCGCGTCAAGGGCCACGACACAATTTCCAAACAGGTTTTTTCCAATTCGATCAAAGCCATAAAAATCATATGAAGGGGACCCGGTGCCAAAAAATACCATTCCTCTTTTTTCATCCACACTCATACCGCCCCAGCAATTCGCACCTCCGGCATATTTCCAGGCATCCTTTGGCCAGGTCTCATATCCCAATTCGCCTGGTTTTGGTACGGTATGAAACGTCCATTCTAATTTACCGGTCCTGGCATTGTAAGCGCGTACGTAACCTGGCTGCGCGCCATATAATTCCGAAACTTCGTTTCCGATTATTAATAAGTCTTTGTAGACGATGCCGGGTGATGTAGGCTTTACAGAGATTTTTTCAGGATCATCTCTTATGCCCACATTCATGCTTACCTTTCCATTTTTTCCAAACTCAGTGATCAGCTTCCCTGTTTTGGCATTTAAGGCAAAAAGATTGTCGCCCCCGGTGAATAAAATTCTTTTATCGTTTCCGTCTTCCCAATAAGTGACGCCGCGAAAAGATCCACCGCCCGGTCCGCCATCAAATGGGTCAAATGACCATATTTTTTTCCCACTATTTGCATTGAGCGCATAAATGCGGTGACGCGCCGAAGCAACATAAATAATGCCATCAATAATGATCGGATTGCATTGACTGCCTCCAAATCGTGAACCTTCAGCCGCATCTTCCGGATTAAATATCCAGGCCAGTTTCAACTGGTGTACATTTTCTTTATTTATTTCCTTCAAAGGCGAATAGCTGCTGCTTTCTGCATCCGCTTTATAAACACTCCATGTGCGCTCGTGGGCGTGGTTCCGGCAATCGGAGAAAAGGAAAATAGCAAACAGGAAAGACAAAATCGAACACCTTTTCTTTTGTTGGAAGATTATGAATGGCTGAATGTTCACCATCGTAAAATAATGCAATTTATCCTTCATTGCTTAATGACCACGTTTTTTAAGCAATGTGAAGCAAAACGATTTCGGGTCCGAAAAAATGAACAGCTATAAGTACTGTCTCAGCCAGGCTTTGGCTTCCTTATCATCTGTAAAACTTTTCATTGGAATGGGTGGCGGCTTCAGGGCAAATAAAATGTTCATGATAAATTTTGATAGGCCCGGCTTTGAGACCATTGCCATCGCAGAATAGATGACAGGCAATTGTTCCGTTGAATATTTCCGGGCATCTTTACCAGGGACGGGAGAATTCGATAGATAAATCAGCAGGGGTACGGGTTTATCGTTGGTAATTCGCCTAACCAATTCCACATTGCCTTTTATATTTTCTACAGTTCGTCTCGGACTTTTGGAAAGTGAAACTAAAATTCCGTCATCAAACCAGTATGTTGCTATTTCGCCTTCGAATGTTTCCCTGTCGATGGGTTTAATCATTGATTAATCCTTTTAATTAGCCGTATAAAACAATATGAAAACTCTTAACGTTGAATCGTAAACACTAAACGGTTACTTTCCTTGCAGATGGAAATATCAATGTAAAATTAGATCCTTTACCTCGTTCAGACTTAACCATAACGTGACCGTTATGCAACTTGATAATTCGTTGCGCAAGGGAAAGCCCTAGGCCAAACCCTGCGGTGGCGCTGCTATTGGCAAGCCGGTAAAACGGTTCAAAAATCTTTTCCTGTTCTTCCGGAGGAATTCCCTCCCCCTGGTTTGACACCTCGATGAAGAAATCCTTATCTCTTATCGAAAAGCTAATAATGGCCTTGTTGTCCGACGAATATTTGCATGCATTCGAAACAATGTTGGTCACTGCGGAGCTTAGGAGCTCGGAGTTTCCGAAGATCAGCAATTCATTTTCATCATCTGGTAAATGATCAAATCGAAGATACACTTCGTAAAGGCTGTTCTGTTTTTGTAATATTCCGGGAATCTCCAGCAATATTTCATCGATTCGCACAAGGTTAATGGTTAACCCGCCTTTATTGCCGGCCGCTTTTGCAAATTCAAGCAATGTTTGTGTGAGTTTATTCATTCGATAAACATCCTGCCTGACGTCAGTAATAATCTTTTCAAATTCTTCCGGCGTTCGTTTTCTCTGTAGGGCTATTTCCAGCTGGCTCGAAATAGCCGTAAGAGGAGTGGATAGTTCATGGGAGGCGTTGGAGATGAATCGCCTTTGGAGTTCGAAACTTTCCTGCAACCTGTCAAGGAGTTGATTTAATGTTACGGTCATCTCATGCCATTCGTCCTTTCCTTTACCGGTCGGGATCCTTCGGGCCAGGTTTTGAGCGCTGATTTCAGCGACCTCCTTGGCTATGCGCTTAATGGGTGACAGGAGACGGGTGGAAAAAAAATATCCGCTGGCAAAAGCGATGATAATTCCTAAAAGACAGCTGGAAATAAGAATCGTTCTCAGCTGATCCATATTTTTTTTACCATCCTCGTCCCTCGCTGCGCAAACAACTACCAGGCTCGGACTACTATCCGTGTAATAATAGGCGACAACCTCTTTATTGTTTTGAATAAAGTAATATCCGTTGGATGCATGCCTGGCTTTTCTCAAAGTTTCGGGCGAGACTGGAATTGTGTCATTTGCTTTATCACTGTAGTGGTAGACCGGTTTGTCGGACGAATTGTAAGCCTGGACGGATTTGTCTTTCAATGCAATAGTAGTAAGTGAATCAATGCGCTGAACCTCGTCTTTGTCAAATATCTCCGATTTACTTAGTAACCTCGCTGTTGTTATGGCCCTGTTTGCCAGGCGTGCTTTGATCGTTTCGGACCGTGATCGTTGTGAAAAATAAAAAATAAAAACACCAACGATGCCAAGAATAATAAAGACTATCAGGGTAAACAGAACCGTTATGAGGAGTCTTACAGGCATCAGTCAGTTGTCCTTTAAAATATAACCCATGCCTACGAGGGTTTGAATGAGTTTTCTTTCAAAAGGTTTGTCCATTTTATTACGGACATAATTTATGTAAACATCGATTATGTTAGTGTTTGTGTCAAAATCGATTTCCCAAACATTGACCGCAATATCGGCGCGGCTCACAACCCGATTTTTGTTTCTTACCAGGAATTCAAGCAGCTGGAATTCTTTGGCCGTAAGATTAATGACCCGGCCCTCCCGGTGAACTTCCTTCGTGTCTAGATTCATCTGGAGGTCTCCTGCCCTTATCACGTTACCCACCGGCACACGCTCATTTCCCGACCTCCGGAACAGGACCCGGATTTTCATCAGCAATTCCCTAAACTCAAATGGTTTAATAACATAATCGTCAGCACCGGCATCATAACCTTCAATTTTATCTTCAAGACTGCTCAATGCAGTAAGCATTATGATTGGGACATCCTGGTTATCGGCCCGGATCATCTTGCAAAGTTCATATCCGCTATGAATCGGCAGGTTAATATCCAGGACAACCAGATTGAATGGCCTCGACTGAAACAGCTTATACCCCAATCGCCCGTCATAGGCAACTTCGACGTCAAAGCCGTTTTCAGTGAGACCAATACGCAAAGTATCGGCGATCCTGACCTCATCCTCTACGATAAGAATGTTTCTTTCTTCCATTTGGAAAATTGCATTCACGGCAAGTTACAATATTAGTTACCGGCCGGTGTGGTATTTCCACGTTCCAATTTCTTTTTAATGCCTGTTTAATTCCGCTTTTAGCGCCTATCGATATATTGGTGAATGGGCTTTAATACAATTCTGATACCTGTCGATTTCACCGTGAATACCCGGTTGGCTATTGCGAAAGGAATCCAACTATGTGAAGGGCCAAATCCTGAAATTCACTTGTTTCACGTTCAGTCCCCGGTTGAAAGCGGCATTCCGGGCTACTTTAAAAACCTCGTTAGTTATTTTAGTGACGAACATGAACAACACAACTTCCGGCTTCAACAAAGATTGGAAGAATGTGTAACCCATATCCACAAATTAAAAAATAATATAAACACCCGCTACCAGATTTCCTATTCAACATTTATAGAAAAGGCGATAGCAGACAGGGCAAAAGATATAGCCGCCGATCTCATTATTATCGGCAAAAACTCGCAGCATTCCCTGTTCCCTTTCCTGAATACCGTCGTGCCGAACAGGCTTGCAAAGCGCACAGGAATATCCGTATTGACCGTAAAACCCGGTGCGTTGTTCACTCCTCTAAGGACAGTCGTTGTCCCCATAAGCTCTAAAAACCCTGAAAGAAAGACGACGGTCATCAACGAACTGAGGAAAAAATTCAATCTAAACATAAGGCTCCTGTTGCTGGTACAAGAAGGTGATGACCGGGAAAAGTTGCAGGCATCTCTTGTAAACACATGTTGCAGGTTGCAAGAAAGCTCGCTTGACACAATAAGATATGAAATTTTACCTGCCGGGAAGAATAATCGGGACATTCTCAGTTATTGCCGGAAGGTTGATGCTGATCTTTTAATCGTGCATCCGGAAGCGGAAACTAAGATTGGTTGGTTGAATAAACATATTTCTGACGAGATACCGGTGAATTCCAGGACGCAAGTGTTGGCGGTTTGAGCGGCGAAGACCTTTATTAGAAAGATGACAATTTGAGGATGATTGACAAGCGTTCCCTCTGTTAACGGTTTTTTTTATTGGTACGGGTTGGTGGCCGGACGAAGGTGGTTCGCCCGGCCTTTTTATGGCTCGTAGCGAAAGATCATTGTGTAAAAACGTTTTTTCGAACACAGGTTAATATGGTATTGGCAACGGATATTGATGGAACATTTTTTGGAGGGACAAGCTTGCACAAGCAACAGTTATATGAGCTCCTGGCAAGTAGTACCAATATAACCATTGTCTTTGTAACCGGGCATGGATTAGAAGAAACGATACCAGTGTTAACGGACCCTTTCATTCCTGGTGCGCAATTCATCATCTCGGATGCAGGTGCCACTATTGTGGATGGGTATTCCTTTAAACCAGTCGAACCGCTGCAACAGGATATTGAAAATAAATGGCCCGGATCATCTAAGGTTAAGGAATGCTTAAAGGACTTAGTTGACCTGAAATACCGGGAAGTACCACAACAGCGGAGATGCTCTTTTTTTTTGGAAAATGAAACTATGCTCAAGGAAATCGAGTCCAGAATGAATCAACTCGGATGCGACATAATTTATTCTGGCCACAAATGCATTGATGTTTTACCAAAAATGGTCAACAAAGGAAGGACCCTTGTCAAGCTGCTCGACCATTTACAGGTGAAATCCGGCGACGTAATGGTTGCCGCAGGCAATGTGAATAATCTTTCTTTGTTTCAATGCGGTTATAAAGGCGTAATCGTTGGGGATGCAGACGAAGCGCTCGTAGAAACTACAAAGGCCATAAAGGATATCTATCGGACCCAATTTCCAGGCGCGGGGGGAATCATTATGGGTATGGAGTACTTTGGATTTATTTCGCGCTTCTCAAAAAATAGATAATGCCAGATAATTTCTTCCGCAAACGACAACGTGATGATTGAATGTGAACCTTTTTTGACCGGGAACCATCAGGATAAGGTTGCGGCTGGAATAATTCTAATCACCTTCTAATTTTTTATAATATCAACTTGAAATAACTTTATAATGATGGTTTTCCCAGGTATCGGTTTTTAAACGTACCCTTTATTTTTTACCCGCAGGCCGTGCAATCGACTGGGTTTCCGATCGTTTCTTGATCAATACACATTACCCCAGGTTGGCCTGCCCCAAAAATTTCCCCACCTGTTATTCTGTTCCAAACCAGGCGGATGCCGACTTCCGGCCTTGCACATGCATTTTTCGGTTCAGGCTGGGCTAACACTGTGACCGGAAGCCTTAAATTGTAGTAAATAAGAGACGAGACAACCGGGCGCGGACCTTAGTATGGTTATTGTTACGGTACACATCGTTGAATGGTTTCAAACCCACAATTTCGCAATCATAAAAAGCAACATTATGGAATCGAAAATAGCAACAGCAGAAGGTGGAACTATTGCCATCACGAAACAGGTAGGAGCTTTTGGAACGGCAGCCCCAGCAGGGCCATTAAAACAATTAAATATCCAAAGAAGGAAACCTACGCCACACGATGTAGAAATTGAAATATTGTTTTGTGGCGTATGTCATTCGGATCTTCACACGGCGAGAAATGAATGGCATGGCACGATTTATCCTTGCGTTCCCGGCCATGAAATCGTGGGTAAGATTGTGAATGCCGGTTCGCACGTAAAAAAATTTAAAGTAGGTGATTTCGCTGCTGTGGGTTGTATGGTAGATAGCTGCCGTGAATGCGAGTATTGTAAGGAAGGATTGGAACAATATTGTGAAGAGGGCATGACAGGAACTTACAATTCAACTGATCCGCACCTTGGTATCCAAACTTATGGCGGGTACTCCGAAAGTATTGTGGTGGATGAAGTCTTTGTACTGAGGGTGCCCGAAAATCTGGACCTTGCATCAACTGCACCATTACTTTGTGCAGGCATTACAACGTATTCGCCGCTGAGACATTGGAATATCGGGGCCGGCAAGAGGGTTGGAATTGTTGGCATTGGCGGTTTGGGACATATGGGTGTTAAACTAGCGAAAGCGATGGGTGCGGAGGTGATCGTGTTTACCACGTCGCCTTCAAAGATTGAGGACGCAAAACGCCTTGGTGCCGATCATGTTGTACTATCAAAAGATAAAGATCAAATGCAACTGTACGCCGGCAGGCTGCATTTTGTTTTGGATGCCGTCTCTGCGGAGCATGACATTAATGCTTATTTAAAACTATTGAGAGTCGATGGTACGCTTGCGTTAGTTGGAGCCCCGGAACACCCTCTTCCGGTGGCTGCATTTAGTCTTATTCCCAAAAGAAGAAGTTTTGCAGGATCGATGATCGGCGGCATAGCTGAAACGCAAGAAATGCTCGACTTCTGTGGTAAGCATAATATTGTGGCCGATATAGAAATGATCAATATCCAGCAGATCAACGAAGCTTATGAACGCCTGTTGAAAGGAGACGTGAAATATCGATTTGTAATTGATATGGCCTCGCTGAAAAAATAAAGGCAAGGTAATTTAGTATCCGGGTCCTGCGCGAAATGAAAAGTAGAATGGCAAGAGTATTTATTACAGGATCAGCCGACGGCCTCGGGCAATTATCCGCAAAATCACTAATAGAACAGGGTCATAAGGTCGCGTTGCATTCGCGCAACGCTGAACGCGGACATATCGCCATCAGTAAAAATCCGGGAGCCGAGGCAGTTTTTACAGGCGATTTATCAAACCTGGTTGAAATTAAAAATCTTGCGAACGAGTTGAATGAATCCGGTGCATTCGACGCGGTGATCCATAATGCGGGTGTTTACAAGGTTTCGGCGAGTGAAATTTTCACTGTCAACACATTAGCACCATATATCCTCACGTGTCTCATAAAAAAACCAGGGAGGTTGATCTACCTTAGTTCCGGTATGCATTTTCACGGACGCCCAAAACTCGACAAGTTCGAAAATGGCATTAGCCACATAACATACTCTGATTCGAAACTGCATGTATTAATGCTTTGTATGGCAGTGGCAAGAAAATGGGCGGATGTTTACTCCAATGCGGTTGATCCCGGATGGGTTCCGACGAAAATGGGTGGTCGCGGTGCACCGGATAATCTTCGACAAGGCTATGAAACCCAGGTATGGCTGGCTGTAAGCAACGATGTACATGCAAAAGTGACCGGTAGTTATTTTTTTCATCAAAAAGAAAAACATCACAACCCCGAAGCGGATGACGTGCTGTTACAGGAAAGATTTCTCGGTTTATGCCATGAAATCACGGGTGTTGCTTTTCCGCAATAGGATTAAAACAAAATCGCGTTTAAATTTTTTTAAGAAACGGTTATTACATTTTAATGCGATTGCGGATGCAGATCAAAGCTCCTGCATCAAAATATTAGTGATACAGATATAGATTGCCTATTCCGTTCATCGACGGAGAATAAAAGGCCGGACAGGTTGCGTCTCATTTTCGTCAGTTGGTTCAGTTTGCGGAATGAATTCCCTTCCATTTTTCCCATAGTCATATGGCCAGCGATGCACTTCAGGTATCTCACCGTGCCAGTTGCCATGACCGGGAACAATGTCGGTGGTCCATTCCAGTGTATTAGATCCCCATGGATTATTAGTAGTAAGCTTGCGTCCCTTGAATATTGAATAGAAAAAGTTAAACACAAACAATAAATTCACTGCGAATACAAGCATTGCGACAACCGTGATCATTTTGTTTAACTCGCCGAATTGGTTAAAAGAAAGCCACGAGTTTAAATCGAGATAGCGCCTGGGCACACCGGCCAGTCCCATATAGTGCATGGGCCAAAAAATAAGATAGCTGCCAATGAACGTGATCCAAAAATGAATGAAGGCAAGTGTATTGTTCATATAGCGTCCAAACATTTTGGGAAACCAATGGTAAATGCCGGCAAACATGCCGAAGAACGCCGCAACTCCCATCACCAGGTGAAAATGGGCAACAACGAAATATGTATCATGCAAGTGGATATCAATGGCGGAATTCCCTAAAAATATCCCGGTCAGTCCACCGGAAATAAAAAGGCTTACAAAGCCTATCGAAAATAACATGCCCGGAGTAAAACGAATATTACCTCTCCACAACGTGGTAATCCAGTTAAACACTTTGATTGCTGATGGAACAGCAATCAAAAGTGTTAATAATACAAATGCAGATCCAAGGAAAGGATTTAATCCGCTCACAAACATGTGATGCGCCCACACGAGGAAACTTAATACCATGATGGCAAACAACGACCCGAGCATCGCCACATAGCCGAAGA
>Ga0310810_10003211_pt1 | contig 17767 bp, 16 predicted proteins | sample NCmetagenome_FD_207641 | JGI IMG/M metagenome (GOLD analysis project Ga0310810, IMG submission 207641) | Soil microbial communities from experimental microcosm in Duke University, North Carolina, United States - NC | ecosystem: Engineered > Artificial ecosystem > Soil microcosm > Unclassified ...
AGCAGCGGGCGCGCGTCGAGAGCGAGGCGGCGGAGCGGGCGCGCGAGCGCTCGGCGCTCGACGCGGAGCTGCGCCGCGCGGCGCAGGCGCGCGCGGAAGCGGATGCGCAGGCGCTGCGCGCGGCGCGCGAGCGCGAGAAAGCGGAAGGCGAGGCGGGCGCGGAGCTCGAGCGGCGCACCCAGGCCGAGAACCGCAGCGAGGCGCTCGCCGCCGAGCGCGCCGAAGCCGAGTCGCGCGCCACCGCCACCGTGCAGGCGCGCATGGCCGCCGAGGAGGCGCTCGCGCGCAAGGCGCGGGAAGCGGCGCAGGCCGCGCGCGAGGCGGCGGAGGCCGAGCGCGCGCGCGCCGCGCAGGAAGTCGAGCTCGAGCGCGCGGTCCGGGCCCGCGCCGAAGCCGAGCGCATCGCCGCGCAGGCGGCGAAGGCGCAGTCCAGGGAAGCCGCGAAAGCGGCCGCGGCCCAGAAGAAGCGACTCGCTGCCGCCGAGCCCGCCCCCGTTCGCTCGCGCCGGTGGCTCGGCCTGACCGCGGGTGCAATCGCCATCGCGGCCGCGGTTCTTGCCTTGCTGTATTTATCGCCGGCCGGCAACGTCCCGGCCCTCGAGGAGCCTCTCAAGCTCCGCCTCGAAACCCGGCTCGGCCCGCACAACTCCTGATTTGCAATTTGTGCGGTGCGGGGTTAGCTTGCGCGCTCCTTGCGAAGCCAGGCCGAACTCCACAAGTCGTCCCTAGCCGGGCTCACGCTCGCGGCGCTCGGCGTCGTCTTCGGCGACATCGGCACGAGCCCGCTCTACGCGGTCAAGGAGACCTTCTCGCCGAGCCACGGCATAGCGCTCACGCCGGACAACGTGCTCGGCGGCCTGTCGACGATCTTCTGGGCGCTGATGATCGTCGTGTCGCTCAAGTACGTGCTGCTCATCATGCGCGCCGACAACAAGGGCGAGGGCGGCATCATGGCGCTGATCGCGCTCGCGCAGACCGCCATCCGCGACCACCCGGGATGGCGCATCCCGCTGCTGCTGATCGGCGTGTTCGGCGCGTCGCTCTTCTACGGCGACGCGGTGCTGACGCCGGCGGTCACCGTGCTCTCCGCGATCGAGGGCCTGGAGGTCGGCACCTCCGCGTTCAAGCCGTACGTGGTGCCGATCGCGGTGGCGGTGCTGCTCGTGCTTTTTTCGCTCCAGGCGCGCGGCACCGCGGCGGTCGGCCGGCTGTTCGGCCCTATCACGATGCTGTGGTTCATCGCCATCGGCGCGGCCGGCGTGTACGGCATCGCGCGCGAGCCGCATATCCTCGCCGCGCTCAACCCGCTGCACGCGCTCGCGTTCCTCACCAGCCACGGCAGCGCTTCGTTCGTCGTCCTCGGCTCGGTGGTGCTCGCCGTCACGGGCGCCGAGGCGCTCTATGCCGACATGGGCCACTTCGGCAAGGGCGCGGTGCGCATCGCCTGGTTCAGCCTGGTCGCGCCGGCGCTGGTGCTCAATTACTTCGGCCAGGGCGCGCTGCTGCTCGCCGATCCGACGCGGTTTCCCAACCCGTTCTACCTGCTGCTGCCCGGCTGGGCGCTCTATCCGATGGTCATCCTCGCCACGATGGCGAGCGTGATCGCCTCGCAGGCGGTGATCTCGGGCGCCTATTCGCTCACCAAGCAGGCGGTGCAGCTCGGCTTCCTGCCGCGCATGAGCATCGTCAACACCTCGGCGCGCGAGGCCGGCCAGATCTACATCCCGTCGGTGAACTGGGGCCTGTGCGCGGTGGTGGTCTTCGCGGTGGTCGGCTTCGGCTCCTCGTCGAACCTGGCCGGGGCGTACGGCGTGGCGGTGACGGCCACCATGCTGGTCGACACGCTGCTCACCTTCTTCGTCGTGCGCTACATGTGGCGCTACCCGCTCCTCGTGTGCATCCTCGCCACCGGGTTCTTCGCCACCATCGACCTGTCGTTCTTCTCGGCCACGCTGCTCAAGGTGGCCGACGGCGGCTGGTTCCCGCTCGCCATCGGCGGCTGCGTGTTCATCGTCATGACCACCTGGCGGCGCGGCCGCGAGATCCTGTTCCAGCGCCTCGACGAGTCCTCGGTGCCGCTCGGCCCGTTCCTCGACTCGCTGTTCCGCGACCCGCCGCATCGCGTGCCCGGCACGGCGGTGTTCCTCACCGCGACCCCCGACACGACGCCGCACGCGCTGCTGCACAACCTCAACCACAACAAGGTGCTGCACGAGCGCGTGGTGTTCCTGACCGTCGAGGTGCGGGACGTGCCGTGGGTGCCGTTCACCGAGCGCATCGTCTGCGACACGCTCGGCCACGGCTGCTGGCGCGTGCGCGTGCGCTACGGCTTCATGGACCGCCCCGACGTGACGCGCGCCCTGGAGCTGTGCGGCGCCATGGGGCTCGAGTTCGAGCACATGGAGACGTCGTTCTTCCTCTCGCGGCAGAAGATCGTGCCGACCCAGGGGGGCATCGGCATGGCGTTCTGGCGCGATCGCCTCTTCGCCGCGATGGCGCGCAACGCCGGCAACGTCACCGACTACTTCAACATCCCCACCAACCGGGTGATCGAGCTGGGCTCGCGGGTGCAGATCTAGCAGCGGCCGCTTGGCTCACCCCCTGACAAGGGGGTCGTGAGCGCGCAGCGCGAACGGGGGGTTGGGTTTTGTTGACGGGGAGTTTGAACAAAAACCCCCGCTCGCCTTCGGCTCGCGACCCCTTTGTCAGGGGGTGGGCGTCCCGAGTCGATCAGGCGTCGTCCGACAGCAGCCGGTAGCCCACCCCGGTCTCGGTGATCAGGTATTTCGGCCGCACGGGATCGGCCTCGAGCTTGTCGCGCAGCTGCTTCAGGTAGATGCGCAGGTAATGCGTGTGCGCGGCGTGCGACGGCCCCCACACTTCGCTCAGGAGCTGGCGGTGCGTGACCACCATGCCGAGGTGCCTGGCGAGGCAGCCGAGCAAGCGGAACTCGATCGGCGTGAGGTGCACGTCGGCGCCGTCGCGCGTGGCGCGCCGCTTCTCGAGGTCGACTTTCGCCGTTCCGAGGACCAGCGTGCTGCTCCCCTTGTCGGTACGCTTGAGATGCCGCAGCGCGACGCGCACGCGTGCCAGCAGCTCCCCGACGCCGAACGGCTTGGTGATGTAGTCGTCGGCGCCCGCGTCGAGCGCCTGGATCTTCGCCGATTCCTGGGCGCGCGCCGACAGCACGACGATCGGCATCGGCGACCAGGCGCGGATCTGGCGGATCACTTCTTTGCCGTCGAAGTCCGGCAGGCCGAGGTCGACGATCGCCAGATCCGGCTTGTGCGTGCCGGCGTCGATGGCGCCGCGCCGCGCGTTGGCCGACTCGACGACGCGGTAGCCCTCCGAGGCGAGCGACGAGCGCAGGAAGCGGCGGATCTCCGGCTCGTCCTCGACGACGAGGATCGTCGCGGCGCTCACGCCGCCGCCTCGACCGGTGCGTCCGGCGCCTGCTCGATCGGCAGGCTGAAGCGAAACGCCGTGCCGCCGCCGGGAAGCTGCTCGGCCCAGGCGCGCCCGCCATGCAGGCCGACGATGGCGCGGCAGATGGAAAGCCCGAGCCCCATGCCGCTGTCGGCCCCTTCCGTGGCGCCGCGATGGAACTTGGCGAACACCCGCTCGAGCTCCGCGTCCGAGAGGCCGGGACCGAAGTCTTCCACCGAGACCACGACCTCGCCGCCGGCCGGCCGCGCGCGCAGGCGGATCAGGGTGTCGGGCGGCGTATGCTGCGCCGCGTTCTCGAGCAGGTTGCCGAGCGCCTGCTCGATCAGCGAGGCGTCGACGCGCACGAGCGGCAGGTCGTCGGCCAGCTCGACGATCACGCGATGGCCGGCGAGACGCTCGCGCAGCCGGCGCAGCACCGCCTCGGCGATCTCGGCGAGCGAGTCCCAGTCGCGCGCGAGCGCGATCGCGCCGCTCTCGAGCCGCGTCATCTGCAGCACCTTCGCCACCTGCTCGGACATCTCGCGCGCCTGCGCGAACAGGCTCTGCGCGAGCGCGCGGCGCTCTGCGGCGCCCATCTGCTCGCCGCGCTCGGCGAGCGTCGACGAGGCGCCTGCCATGACGGCGAGCGGCGTGCGCAGATCGTGCGAAATGGAGGCGAGCAGCGCGCTGCGCACGCGCTCGGTCTCGGCCTGCGCCTCGAGTTTCGCCTGGGCGCGCTCGCGGGCGCGCACGTGCTGCGTCAGGCGGGAGATGATCACGCCCACCGCCAGCATGATCGCGAAGGTGAGCAGGTATTGCGCGTCATTCACGTCGAACGCGCCCTGCGGCGGGACGAACACGAAGTCGAACGCCGCGACCGACAGCAGGGCGGTGGCGACCGCCGGACCGCGGCTGAAGCGCAGCGCGACGATCACCACGCCGAGCAGGTAGACCATGGCGATGTTGACCAGGTCGAAGCGGCCGCGCATCAGCAGCCCCGCCGCCGTGCAGGATAGGGTCGCGCCCACCGCCCACGCGTATCCCATCATGCGCGCACTGTAGCGCAGGGCCGGCGTAAAGACGGCGTAAAGAAACGCGCCTGCCGTCGCCGCAGGCGCGGCGCGCCGGCTAAGCTGCGCGCCCCATGGAAGCGAAGCAGAGCACCCCGCGCCTCGCGCTGCTCGCGCTCGGCGTGGTCTACGGCGACATCGGCACCAGCCCGCTGTACGCGGTGAAGGAGACGTTCAATCCCGCGCACGGCATCGCGCTCACGCCGGCGAACATCGTCGGCGGGCTGTCGACGCTGTTCTGGCTGCTGATGATCGTCGTGTCGCTCAAGTACGTGTCGCTGGTCATGCGCGCCTCGAACCGCGGCGAAGGCGGCATCATGGCGCTGCTCGCGCTCGCCGCCGGCGCCGTGCGCTCGCGTCCCGGCTGGAGCGCCGTGCTGCTGCCGGTGGGCGTGTTCGGCGCCTCGCTCTTCTACGGCGACGCGGTGCTTACGCCCGCCATCTCGGTGCTCTCGGCGGTCGAGGGCCTCGAGGTCGGGACCGCCTTGCTCGAGCCCTACGTCGTGCCGCTCGCCACGGGCGTGCTGGTCGGCCTGTTCCTCATCCAGCGCCACGGCACCGGCGTGGTCGGCGTGCTTTTCGGTCCGGTGTGCGTCCTGTGGTTCGCCTCGCTCGCGGCGGTCGGCGCCTGGAATGTCGCGCGGCAGCCGGAAATCCTCGCGGCGCTCGATCCCATTCATGCGCTCGGCTTCGTCGCCGGCCACGGCTTCGCCTCGTTCGTCGCGCTCGGCTCGGTCCTGCTCGCCATCACCGGCGCGGAGGCCCTGTACGCCGACGTGGGCCACTTCGGCGCGCGCGCGGTGCGTCTCGCCTGGTTCTCGCTCGTCGCGCCGGCGCTCGTGCTGAACTATTTCGGCCAGGGCGCGCTGCTCATCGCCGATCCCAGGGCGCTCGACAATCCGTTCTACCTCTCGTATCCCGGCTGGGCGCTCTACCCGATGGTGGCTCTCGCCACGGCGGCGACGATCATCGCGTCCCAGGCGACCATCTCCGGCGCCTACTCGATGACCCGGCAGGCGATCCAGCTCGGCTACCTGCCGCGCATGGAGATCCTGCATACGTCGGCGAAGACGATGGGCCAGATCTACGTTCCGGCGGTCAACTGGACGCTGCTCGCCGTGGTCGCGGCGGCCGTGGTCGGCTTCGGTTCCTCGAGCCGGCTCGCGAATGCCTACGGCGTGGCGGTCATGGGAACGATGCTGGTGACGACCTTCCTGACCTATTTCGTGCTGCGCTACGGCTGGCGCTACCCGGCCTGGCTCTGCGTCACGGCGACCGGCTTCTTCCTGGCGATCGACACCGCGCTCTTCGGCGCGGCGCTGCTCAAGATCCACGAGGGCGGCTGGTTTCCGCTCGCGCTCGGCGCCGGCGTGTTCGTCCTGATGGTGACGTGGCGGCGCGGCCGGCAGATCCTGGCCGAGCGGTTGCGCGCCGACTCGGTGCCGCTCGATGCGCTGCTCAAGTCGCTGCTCGCCGATCCGCCGCAGCGCGTCGCCGGCACGGGCGTGTATTTGACCGCGACGCCCGACATGACGCCGCATGCGCTGCTGCACGGCTTGAAGCATTTCCAGGCGCTGCACGAGCGCGTCGTGTTCCTCACGGTCGAATTCCGCGACGTGCCGTGGGTCGGCGGCGAGGAGCGCGTGGCATGCGAGCCGCTGGCCGCGCACTGCTGGCTGGTGCGCGCGCGCTACGGCTTCATGGACCGCCCGGACGTGCAGGACGCGCTCGAACGCTGCGCGGTATTCGGGCTGGACGCCGATCCGATGCACACCTCGTTCTTCCTCTCGCGGCAGAACGTGGTGCCGGTCGCCCGCCCGGGCGGGATGGCGATCTGGCGCGAGCGGCTGTTCGCCGCCATGGCGCGCAACGCCGGCAACGCCAGCGCCTTCTTCGGCATTCCCGACAACCGCGTCGTCGAGCTCGGCACCCGCGTGCAGATCTAGGGCGGGGGTCAGGTCTTGAATTGATGCTCTAATTCAAGACCTGACCCCGGGGGAGGGGAAATGGCAGGCGATTTTCCGCCCGCGTTCTATGCGGTGATCCGGCGCATCGACCGCTTCACGGACGTCACCGGGAAGCTGGTGGCGCTGGCGATGCTGTTCCTCGTCTTCAGCATCAGCTACGAGTGCTTCTCGCGCTACCTGTTCGGCGCGCCGACGATCTGGGTGTTCGACTCGAGCTACATGGTGAACGGCGCGGCGTTCATGCTGGGCTGCGGCTACGCGCTGCTCAAGGGCGCGCACGTGCGCACCGACATGCTGTGGGAGAAGTTCTCGGAGCGCCGCAAGGGCACCATCGACCTCGTCTCCTACCTCGGCCTGTTCTTCCCGGTGATGATCACGCTCTTCGTGATCAGCGTCGACGACGCCTGGTACTCGTTCGTCATCCACGAGGAGTCGGAGCAGACGGCGTGGCGGCCGATCATGTGGCCGTTCCGGGCCGCGGTGCCGCTCGCCGCGCTGCTGCTCATGGTGCAGGGCGTCTCGGAGACGCTGAAGAGCTGGTACCAGGTGCGCACCGGGCGAGAGTTCCAGCACCGCGAGAAGCTGGAGATCTGAGCCGTGGACGCGCTGCAGTGGCTCGGCATGGCGATGCTCCTGGTGATGCTGTTCGCCATCTTCATCGGCCTGCCGATCGCCTTCACGCTGCTCTTCCTCGCGCTGATCTTCGGCTTCGTCGGCCTCGGCTCGATCGTCTTCGACCTGGCCTACCTGCAGACCATCGGCATGATGAAGCAGGACGAGTTCGTCGCCGTGCCGATGTTCGTGCTGATGGGCTACATCTGCGACCAGGCCGGGCTGATGGAGCGGCTGTTCATCGCCTTCCGCGACCTGTTCGCCCCGGTGCGCGGCGCGCTCTACATCGTGGTGCTGCTCACCGCGACCCTCTTCGGCATCGCCGCCGGCACGGTCGGCGCCACGGTGGTGCTGCTCGGCATCATGGCCGGGCCGATGATGATCAGGTCCGGCTACGACGCGCGCATGTCGGCGGGCGCGATCACCGCCGGCGGCACGCTCGGCATCCTGATCCCGCCCTCGGTGATGCTGGTGGTGATGGGGCCGGTGCTCGGCGTGTCGGTCGCCAAGCTCTACGAGGCGGCGTTCGGCCCGGGCTTCCTGCTTTCCGGCATGTACATCGCCTACTGCATGGGCCGCAGCTTCCTCAACCCGAAGCTCGGCCCGCCGGTGCCGGTGGAGGAGCGGCCGAAGAGCTGGAAGCCGGTGCTGTGGGAATGCCTGGTCGGCATGGTGCCGGTCACGGTGCTCACCGTGGCGACGCTCGGCGTGATCATCATCGGCCTCACCACCTCGACCGAGGCCGCCTCGCTCGGCGCGCTCGGCGCCATCCTCATGGTGATCGCCTACGGCCGCTTCACCTGGAAGGGCCTCTTCGAGGCCTGCCAGATGACGCTCAGCTCGACCGCGATGGTGCTGTTCCTCGCCGCGACATCGAACATCTTCGGCGCGGTGTTCGCGCGCCTCGGCACCGCCACCTGGATCACCGAGTCGCTGCTCGCCGTGCCGCTGCCGCCGATCGGCACGATGGCGCTGCTGCTCACGCTCATCTTCCTCCTCGGCTGGCCGTTCGAATGGCCGGCGATCGTGCTCATCTTCCTGCCGATGCTCGCGCCGGTGGCGGCGGGGCTCAACTACGACATGGTGTTCTTCGGCACCATCGTCGCGGTGGTGCTGCAGACCGCCTTCCTCTCGCCGCCGGTGGCGATGTCGGCGTACTACCTGAAGCAGGCGGTGCGCGAGTGGAGCCTGGCGACGATCTACAAGGGCATGGCGGACTTCATGGTGATCCAGTGCATCGCCGTGGCGCTGGTGCTGCTCTTCCCGAAGATCGCCATGTGGCTGCCCGACGCGCTAGAGGACGAGCCTGGCGTGCAGGCGCCGCTCACCCCGGCCGAGGCGGGCGTCGAGGAGAAGGCGCGCGACGAGCTGGAGTCGGGCGATCGATACCTCCCGGGGACGCCGTCCAGCCCTCAGAACAGGTGAACCGCCTCGGGGGCGAGGAAGCCGACGCCGCAGAACGCGACGGCCACCGCGCCGAGCACCGCCGCGAGCCAGACGAGCGCCGGCATGGTGGTGATGATCGAAGCCGAGGCGAGCACGATGGCGATCTGCACCGCCGCCGAGGCGAGCTCGTAGTGGTGGTAGGCCGCCATGGCATGGTCGCGCTTCTTCTCCGCCTGCTTGGCGCGCGCCGCGAGCTGCTCCCGCCCTTCGCCGGTGTCGGGCTCGGACTGGTAGCGCTGCGCGGTGTCGCGCCATTTGGCGACCTGTTTTGTCGACAGGCCTGAGGAGCCCGTCGCTTCCACTTGCTCGGCGGCCGTGCGCAGCACCGTCTGGCGGATCGTCTTCGCCTGGAAGAACGCCCACAGGTTCGACGCCTCGATGTTGGAGGCGAGCGCCGCGGTCTGCGCGCCTTTGCCGAGCGTCTCGGCGAAGGCGAGGACCAGCGCGAGCACCGAGATGACCAGCGCGACGCCCTTGTTGCCGCCGTGCGAGGCCGCATCTCCATGCCCATGTGCATGACCATGTGCCATCAGCTTCCCCCTTTGGCCTGCATTCTAGCGAGGCCGGCGAGCGCCACGGCGGTGAATGCCGCGCCGGCATAGAAGGTCGCCGCCGCGCCCCACGCGGACCACAGTCCTCCGGCGAGCAGGCTCGCCGCGAGCAGCGCGACGCCCGACACGAGGTGGAAGACGCCGAAGGCGGTGCCGCGCAGCGCGGGCGGCGAGGCGTCGGCGACCAGCTTGGAGAGCAGGCCCTGCGTGAGCCCCATGTGCACGCCCCAGAGCGTGACGCCGGCGAAGAGCAGCGCCGGGCTGGCGCTCGCCGCGAGCACGAGGTCGGCGGCGATCAGCGCCGCGAGGCCCCAGAAGAGCAGCGCGCGGCGATGGCCCCGGTCGGCGGCCACGCCCGCCGGGTAGGCGACCGCGGTGTAAACCACGTTCATCGCCACCAGGACCGCCGGCACGAAGGCGAGCGCGAGGCCGACATCCTGGGCGCGCAGGACGAGAAACGCCTCCGAGAAGCGCGCCAGCGTGAGCACCGCGCCGAGGCCGACGATCGCCCAATAGGCTTGCGGCAAAGCCCGGATCCCGCGCCAGGACGGCCGTTCATGGCGGTTTTCCCGGGCAGCCCCTTCGCGCACGAAGAGCAGCAGCACGGCGACCGACAGCGCGGCAGGCAGCACCGCGAGCCACAGCACGGAGCGGATCTGGCTCGCGAAAGCGAGCATCAGGGCGATCGCCGCGAGCGGCCCGACCACTGCGCCGATCGTGTCGAGCGCCTGCCGCAGCCCGTAGGCCGCGCCGCGCGTCTCGGGCGGCGTGATGTCGGCGATCAGCGCGTCGCGCGGCGCGCCGCGGATGCCCTTGCCGATGCGGTCCATGAAGCGCGCGCCGAGCAGCAGCGCCACCGAGCCCGCGAGCGGGAAGAGCGGCTTGGAGAGCGCCGCCAGGCCGTAGCCGAGGACGAGCAGCGGCTTCCTTCGCCCGAGCGCGTCGGAAAGCGTGCCCGAGAACACCTTGACGATCGAGGCCGTGGCTTCGGCGACGCCTTCCACCAGGCCGACCGCGACCATGCCTACACCGAGCACGGTGGTCATGTAGACGGGCAGCAGGCTGTGGACGAGCTCCGAGGACACGTCCATGAAGAGCGAGACGACGCCCAGCGCCCAGACCGTGCCGGGGACTTTCATCCGGAGTCGGGCTGCGCCGCCTCGCGCGGCGGCGGGCGGCCGCCGCCGAACTGCGCCCAGGCGACGCCCGCCATCGTCACCGCGGCGCCGGCGACCTTGACCGTCGTGAAGTGCTCGCCGAGCGTCAGCCACGCCACCACGCCGGCGATCGGCGGCGGCAGGTACATGAGCGGCGCCGAGCGCGCCACGCCGCGCACCGCGTTCACCCATCCCCATACCGCCCAGCCGACCACCGAGGAGAGCAGGATCGACCAGAAAAGACCGACCCAGACCACCGGCGTGAGCTCGCTCACGCCAGTCCTCATGAAGCTCGGGAAGGAAAACACGAGCATGAGCGGCGCGCCGAAGAGCAGCGTGTAGCAGAGCACCACCAGCGGCCCGTAGCGCTCGGTGATCGGCCGCGCCATCACCGTGTAGAGCGAGAACGCGGCCGCCGCGGCGAGCAGCACGCCGTCGCCGATGCCGGCGTTCGCGACGCCGCGCATCAGCTTGTCGGAGAGGAACAGCGCGATGCCGGCGAGCGCGACCAGCGTGCCCGCGACCTGCTTGGCGCGCAGGCGCTCGGCGCCGAGCGCGGCGAGGATCAGCAGCGTGAAGAGCGGACCGCTCGTCAGCACCAGCGCGGAGGAGAACGCGGTCGACAGGCTGATGCCCCAGAAGACCAGGCCGACGTGCAGCGCGTGGCCGACCAGCCCGCAGGCGAGGAAGCGCGGCAGGTCCTCGCGGCGCGGCCAGGTCGCGGCGAGGCGCCCGCGCACCGCGACGGCGAGCAGCGCGAAGGCGCACAGCGGCATGGCGAGGAAGCGGATGAACAGGAACGGCCCGACGCCGAGCACGTCGAGCAGGTGCTTCACGAAGGCGAAGTTCGTGCCCCACACCGCCATCATCGCCACGGCGGCGATCAGCGACACTCGGGAAGCCGCGAGGTTGCGTGACATGCGCGGAGTCTAGAATAGGCGCGGCCATGAAGAGCGAAACGCCCCTGCGGGCACGGGCCGCGGTCCAGGCGCTCACCGCGTCGAGAATCCGGGAGCTCTACAACGAGGGCGTCGGCCGCACCGATCTGCTCACCTTCTGGGTCGGCGAGCCCGACGAGCCGGCGCCCGAGTTCATCCGCGACGCGGCCCGCCGGTCCATGGCGGCGGGCGAGCTCTTCTATACGCACAACCTCGGCATCCCGGACTTGCGTGCCGCGCTTGCCGTCTACCTGAGCAAGCTCCATGGCAGGATCGGCGAAGGCCAGATCGCCGTCACCAGCGCCGGCGTCAATGCGCTGATGCTGGCGGCGCAGCTCCTGCTCGATCCGGGCGACCGGGTGGTGGAGGTCGTGCCCCTCTGGCCGAACCTGCAGGAGATCCCGAAGATCCTCGGCGCCAGCGTCGCCACGGTCCCCTTGCAGTTCTCCGCGTCGGGCTGGACGCTCGACCTGCAGGCGCTATTGGCGCAATTGACGCCGGGGACGCGCGCGCTGTTCCTGAATTCGCCGAACAACCCGACCGGCTGGACGATCTCGCGCGAGGCGCAGAAGGCGATCCTCGAGCATTGCCGCCGGCACGGCATCTGGATCCTGGCCGACGACGCCTACGAGCGGCTCTACTACGGAACGGGCGGCGTGGCGCCGTCCTTCCTCGAGCTCGCCGAGCCGGGCGAGCGCCTGATCAGCGCCAATACCTTCTCCAAATCGTGGCTGATGACCGGCTGGCGACTGGGCTGGCTCGTCGTGCCGCCCGAGCTCATGGCCGACCTCGGCAAGCTGATCGAGTACAACACTTCGTGCGCGCCGGTGTTCGTGCAGCGCGCCGGCGTCGCTGCGGTCACCGAGGGCGAGCCGGTGATCGCGCATACGCTGCAGCGTTTCCGGCGCGCGCGCGATTTCCTGGTCTCCGAGCTGAGGAAGGTGAAGGACGTGAGCGTCGCGGTCCCGGAAGGCGCGATGTACGCCTTTTTCCGGATCGACGGCATGAGCGACAGCCTCGCGTTCTGCAAGCTCCTGATGCGCGAGCACGGCCTCGGCCTCGCGCCGGGCAGCGCCTTCGGCCCGCAAGGCGAGGGCTTCGTGCGCTGGTGCTTCGCCGCCGACGAGGCGAAGCTCGCCGATGGCGTGGCGCGCCTCGCGCGAGCGCTCGAATAGAACCTAAAGGGTGACAGTCACCAATTTCCGGTGACCGTCACCATTCAGGGTACTGCGGAGAACGAGAACTGCCCTAGGCGACTTTGCGGTTCGGGTTGAACGCGGACTGCGACTTGTCGAGCATCGAGATCTCGCCCGAGAGCTCCGCGCCTTCCTCGACCTTGATCTTGGCGTAGCGGATCTTGCCCGAGACCTTGCCGGCGCCGAAGATGGTGAGCTGCTTGCGCACCGTCAGCTCGCCTTCGAAGCGGCCGTGCACCTCGGCGTTGTCGACGGCGATCGTGCCCTGGAACACGCCGTTCGGCGTGATCTCGAGGACGCGGGAGTCGAGCGTCGCCTCGACACGGCCTTCGACGATCAGCGTGTCGCAATCGCTGATCTCGACGCCCTTCAGCTTGATGTCGGGCCCGACGACGAGCTTGGCTTCCTTGCGCTCGCCCGCGGCGTTGGAGCCGACCACGGCCTCGGAGACCACCGGCGCGGCATTCGCAGCGGGAGCGGCCGACGGCGTCACCGGCGTGGCGGGGCGGAAGAAGTTGTCGTCGCGCTTCTCATCGCGCGTCTTGCGGAAGAAACCGTCTTTCTGTAGCACTCTCAACTCCCTGCGTGTAGTAAATGGGGGGACAGCCGGCCCCTAAACGCACGAACCGTACCAGCTGCTAAGTCGCTGGTTTCACACGACTCGGCTCACGCGCGCGGAAAATCGCTGTCGCCCGAGGGCGACGGAAAAATCGTGCATTCGCGCCGTAGCTTCACGAACGCGCTGTCGTGCCAGCGCTACGCGTCGAACTCGCGAAGCAGACGCCCGGGTAGTGCGGACTCCGACGCGCCATCGCCGAAGATTCGTACGCCGTTCACCCACACGCCGTGCACGCCGACACCCTCGGCCTTGAGCCGCGGCTGCCCGGCCGGAAGATCGAAGGCGCGGCGATTCGGCCCGCGGCCGACGCTCGCGGGGTCGAAGAGCAGCAGGTCGGCCCAGCATCCCGGACGCAGGGCGCCGCGGCCGCGCATGCCGAAGAGCCGCGCCGGCTGGCCGGTGAGCCGCCACGCCGCTTCCGCGAGCGAAAAGACGCCGAGCTCGCGCGACCAGTGGCCGAGCAGGTGCAGCCCGAAGCCGGCGTCGTTGAAGAACGTGAGGTGCGCGCCGGCATCCGAGAGCGAGACCAGCGAGCGCGGATGGCGCAGCATGCGCGCCACCGCCGCTTCGTCGGAGTTGAGGAGCAGCGCGCTGAACACCGTCGCGAGGCCTTCGCCGAGCGCGAGGTCGAGCATGAAGTCGAGCGGGTCCTTGCCCGCTTCGGCGGCCAGCGCGGCGATCGAGCGCCCCGATTCGATCACCTGCACTTTCTCCCATTCGCCGTTGAAGAGCCGGAAATGGGCCGGGCGCGCGAGCTCTGCACGGATGGCGTCGCGGAACGACCGCTCGCTCAGCTTTTGCCGGTACGCGTCGCCGGAAAGGGAAAGCGCCGGCCGCCACGACTCGAGGCCCTCGAAGGTGTAGGGCGAGCGCAGGGTGAAGTCCATGGCGAGCGGGCAGCAGGACACCGCGCCGAGCAGCCGTCTTCCCCGCAGATTCGCTTCCTCTATGGCGGCGAGATCGCGAAAAACGGCGTCCGGGTTGGTGCTGCTGTGGAGGAGCGCCGCGATCACCACCGGGCGGCGGCTCTCGGCCGCGAGCGATTCCAGGAAGGCGATCGGCGTCTGCCCGCCCTTGGTGAGCATGAAGACCCCGCGTCCCGCCTCGCCGAGCGCGCCGACCAGCGCGCGCAGCTCGTTCTCGTCGGCGAGCCGCGAGGGCATCGGCAGCCCGTCGGCGCCGTTGTGCGCCGGCGACGTGCTGGTCGCGAAGCCGGCCGCGCCGGCGCGCAGGCCTTCCAAAACTACCTTCCTCATCAAAGCGACTTCCTCGGCCGTCGCCGCGCGCTCGGTCGCCGCGTCGCCCATCACGTAGGTGCGCACGCTGGAGTGGCCGACGAAGGCGGCGACGTTGAGCGCGGCGCCGCGCCGCTCGAGCATCGCCAGGTACTCGGGCAGCGACTCGAAATCCCAGCGGATGCCGCGCTCGAGCGCCTCGAGCGACATGCCTTCCACCTGCGTGAGGTTGCGCATGACGCGCCGGCGGTCCTCCGGCCGGCAGGGCGCGATGGTGAAGCCGCAGTTGCCGATCACGCAGGTCGTCACGCCGAGCTCCGCCGAAGGCGAGAGCCGCGGGTCCCAGGTGATCTGCGCGTCGTAGTGCGTGTGGTTGTCGATGATGCCCGGCATGAGCGCCAGGCCGTCGGCGTCGATCTCCTCGCGTCCGCTGCCCTGGATCTCGCCCATTTGCGAGATCCTTCCTTCGGCAACGGCGAGGCTGCCGTGCCGCGGCGGCGAGCCGAGGCCGTCGACGAGGAGCGCGTTGCGGATGACCAGGTCGTGCAAGGCGCGGCCAGTATACTGACGGCCGAGTGAAGCTCTTCGATTTGAATGGCAAAGTCGCGGTGGTGACCGGCGGCGCGAGCGGCATCGGCGCCGCGACCGCGCGCCTCTTCGAGGAATGCGGGGCGCGCGTCGCCGTGCTCGACCTGCGCGACGGATTCGACGTGACGGACGAAGACGCCGTGCGGAAGGAATTTCTCGCCCTGGAGAACCGGCACGGCGGCATCGACTTCCTGGTCAACAACGCCGGCCGCGCGGCGAGGAAGCCCGCGCTCGAGCTCTCGCGCGAGGAATGGCAGGACGTCGTCGACCTGAACCTGACCGCGGTGTTCACCTGCTCGCGCAGCGCGCTGCCGCATTTCAGGAAGCGCGGCGGCGGGGCGATCGTCAACCTCGCGTCGATCATGGGCTTCTCCGGCGGCATTTTCCCGAACGCCTCGTACCAGGCGACCAAGGGCGCGGTGGTCAACCTGACGCGCGCGCTCGCGCTCGAATGGGCCGCCGACGACGTGCGCGTCAATGCCGTGGCGCCGACCTTCGTGCGCACCGGCCTGACGGTGCCGATCTTCACCAACCCCGAGCTCGAGCAGCGCGTGATGCAGCACACGCCGCTCGGCCGGCTGCCCGAGCCGGAAGAAATCGCCGCGGCGATCGTTTACCTCTGTACCCCGGCGGCGCGCTGCATCACCGGCATCACGCTGCCCGTGGACTCCGGCTTCCTCGCCCGATGAAAAAACAGGGACAGACCGCGTTTTTCGTGCTTTGCCTGCTGGCCGCCGCTCCCCTCGCGACGGCAAAGCCCCATTTCGCCGCGGCGCCGAGCGCCACTCACGCAAGCGGAGGCGGCGCAGGGCACGGCGGCGGCATGCGGCGCGCCGGCCCGCGCAAGGCGCCGCCCATGGCGCCGAACCGCCGGGTAACCGAGCAGGATTGCAGCAAGCCGGTGGATCTGTCCGCCGGCAATCTGAAGTGCAAATGAAAAAGCTCGCCGTCTGGCTCGGCGTCGCCGCGATCGCGCTGCAGACCGGGCTGCCGCTGCTCGCCGGCTCGCTGCCGAAATCCGTGGCGCTCGTGCCGCTTTGCACGGTCGACGGCGTGACGCACTACGTCGAGGTGCCGACCGGCAAGGACCTGCCGGACGGCGTTCATCGCGACCACTGCCCGTTCTGCTGCACGGGCGGCACGGCGCTCGCCGGGCAGGCCGCACCTCTCGTCTCCGCCGCGGCGCCTGCCGCGGAGCGCTTCGATCGGCGATCCGATGCTTCGCCGAGATCCCTTCCTGCTGCCGCGTGGGCCCGCGCGCCGCCGTTTTCCCCGGTCGTGACATCCAATGACCACGAACTCGGGAGAAGCGATGAGGAAGCTCTTCTTGGGGGCGATGCTGATCACCCCCATTACCGCGGCCGCTTCGTGCGGCTCGGCGTTCTGCACGATCAACACTAGCTGGGACGCGCACGGCGCCTGGCTGGAGCCCGGCTGGAGCGTCGACCTGCGCTACGAATCGATCCGCCAGGACCAGCCGCGCACCGGCACGCGCGACGTCGGCGTCGGCGAAGTCCGGCGCGACCACGACGAAGTGCGCACCGACAACCGCAATTTCATCGGCGCGCTCGACTACACGTTCGACCAGGACTGGGGCGTCAACCTGCTCGTGCCGCTCGTCGAGCGCCGGCACGATCATCTGCACGCCGGCGAGGCCGAATCCTGGGACTTCACCGAGCTCGGCGACGTGCGCGTGCTCGCGCGGCGGCGGCTCGGCACGACGGAAGACGCGCAGGCGTCCACCGTGGCGACGAGCGGCATCAATTTCGGCCTCAAGCTGCCGACCGGCAGCACCGACGTGCGCAACGCGGATGGCGAGCCGGCGGAGCGCACGCTCCAGCCGGGCAGCGGCACGACCGACGCCGTCGCCGGCGCGTATTTCATGAAGCACCTGCCGCTCAGGAGCCTGGCGTGGTTCGGGCAGGCGCTCGCGCAACTACCGCTCGACTCGCACCGCGGCTATCGGCCGGGCCGGCGCCTGAGCGTCGACGCCGGGATGCGCTACGACGCGGGCGATCGCCTCGGCCTGCTGCTGCAGGTCAACACGCTCCTGAAAGGGCGCGATGGCGGCGGCGAGGCCGAGGCGGAGGACACCGGCGGCACGTTCGTCTTCCTGAGCCCCGGCGTCAGCTATGCCTTCACCAGCAGCGTCCAGGCCTACGGCTTCGTGCAGCTGCCGCTCTATCAGCGCGTGAACGGCGTGCAGCTCGTGCCGAAGTACGCCTTGGCGGTCGGCCTCAACCTGCGGTTCTAGGTCGCGGCCATCTTCTGCATCGCCTGCTTCATTTCCTCGGGCGTCACGTCGCGCACGTGCGTGGCGACGGACCAGTGGTGGCCGAACGGGTCCTCGAGCTTGCCGTAGCGGTCGCCCCAGAACTGCTCCGCCACCGGCATCGTCACCTTGGCGCCCGCCTGCGCGGCGCGGCCGACGAACGCGTCGGCGTCGTCCACGTAGAGGTGGAGGGTGACCGGCGTTCCCTTGAGCGCCTTCGGGCCGAGCGAGCCCCACTCGGGCATCTCGTCGACCAGCATCACCGGCGAGTCGCCGATGCGCAGCATGGCGTGCATGATCCGGCCGTCGGGGCCGGGCAGGCGGCCCTGCTCGACCGCGCCGAACGCCTTCTTGTAGAACTCGATCGCGGCCGCCGCGCCCGCGCAGACCAGGTGCGGGGTGACGCTCGGCATGCCTTCCGGAATGGGCTTTGCTTTCATGGACTTCTCCTTTCGCTGTGAGGGGACCTCACGGCATAGTCGTTCGGCAGGGCCGCCGATCGACAGTTCAGTAGCCGGCGGCGAAGTCCACCAGATGGAGCGGCTTCTCGCCGCGGCGCACGCGCTCGACGTTCTCGACGATCTTCGGGATCGCGGTGCGCGGCTCGGTGAGCGCGGCCGTGTGCGGGGTGACGCTCACGCCGGGATGCGTCCAGAGCGGGCTGGACGCGGGCAGCGGCTCGGTGTCGAA
>Ga0310810_10003213_pt1 | contig 17763 bp, 15 predicted proteins | sample NCmetagenome_FD_207641 | JGI IMG/M metagenome (GOLD analysis project Ga0310810, IMG submission 207641) | Soil microbial communities from experimental microcosm in Duke University, North Carolina, United States - NC | ecosystem: Engineered > Artificial ecosystem > Soil microcosm > Unclassified ...
TTACGGAAAAGAAGCGCGTAGCCGATCTGGCCGGCAGCGCCGGTGACCGCAACTCGAATAGGGGGCTTGGACATGAAGGACTCCGGGAACCGGTTCTCGCTCGATTTTACCCAGCGTGCGCGCGAAACGCACAGGCTTTCCGGCGCGCGCGGCGCATTCGAACCCGCGTGCGGCGCTATAATCCATTTCGAACGGCAAGCCGGGGTTGCCGCTCCTCCTCTCTAATGGCGAACGCTGCGATCAAGAAAGCTCGTCCGAAATACCTGAGCCTCGCCGCGCTGCTGTTCGAGATCCGGCTTCCGCTGCCCGGTTGGGTGTCGATCCTGCATCGCGTGAGCGGCGCGCTCCTGTTCCTCGGAACGGTCTGGCTCCTCTTCCTGCTCGATCGCAGCCTGTCGTCCGAGACAGGATTCGAATCCGTCCAGCGCTACACGTCTTCGCCGCTGGTGAAGGCCGCGCTGATCGTGCTGATCTGGTCGTACTGCCATCACTTCTGCGCCGGAATCCGGTTCCTGTTCCTCGACATCCACAAGGGCATCGACAAGGACACTGCCCGGTTGACGAGCATCGTCGTCATCGTCGCCGGTCTGGCGTTGACTGCGCTTTTTGGGGCGCGCCTCCTGTGAAGCGCGTCGTCGTAGGCGCGCACTACGGCCTGCGCGACTGGCTCGCGCAGCGCATCACCGCCGTCCTCATGGCCGTCTACTCGGTGGTGCTCGTCTTCATCGTGCTGGCCGAGGCGCCGCTGCGCTACGAAGCCTGGCGAGACTTGTTCTCCAAGGGATGGATGCGTGTCGCCACGCTTCTTTTCGGCGTCAGCCTCGCGTGGCACATGTGGGTTGGCGTGCGCGACATCATCATGGACTACGTCAAGCCGGATGGCGTGCGACTCGGCGTCCAGGTATTGACCCTCCTCACGATCGCCGCATATCTCGGGTGGATCGTCCAGATCCTGTGGCGATGAGCACGCCGCTTCCGGTTCGCAGGTTCGACGCGCTGGTGGTCGGCGCTGGCGGCGCGGGGATGCGCGCGTCGCTGGAGCTTGCGCGAGCCGGTCTGAAGGTCGCGGTTCTCTCCAAGGTCTTCCCGACGCGCTCGCACACGGTTGCTGCGCAAGGCGGTATCGCCGCGCCACTGGCGAACTCCACCGAGGACAATTGGCACTGGCACATGTACGACACCGTCAAGGGTTCGGACTACCTCGGCGACCAGGACGCGATCGAATACATGTGCCGGAGGGCGAGCGAGGTTGTCGTCGAGCTCGAGCACATGGGCATGCCGTTCGACCGTCTCGAGAACGGCAGGATCTACCAGCGCCCGTTCGGCGGCCACACGCAGAACTACGGCAGCTCGAAGATGGCAATGCGCTCGTGCGCTGCGGCGGACCGGACCGGGCACGCGATGCTGCATACCCTGTATCAGCAAAACGTGCGCGCGAACACGCAATTCTTCGTCGAGTGGATGGCGCTCGATCTGATCCGGGATCCGCAGGATGGCGCCGTGGTCGGGATCACCGCGCTCGAGATGGAAAGCGGCGAAGTCTCGATCCTGCAGGCCAAGGCGACGTTGTTCGCGACGGGGGGCTCGGGCCGCATGTTCGCTGCGAGCACCAATGCCTTCATCAACACCGGCGACGGCCTGGGAATGGCGGCGCGCGCCGGGATCCCGCTGCAGGACATGGAGTTCTTCCAGTTCCACCCGACCGGGATCCAGGGCGCCGGCATCCTGATCACTGAAGGCGTTCGCGGGGAGGGCGGCTACCTGCTGAACGCCAACGGCGAGCGTTTCATGGAGCGCTATGCGCCGAATGCGAAGGATCTCGCGAGTCGCGACGTCGTTTCGCGCGCGATGACGACCGAGATCAAGGAAGGCCGTGGCTGCGGGCCCGATCGCGACCACGTGCTGCTGAAGCTCGATCACCTTGGCCCTGAGGTGATCAACCATCGCCTGCCTGGAATCCGCGAAATCGCGATCCGCTTTGCGAACGCCGATCCGGTGCGCGAGCCGATTCCCGTCGTCCCGACCGCGCATTACCAGATGGGCGGTATTCCGACCAAGTACACCGGCCAGGTGGTCGTGCCCGAAGGCGCCAATCCCGAGAGCGTCGTCCCCGGCTTCTACGCCGCGGGCGAATGCGCCTGCGTTTCGGTGCACGGCGCGAACCGGCTCGGTACGAACTCGCTGCTCGACCTCGTGGTGTTCGGCAAGGCCTCCGGTGAGCAGATGATCCGCGAGATCCGCAGCTTGCCGAGCCCGCATCGCAGCCTGCCGAAGGACGCGGGCGAGCTGTCGCGCAGCCGGCTGGCGCGCCTGGATGCGACCGGCGCCGGCGAGCGCGTGTCCGACGTCGGCAACGACCTGCGCCGGGTCATGCAGGCCGATTGCGGGATATTCCGCTTCCCGGAGGACCTGGTGCAGGGGATCGAGAGGGTCAGGGAGCTCGCCGCGCGCAACGGGCGCACCTTCATCCAGGACAAGTCGAAGGTCTTCAATACGGCGCGAGTCGAAGCGCTCGAGCTCGACAACCTCGTCGAGGCCGCGCTCGCGACGATCGTCTCGGCCGAGGCGCGCAAGGAATCGCGCGGCGCGCAATCGCGCGCCGATTTCCCCGATCGCGACGACAAGAACTGGATGAAGCACACGCTCTGGTACAAGGAAGGCAACCGGCTCGAATACAAGCCGGTCCATCTGAAGCCGATCTCGGTCGAATCGTTCGAACCCAAGGTGCGCACCTACTGATGAAACTCTCGATCTATCGCTACGACCCGGAGAAGGACGAGCGTCCGTACATGAAGGATTACGAGGTGCAGCTCGAGCACTCGGACCGGATGCTCCTCGACGCGCTGGTCAAGGTGAAGGTTCAGGACGATTCGTTTGCGTTCCGCCGGTCCTGCCGCGAAGGCGTTTGCGGATCGGACGCGATGAACATCAATGGCCGCAACGGCCTCGCATGCATCACGCGCGTTGCCGAGCTGCCGGAGCACGTGACGCTCCGGCCGCTGCCCGGCCTGCCGGTGATCCGCGATCTGATCGTGGACATGACGCAGTTCTTCCACCAATACCACTCCATCAAGCCGTACCTGATCAACCACGAGGCGCCGCCCGAACGGGAGCGCCTGCAGTCGCCCCAGGATCGCGAGGAGCTGAACGGCCTCTATGAGTGCATCCTGTGCGCCTGCTGCTCGACCGCGTGCCCGTCGTTTTGGTGGAATCCTGACAAGTTCGTCGGGCCGGCGGGGCTCCTGCAGGCGTACCGCTTCCTCGCCGACACGCGCGATCAGGCCACCAGCGAACGGCTGGACAACCTCGAGGATCCGTACCGGCTCTTCCGTTGTCACACGATCATGAACTGCGTCGACGTCTGTCCGAAGGGCCTCAACCCGACGCAAGCGATCGGCAAGATCAAGGAGCTGATGGTCCGGCGCACCGTCTGAGTGCAGATCCGGGCGCACGCACAGCCATGGAGCGAGTGACGCGCGATCGGCTACAGTGGAAATGCAGGCGCGGGCTGCTCGAGCTCGACCTGGTGCTGTCGCAATTCCTCAAGCGACAGGTCCCGGAGATGTCGGCCGCGGACCTTGCGGCATTCAACGAACTGCTCGATTATCCCGACACCGAGCTGTGGGATTTCGTAAGCGGCAGGAGCGAGCGCTTCGATCCACGGTTCGGCGGGGTCATGTCGCGGTTGCGGACTACCTAGAAAGGACGACGCTATGGACAAGAAAGCCTCCCTGAGCTTGCCCGGTGGCAAGTCGATCGACCTGCCGGTGCTGAGCGGGTCGATCGGACCCGACGTCGTGGATATCCGCGCGCTCTACGGCAAGACCGGCGTCTTTACCTACGACCCGGGATTTCTCTCGACCGCGAGCTGCAATTCGACGATCACGTACATCGACGGCGACGCCGGGCTGCTGCTGTACCGGGGCTATCCAATCGAGCAGCTTGCCGAACACTGCGACTTCCTCGAGGTGTGCTACCTGCTGCTGAACGGCGAGCTGCCGAATACAAAGCAAAAGACGGAGTTCGTGAACATCGTGATGCACCACACGATGGTGCACGAGCAGATCAACCGCTTCTTCACCGGGTTTCGGCGCGATGCGCACCCGATGGCGACGTTGGTCGGCGTGGTGGGAGCGCTCTCTGCGTTCTACCACGATGCGCTCGACATCAACGACCCGCAGCACCGCACGATCTCGGCGTTTCGCCTGATCGCGAAGATGCCGACGATCGTCGCGATGGCCTACAAGTACTCGGTCGGCCAGCCGTTCATGTATCCGAAGAACGATCTGTCGTACACGGGGAACTTCATGCGGATGATGTTCGCGGTGCCGGCCGAGGAGTACAAGGTGAACGAGGTGCTGGTGCGCGCGATGGACCGGATCTTCATCCTGCACGCCGATCACGAGCAGAATGCGTCGACTTCGACGGTGCGCCTCGCGGGCTCGTCCGGTGCGAATCCTTTCGCCTGCATCTCCGCGGGCATCGCCTGCCTCTGGGGGCCCGCACATGGGGGCGCGAACGAAGCGTGCCTGGAGATGCTCGAAGAGATCGGCGACGTCTCGAAGATCGGCGAGTTCATCAAGAAGGTCAAGGACAAGCAGAGCGGCGTGCGGCTGATGGGATTCGGCCACCGGGTGTACAAGAACCACGACCCGCGCGCCAAGCTCATGCGCGAGACCTGCCACGAGGTGCTCGGCGAGCTCGGGCTGCACAACGATCGCCTCTTCAAGCTGGCGCTGGCGCTGGAAAAGATCGCGCTCGAGGATCCTTATTTCGTCGAGCGCAAGCTCTACCCGAACGTCGACTTCTATTCGGGAATCGTGCAGCGCGCGCTCGGCATCCCGGTGTCGATGTTCACCTGCATCTTCTCGCTCGCGCGCACCGTGGGCTGGATCGCGCAATGGCAGGAGATGATCTCGGACCCGGAGTACAAGATCGGACGCCCCCGCCAGCTGTATCGCGGCGCCGCCCGCCGCGAGGTCGTGCCGATCGCGCAGCGCTAGCTGCGCGCCGCAGGGAGAGCAATCATGATGAGGCAGTTGCTGGCGAACTCGTACCTCTTCGGCGGCAACGCGCCGTTCATCGAGGAGCTGTACGAGCAATACCTCGCCAATCCCGGCTCGGTCGCGCACGAGTGGCGCGAATATTTCGACGCGATGCAGGTATTGCCCGGAGGTGCCGACGGCAAGGACGTCGCGCACGCCCCGGTCGTGCAGTCGTTCGTGCAGCGCGCGAAAGCGGGCGAGCTCGGCGGACGCGCGCCGGCGGTTTCCGCTGGCGACGACCGCCTCAACCTGGCGGCGTTGCTGCTCGTCATCGCCTACCGCATCACCGGCTCGCGCTGGGCGACGCTCGATCCGCTGAAGCGCCTGCCGCGTCCCGCAGTGCCCGAGCTCGAGCCGGCGTACTACGACTTGAGCGAGTCGGATCTCGACCGCGAAGTGATGCCGGCCTCGTTCGTCGGCATGGAGCGCACGACGCTGCGCAGCCTGATCCAGGCGCTGCAGGAAACCTACTGCCGCAACATCGGCTTCGAGTACATGTTCATCAGCGACCGTGCGCAGCGCATGTGGATCCAGGAGCGCATCGAACCGAACCGCGGCGTATCGAAGTTCAGCGCCGAGCAGCAGAAGCGGCTGCTGCAGAAGCTGACCGAAGCCGAGCACCTCGAGCGCTACCTGCACACCAGGTACGTGGGGCAGAAGCGCTTCTCGCTGGAGGGCGGCGAGAGCCTGATCCCGTCGATCGATGAGCTGATCCAGCGCGGCGGCTCCCGCGGCGTGCAGGAGATCGTAGTCGGCATGGCGCATCGCGGGCGGCTGAATGTGCTCGTCAACGTGCTCGGCAAGATGCCGAAGGACTTGTTCCAGGAGTTCGAAGGCAAGCACGCCCACTCGCTGCCGTCGGGCGACGTCAAGTATCACAATGGCTTTTCGTCCGACATCTCGACGGCGGGCGGCCCGGTGCACATTTCGCTCGCGTTCAATCCGTCGCACCTCGAGATCGTGAATCCGGTAGTGGAAGGCTCGGTGCGCGCGCGCCAGCGCCGGCGCGACGACAAGACCGGCGACCAGGTGCTGCCGATCCTCGTGCATGGCGACGCGGCGTTCGCCGGGCAGGGCGTCGTGATGGAGACGCTGAATCTTTCGGGCACGCGCGGTTACGGCACCGGCGGCACGGTGCACCTCATCGTCAACAACCAGATCGGCTTCACGACGTCCGATCCGCGCGACGCGCGCTCGACGATCTACTGCACCGACGTGGCGAAGATGGTGGAAGCGCCGATCTTCCACGTCAACGGCGACGATCCGGAGGCGGTGCTCTTCGTGACGCAGCTCGCGCTCGACTTCCGCCAGCAGTTCCACAAGGACGTGGTCGTCGACATCGTGTGCTTTCGCAAGCTCGGCCACAACGAGCAGGACGAGCCGTTCGTGACGCAGCCGTTGATGTACAAGAAGATCACACAGCATCCGGGAACGAGAAGGCTCTACGCCGACAAGCTCGTCGCGCAGCACGTGGTGCCGGCCGAGTATCCCGAGCAGCTGATCAAGAGCTTTCGCGCAGCGCTCGACGCCGGCCAGCACACGCTGAACCCGGTCATCTCCAACTTCAAGAGCAAGTTCGCCGTCGACTGGGCGCCGCTGCTCGGCGCGAAGTGGACCGACCACGCCGACACGCAGGTGCCGCTCGCAGAGCTGCAACGCCTCGGCGAGCGCCTGACGACCGTCCCCGATGGCTTCAAGGTCCATCCGACGGTCCAGCGCGTGATCGACAATCGGCGCCTGATGACGCAAGGCAAGCTGTGGGTCGATTGGGGCATGGCCGAGACGCTCGCGTATGGCACGCTGCTCTCGAATGGCTACGACGTGCGCATCTCCGGGCAGGATGTCGGGCGCGGCACTTTCGCGCATCGCCACGCGGTGCTGCACGACCAGGACCGCGAGCGCTGGGACCAGGGCACCTACGTCCCGCTGCAGAACATCGGCCGCGACCAGGGCAGCTTCCTCGTCATCGACTCGGTGCTCTCGGAAGAGGCTGTCCTCGGATTCGAGTATGGCTTCTCCAGCGCCGAACCCAACGCGCTGGTGATCTGGGAAGCGCAGTTCGGCGACTTCGCCAACGGCGCGCAGGTCGTGATCGACCAGTTCATCAGCTCCGGCGAGCAGAAATGGGGCCGCGTGTGCGGCCTGGTGATGCTGCTGCCGCACGGCTATGAAGGACAGGGCCCGGAGCACTCTTCGGCACGCCTCGAGCGGTACATGCAGCTTTGTGCCGAGTACAACATCCAGGTCTGCGTGCCCTCGAACGCGGTGCAGGTCTTTCACCTTCTGCGGCGCCAGATGCTGCGGCAGTTCCGCAAGCCTCTGATCGTGATGACGCCGAAATCGCTGTTGCGCAACAAGGAGGCGGCCTCGCCGTTGAAGGATTTTGCGGAGGGCACCTTCCAGACGGTGATCGGCGAGGTCGAGAACGTGGACCCGGCGAAAGTTCGCCGCGTGCTTGTCTGCAGCGGCAAGGTCTACTACGACCTCGCAGCGGCGCGGCGCGAGCGGCAGGTGCTCGATGTCGCGATCCTGCGCCTCGAGCAGCTGTATCCGTTCCCGCACGATCGGTTCGAGGAGTTGATGGCCTTCTATCCGGGGGCCAGGGAAATCATCTGGTGCCAGGAGGAGCCCGGCAACCAGGGCGCGTGGCATCGTGTCCAGCATTACCTGCTGCGCCACATGCGCGCCGACCAGGTGCTGAGCTATGCGTTGCGGCCTTCGTCGTCGTCGCCCGCGGTCGGCTACATGGCGCTGCACACCGAGCAGCAAAAGGCGCTCGTCGCCGCGGCATTCCGGGAAAAGCTTCTCCCGCAGGAAACGTTGCATCCGATGGGGAGGAGCTGACCGATGCTGGTCGAAGTCCGCGTGCCGCAGCTTTCCGAGTCCGTCGCGGAGGCGACGCTGCTCGAATGGCACAAGAAGGTCGGCGAGCACGTCGCGCGCGACGAGAACCTGATCGACATCGAGACCGACAAGGTCGTGCTTGAGCTTCCGGCCCCTGCCGAAGGGGTGCTGGTCAAGATCCTGAAGAACTCCAAGGGACTGGTCACGTCGGGCGAAGTGATCGCGACGATCGACACCGAGGGCAAGGCGGCTGAAGGAAAACCGATCGCAGCTGCGGCCGGGAGTGCCGCAGCAGCGAAACCGGCGCCATCGGCGCCGGCAAAAGCGTCTCCACCCGTGATGCCTGCCGCACAGAAAATCGCCTCCGAGAAAGGCATCGATCCCTCCCAGATCCAGGGATCGGGACGCGACGGACGCGTCACGAAAGCCGACGTTCTCGAGCACGCCGCACGCCCGCGAGTCGCGCCGGCACCCGCTGCGGCGCCCACTGGCGCGCCCGCGGCGAAGCCGGCCCTGCCGCAGCCGCCTTCACCGGTTCAAATTGAGAAGATCCTCGGCAACCGGCCCGAGCAGCGCGTGCCGATGTCGCGGCTGCGCCAGCGCGTGGCCGAGCGGCTCGTGCAGTCGCAATCGACCGCGGCGATCCTGACCACGTTCAACGAAGTCAACATGCAGCCGATCCTGGACATGCGCAAGAAGTACCAGGAACGCTTCGAGAAAGAACACGGCGTCCGCCTCGGCTTCATGGCGTTCTTCATCAAGGCGGCCGTGCATGCGCTGAAGCGCTTTCCGGTCGTCAACGCGTCGATCGACGGCAACGACATCGTCTATCACGGCTACTTTGACATCGGCGTCGCGGTCGGTAGCCCGCGCGGATTGGTCGTTCCCGTGCTGCGCAACTGCGATCAGCTCTCGTTCGGCGGCATCGAGAAGGGTATTGCCGACTTCGGGCGGCGCGCGCAGGACGGCAAGCTGACGATCGAGGAGCTGACCGGCGGCACGTTCTCGATCTCGAACGGCGGTGTGTTCGGCTCGATGCTGTCGACACCGATCATCAATCCGCCGCAGTCGGCGATCCTTGGCATCCACGCGACGAAGGACCGCGCGGTGGTGGAGGGCGGGCAGGTCGTCATCCGGCCGATGAACTACCTCGCGCTCTCGTATGACCACCGGATCATCGACGGGCGCGAGGCGGTGCTTTCACTCGTCGCGATCAAGGAAGCGCTGGAAGATCCCGCACGGCTCGTGCTCGAGATCTAGCCGATGGCGCAGTCCTACGATGTCGTCGTGATCGGCTCGGGCCCTGCCGGCTACATCGCCGCGATCCGTGCCGCGCAGCTCGGCCTGTCGACTGCCTGCATCGAGAAATGGAAGACCCCCGGCGGCGAGCGCGCGCTCGGCGGAACCTGCCTCAACGTCGGCTGCATCCCGTCGAAAGCGCTGCTTGAATCGTCGGAGCACTACGAGCGCACACGGCACAAGCTCGCTGCGCACGGCATAACAGCCGGCGGTGTCCAGTTCGACCTGGCGAAGATGCTCGCGCGCAAGGACCAGATCGTGCGCAAGATGACCGGCGGAATCGCGGGCCTGTTCAAGAAGAACAAGGTGACGTGGCTTCAGGGCCACGGCCGGTTCGTCTCCGGCGGCACGACGTGGAAGCTCGAAGTCGAGGGTGACAAGGGCGTCGACGCCGTGGAAGCAACGAACGTGATCGTAGCCACCGGGTCGCGTGCGCGCCATTTGCCCGGCGTGGCCGTCGACAACAAGATCATCTGCGATAACGAAGGTGCGCTCGACTTCGATTCGGTGCCCAAGCGCCTCGGCGTCATCGGTGCCGGCGTGATCGGGCTGGAACTTGGCAGCGTCTGGCGCCGGCTCGGCTCGCAGGTGCACATCCTGGAAGCGCTGCCGGGGTTTCTCGGCGCCGCCGACGAGACGGTTGCGAAGGAGGCGTGGAAGATCTTTACCGCGGAACCGGGCCTGTCGATCGAGCTCGGACTGAATGTCGGCACGGTCAGCAAGAGCAAGAACGGTGTGTCGGTCGCATACAAGACCGCGCAAGGCAAAGACTCGGTGCTCGAATGCGACCGGCTGATCGTGTCGATCGGGCGCGTGCCGAACACCGAGGGGCTCGGCGCGGACAAGGTCGGCCTGAAGGTCGATTCGAGAGGCTTCATCGAGGTCGACAAGAATTGCCGCGCCAGCCTGCCTCGCGTCTTCGCGGTCGGCGACGTCGTGCGCGGCCCTATGCTCGCGCATAAGGGCGAGGACGAAGGCGTGATGGTCGCCGAGATCATCGCCGGCCAGCACGGCCATGTGAACTACGACGCGATCCCCTGGGTGATGTACACGATGCCCGAGATCGCCTGGGTCGGGAAGACCGAGCAGCAACTCAAGGCCGAGGGTGTTGCCTACCGGGCGGGGCGCTTTCCTTTCGCTTACAACGGCCGGGCACTGGGCCGCGACGAGCCAGAAGGATTCATCAAGATCCTGGCCGACGCGCGCACGGACCGGATCCTCGGCGTCCATGCGCTCGGCAGTCTCGCGTCGGAATTGATCGCGGAAGCCGTTGTCGCCATGGAATTCGGGGCCTCCTCGGAGGATATCGCCCGGATCTGCCACGCGCATCCATCGATGTCCGAAGTAATGCGCGAGGCGGCGCTCGCGGTAGACAAGCGCGCGCTGAACGGTTGAAGCGCCCGGCCCATTCGTCATGAGGAGGTTCCTGAAGTGGCTCGCGCTGCTCGTCCTCGTGCTCGTGGTCGTGCCACTCGCGTTCGTGCTCGCGGTCAATGCCTTCGACGAGCCGCTGTCGCCGCAGGCCGCGAGCTACGGCGAACCACGCTCGCCCGTAGTCCCGGGGGACGAAAACGGCTATTACGCGCTGATCGGACTCGGTGCCCCGGACGGCGCCGACGCCATCCTGTACGCGCGCGGCTGGATGGACGAGGCGCGCGCCGCGGCGCGAGGAAAGCGGGCGGAAAAGCGGCCGGCCGACAACCGGGCCAAGCGCCCGATTCCGTGCGACGCCGCCCAGGCGTCGTGCCTCGCGGCCGTGAAGGCCAAGCCGGAAGAGGCGAAGGAGCACCTCGACGCCTATCGTGAGGACCTCGCACGCTACGAGGTCCTTATCGGGTTCAAGCGCTACGAGGAAGTGCTGGATTTCCCGCTCCGGATGTCGACCGCGTTTCCGCAATACGGGCCGGTGACCGCTGCCCATCGCGCGTACGTCCTGCGCGCGGCGCTCGAAGCGCAGCGCGGCAACATCGAAGGCGCGATTGCCGCGATCGAGCGCGACATCGCTTTCCAGCGCACGATGATGACCGGCGCGCGCACGCTGCTCGGCAAGGTCGTCGCGGGCGCAGACTACTGGCGCGACCTGGCGTTCCTCTCCGACCTGATGCAGAGCCGCACTGCCGAGATGCGGCCGCACCTCGCCAAGGTGCGTGAAATGCTGAAGTCGACGGATTTTCCGGCGGCTGGCATGTCGGCGATCGTCGAATCGGAGTTCGCGTTCCGCAAGGCGCTGCTGAGAAATCCGCTCGCGCCGGAGGAGGTTGGCAACTCTCCCGCGATCGTCGAGAAGCTCGCTGCGCGATTCCTCTACAAGCCGAACGCGACGCTGAACCAGGAGGTGCAGTATCTGGCGGGCGTAGCGGCGGCGATGGACCTGCCCGTGAAGGAGGGATCGAATGTGCTCGACAAGCTCATGCAGCAGGATGCGCCAATGAGTGCGTGGCAGTACATCGACAACCCGGCCGGAAATTACCTGCGCCGGGTTGCGACCACGGATGAGGGCAGCCAAGCCTATTCGCGCCTGCGCCTGCACGATATCCGCGCGTATGCGAGGTTGGTGGCGCTGCAGGCGGAGGTCCTGGCCGAGGGCGTCGACGTGGGCCGGATGGCTGCGTTCGTCGCGGCGTCCGACGCGCGCTTTCATGACCTGTATACCGGCAAGCCAATGAGTTGGGACGCGGCCGCGAAACAATTGAGCTTCCAGGCGCAAGCGCGGGCCATGCAGCAGCGCAAGCTGTTTAACGCCGACAAGGGGCGCATCTACGTCCAGTTGTAGCGGACGAGTAGGCCCGCTGTAGAAATCCCTTTACCCCTGACAGGTCCTGTTGCAGTTCGGCAACATGCAATTGGCCAAGTCCGCGTCGTTCTTGTGTTTTGGCTTTGCCGGCCGCGCCTTTTCATGACAAATTACAACAGAGAGAGGGTGGGCGTGGCCCCAGCAGCGGGGCATAGGAGGAAGCAATGCAGATGAAGAAAGCTTTGATATCCGCGCTGTTCTTCGGCCTCGCGGGGTTCGGCCTGCCCGCTGTGGCGCAGATGCCGGCGCTCACCGGCTTCTATGTTGGAGGCGGCATCGGACTCGCTGAAGCGAGGTCGATCTGCAATACCAACTGGCTTCCGGCGGGGACGACGCTCGGCGGCTGCGACAAGAAGGACCAAGGCTGGAAAATCTATGGCGGGTATCAATTCACGCCCCATTGGGGAGCCGAAGTAGGGTATCTCGACTTCGGCAAGCAACGCTGGGGCGTTGCCGTCGGCGGAGCCGTTCAAGCCACCGCTGAAGCCGAGGCCACCGCGTGGCAATTCGTGGGAACGGGAACGCTGCCGATCGTTCCGGGGTTCGGAATTATCGGAAAGCTCGGCCTGTACCGGTCAGACGTCGATGTTCGCGGGGGCGGCTTTTCTGCCAATGGCAGCTCGACCGACTACACCCTGGGCGTGGGTGGCCAGTGGAACTGGGGCAGGAACCTGTCCATGCGCGTCGAATGGGAGCGGTTCAACAACGGGGGCAGCAACACGACCGGGCATAGCGACTTTGACATGCTCAGCGTCAGCGCGATGTTCAGGTTCTAGCAGCGCCTGATCGATCGACGAAATGCCGGCGGAAGCCGGCATTTTTGTTTCTGCGGCTCACGCCGCCGCGGGCGGTAAGATGCCCGCTCCATGCAGACCGGCGACAGGGCATTGGAGGTCGAAGAGCCCGGCGCGGCTGCAGCCCGGGCGGACGTCATCACCCTGTACCGCGAGCACCTTGCGCGCCGCGGATTCGTGCAGGACCCTGCTCAATGGCGCGCAGTCGAGCGCCTGCAGCGCCTGTACGAGGAATGGACCGCCTACAAGGCGCGTCGCAACACGGCACTGAAGCGCCTGCTGATGCGGCCGGCTCTCCCCAGGGGCGTCTATCTCTGGGGCGCCGTGGGGCGCGGCAAGAGCTTCCTGATGGATTCGTTCTACCTGTGCGTGCCGCTCGTGCGCAAGCGCCGGGTGCACTTCCATCCCTTCATGCGCGAGATCCACCGCGAGCTGGATTCGCTGAAGGGCACCGAGGACCCGCTGGCCGCGGTCGCGGAGCGGACCGCGCGGCGCTGGCGGCTGGTCTGCTTCGACGAGTTCCACGTCTCCGACATCGCTGACGCGATGATCCTCGGACGCTTTCTCGCGCACGTCATGGATCGCGGCGTGCAGTTCGTGATGACGAGCAACTACCACCCGGACGAGCTGTACCCGAATGGGCTGCAGCGCGAGCGTTTCCTGCCGGCGATCGAGCTCCTGAAAAGCCGGCTCGACGTGCTGCAGGTCGACAACGGGACCGACTACCGGCGCCTGAAGATGGAGCGCCTGCAGGTCTATCACGCACCGCTCGGCGCGCAGAGCGAGGCTGCGCTCGAGCGCATCTTCATGGAGCTTGCCGACGTGCAGGACGAGAACCAGCCGCTCGAGGTCGAAGGCCGGCGGGTTCCCTACCGCCGGCGCGCAGGCGGGCTGGTCTGGTTCAGTTTCGCGGCGCTGTGCGAGGCGCCACGCTCGGCGGCGGACTACGTCGAGATCGCGCGGCGGTTTCACACCGTGCTGCTCTCCGGCGTGCCGCGATTGTCGGCGCGCAATGCCGACGCGGCGCGGCGCTTCACTTGGATGGTCGACGTGTTCTACGATGTACGGGTCAAGCTCGTGGTGTCCGCCGAATCCCTTCCCGAGGAAATCTTCGTCGACGGGGGTGACGCGAAAATCGCGGGCCTCGAGTTCTCGCGCACGGTCAGCCGGCTGCACGAGATGCAGAGCGTCCAGTACCTGCAGTCGGAGAGGGCGCGCAACGAGGAGAACGCATGGAAAAGTTCAAGGCCTACCGCATCACCGAAGTAGACAAGCGGTCCGTCAAGGCCGAGTTCGTGCAGTGCTCGCTCGACGAACTCGATCCCGGAGACGTTGTGATCCGCGTCGCCTACTCGGACATCAACTACAAGGACGCGCTCGCCGCGACTGGCAAGGGGCGCATCCTGCTGCGGCCGTCGTGCATCGGCGGCATCGATCTCTCGGGCACGGTCGTGTCGTCGAGCGACGCGCGCTTCGTCAAGGGCGACGCGGTCCTCGTCGTCGGGCACGAGCTGGGCGTCAAGCACAACGGCGGCTATGCCGAGTACGCGCGCGTGCCCGCGAACTGGGTCGTGAAGCTTCCTGCCGGGATGAGCCTGTGGGAAGCAATGGCATTCGGCACCGCCGGATACACGGCCGGCCTTGCGATCGGCAGGATGGAGCGCAACGGCTTGCGGCCGGAGAACGGGCCGGTCATCGTCAACGGCGCGACCGGCGGCGTCGGCTCGATCGCGATCGCGGCATTGGCGCGGCTCGGGTATCACGTCGTCGCGCTGACCGGCAAGCAAGGCGAATCGGAGTGGCTCCAGAAGCTCGGCGCGCGCGAAGTGAAGCTGCGAAGCGAGCTCGACCTGACGAAGATCAAGCCGCTCGACCGCGCAATGTGGTCTGGTGCCATCGACAACCTTGGCGGAGAGGTGCTCGCCTGGATGGCCAGCACGATGAAGGTGAACGGTGTCATCGGCTCGATCGGCATGGCGGCAAATGCGAACTTCTCGAGTTCGGTGTTCCCGTTCATCCTGCGCGGCGTGAGCCTGCTCGGCATCAACTCGACCGACGCGCCTGACGCCGAGCTGGAGCGCGAGACGTGGCGCCGCCTCGCGAGCGACCTCAAGCCGCCGATGCTCAAGGACATTGCGCGCACCATCGCGTTCGACCAGCTTCCGGGGGCGTTCGACGACTTCATCCAGGGCCGGGTGCGCGGCCGCCTCGTCGTCGACCTGAACCCATAGGAGAAGCGCATGGCCGGCCACCAGGAGTTCCATCGCCGCTCGATCGAGGACCGCGAAGGATTCTGGCGCGAGCAGGCGCAGCTCATCCACTGGCAGAAGCCCTTCGACCGCGTCCTCGACTATTCGCGCCCGCCGTTTTCACGGTGGTACGTCGGCGGCGAGACGAACCTCGCCTACAACGCGATCGACCGCCATCTGGCGGCCCGCAGCGAGCAGCAGGCGCTGGTCTGGATCTCCACCGAAGTCGACCAGGAGAAGACGTACACGTATCGCGAGCTGCATGCGGAGGTCAATCGCACGGCCTCGATGATGCGCTCGCTCGGCGTCGATCGCGGCGACCGGGTGATCATCTACATGCCGATGGTGCCCGAGGCCTGCTTCGCGATCCTCGCCTGTGCGCGGATCGGTGCGATTCATTCGGTGGTCTTCGGCGGATTCGCCGCGGCGAGCCTCGCCGCGCGGATCGACGATGCACAACCGAGGCTGATGATCACGTCCGACGGCGGCAGCCGGATGGGAAAGCGCGTGCCTTACAAGCCGCTGGTGGACGAGGCGATCCGCCTGGCAAAGCACCCGCCGCAAAGCGTGCTGATCCTCAATCGCGGGCTGGACCCGTCGATGCCGAGCGTTCCGGGTCGCGACGTCGACTGGCAGTCGCTTGCGCGCAAGCATGAGGGAGCGTCGGTTCCCTGCGCGTGGCTCGAATCGAACCAGCCGTCGTACGTCCTGTACACATCGGGCACGACCGGACGCCCGAAGGGCGTGCAGCGCGACGTCGGCGGATACGCGGTCGCGCTCGCCGCGTCGATGAAGTACATCTTCCAAGGGTATCCGGGCGAAACGATGTTCACCACTTCGGACATCGGCTGGGTGGTCGGGCACTCGTACATCATCTATGCGCCGCTGATCGCCGGAATGACGACCGTGATGTACGAAGGCGTGCCGGTACGCCCGGATGCCGGCATCTGGTGGAAGATCGTGCAGGACCGGCGCGTGAACGTGATGTTCTCGGCACCGACTGCGATCCGGGTTCTCAAGAAGCAGGACCCAGCGTTCCTGAAGAAGTACGACCTCAGCTCGCTGCGGCACCTGTTTCTCGCCGGCGAGCCGCTCGACGAGCCGACCCACGTCTGGATCGCCGAAGGGCTTGGACGCCCTGTGATCGACCACTACTGGCAGACCGAATCCGGCTGGCCGTTGCTATCGGCGATGCCGGGTATCGAGCAGGCGCCGGTGAAGTACGGCAGCCCGTCGTTTCCCGTCTACGGCTACGACCTGAAGCTGCTGCGCGAGACCGATGCGAGCGAGGCGGGCGCGAACGAGAAGGCCGTGGTGGCGATCGAGCCGCCGATGCCGCCGGGCTTCATGACGACCGTCTGGGGCGACGACGAGCGCTACGTGCAGACCTACTTCAAGACGTTCCGGGACAAGCTGGTGTACTCGACGTTCGACTGGGGCATCCGCGACGCCGACGGCTACTACTTCATCCTCGGGCGCACCGACGACGTGATCAACGTGGCCGGCCATCGCCTCGGCACGCGCGAGATCGAGGAGGCGGTGAGCATGCATCCGAATATCGCCGAATGCGCGGTCGTCGGAGTGGCCGATTCGCTGAAAGGGCAGATGCCGGTGGCGTTCGCCGTGCTGAAAGACGCGGCGCGGCTTGCTGCCCCGGGCGGCGCGAAAGAGCTGGAGCGCGAGGTCATGGAGACCGTCGACCGCCAGCTCGGCGCGATCGCGCGCCCGAAAGCGGTGCATTTCGTGTCGCTGCTGCCCAAGACGAGATCGGGCAAGACGCTGCGACGTTCCATCCAGGCGCTCGCCGAGGGGCGCGATCCCGGCGACCTGACGACGATCGAGGATCCCGCAGCCCTGCAGCAGATCAGGGACGCGCTGAGCTAAAAGCCGTTTTCGTTTATGCTGCGGGCATGAGAGTCCTCGCTTGCGCGCTGCTCGCTTTCGCGGCGCCCGCACTGCACGCCGCGTGCAACGAGCCGGCCGCGCCGCGGGTTGACTGGTCGGGATGCTCCAAGGAGCGGCTGATCCTGAAGGACCGGGACCTGCAGGACGCGAAGTTCGTCCGCGCGATCATCCTCGGCGTGAATTTCGCGTCGGCGAAGCTGAGCCGCGCCGATTTTTCCTCTTCCGAAATCAATCACGCGTCGTTTCGCGACGCGCTGCTCGAGAACGCGAATTTCGAGAAGTCGGTCGCGGTCCGGTCCAATTTCTCGGGTGCGCGGTTCGACAATGCCAACCTGGAGAAGGCTGAGCTGCACCGCTCGCTGCTCGCCAAGGCCTCGTTCAAGGGCGCAAACCTGTCCAAAGGCGACTTCGGCCGCTCGGTGTTCGAAGGGGCCGACCTGACGAACGCCACGCTGCGGCTGTCGAACATCGCGCGTGCGCGGTTTTCCGGCGCCACGATGAATGGCACCGACATGACGAATGCGTTCACGTATGCGACGCGCTTCGAGGGAACCGATCTTTCGACCGTGAAGGGGCTGACCCAGGCGCAAGTCGATGTCGCGTGTGGCGATGCCAAGACGCGCCTGCCTTCGGCCTTGAAGCGCCCGGGCGGATGGCCGTGCGTGGAATGACCTAGCCAGCGCCGCTCAGTCGAGCGCTACGATCCGCTCCGCGCCGAATCGCTCGACTTCGGCGGCCGAATATCCCAACCCGCGCAGGATCGCCGGGCCGCCTTCGCCGAGCGCGGGCGGAGGAGTGCGCTGCCGCAGCCGCTCGCCGTCGAGCTCGAGCGG
>Ga0310810_10003214_pt1 | contig 17761 bp, 15 predicted proteins | sample NCmetagenome_FD_207641 | JGI IMG/M metagenome (GOLD analysis project Ga0310810, IMG submission 207641) | Soil microbial communities from experimental microcosm in Duke University, North Carolina, United States - NC | ecosystem: Engineered > Artificial ecosystem > Soil microcosm > Unclassified ...
TCGATCGCCCATGATGGATATGGAAACTATTGGGTGCTCGATCTCCTCCCTGGGACAACTAGCTGGGGACCCGTCTTTTACGCCTGTCACGATCCGGCCGTTCTGGCCTACCAGTCCGCAACGATCGAAGAATTCCTGAATGATGTGATTGCGATGTGGCAAACGGGTTCACGGAGTCCAATCGACGTCGTCCACGAGGATGTCGTCAGCCGGATTTGGCGCGAGAATCCTGATGCGATGATGCCGGCCACTCTTCAGGACTCCACCGACACATTGCTCCGGTCGTTTGCAGCCGACCTTCCATCGACCGCCCTCGTCGTAGACATGCGGCGCGCAGGCCTTGGTCAGGGCTTCTCCTGGGGTCGCTTCGGTCCGAGGACGACGGTGCGACGTGCGGGAGACGAGCGCGTGTGGGCGCTCATTCCTCCCGAACGGAAGCCAGGACTGTTAGCTCGTCTCTTTCAGAAGGGCGACGGAGCGTAGGAGTCGGAGCGCGCATGCAAGACACACCTCGAAGGGCCAAGCTCCTGATCGTTCTTCTCCTCATTATGGCAAGCATCTCGGTATCCGAGTCGCAGGAGCGCGCTCCAAATGGACAGATCTACGGAGAACTGCAACCGTTCGTTGGCCTGGACGGAGTTCGTTTTGAACTCCACGGTATCGGCAACTCGGTCTATAACGTGGTCAGTGTCACGGGAGATCCGCAAACCGAACTCACCGGATTGAATCGAGCTCAAACCGAGGAGCTCTATCGCTCAATCCGTGCAGATGCAGACGAGGCTTTCAGCGATGCCGGTATTCCTCTGCTTTCAAACCGCACCGATGGACCAGAGACCCGACCCAGACTGGTCGTGGATGTCAGTTGGTATCGAGCGACGCCAGAACTCTTCGTCGTTCTCATCGACATCCGGCTCATGGAGCCTGCGCGGCTTCTCAAGGATCCAGATAAAGTGGTCTGGACCTCGAGTTGGCAGGAGAGTTTCCGACCCACTGCAACGAAGGCGACTATCGCTCAGACCCTGCGTTCTGGAGTGAAGGGCGAGCTGAGTTCGTTCATCCGCCTGTACAAACGGGCTCACGCGAAAGCTGGCTAACCGCTGACGTCAATTGCATGAAGACAGTGCTCGCGGCGATTGTCGTGCTCGTCTGCGGCGAGATCGTCGGCACTCAGCAGGGAGGACTCCCCGCATTCGAAGTCGCGACGATCAAGCCAAGCGGACCGGCCAGTCCGCCGATCTCGATTCAACGCTTTCCAGGTGGCCGTCTCGTCACGTCGAACACGCCGTTACCGATGCTCATTCAATGGGCGTATCAGTTGGACGAAAGTCGTCTCTTGGGAGTGCCCTCTGGACTGGGTTCGCTCCGCTTCGACGTCGTCGCGAAGTCACCTGCGCCAGAGCCGGTTGCAGGTCGGATGCAGTTGATGATGCGCGCGCTGTTGGCCGAGCGGTTCAAACTGGCCGTGCATCACGAGACCAGGGAGTTGGTGGCCTACACGTTGGCGAGCGAGCCTGGTGGTCCGAAGGTCCGGGCCGTGACCAGTGACGAACCGGCCGGCCCGAACCCATTCAAAATGAGCGACAGCGGTACGCTGACCGGCGCCCGGGTCACGGCAGATATGCTCGCTACCGTCTTATCGAACCAGCTTGGCCGGCCCGTGCAGAACAAGACCGGGTTCGACGGTCGCTTCGATTTCACGCTTCGTTGGGCACCGGATACAGGCGTTGCACCTGGCGACGGCCAGGATCGACCTTCGCTGTTTACCGCGCTTCGTGAGCAGCTCGGATTTCGTCTGATTGCGCAAAGGACGCCGACCGATGTTGTGGTCATCGATCATGTCGAGAGGACGCCGACAGAGAACTGAGGCCGTCATCGCGATAGCCGTGGGGGCATTGATCACGGCTGCGCTATCGGCGCAAAAGCCGCGATGGTTCTCGGCCTGGGCGGCCGCGCACAACGTGGGACTTGTCGTCGATGGGCTCAACGGCGCATCGGTGCGCCTCATCGTTCGTCCAACGCTGTCCGGTCAGTCGCTGCGCGTGAAGTTCTCGAATATTCGTGGGAACACGCCAGCGGTGTTCTCGGCAGCGTTTATCGGTGTTGCCGGTTCCGGTGCGGCTGTTGTTCCGGGTACGAGTCGACGGCTCACGTTTCGCGGTGCGCAGTCGCTCACGCTTGCGCCGGACGAAATGACGTGGAGCGATCCTGTGTCGTTCGACGTGCAGGCGTTCCAGCGATTGGCGGTGAGTCTCGACATCATATCGGCCTCGGACGTCAGCATGGACACGCTGGCACTGGTGACGACGTATCGCGCGGCCGGGCATCACGCAGCGGACGCCGCTGGCGACGGCTTCGCGGCCATTCCTTCGAACGCGCCCGATAGCAAGGTCGACGAATATCCGATGTATTGGTTGTCCGCGCTCGATGTTGAGTCCTCGTCTGCTGCCAGCACGATCGTCGCCGTCGGCGATTCGTGGATTGACGGCCGCTGCAGCACAACAGAGGGCGGACGCGTACTCCCCGACCTGTATCAACGCTGGATCGACGTGCTCGCGACGCGACTCGCGAAGGAGCGCCCGAAGGAACCGCGCGCCATCGTCAATGCAGGGATCGCCGGCAACCGCATCATCCCCGGCGGCGGCAATGGCCCGCCACTGTTGCAGCGTCTCGATCGCGACGTCCTGGAGCGAGCCGGCGCGACGCACGTCATCTTCCTGCAGGGCATGAACGACCTCGGCGGCGGCGCCACGGCGGAGCAGGTCACCACTGCGATGCAGCAAGTGATCGATCGCGTTCACGCGCGTGGTTTGCGCATTATCGGCGGCACGCTGTTTCCGCTGGCACGGCCGGACATCGCCAGATGGACTGCGCCGTATGACGCGCAGCGGCTCGCGGTGAATGAGTGGATCCGAACGCAGGCGAAGTTCGATGGTGTTATCGATTTCGACCAGTTGATGACTGGAGGACCGGTCTACGGCGGCAGCCAGTCACTCAAACCGCAATTCATCTGCGACGACAACGTGCATCCCAATCCGGCGGGATACCGCGCCATGGGTGAGTTCGTCGATCTGGCGCTGTTCAACACAGCTGCGCCTCGCAGGTAACCTCGACATGGACGAGTGCTCGATGGAGGGCCGATGGTTCTGACGAAAGCCGAGTTGATCGCGTTACTCCAGAAGGAGGTTCGCATCCTCCAACACCTGATCACCAAGATCGATCCAGCGATGCTGGACTATCGGCCAACACCGAAGCAGCGCAGCACGATGGAGCTGCTTCGCTATCTCACCAATATGGGCCCGACGCTGGTGAAATACGCCAAGGGGAAACCGTTGGACGCAGCGGCTATGGCCCAGGCCATAGAGACCGCCAATGCGCGAGACTTCGACGAGACGGTGGCCGCGCTCGCCGCGCACGCCGATGTCTACGTGGAGTTGCTCGGCGACATGTCCGACGAGGACTTTCGAGTTGAGACGGCAGGCTTCGACGGCCTTCCGGTGACGCGTGGACAGTTCTTCGTGAATCACGTCGTCGGCCAGTGCGCCGCCTATCGCACGCAGCTGTTCCTCTATCTGAAGGCCTGCGGGCGCGACGAACTGAACACGATGAACCTCTGGGTCGGCGTCGACGCGCCGATGCCGTCGTAGCGAATCTCATCACACCCCTCATGACGACAGTGTTTGCAGCGCGCGCGACGATCGCGGCAGCAGCGGTGTCGCTCGTGGCGCTGATTGCGCTGCACATCCTGAAGCCTGAGCTCCATCCGTCACGAACGATGATCAGTCGGTATGCGCTGGGGCCGTATGGGTGGATCATGGCGCTGTGCTTCGCGGCGTTCGGGATGGCGAGCGGAAGCCTGGCGGTGGCGATGGTGCCTCACGTGCGCGCGCCCGGCGGCCGGATCGGGATAGCGTTGCTGCTCACGGCAGCCGTGGGGTTGGTGATGGCGGCGCGCTTTCCCATGGATCCCGTAAATACTCCGCGTGCGCAGATGTCGCACTCAGGACGGATGCACAGTGTCGCGTTCCTGCTTGGGGTGCCGAGCATGGTGCTCGCGGTGCTTGTTCTGTCTTTCGCGCTGCGCGGTCAGCTTGCCTCCGCGGGATGGCTGCTCATGACGGTTGCCGCCGTAATCTGGATCAGTCTCATCGTCATGATCGCCATCATGATCAAGGTCGGTCCGGGGAGGCCACCTGATCCGAACGGACCAGAGCGATTCGTGGGGCTGCCGAACCGGTTGCTCATGGTGGCATACGCCGTGTGGCTGATGATCGCGGCATGGCCCGTTGCTCGCTGGTGATGCGATGCGCTCGAACGATCTCCCCGCGATGATTCTTCAAGCCTGAAGCCCCAACAGCCGTGCGACGTCCTATCGCGTGCCGATATATGTGTAATAGTTGTCGGGCCCGATCGACGAATTCTGCTTAACGAACCACATGAAACAACTGGTGTTGGAAAACCGCCATACCGGCGAGAGGCTCGCGCTGCGGCGTGTGATGCGCGACGGCGTGCTCTCGCTGGAACTGAAGGGATCGCTGCCGCCGCGGAACGAAGGGCCGCCGCTGCACATTCATCACGTGGAAATCGAAGACGGACAAGTGATCGCCGGAACGCTCGGAGCGATGCTGAACGGCCAGCGCTTGCGGCTGACCACCGGCCAGCGCGCGCAGTTTCCGGCTGGCGCCCCGCATCGCTGGTGGAACGACGGCGACGACACGCTGTTCTTCGAGGGGTACTCCGCACCGCTGGCCGACCTCGATCGCTACCTGCAGGCCGCCTTCGAGGTGCTCAACGCGGGACCGCCCGGCCGGCCACCGCTCTTCTACATGGCCCATTTGTCCTGGCGACATCGCCGCACGCAAACGGTTCTCTTTGCGCCGCCCTGGGTGCAGGCGGTCCTCATGCCCACGGTCGTGCTGATTGGAAACATTCTCGGCCGTTACCGCGGAACCGACTGGCCAGGCTGCCCGGATCGTTGCATCGACGCGCCGACCGCAGCCGAGTAAGTATTTCGCACCGCCAAACGAACTGATCCCCTCCTGGTCTCGTCTTAGGAACGTCCCTTCGCCCAGGAGGCTCGATGTCTTTCAGTCAGGATCTGCGCTACGCCACACGCACGCTGACCAACAGCCGCGGCTTCACGCTGGTGGCGATCCTCACGCTGGCCATCGGCGTCGGCGCCAATGTCGCCATTTTCAGCTTCGTAGACGGCATCCTGCTGAAACCGCTGCCCTATGACAACCCCGAACGGATCGTCCGGATCCTCGAGAAGCCGCCACAGGGCGAACGCAACGGCATCTCGACGCTGAACTTCCTGGACTGGCAGAGGGACAACACGGTCTTCGACTTCCATTCCGCGCAGACCGGCGGCAACGTGACGATGACCGGCGGGTCGGAGCCGATTCAACTACGCGGTGCCCGCGTGTCGGCTGGTTACTTCAGTGTCTTCGGCATCAAACCGGCCCTGGGCCGGGCCTTCCTGCCCGGTGAGGATCAGCTCGGCAAGCATCAGGTCGCGGTGATCAGCCATGCGTTGTGGGAGAGCCAGTTCGGTTCCGATCCCAACATCATCAATCGTGTCGTTCAACTGGACGGCCAGCCGCACACCATCGTTGGCGTGCTGCCCGAGGGAAGCGCTTTCGATCGAGCGGCGGCGCAGATCTGGCGGCCGCTGGCGTTTCTGCCCTCGAACATGACGCGCGACTTCCACTGGCTCACCTCGTTCGCGCGGCTCAAGGACGGTGTCACGCTTGCACAGGCACAGGCGAGCATGAACGTGATTGGCGCGCGCATCGCCAAGGACTTTCCAGCCTCCAACAAGAATTGGGGCGTCATCGTCGAGAGCTACGCCTCGACGATCGTCGGGCAGGACATGCGCACGGCCCTCCTGGTGCTGATGTCGTCCACTGGCCTCGTGCTGCTCATTGGCTGCGCCAATCTGGCCAACCTGGCGCTGGCGCGCGGCGTTTCGCGCGAGCGTGAAGTCGTTGTCCGCGCCTCCCTCGGTGCGGGACGCTGGCGGCTCATTCGCCAGTTCCTCACCGAGAACGTGGTGCTGTCGCTGTGCGGAGGTCTGCTCGGCATCGGCGTCGGTTACGCGACGATGAAAGGCATCGAGATGATGCTGCCCGAGTTCGCGCTCGCTCGCGAGATCTCGGTCGAGATGGACATGCGTGTGCTGGCGTTTGCGATCGCCATTTCGGTGTTCACCGGCCTGCTGTTCGGCATGGCTCCGGCACTGCAGGCGACGAGGCCGGATCTGGCCTCGTCGATGAAAGAGGAGAGCCGGGGATCGAGTGGTGGTGCCGGGCGCAAGCGTCTGCGTGATTCGTTGATCGTCGCGGAAGTCGCGCTCGCGTTCGTGCTCCTCGTTGGGTCGGGCTTGATGATGCGCAGCTTCTTCAGGCTGATGACGGTGGACACCGGCTTCGATGCGACGAACATCCTGACGCTCCAGTTGCCGACCACCATCGAGCTGTATCCAGATCCGATGCGGTTGAATCAGTATCTGAACGAGATCCGCACCGCCGTGGCCGCCGTGCCAGGCGTGCGCGAGACGGCGTACAGCTGCGCTCCGCCGCTGCAGGGGAGCTGCTACGGGATGCCGATGCAGCCAGCGAACAAGCCGATGGTGGATTTCGCCAACCGGTCAGGTGGCTTCTTCAAGGTGGTCAGTCCATCGTATTTCTCGACGCTCGGCATCAAAATGCAGAAGGGAAGGGCGCTGTCCGATCGCGACACGTGGAACGCGCCGCGCGCGCTGGTGATGAATGAGCGTCTGGCGAAGCGGTACTTCGACAAGCAAGATCCAATCGGTCAGCGCCTCCTCATTCAGGAAATCATCGCCGGCAAGACGGAGCTCGGACCGGACGTGTCCTGGGAAGTTGTCGGCGTGATCGGTGACGAGAAGATTGGCGGCCCGGCCGACGATCGCAGCGCTGGTGTCTACGTCTCGAATGAGCAGAGTCCGGTCTACGGGATGGTGTTGAACGTCCGCACCGATGTTGACCCGCTCACCCTGCAGATTCCGATTACCAATGCGATTCGCAGCGTGAACAAGGATCAGGCGATCGCCAATATTCGGTCGCTCGATCAGATCAAGAGCGCAACCATGGGTGGCAGGCGCATCCCTTCGGTACTGATTGGTATCTTCGGTGCCGTCGCGCTGGTTCTCGCCGGCATCGGCATCTACGGCGTGATTTCCTACTCGGTGGCGCAACGCACGCGCGAGATCGGTATCCGCGTCGCGCTCGGCGCGTCGGAGCGATCGTTGCTCCGGCTGGTGCTCGATCGCGGGGTCATCCTGACAGGCGTTGGCCTCGCGATCGGTCTGGCCGGCGCCTTCGGACTCACGCGGCTGATGGCGAGTTTGCTGTTCGGTGTCGGCGCGCGCGATCCGATGACGATGGCGAGCGTCGCGTTCGTATTGGCGAGCGTGGCCTTGCTGGCCTCGTATGTGCCGGCGCGACGGGCCATGAAGGTTGATCCAATCGTCGCGCTTCGGTACGAGTAGGGCCTCGCACGTAGGGCCGGTCCTTTTGGACCGGCCGACACCCCACACTACAATGCCCTGATGAGGTTGTTGATTCAGGGTCTGTCTGTATTCATCGCGGCCGTTCTGACGTCCGCACCAGTCTTTGCCGCCACGGTTCGCGGCGTGGTATCAGATGGCACCGGCGCTGCGCTGCCCGACAGTCACGTTGTGCTGCGCGGCGTGGCCACGGGACAAGAGACGGCGACCGATACCGGCACGGACGGTCGATTCCAGCTCGACACGCCTGTCACTGGCACGTATCTCGTCATCGTCACCAGGCCAGGGTTCTCGGAGGCGGCGCGCACCATCGTCATCGAAACCGCTGAAGCGATGGTTGATGTGCCCGTGCAGCTCGAGCTCGGTGGGTTCAACGCACAGGTCAGCGTGACTGCTGCGCGCTCAGAGCGCGAGACGCGACAGATTCCACTCCACGTCGAGACGATCACGAGAGCCTCGATCGAACGGGACAACACGCTCTCCACCGGGGATGCGCTGACGACGGTTGCCAATATCACACCGGTTGGCAACGGCCCGTTTGGGGTGCGGCCGCGTCTGCGCGGGCTGGATTCGACGCGATTGCTCGTGCTCGTGGACGGCGAGCGGCTCAATACCGCCCGTCAGGCGACGGATCGACAAGGCGCGGAAGTTGGCCTCATCTCACCAGACGCGATCAGCCGCATGGAGATCGTCAATGGTGCCGGTACGCTGTTATATGGCTCCGATGCCCTCGCCGGGACGATCAACATCATCACCAACGAGCCCGGATTCTCGAGCCAGGATCGCCTGCTGTATGGGTTCAATGGCTACTACAGCTCCAATGAGAACGGCGCTCGAGGGACGGCGACCATTGGTGCGAGTGGCCCTCGATACGCGGTCCGGCTCCAGGCCGGGCTCGAGTCATACGACGACTACAAGGCTGGCAAGCTGACGGCAGAAGACACGAATCCATTCTTTGCCACCGGCGCGCTCAAGCGCGCCGACACCATCGACGACAACTTCGGTTTTGCCTTCAACGCGTTCCCCGATCCGTTCAACGCCCCGTACGTCCGCACCAGTAACGAGGTGCCGAACTCTGGCGCCAATGGACATTTCACCAACCTGTCCGGGCAAGTGAAGGTCGGTGAGAACCGGACGGTGCGCGTGCGTTATCAACGGCGCGAGATGAACGACGTTGGGTTCCCCGACTTCGCGAACCCGTACTTCTTCAACGCGACGTCGCTGCCGCAAAGCGATCTCGATCGTCTGTCCGCGCGCTACGAGGCGAGAGCGGTCACGCCGTGGTTGGCGAATCTGTCGTTGACCGCCCACTATCAGAAGACCGAGCGTCTGCTGCGCAACCTGTTGCCGGTTCAATTCCCGGCGCCGACGCCTGTCGCCTTCTTCCCGATCAGCGTCTTCCGCCTGGATGTGCTCTCCGATACCGAGCAGCGTGTCACGACACCCGGCGTCGATCTGCAGGCCGTTTTTGTGCCCGCATCGAATCACCTGCTGACCACCGGCCTCACGTTTTATCGCGACAGCAGTCGCGACTCGCGCACGACGACCACGACGATGTCGCTGGTTGGACAGGTAGCCCTTGGACAGCGCGGGCCGGCGCCCACGGTATTTCCCACACCGGTTCAGCTCGGGCCGCCGACGATCGCGCATCCCGTGCGCGTGCCCGATGCGAGCCTGCGTGACGTCGCAATCTTCGCGCAGGACGAGTGGCGTCTGAAGCCGAACCTGTCGCTGGTCGCCGGCCTGCGCGGCGACTTCTACAACGTCACGACTGAAGCAACGCCTGGCTACGACGTCGCCTCGGTGGTCGCTGGCGCGAATCCGCCCGTCGATCCGGCGACGCTCCCGGATCCAAATGGTGCGACATACACGCGTCAGGCGCTGACCGGTGACATTGGACTGGTTGCCAACGCGGGTGGCACGGTGAGCCCATTCGTCCGCTACGGTCGCAGCTATCGTCACCCCAACCTCGAAGAGCTGCTCTTCGCAGGGCCGGCGACCGCAGGCAGCATTGCGCCGAATGTGACGCTCGAGCCGGAACAGGGCAACAACGTGGACGCCGGCGCGAAGTTCAATTTCCCACGCTTCTCCGGCGGCGCCTATTTCTTCGTGAATCAGTACTCGAACTTCATCGTTCAGGACCTTCCGATCGCGGTGACGCCATCCGGTCCGCTGGTACAGACGACGAACTATGCGGACGTCCGCATTCATGGCGTCGAGCTGTCGGCCGATGCGCCACTCGTGTTCGAGCAGGGTGTGCTCACGCTCAGCGCCTCGACCGCGTTCATGCGCGGCACGATCACCAAGGGCATCAACCCGCTCGACGGCAGCGCGCTCGACGGCGAACCCGCGGACAACATCACGCCCGTGAAAATCCTCGCAGCGGTGCGATTCACCGAGCCGCGCGGGCGATGGTGGGGCGAGTATGGGATCAGGACGCAGACCGACGTGACGCGAGTCACGCCGACGCTGCTGACCTCGCCGTTCCGGATCGCGCAGGACCTGCTGTCGCTCGACGGCTTCACGGTACAGCGGCTCGGCTGGGGCGTTGCGTTGACCCGGGGCCGCGATCAGCTCAGCCTGAATTTCGCGATCGAGAATCTCGCTAACAAGTACTATCGCGAGCACTTCCAGTTCGCGCCCGCTCGCGGCCGGAGTTTCACCGTCGGGGTCAGCGCGGGCACCCGATAGGCCCAAAAAGGTTTACACTGCGCCGGAGGAGGCTCCGTCATGCGACGAGGAGCTTGCATTGCCGCCATCGCGACCGTCGCGCTGTATGCGTCGGTATCGGGTCAGGTCTCCGGGCGTAGCTACACCGTGCCACGCACGGCGGATGGCCAGCCGGATCTGCAAGGGTTCTGGACCAACGACACCGTCACGCCGCTCGAGCGTCCGGCTGAGTTCGGCAACAAAGAGGTCCTCACGTCTGAGGAGGCCGCTGCCTACGCGAAGAAGCGCAACGATCAGTTCCTCGCCCAGCCCAAGGACAACATCCATTACGACGATGCGATCTGGCAGGCGGAGAATTATTCGAGGGACGTTCGGCTTCGCACGTCACTCGTCACCGATCCTCGCGACGGCAAGTTGCCTCCCCTGACGGCCGAAGCGCGCAAACGGGAAGCCGCCCGCGTCGCCAATCGCGCCGGCACTGGTGTGTCGGACAGCGCACAGACGCGCTCGCTCGCCGAGCGGTGTATCAGCTGGGGCAACGTCGGGCCACCGATGATCCCGCCGACCTACTACGCCAACTTCCAGATCTTCCAGTCGCGCGATGTGGTCATCATCAGCCACGAGTTGATGCACGACGTCCGGATGGTCTACCTCGATGGCCGCGCGCATCCACCGGCCAGCATCGAATACATGGCTGGCCACTCACGCGGACGCTGGGAAGGCGACACGCTCGTCGTGGACACGACGAATTTCACCGACAAGACGAACTTCCGTGGGCCTCCCGCGACGACGCGTCAGGAGATCAGCCACACGCGCTCGTTGCATGTGATCGAGCGCTTCACACGCACCGACAAAAACACCATCCACTACGAGTTCACGGTGGAGGACCCGGCGACGTGGACGAGGCCGTGGTCCGGTGAGATGTCGATTCGCTCGATCGAAGGCCCGATCTACGAATACGCCTGCCACGAGGGCAATTACGGCCTGGCCAACATCCTGCGCGCACAGCGCATACAGGATTCCAAGGATGCCGCCGCTCGAAAGGGCTCGTCCAATTAGCCCTTAAAATAGGGGAATGCAGGATCTGATTCGCCAACTGCTGGCTGAGCTCGGAGAAGACCCGACTCGCGAGGGGTTGGTGCGCACGCCGACGCGCGTTGAGAAGTCGCTCGCGTTTCTGACCAGCGGCTACCGCGCCAACATCGATGAAGTACTGAACAACGCCCTGTTCACGGTGGACTACAACGAGATGGTCATCGTGAAGGACATCGATTTCTACAGCCTGTGCGAGCACCACTTGCTGCCGTTCTTCGGGAAGTGTCACATCGCGTACATTCCGAAGACGCGGGTGATTGGTCTCAGCAAGATCCCCAGACTTGTGGACGTGTTCGCTCGGCGGCTGCAAATACAGGAGCGGATGACCAATCAAATCGCTGAGACGATTTGCCAGAAGATCGATCCGCTCGGTGTGGCCGTCGTCTGTGAGGGCACGCATCTCTGCATGTCGATGCGCGGCGTGGAGAAGCAGAATTCTTGTGCAGTGACCAGCGCGATGCTCGGCGCCTTTCAAGACAATGCTCGAACTCGGATGGAGTTTCTGGAATTGATTCGTCTCCGGACTGGGACCTCGGTGCCGAACACCCCGGGTCTGGCCTGCGTGGGCGACTGAGCATGCGTAGGGCGGTTCTCATTCTGATCGGAGCGCTCGCGGCCTCGAGCGTTCTTGTTGCACAACAGACGACCAAGCCACCCGCGTCGACGACGAAAAAGCCCGCGCCGGCGACGCGCAAGCCCGCCGCGGCCAAGCCACTGCCGCCGGTCACCGAGCCGGCGATGGTCGAGTGTCCCGTGATGCTCGGCGAGGGCGCCCGCGACGGCGTGTCGTACTGCGACGTCGTGATTGGCCGAGACCCGCTTGGCGGGATCGTGATCAAGTTTCCGCCGCATCAGGGGCCGGTGACGCTCACGTTCAATCTGCACAACCGGCACACCTACTCGGAAGAGCAGATCAAGACGAACCGTGCCTATCACCGCTACACCGCGTCGATCGGTGTGCTCGCGCTGGACAACACGCTGTTGTCGCGCTTCTATGTGCAGAACGAGTTCCGCACGCCAGCCGATCTCGTCGATCGTATTCGCGGCGGCAGCGGTCCCGGCGGTCTGAAGGCTGTTGCGCCCACTGGCACCGAACCGATCACCATCGTCGTGACCGAGGATGATGCGAAGGACGGCGTGAGTATATTGGGCGAGAAACTGTCGGTGGTCCGCGTCGATGGCGCCGACACGTTCACCGCTCCAGGACGGCCGATTGCCGTGATCAGCAACGTCATGCTCGAGTATCGTCCCGCTCCAGCGGCGAAGCCGGCGCCGGCCAGACGAAAGTGAGCAGCCCTTCGACGCAGCTCAGGGCAGGCCGTCAGGAACGTCTCTCGATCATCGTTCCCGTCTACAACGAAGCCAGAACCGTGAGGGCCGTCATCGATCGGTTGCTCACGATCGAGCTGCCTGTGCCGCGCGAGATCCTCGTTGTGGACGATGGATCGACGGACGGTACGGGCGATGTGCTCGACAGGGCCGCAGGTGAAGGGCTGGCGGTGACGGTCATCCGCATGCCGCAGAATGGCGGAAAAGGCACGGCGATTCGTACCGGCCTTGCCCGCGCGACCGGAACGATCGTCGCCATCCAGGATGCGGACCTCGAACTCGACCCCGCGCAGCTCGCGACACTCGTCCAGCCCATCGTCAGTGGCCGCGCGACTGTTGTCTATGGCTCGCGCTTTCTCGATGGCACGGCGCGGGCACCGCGCATGACGATCGCCGGCAACCGCATGCTGACCGCGGCCACCAATTTGCTCTATGGATCGGCGATCACCGATATGGAGACCTGCTACAAGATCATGCGCGCCGACATCGCGCACTCATTGAAGCTGGACGCGAGCCGCTTCGAGATCGAGCCACAGATCACGGCGCGACTGCTGCGAGGCGGCCATCACATTCACGAGCTGCCTGTGCACTTCGTGCCGCGGTCAAAGGCCGAGGGCAAGAAGATCAAATGGCGCGACGGCGTGAGCGCCTTACAGGTGCTGCTGCGCGAGCGCTTTGGCCCCACTGGGCACTAGGCAAGTGTCCAGATAGCCACCACGCTCTTCCCGACGCTGCGGGCCAACAGCGGATCAATCACACGCGAAGCGGGCACGAGCACTCGATCCCAGAACAGGATCTGACCCTGCGTGGGCATCGATGCCCGAAGCAGCAGACGGTTGGCCATCGATGCGGCCATGCCGACGGCGTCGAGGTAAAAGGCCTCGACGGGGCGGAGCGCACGCGGCGCGGCGGCAAGAAGCGACGCCTTGCTATAACGGCGGAAGTGGCCGATGGCTTTGTCGAATTCGCTGTAGAGCGACTGGTGGGCTGGCGACAAGATGATGATGTGACCGCCTGGACGCAGGCGCTTGGCGCTGCGCTCGAGTTCGGCGGCGTCGTCCTCGATGTGTTCGAGCACGTCGATGTACAGGATCGCGTCGAAGCGTTCATTCGGGGCGATCGCGTCCACAGTTCCGCACAACGTACGCACGGGAGACGGCAAGGGCTGGGCGGCGAAACGTTCGTGGAGCTGAGCCAGCAGTTCCCGATCCGGCTCCAGACAAGTCCACGAGCGCTGACGTCCATCACAGAGGAACCGAGATGTCGCGCCCAGGCCGGCGCCGACCTCCAGCACGTCTCCGACGATATATGGCTTGATGGTGCGCCCGTAATACGCCTTCCAGTTCGTGGCGTGCTGGAAGATTTCGAGTTCGCTGCCGACGTAGGAAGAGGTCACCGGCTATCCAGCGCTTGCGTGCGGTGCGTTTGACGCGCTCGGCCCATGGCTCGACGCGACCAGCGTCTGACACTGATCGACGAAGTGCTCGTAGTCGCGGACCGGGATAAACGTGGGATGCGAGCGCGCGTGGAGCACGAGAAACGCAAACAGAGACGTGAACGCCAGGACTTGAAAAAGCACGATCAAGAGAACGGCGACAGCTGTCGACGTCCATGCCGGCATCGTCAGCGGCGTGAAGACACTGAAACCAACGGTGGCGAGCAGTGCAGCCGCCATCGCCGACGCGACAATCGCCGTCACGACGACCAGCCTGACGCCAACGAGCTCGGCGTGCACGGACAAAGCCGAGAGCCCGTGCATCACGAGATCGACGAAATTCATCGAGGACTTTCCCGCGAGACGTGGTGCCCGCTCTGTTGGAATGCTCACTCGCGGTAGTCGCGCCTTGAACACCGCAGCGGCATAGTGGTTCCAGAGCTCCGAGACGACAACCAGACGACGCAACAGCTGGAAGGGAATGATGCTGAAGTTGCCAACGCGGACGGGAATGCCCGTTAGCAGCCGGTGCGCCCACCGATACAGCGTGTAGAACACCTGAAACGCCGTGCTTTCGGATCGTCTGGTACGCTCGGCGAAGACCACGGTGCTTCGCGTGTGCTCCTCGAGGCACGCGAGCAACCGTGGAACGTCCGCTGGAGCGTCTTCACCGTCACCATCCATGACGACTACGGCATCAGTCGATCGGTGGCGTTCGACGAATGCCAGTGCGATCGCAATTGCGCGCTGGTGACCGACGTTACGACGCAGCGAGAGCACTTCTATACAATTCAGGGCGCGCCAGTCGTTTCCGGGCCAGTGCGCCGGTACGCCTTTCGTCGACCCGTCGTCAATCAGCAGGAGGTCGGCGGTCAGGCCCGCATCCGCCAGCACTCGGTCCAGGCGTGGAAGGAGAAGTCCGGCTGCTGCCCAATCGTTATAAATCGGTATCAGAACGAGCAATTTGTCTCGCACCGTGTGCTCGGGCATTTATCGGCAGTTGGGTATTGAGGCCACAAGGATGACACAGAGCACGCCCTATACGGAGCAGCGGTCGAACCATGCAGCTGTCTGGCTGTCGGCCGCGGTCCTTCTGTGTGCGTTGGCCTGGCTCGGCCATCGTCTCGTATTCGCCCAATTTCAGGAGTACGACGACGAAGGATACCTCCTCGTGACCGTTCAGCAATTCCTGAAAGGTCTTCCCATCTACGACCAGGTTTATACGCAATACGGACCAGCCTATTACCTCTGGCAACAGGTCCTGCACACAGTGTTCGGGATTCCCGTGACGCATGACGCGACGCGCCTCGTCACGATTGCCGTCTGGCTCACCTGCGCGGTGCTCGTTGGCTCGATCGTGTGGTTCCTGACGAAGCGCCAGGTGCTCACCGTGATAGGGACTGTAGCCGCGTTCCTGCACCTGGTGCAGTTGGCATTTGAACCCGGGCATCCCCAGGAACTCTGTACCCTGGGCGTGCTCGGTGCTCTTGCCCTCACGACCTGGAGGCTCGCGGAACGGAAACACATCGGGCCGGCGGCGTCGATGTGTGTCTGGGGCCTGGTCGCTGTCACCGCGTTTAGCAAAATCAACGTTGGGGCGTTTCTCGCCGGCGCGCTGACGTTGGGACTGGTGACGAGCCTGAGTCGTTCCCGGCTGCGGATGGTCGTCGAGCGAGTCCTCGTGGCAACCGCGCTGGCCGCGGTGCTGCTGCTGACGCGCGGCGACCTGCATCGCAGTGAAGTTGCCGCATACGTGATCATCGTCTGGTGCGGCGTGCTCGCCGTATTCATCACGCAATCGAGCGATGCCGCGGAAGAAGGCGTCGTCACGGTATGGGACTTGGTCGCGGGCGTATCGGCTTTCGCGATTGCAAGCGGTCTCATTACTGCCGGAATCGTTTACGAGGGAACGTCGCTAAGGGCACTGTTCAACGGAATGTTCGTGGCCCCTCTGGGGTTGACCTCGGTGTCCGAGTATCGTGTCCCGGTCTCGGCGTTTGTGGCAGCCGTCGCACCAATCACGCTGCTTGCGGCGTGGTGCTGGAATCGCGGCTTGATCCGCCAGCAATGGGTCGAGTTCGTAACGCTCGCGTGGGCCGTCGTCATGTTCGCGCTGTCCGCCGCGAAAATCTATTGGTGGCTTCTCGCATTGGGGCCGCTGCTTGCGTGGCTGGCGCTGTCCGACCGTTCAATCACCGCAAACCAGCGCGCGGCGCGACGAATTCTGGCGTTCGCTGCGATTTTCATGGGGCTTCAGGCGTATCCAGTTCCTGGCACGCAGATAGCGCTCGGGACTGTTCTCTTCGTGCCGCTGGCCTTCGTCATGATTGCCGACGTGCAGCGGGCGATCAGCGCACGCGGGCGCTCGTCCAATGCGGCGCGAGTGTCCAACGGCCGGCGCGCGCTGCTCGTGACGATTTCGGCGATCGCGTCGGCGATCATCGGTCTGCAGGTGCAGCGATTCTACGGGCGCTTCGTTCCGCTCGACCTCCCCGGTGCACGGAACGTACGCACCACCGAGCTCAGTGTTGCGACGTATCGGTGGTTGAGCGCCAACATGCGCGAGAACTGCGACGCGTTTCTCACGCAACCCGGACTGAACTCGCTGCATCTCTGGACCGGGATCGCCCCCGTCTCGACGCTCAATACCACGAATTGGGGGAAGCTGTTCGACGACGATCAGCAACGCCGAGTTCTGGCCTCGGCGGAGCGCGTGGAGCGGTTCTGCGTCGCGTGGTCTCCACGACCGTTGGGCGTGTTTGCGGCTCGGCCGCTCATGGCCTGGTTGCTTCGAGAATTCGAACCTCGTGGACGCGTCGGCACGTGGGAATTTCGGATGCGTCGTGATGCTCCCGCGAATCTCGTCTACGAAGGACGATGGACACAGGGTGGCGACCTTGTCTTGACGCTGCCTTCGATCGATCGCGACACAGTCGCGCGGATTGCCATTGTGGATGTGGACGCAGAACAGACGCTCGGCGACAGCGCACGCGGCGAGGAAGTCGTGGCACTGGACGAGGAAGGCATCCGCGTGCGTATGGATCTCGGCATCGACATCTCGAAACCCAGACGCATCACCCTGCGACAGGCGGTCGCGTCGGCGTCTTCTTCAGACGGGCATTCAGTTGTCGTACGACTGCTTGCTCGTGACGGTCGTGCGCTGGCGCTCGTGCCGGTCGTTATGAGTGTGCCTTCGCGGGTTGTGTCGTCGCACGCGTCATCCACACCAGCAGGCCCATCATGAGGGGCACGGACATCTGCACGCCGATAGCGGCCGCAGTTGGTATGAACAGGGCGGCGAACAGCCAATACACGAGGACGCCATACGCTGGCGCATCTGCGTGTCGCTCGGTTTCGAGCATGTACGCGCCGAACCACAGAAGCGGCAACGCGAGCAGCGTGACGTCGTACACGATCACGTGAGGGTTGACGAGTAGAGAAGCGAGCATAACGACGCCCAGCCGGATGCGAACAGGTGCGTCGCTCTTCCACACTCGGACCGTACACCACAGCACGATCGCGCCGAGTGCCCACCAGAGTGGACCGCCAATCGAAGCCGGCAGCAGCCTCGTGACTGCGCGCAGCGAATGGCTCATGAACGGTTTGGATTCGAGCCAGTCCGCATACGTCAGCGTCACTCGCAGCGTCGATGCGAACCCGCTGAAGGCCGCCGATCCCATCGTCACCCAGACGATTGCGGCCTG
>Ga0310810_10003215_pt1 | contig 17760 bp, 21 predicted proteins | sample NCmetagenome_FD_207641 | JGI IMG/M metagenome (GOLD analysis project Ga0310810, IMG submission 207641) | Soil microbial communities from experimental microcosm in Duke University, North Carolina, United States - NC | ecosystem: Engineered > Artificial ecosystem > Soil microcosm > Unclassified ...
AAGTGTGCGAGTCGGAGCACCTCAAAGCGCGCGGCATGGTCGTCTCGCTGCCTCACCCCAAAGCGAAGACGGTCAAAATGATGGGCGTGCCGATGCGCCTGCACGGCACGCCGGGGCGGGCCGTGAGCGCCGCGCCGGTGCTCGGGGCCGATACCGAGCGCGTGCTCACGCGGGTGCTCGGCGTCCGCCGCACGGACGTGCGCCGCCTCCGCGCCGCCGGCGTGGTGTAGTGCACCTGGCGCCGGTCCCGCTGAAGGGACGCTGGCTCACGTTGGAGCCGATCGACGAGCGCCACGCGCCCGGCCTTTTCGCTGCGATGTCCGACGATGAAGTCTGCCGCTACCTCGCGTGGGATCCGCCACGTTCGATCGACGAGACGTTGACGCTCGTGCGCGAGGCGAAAGACGCGATGGCGCGCGGTCTATCGGTCGTGTATGCGCAGGTCTGGAACGCCACCGGCCAGGCGATCGGCTCCACACGGCTCCTCGACGTGCGGCCCGCGGATCGCCAGGTGGAGATCGGCGCCACGTTCCTCGCGCGCAAATTCTGGCGCACCCCGGCGAACACGGAGTCGAAGTATCTCTTTCTGCGCCACTGTTTCGAGACCCTCGGCTGCGTACGCGTTGCGCTCAAGACCGACGCGCGCAACGTGCGCTCGCAGGAGGCGATCGCGCGCCTCGGCGCCGTGCGCGAAGGCGTGCTGCGCCGCCACATGCGCGTCAAGGGGTACCAGCGCGACACGGTGTACTTCTCGATTCTCGAGGACGAGTGGCCCGCGGTGAAGGCGCGGCTCGAGACGAGCCTCGACCGCGCCGCGCCCGCCGCGACTTAGCCGCGACCGCGCGCGCCCGCGATCAGCAGCACGACGCCGACGACCACCGCCACGCCGCCCAGCACGGGGGGCAGCGGGATCGTCTTCTGCTTCTCCGCCTCGACCTTCAGCGGCCCAAGGTCCACAACCTTTTCCTTCGTGGTGTAACTGATGCCCTGATACGCGAGCGCAATCGCGCCGAGCACGATCAGGACGATGCCGAGAATCGCCAGTGGCCGCATGCAGAGCCCTCCACGCGTGACGAGTGCAACGCCAGTGCCGGCGGGGCCGCTTCTTGACACCGTCCCGGCCCGTAGCCGATCATGACAGAACGCGCAACGACGCCGGGCCGGAGGCCGTAGAAATGCGCCGTTTGATCAAGATTTACGACACGACGCTTCGAGATGGAACACAGGGCGAAGGCGTGTCCTTTTCCATGGAAGACAAGGTGCGGCTCGCCACCCGGCTTGATGCGCTCGGCATCCACTATATAGAAGGCGGCTGGCCCGGCTCGAATCCGAAGGATCTCCGCTTTTTTCGCCGGATGCAAGACGTCGCGTTCAAGCACGCGAAGCTCGCCGCCTTCAGCATGACGCGGCGGGCGGGTGGCAAGGCCGAGGGTGATCCGAACATGCGCGCGCTCGTCGACGCCGGAGCGCCCGTCGCCACGATCGTCGGCAAGTCGTGGGACTTCCACGTCACCGAAGCGCTCGGCACGACGTGTGACGAAAACCTCGCGATGATCACCGACACCATCGCTTGGCTGCGGCCGAGAATGGACGAGGTCATGTTCGACGCCGAGCACTTTTTCGACGGCTTTCGCGCCAACCGAGAATACGCGCTCGCGACGCTGAAGGCCGCGGAGGGGGCGGGCGCGCACTGGCTCATTCTCTGCGACACCAACGGCGGCACGCTTCCGAGCGAGCTCGTGCAGATCGTGCGCGAAGTGCGCCGCTCGGTGCAAACGCCGCTCGGCATTCACGTCCACAACGACGCCGAGTGCGCGGTGGCGAACTCGTTGGCCGCGGTGGCCGAGGGTATCGACCAGGTCCAGGGGACGATCAACGGGTTCGGTGAGCGCTGCGGCAACGCGAACCTCGTGTCGGTCATCCCGAGCCTCGTGCTCAAGCTCGGGCTCGCCTGCATTCCCGAGAACAACCTGCGCGAGCTCCGCGACGTGTCGCGCTTCGTGTCCGAGCTGGCCAACCGCAAACCATGGGACGCGCAGCCGTACGTCGGCGACTCCGCGTTCGCCCACAAGGGCGGCATGCACGTGTCCGCCGTGCTCAAGCACGCGCACACGTACGAGCACGTCGACCCCGAGGCGATCGGCAATCATCGGCGTGTGCTGATCTCCGAGCTCGCGGGCAAGTCGAACGTCCTCTGGAAGGCCCGCGAGTATGGCATCGATCTCGAGCACGACACGCCGGAGACGCGGCGCATTCTGGAGCGACTCAAGCAGCTCGAGGACGAGGGCTTCCAGTTCGAGGGCGCCGAGGCGTCGTTCGAGCTGTTGATGGAGCGCGCGCTCGGCCGCCACAAGCCGTACTTCGACCTCGATGCCTATCGCGTGATCGTCGAAGAGGCGAGCGCCGATGGCGAGCCGGTGGCGGAGGCGACCGTTCGCGTGCGCGTCAAAGGCATGCTCGAACACACCGCCGCGGCCGGCAACGGTCCCGTCAATGCGCTCGATCACGCGCTGCGAAAGGCGCTCGAGGAGTTCTATCCCAATCTCAAGGAGATGCGTCTGCTCGACTACAAGGTCCGCATCCTCGACGAGTCCAAGGGCACGGCGGCCAAGACGCGCGTACTGATCACGTCCGGCGACAGCGCGGACACCTGGGGCACCGTCGGCGTCGCCGACAACATCATCGAGGCGTCCTGGCGCGCGCTGGTCGACTCCGTCGAGTACAAGCTGCGCGCCGACGAGCGGCGGGGCGCCGGCTCGTGACGATCATCGTGGTCGATGACGAACCCGCCATTGTTCGCATGTGCGTGCAGGTGCTGCAGGCGAAGGGCCACACCGTGCACGGTTTCACACGCGCCGACGAAGCGCTCGCGCATCTCGGCACCGAGTCGGCGGACCTCATCGTCGTCGACTACAAGATGCCCGAGCTCAACGGCTTGGATTTCGTCCAGCGTGCCTGGGGCCTGCGGCCCGACGTTCGCGTCGTGATGATCACCGCGCACGGTACGCGCGAGGTGCTGACGAAAGCCACCGAGTCGGGCGTCCAGACGGTGGTCCTCAAGCCGTTCACGCCGAACGAGCTCGTCGACGGCGTCACGAAGGCGTCGGAGAGCTGACCGTTCGTCGACAAACTTTACAGTTGGCGCGGGCGCCGCTCGCGGCTCGCCGGCTCGGCTCGCTCAGCTCCGCACGATCAGCTAGTTAGCGGTGTCCCCGGCTGTGGAATATCCCTTGCTGTGTCGGGCGGCATGGAGACCCTCAACCACGAACCGCCCACTCGCCCCCGAGGTGTCGGTCGACCATCCACGGTCGAGCCCTATAGCCCGCGAATCGCCCAATGGCTGTCGACGGATCCGCGGCTGACAGGAGCGGAACTGCTCCGTCGTTTGCAGCGTGAGGGGTATGCCGGCGGCAAGAGCGCTCTGTATGAACTGGTGCGCCGCCTGCGGCCCGGACACGAGTCGCGGTAACGCCTATATTTCTGCGGGCGTGGACGTCTGCTGACGAAAGCCATGCCGCGCGAGGGCGGTTTCGATTAATATGCCCGAGCGCACGGCAGTCAAGATGTTCGCGCCGGGTCCGTTCGACCCGAAAATTTTGATTCGTTGATGGAAGGAGACGCGATGGCGACGGTGAATGAGACTCGGGAGAGCACGCCGACTCGGCGGGTGGAGGTCGCCGCGACCGCGCCGCAGATCAAGTGGGACGACGCGAATATGAAGAGCTCCTACGCGAACGTGTGCAATGTCGCGAGCACGCGCGAGGAGGTCGTTCTGCTCTTTGGCATCAACCAGGCGTGGCACGCGGGGCAGCGCGAGGTGACCGTGCAGCTCACCGACCGGATCATCCTCACACCGTTTGCCGCGAAGCGGCTCGCGATTCTGCTGAACAATTTGATGCGCGAGCACGAGACGCGCTTTGGCGCGCTCGCCGTCGAGGGACCGCGTCCCGGCGAGACGCCGTCGGCGTAGTCGTGGCAGTGCGCCGCCGCACGCCGCCTCCGGGATGCCGGAGGCGGCGTCGGCGGCTCGATTCATTACGCTGACAATTTCATATGCCGGCCGCACCACCATCCATTGATCCCGAATCGTCCGTCTGGCGCGACTTCGCCCAGGCGCGAACGCCCGAAGACTTCTACCGCGGCTGGCTCGCTCTCCAGTGCCGGATGTTGCCCGGCGCCTGCAGCGCCGTCGTCATCGCCGGCTCGCCCGCCGTCGGACGCTTCGCGCCCGTTGCCGCCTGGCCGGATCGGCAGAGTGTTCAGCATCTCGCCGAGGTAGCCGAGAAAGCGCTGGCGCAGCGCCACGGCGTGGTGCTGCGCCGCCAGCGCAACGGCGCCTCGCCGGAGGACGGGCCGGCGGCCGCCACACGTGTGAGCGGCGAGCGGTACGACGTCGCGTATCCGATCGAGGTCGAGGGCAAGCTCTACGGTGTCGTCGCCGTCGAGCTCGAGCCGCATCCGGACCGCAACGTCGACGTCACCCTGCGTCAGCTGCAATGGGGCGCGGGCTGGCTCGAGGTGCTCGTGCATCGGCTCACGCCGCTGCGCGTCGACCCCGCGAGCGCGGAAGGCGCGCGACTCCGGCTCCAGACCGTGCTCGATCTCGTCGCGAGCGCGCTCGGCCACGACCGGTTCTATGGAGCGACGACCTCGTTCGCCACGACGCTGGCGACCCGTCTGGCGTGCGATCGCGTGAGCGTCGGATTCGTCACGCGCGGTCGCGCGCGTGTGCGCGGCGTGTCGCACAGCGCGCAGTTCGGCAAGCAAACGAATCTCATCCGCGCGATCGAAGCGGTCATGGACGAGGCGCTCGATCAGGGCGCGACGGTGCTCTATCCCGCGCGCGGCTCGGACGCCGCGCGCGTCACGCGGGCCCACGAGGAGCTGTCGCGCCAGCACGGCTCCGGCGCGGTCTGCACGGTGCCGCTGGCCGAGGGGGGGCGGCTCGTGGGCGCGCTCACGCTGGAGCGCTCGGGCGGAACGCCGTTCGAGCCCGCGACGCTCGAGCTGTGCGAAGCGGTGGCGGCGGTGGCGGGGCCGGTGCTCGAGCTGCAGCGACGCGACGACCGCTGGCTTGCCGCGAAGGCGTTCGATCACGCACGGCGACATCTCGGTGCTGTCATCGGCCCGGCCCACGTCGCGCTCAAGCTCGGTGTGGTCGGCGCCGTCGCGGTCGTGGCGTTTCTGGTGCTCGCGAAAGCCGACTACCGCGTGTCCGCCCGCACGACGATCGAAGCGGGCGTGCGCCGCGCGGCGGTCGCGCCGTTCAACGGCTATATCCGGCAGGCGCCCGTCCGCGCCGGCGACCTCGTGCGCGAGGGCGATCTGCTCGTGATGCTCGACGACCGAGAGCTCAAGCTCGAGCGGCTGAAGTGGCTCGCACAGCAAGACCAGCTCGCCCGCCAGTACCAGCAGGCGCTCGCCAAGCGCGAGGCCGCACAGGTGAACATCTTCGGCGCGCAAGTCGAGCAGGCGCGCGCACAGCTCGCGCTGATCGAAGAGCAGCTCGCGCGCACGCGCGTGGTCGCCGGCTTCGGCGGCATCGTGGTGACGGGCGACCTGAGCCAGTCGCTCAACGCGCCCGTCGAGCGCGGACAAGTGCTGTTCGAGATTGCGCCGCTCGACGAGTATCGGGTGGTGGCGCAGGTCGACGAGCGAGACATCGCGGACATCAAGGTGGGCCAGCCGGGACAGCTGCTGCTCACCGCGTGGCCCACCGAGGTGCTGCCGTTCCAGGTGCGAAAGCTCACGCCGGTCTCGATCGCCAGAGAGGGGCGCAATTACTTCCGCGTCGAGGGCAAGCTCGACCGCACCCCGGAGCGGCTGCGGCCGGGTATGGAAGGCGTCGGCAAGGTCACGATCGATCGCCGCCTGCTCGTGTGGATCTGGACGCGCCAGGCCATCGACTGGGTGCGGCTGAAGCTGTGGACGTGGTGGCCGTAACGCATGACGGGGCCGCTGTTCAGCAACAACTGGTATCGCGTGGCGGACCTGCAGCCGCGGCTGCGCAGTCATGCCCGCATCGTCCGGCACCAGTACCGGGGCGAGCCGTGGTACGTGCTGGAGGATCGCGCGAACCAGCGGTTCCACCGGTTCACGCCGCAGGCGTATCTGTTCGTGGGGCTGATGGACGGCCAGCGGACGACACAGGAGCTGTGGGAGACGGCGTGCGAGCGTCTGGGCGACGACGCGCCCACGCAGGACGACGTCATCCATCTGCTGGGGCAGCTGCACGCCGCCGACGTGCTGCAGTGCAACGTCTCGCCCGATGCCGCCGAGCTGTTCGAGCGGTACGAGAAGCAGCAGCGCCGCCGCTGGCAACAGCAGATCTTCAGCATCTTCTCGTGGCGATTCCCGCTGTTCGATCCCGAGCGATTGCTGCGCGCGACGCTGCCGCTCGTGCGGCCGCTGGTCGGCTGGCCGGGCATCGTGCTCTGGATCGTGGCCGTCGTGCCGGCCGCCGTGCTCGTCGGGATGTCGTGGACCGACCTGACGCACGATCTCGTGGGCCGTATGCTCGCGCCGCAGAATCTCGTCGTGCTGTGGCTCATCTTCCCGATCATCAAATCGCTGCACGAGCTCGGTCACGCGTACATGACGAAGGCCTTCGGCGGCGAGGTGCACGACATGGGCGTCATGCTGCTCGTCGTGACGCCGGTGCCGTACGTCGATGCGTCCGCGACGTCGGCGTTCCGCAACAAGTGGCATCGCGTGCTCGTGGGCGCCGCCGGCATGATCGTCGAGGTGTTCCTGGCCGCGCTGGCCACGTACGTGTGGGTCGCCGCCGAACCGGGCGTGCTACGCCTCGTGGCCTACAACACCATCCTCATCGCGGGCGTCTCGACGCTGCTCTTCAACGGCAACCCGCTGCTGCGCTTTGACGGTTACTACATCCTCGCCGACGCGCTCGAGATCCCGAATCTCCGGCAGCGCGCCAACGCGTATCTCGGCTTCCTCGGTGAGCGCTACGTCTTCGGGCGCCGCGACGCCGAGGTTCCGACCGCGACGCCGGGTGAGCGCTGGTGGTTCGTCGCGTACGCCGTCGCCTCCTTCGTGTACCGGATTCTCGTGGTCGTCGGCATCGTCATGTTCATCGGCGACCATTACTTCTGGCTCGCGGTCCTCTTCGCGCTGCTCACCGCCGTCGCGTGGATCGGCGTCCCCCTCGTGAAGGGCGTGCGCTTCGTCTTCCGCAGCCCCCGGCTGCGCAAAGTCCGCCTGCGTGCGCTCAGCACAACGGCTGTGGCCGTCGCCATCGTCGTCCTCGTGATCGGCGTGCTGCCCGTGCCCTATCGCAGCCTGGTCGAGGGCGTGGTGTGGATCCCCGAGGAAGCGTACGTCCGCGCCGGGACCGAAGGCTTCGTCGGAGAGGTGGTCGCGACACCGGGCGCGCCGGTGCGGCGGGGCGATGTGCTGGTGTTGCTGCGCGACAGCGAGCTCTCGTCCCAGGTTGCGCAGCTCGCCGGCCGGGTGCGCGAGCTCGAAGCCCGCTACGCCGAGCAGCGTCCCGTCGACGTCGTGAAGGCGGCGATCATCCTCGAAGAATTGCGGTACGCGCAGGAGGCGTACGCGCGCGCCCGTGAGCGCGCGTCGGAGCTGACGGTGCGCGCGCTCACCACCGGCTCGTTCGTCATCGCCGCGCCCGAGGATTTGCCGGGCCGCTTCGTCAAGAAGGGGGACCTGCTCGGCTACGTCGTGCAGCTCGACAGCGTCACCGTGCGCGCGGTGGTGCCGCAGGGCACGGTCGACCTCGTCCGCGAGCACACCCACGCCGTCCACGTGCGCCTGGCCGAGCGGCTGGAGCAGCCCGTGGACGCGCTCGTGCACCGCATCGTGCCCGGCGGCTCGGAGAAGCTGCCCGCGAGCGCGCTGGGCACCGAGGGCGGGGGCCCGATTCCGGTCGACCCGCGCGACCAGTACGGCACGACCGCGCTCCAGAAGGTGTTTCAGGTCGACGTCGAGCTGCCCGCGCGTTCCGATCGCGTGAACGCCGGCGGGCGCGCCTACGTTCGGTTCGATCACGGCCGTGAGCCGCTGGCCCAGCAGTGGTACCACCAGGTGCGTCAGCTCTTCCTGTCGCGCTTCAATGTCTAGATCGGCCACGCTGCCTGAGACGCCGACCGGCGCGTATGCGGAGCGCCGCGTGCGTCCGCGGAGCCCGTTCGATCGCTTCGGCGACCGGGTGATGGCCCCGCTGCTGCGCCGGCGACGCGCGTCGTGGCGGCGCTGGGCGGGCTTTCCGCGCCTCGTCGATGCGCAGGCGCAGGATCTCGCCGAGCGGGACGACGCCGCGCTGCGCGAGGCGGCCGACGACGTGCGCGCGGCGCTCCGGCAGCGGCGCTTCGAACCGCCCGCCGTCGCGCGCGCGTTTGCCCTCGTGCGCGAGGTCGCCGCCCGCACCCTCGGCGAGCGGCACTTCGACGTCCAGCTCGTCGGCGGACGCGTGCTGCTCGACGGCATGATCGCCGAGATGGAGACGGGTGAAGGCAAAACGCTGACCGCGACACTGGCCGCCAGCACCGCCGCGCTCGCCGGCATTCCGGTGCACGTCGTCACCGTCAACGACTATCTGGCCACGCGTGACGCGCAGTGGATGGCGCCGATCTACCGCGCGCTCGGCGTCAGCGTCGGCGTCGTCGTGCACGGCATGGACAACGACGCGCGGCGCGCGGCCTATGCGGCCGACATCACCTACGTCACCAACAAGGAAATCGCATTCGATTACCTGCGCGACCGGCTGGTCCTCGGCCAGCGCACGGGACGCATCTCGCTGCAGCTCGAGCGCCTCGCGGGCGACGACGCGCGCGCGCGGCGGCTCGTGCTGCGTGGGCTGCACTACGCCATCGTCGACGAGGCGGACAGCGTGCTGATCGACGAGGCCCGCACCCCGCTCATCATCTCAGGCGGCGGCCGCGACCGGGGCGAGCGTCGCGTGTTTTCGACCGCGCTCGCCCTCGCGGATCGGCTCGAGGTGGGGAGCGACTTCATCATCGATCCTCGCGACCGCGAGGTCCGTCTCACGGACGCGGGCGCCGCGCGTCTCGACGACGTCGCCCGTCCGCTCGGCGGCGTGTGGCGCGGCCGCGTGCGACGCGAAGAGCTCGTGCGCCAGGCACTCACGGCGCGTCACCTGTTTCATCGCGACCAGCACTATCTCGTGCACGACGATAAGGTGCAGATCGTCGACGAGTTCACCGGTCGCGTGATGGCCGACCGCTCGTGGGAGCATGGCCTGCACCAGCTCATCGAGGTGAAGGAAGCGTGCCCGGTGACGGCGCCGCATCAATCGCTTGCGCGGGTCAGTTATCAGCGATTCTTCACGCGGTACCTGCGCCTGGCCGGGATGACCGGCACCGCGCGCGAGGTTCGCGGGGAGCTCTGGTCCGTCTACCGGCTCGCGCTCGTCTCCATTCCGACGAACCGGCGGATGCGCCGCACGCTCGAGCCGGACCGCATGTACGTGTCCGAGGGCGATCGCTGGGACGCCGTGGTCGACCGTGTGGTACGCGTGCACGAGTCCGGTCGGCCGATCCTGCTCGGCACACGCTCGGTGGCCGCGTCCGAGCACCTGAGCGGCCTGCTCGACCAGGCGGGGCTGGCCCACCGCGTGTTGAACGCGCGCCAGGACGCCGAGGAGGCGCAAATCGTCGCCGACGCCGGGCAGCGCGGCCGCATCACCGTCGCCACGAACATGGCCGGCCGCGGAACGGACATCCGTCTTGGTCCCGGCGTGGGCGAGCTGGGCGGACTGCACGTCATCGCCACCGAGCGTCACGAGGCGCGCCGCATCGACCGGCAGCTCTTCGGCCGATCCGGGCGGCAGGGTGAGCCCGGCAGCGCGGAGGCGATCCTGTCGCTGGAGGACGAGCTGCTTGCCCTGCACGGGCCGCGATGGCGACGCCTGGTGGCCGCGTTCGCGCGCCCCGATGGATCGGTGCCGACGTGGCTCGCGCGGCGGGTGGTGGCGTTGGCGCAAAAGGCTGCGGAGCGCTTGCACGCGCGGATGCGCGGCGATCTCTTGCGCGTGGACGAACAGCTCGAGTCCACGCTCGCATTTTCCGGACGGCCGGAGTGATGGCGGAGGCTTCCTGGTGAGACGTGTCTTGGTGATGCTGGTTGCCGGCGCGCTGCTGCTGCCGACGACGACCGTCGCGCAACCCTCGACGTACGAGTGCCTGATCTATCCCTACGTTCACGTGGCCGTCAGCTCACCGGTCGAGGGCCTGCTCGAGCGCGTGCTCGTCGATCGCGGCGATCTCGTTCGCGAGCAGGACGTCATCGCGACACTCGAGTCGAGCGTGGAAAAGGCCGCCGTGCTGCAGGCGCGGGCGCGCGCGGAGATCGAATCGGCGCTCAAATCCAACCAGGTGCGTCTGGATTTCGGCGTGCGTCGCTTCCAGCGCACCGATGAGATGTACAAGAAAGATCTCGTGCCGCTCAAGGAGCTCGACGAGGCCGAGACCACGAAGCTCCTGGCCGAGCTCGGCGTGCTCGAAGCGCAGGAGAACCGTCGCATCGCGGAGATGGACCTCGAGCGCGCCGGAGCACTGCTCAAGCTGCGTACGATCTACAGTCCGGTCACCGGCGTGGTGACCGAGCGCATGCTGGCGCCGGGCGAGTTCGCCAAGCAAGCGCCGATCGTCAAGATCGCGCAGATCCATCCGCTGCGGATCGAGGTACTGCTGCCCGTCACGATGGTCGGTCGGGTCACCGTTGGCATGCGCGCCGAAGTGATGCCGGAGGTGCCGGTCGGCGGCACGCACATCGCGAAGGTCAGCGTGGTCGACCGCGTGGTCGACGCGGCGAGCGGCACGTTCGGCGTACGCCTCGACCTGCCGAACCCCGACTACAAGCTTCCCGCCGGCCTCAAGTGCCGCGTCCGGTTCCCGGTCGCGCCGCGCTAGGGCACTCGCCCTCCGCTCGCGCGGGGTCGTCAGACGCCGCGGGAGCGGCGCCAGGCGCGGATTTGCTCGGCGTGCTCGCGGTAGTGGTGCGCGCTGTTGCCATCGACGATCTTCCACGCGGTTTTGCCCGGCACGAACCGCTCCGCGGGCACGCCGGCGGCGGCGTGCATGAAGTACTCGTGTGACTTGTCGAACTCGAGCAGCACGTCCGCGACCGGAGCGCTCTGCCTGGCCGCGCTGAACTTGGCGTTCCAGGCGTCGACGTCGTCGTAGGACACGCCCTCGGGCACGGGCTTGTCGCCGCGCGCCAGCCGCTCGAGGGCCGGGCCCATCTCGCGATGCCACCCCGAGATGTGGGCGACGATGTCCTTGATCGACCATCGTCCGAGCCAGACCTCGCCCATGTCCGCCTCGTTCAGCCCCGTGAGCGTTTCGTGAAACGCCTTGTACTCGCGCGCGGCCTGATTCAGCAGCTCGTCCTTCGTTTTCGGCTCGGGGGTCACGGCGGTCATGCGTCTACCTCCGGCGGATGGTGTACCGGACGACCTCGCCGAGGCCGAACCGGCGATTGATCGGCAACAGCAACTCGAGCGCCAGCTTGGCGGCACCGCCGCCGAGGCGACTGTCGAGGGCCGCCAGCGCGGCGCGGTAACCGGGCCGCGGCTGGTCGCGCAGCCAGTGCCGCACGCTGCGCGTCAGGTATCGCGGTTTCGTGCGGTGCGACGCCGCCGTGACCCGACCGCCGGCGCGGTCGACCATGGCCGCCATCGTCACCGGCGTGAAATGCACGAGGTGCCGCGGGAAATCGAGGCCGCTCCAGTAGCGCCCGAAGAGGCGGCCGCCCGCGCCGCCGGCGTTGGGCACCTCGACGATCAGGACGCCGCCGGGTGCAAGCCAGCGGATCATGCGCGCCAGCGCGTCGATCGGACGCGTGAGGTGCTCCACCACGTGGAACGACGTCACGACGTCGAAGCTGCCGTCGGCGAACGCGGCGTCCACGGGATCGCCGACGAACACCTCGGGCGTCACGGTGCGCGCCGTCGCCGCAGCGATCGGGTCGAGCTCGATGCCTGCGACCTGCCAGCCGACAATCTGCATGCGATGCAGAAAGCGCCCGGTCGCGCAGCCGACGTCGAGCAGACGGCCGTGCCCGGTCCACGGAGGAAAATTTTCACAAATCTTCCGCCGGTGCAGCCGGGCCCACCACCGCGCCGACGCGCCGGCGCCCGTCGCGTCGAGGTGCCGATAGCCCAGCCAGCGCGCCAGCGCCCAGCGGACCGCCGGGCCGGCATCGCGCAGCATGCGTGGCATCTCGGGGTCACGAGCATGCGGCGGGTAGTCGTCGGGGTATGCATGCACGAGCTCGTCGTCGCGCAGACGCGGATTCTGGTGGAGCAGGCCGCAGCGGCGACAGCGCGCCAGCGCAAACGTGCCCGGCACGCCGAGCGACACGTCACGCAGCCAGCCGAGCGTGACGACGTCGCGACCGCCGCAGAGCGGGCAGGGCACGTCGTGCAGCCCGAGCGGCTCGACGAGGCGGCTCATCGCGGCATCATTGTAGACGCTGTCGCGGGCGGCCGACGCCTCACGGCGGTAGCCGCTTGTAAATCGGCTCAGGGGGGCTCGGTAGGTCGCACACTTACCGAGCCCTTTTCTTGTCCGGCGCCCACTTACACCGGACAATTCGGAGCACGCGTAGCAGCAGGGAACACGCGGCCACACGCTAACCGGCCTCGTTCAGCACACGCTCAGCACAAGGAACGGTGTACCGTCGAGATCGTCCGCGCGCAAGGAGGTCCGTGATGGGCGACACCATCGTGATGGTCGGGTGCTGCGGCGTGGTGCACGAGGTCGACGAGACCGACTCCATCGAGATCTGGTGCTGTCCGAGGTGCGGCAAGCGGCTCGACGAAGACTAGCGCCGCGGCGAGCGTCGAAAACGCGGCGGCTTCTTCGCGGGAGCTCCGCTCGGCGGCAATGGAGCCTGCGGGGCGGTCTTCGGTTTCTCGGGCTCGGCCTTCGGCCGCTCGCCGCTCATCGCGTGCTCCTCATTCGCTCCACCACCCATACCGGCAAGGTTCGGTGCGGTCGCGGGATCGGAAAGGGGTGAAGCTTGACCTTGCCGCCCTGTCCAAAGGATTCGCCGGTGTGGGAGATCACGCCCAAGAGCCGGCCGTTGTCGGCGATCACCGAGCCGCCCGACGTTCCGCCGAGTATGCGCGTGCGCACCTCGACGGTAAGCCATTGCGAATCACGTCGCTGCTGGTGCGCCCGCGCATCGATCCACCCTTTGTCGTGTGTGAGCACATGGGCAGCGATCCAGCGTGACGGGCACCACTTCGCCCATCGGTCTTGGTCCATTCCTGGTGGCGCGGCCACATCGGTGTCGAGTAGCAGATCGGCGATGTAGAGCTTGACCGCGGTCGTGGCCTCGCACCATTCCTCGTAGGCTTCTGCCTCAGGGGGAAGCGCCTGGCCATCGACCGCACCGAGGACCGCGATGTCTGCGACGGGCTCCAGCGCGAGCACATCGACGATGAGCTTCTGACCGTCCCGAGTTTCGATCGCTTCGAGCTTCTGATCCCCGAGTGCCATCGCACCCGTCGCCGTCCACCTGATGCAGTGTGCGGCCGTGAGGATCATGTTGCCGGGGACGAGCACGCCTTGACCACCCAGCCGAGTCATACGAACGGTGGCGGCTTCAACGGTCTTCGCGATCCGCGCCTTCACTCGATTGATCTCCACGTCGACGAGAGGCGCGGGAGTATAGGCTCACGTCGGCGAGAGTGTCCACCGTCCGCGAATCACTTCGGCTCCGCGAACTGCAGCATCCACGCTTCGACTCGACGCCAACTCACATACAGGCTGGAGCCCGGCATCGCGATCACCGGCAAGCCGCGCCGTCTCCACTTCCGGAGCGTCGCCGGGGTCTTGTCGAGCCGCCGTGCGGCCAGCACGAGGGGGACGACGTCGACGCAGCAGCGACAACACGACGGCGTCTCGACTTCCGTCACGCGTGACGGAACTGAACGCGCGCCGTCGTCGGTCATCGTTCGATGCCCGGATAATGCGGCTCGACGACGCGCTCGGCGCGTTGCTCGGGCTCGACCACCCACTGATCGAGCACGACGTTCTCCGCGGCCTGCTGCTGCTGCAACGTCGTGAGCACGCGCTCGACGACCTGTCGACCGGTGTTCACGTCGCCGGCTGCGAGCGCATGGGCGGCCTTTTCCAGATAGCACTTCACCATCAGCGGCGTGATCGCCGTGCGCTGCACGCTCATGGCGTCGGTGCCGTAGAACGCACGCGGCCGTTCACTTGTTGCGCCGGCGCACCATCCGGTCGCGGCACGGTGACCGCATTGCCGCGCCGCTCGGGGAATTGGACCATCCGGCGAATGTGCGGCTCATCCGCGTCACTCGGCGTCACGACGCCGCCGGTCACGAGCGCCGTCCATTGCCGCAGCAACTCCAGCCTCAGATCGTCGGTGAGCGGCAACCAACTCCATTTCGGAAACTGGTCCAGTTCGGGGAAGTTGAGCATGAGCATCGGCCGCAGCACTTGCTGATTGATCACGACCGCGAGATCTCTGCGGAGCGCTTCGACGGTCAGCAAAAACGTGTCGAAATGAATCGCCGCGCGCGCATACGACCCTTGCGATTGATCACTCGTCGCGCCGATGAGCGACGGCACCAACAACGCTTTCGCGATCTGACCGTCGAGATATTCAAGGCTGGGGACAAAAACACGCGTGGCATTTCCGGCCAATTCTGGAGACCAAACTCCAAACTGTCCGCGCTCGGTTTCGGAATCGCGCCGAACGTGGCCGCTTGCAGGTTCTGGAGCACGGTTTTCAGATCCGCCACCATCGTGCCGCCCGCATAGCGCTGGGGTTGTAGAGCCCGAAGATCGGCGGAATGCCGAGCCGTTCGAGCAACATCGCCAGCCATTTCGTGGCTTGCGTTTTCACCCACCACGGCAGATGCGCCGCGGTGAGATCGCTTTGCCCATACGGATTGCCGAACGCCGCTTCGTGGGAGAACAGCACGAATTTGTCTCGCGGCAGGCGATTCTTCGGATTCGACTGTTGGATGATGCCATCGGGCACGAGGTTCCCGTATTGGTCTTGTTCGAACACGAGACCGTGCGGCGAGCGCGCTTTCAGTGCATGCAGGGCAATGCGGCCACGCCACGGGCCATAGGTAATTTCGGTCCAGATTTTTTCCGAGAGCGCAAACCCGTACGTCAGCGCGTTCGTCGCTAGCTCGACGAGATCACCATCGAGGGTCGTCGCACCGATTTCGTTCTCGTCGAGGTTGTCGAACACCCATTCGGAAAAGGCGGTGGGCGGCCAATGGGCCGGCTTGCCCTCGGACGAATTGACGACCCAGCCGGTGTTGCAGGCGCTATTGATTTTGAGCTTCAGGCACGCGCGCACCTCGGGGTCTTTCGCCATCTGTTCGAAGATCTGCAGCCCTCGCGCGCCCACCAGTTCGCTCGGGTTGTAGCGGGTAATGCGGCCGACCAACCGCGTCGGGTCGGTGAACGCGATCTCACCGAAGATCGGCTCCGGCGGTTTCGGCGGCTGCGGTGGCGGCGGTGGGGCAGCGCGAAACATGCGGGTGATCGTGTCGACGAACGCCATCATTCCTCCTCGGGCGAGTGCTGCCCTTTCCACGTGATGCCGTTCGGCACGACGATCGCCTTGATGCGCGCGGTGGTCTCTTGGTCTTCGCGCTGCCCCCGTTCAAGCGCGCGCAGTCGGACGCGGAGAAAGCGCTGATGCACGGCGATCGGATCGTGCGGCTTCACCGTGGCACGGCTCCGACACGGTGCCCAAACATCGTCGCCCAGTGTGAATACTCCGCGCGCATGAGCGCGTCGGCGTCCATCGGCACGAGACGTTCATAGTTGCGCTGCTTGCGCATGAGGTATTGGGCTGCGTGTTCAACGGCGCGCAGCGTGTAGCCGTAGAGCGAGCCCTCACGGCGCAGCGACTCGCGACGTTGCCACACGTCGGTGAGCGCGTGCTGGACGCAGTCGCGCGCGTCGGCCTCGCGGCCGGTGATGGCCCACGCGCAGCGCAGCGCCGTCGCGTACACGTCGACGAAGACGCGTTCCAGATCTTCTGCGCTCACCTCGCCGCGATAGACGCGTGGGCGGGGCGGGCGCCGATGGTGCAGGTCGTGCCGGCCGCCGTTCCGCTTGCAGATGGGGCAGCAGTTCGCCCGACACGCGGAGCACACCACCGCCCCTCGCCCGCGCACGTCATCGGTGGCCACGCCACACACCCTGCAGCGCGGCGTCTGTGTCAGCCGCGGGCAGCCGGGCCGATGATTCGACGTCGGCCTGTCGCACTGCGAGCAGCGCGGCAGCGCGAAGCAGGCCGCGCAATACCGAAATCGCGGGACGGCCACGCCGCCACATCCGCTGATGCAGTAGCGCGGTGGATGGCGCAGGCAAGTCACCTTATGACCGCCCGACCACACGTGGCACAGGTCGCATCGGAGCGCCGCGCAAGCCGCGCACACGTGCCGCGCGTGCGCCGGGGGTTGCAACCCGCAGCGCACGCACAGTCGCTTGGCGGCCTCGGGCTGGGTCATCAATGCGGAAATTTCCGCTTTGATCTTTCGGTCGCCACTCTTCTGATCGCCACCGCGGTTCAGCGTCGCGAGGCGGGCGGCCACGGCCACCGTCACGCTTTGCTCGTGGTGAAGAACACACCCGGCTCGACGTGCGGCATCGTCACCGCGCGCGGCCGGCCGTTGCGCTCGTGGCTGACCAAGCGCTCGCACAAGCTCGATTCCGGTTCGACGCTCAGGCCGACCGAATAGGCGAAGCCGGCGAGCAGCGCGAAGGGGATGCTGCGGACGTCCCGCATCGCCTCCTCCGCGGCCCGGACGGGCTCCAGGCGGCGCTTTTCTTCCGCGGCTGGATCATCGTATCCCCGAACACCTGCGGGGCGATTGCCGCGGCGTCCTCGATGCCGATGATCACGAGGTGCCACGCGTTGCCGACTCCGGCGAGCGCGAGTTCGCGCTCCGCGTCGTCGCGGCTCGCGCGCCAGGTGATCGGCGCTGGGCTGAGCACGGTCGGGATCGAGCGCATCTCGCGGGCCACGATCGCCTGGCGGTCACTCCGCGGCGCCTGCGCGCGGTCGCACTGCGCCTGGCCGAGGTCGAGGCCGACGCGGCGGCGCCCGGCCTGCTCTCCCTGCACGCCTGGCGCGAGGCGGCGCTGCACCAGGCGGGCGATGATGGTGCCCCCGTCGACGCCATCCGACGCCTGCTCACGGAGCGCGCCGGCCAGTACCGCGGGATGGCGAACTACGTCCACGGCATCGTCCAGAGGAGGAGGACACCAATGGCTGACGAATGCTTCGACGAGTTCTCGGAGCTTGAGGACTGGTGCAACGGCGATGTGACCGAAGCGGCCCACATGCTGGCGGACATCCGCGAGTGGCGCGCCGCGAATCCGGGCTGGGAAACGTGGACCATCGACGAGCGCTGCTCGCGCTTCCTTCGGTGGCTTCAAACAGGAGGGAATTAACAATGCCGGTCTATCAACGCACGTGGAGGTCGGGGAAAGCCCGTCGCGTCGCCTGGGGCTTCACGTTCCAGCGCGACGGCAAACAGCACCGGAAGTTCAGCGCCGAATGGTCGAAGGCGGACGCGTCGGCGGCGCTCGCGGCCGCGCTGGTGGAGCCCGAGCCGGCGGCGACGTCAACATCGTCGTCGTCATCGCCGCCCGCGAGCAAGACACTGGGAGCGCTGGTGACCGAGTACCTCGCGCAAAAAGAGCGGACGAAGCGGAGCATTCGCAACGACCGTATCGCGGTGGCTCGGTTCACGGCCTG